>Ga0209488_10001260_pt1 | contig 21787 bp, 14 predicted proteins | sample Rivendell_Oct201_8_FD_188349 | JGI IMG/M metagenome (GOLD analysis project Ga0209488, IMG submission 188349) | Vadose zone soil microbial communities from the Eel River Critical Zone Observatory, Northern California, USA -... | ecosystem: Environmental > Terrestrial > Soil > Vadose zone >...
CGCGTTGGCAGTCATTGCAACCACGCGCAGCGACCGGTCTGGCCATTGCCGACGGATCCGGCGGGTCGCCTCGAGTCCGTCGAGCTCCGGCATCTGGACGTCCATGAGGACGACGTCGTGGTCGGAGCCGTCGAGCATCGCGAGCGCCTGCAACCCGTCGGCCGCGACGTCGGCCTCGTAGCCCAGCTGACGGAGCAGCCGCAGCGCGAGCTTCTGGTTCACGGCGTTGTCCTCGGCGAGGAGGATCCGCAACGGATGGCGCCGGCCCAGCGACTCGCCCTCCTCGCCGGCCGCCGCTCCGCCGGCCGACTGGCGGGTCGGGCGAGTCAGCCTGTCCGCCGCCTCTGCGCTTTCGGTCGCCTGCCCGCCGAAGAGCACCGTCGCGAGGGCATCGTGGAGTGCCGATGGCTTCACGGGCTTCGCGAGCCATGCCGCGACAGCAGCCCCCTCCCGATCGCGGGCGCCGATCGACGAAAGGATGACGATCGGAACAATGCTGCCGGCCGCCGCGGCCCGCGCCGCGAGCTCCAGGCCATCGATCTCCGGCATCTGGAGGTCGACGAGGGCGACGTCGAACCGCTCGCCTGCCTCGAGCCAGCGGAGCGCCTCCGTGGGCGACCCCGTCTCGCGGGGAACCATCCCCCAGCGGGCCGTCTGGGCCACGAGGATCCGTCGGTTCGTGGCGTTGTCGTCGACGATCAGGACGTTCCGACTGCCGAGGTCGGCCTCGATCCGTTGCGGGCGGACAGAGATCACCGCGCCGGCGTCGGCGACCGGCATCCGCGCCGTGATGCGGAACGTAGAGCCTTCGCCGGCGATGCCCTGGCTCTCGGCGGCGAGCGAACCGTCCATCAGCTCGGCGAGGCGGCGGCTGATCGCCAGCCCGAGACCGGTCCCGCCGTAGCGCCTGGCGATTGACGCGTCAACCTGGCTGAACGACTGGAAGAGGCGGTCCATCGCCGAGGGCGGTATACCGATCCCCGTGTCGCGGACGTCGATCCGCAGCTCCCAGCGCTCCCGCTTGTCGCGACCCCGCGCGGCGAGCTTCTGGCCGCCGACTGTCACGACGACCTCGCCCCGTTCCGTGAACTTCACTGCGTTCGACAGGAGGTTGAGGAGGATCTGACGGAGCCGACCGACGTCGCCGACCAGGGCGACCGGGACCGCGTCGTCGATTGCGTAGATGAGCTCGAGCTCCTTGCTCGCGGCGGCGGGAGCGATGATGTCCAGCGAGGCCTCGACCGCGTCGCGCACGACGAAGGGATTCGCGTCGAGCTCGACGCGACCCGCCTCGATCTTCGAGAAGTCGAGGACGTCGTTGATGATCGTCAGGAGAGCGTCACCCGACGTCCGGATCGTCTCGGCGAAGTCGCGCTGCTCACCCTCGAGGCCGGTGTCGATGAGCAGGCCGCTCATCCCGATGATCGCGTTGAGCGGCGTCCGGATCTCGTGGCTCATCGCCGCGAGGAAGCTGCTCTTCGCATCATTGGCCTGCTCGGCGAACTGCCGTGCCTCCTGCGCGTCGGCGAAGAGGCGCGCATTCTCGATGGCCACGACGGCCTGCTGCGACAGGGCGGTCAGGAAGTTCAGATCCGCCGGCGTGAATGGCGGCCGGCTCATCTCCCGCCAGACCGACATGAGGCCGGTAACCTGGCCACGGGTGATCAGCGGCGTCGCCATCAGGCGGTCCGGGTCGTCGCTCGTGCCGGGTATGAGGATCGTGCGGGGATCCCGGGAGGTGTCATTGACGACCTCGCCCGCGCCGCTGAGCGCGACGCTGCCGAGGATGCCGTGGCCCGGCTCGATCGGCGATGCGTGGACCTCCGCGGCGATCGGGCCGCGGGCGACGATCGCCCTGTAGGTGTCGGTCTCGCGATCCGGCATGTACACCGCGCCGGTGTCGGCCTTGAGCAGCGCGATGGCCTCGCGAACGATGCTCTCGAGGACCGTCGGCAGGTCCAGGGTCGCCGAAATCTCCCGGCTCACGTCAACGAGGGCTGCCGTCTCCTCGCTCCGGCGGACCGTCTCCTCGTACAGCCGCGCATTCTCGATGGCCGTTGCCACATTCGCGGCGATGGTCGCCAGCAGGCGCTTGTCTGCATCCCCGAACCGGCCCTCCTCCTGGGTGCTCTGGACACTCAGGACACCGATCGCGTCGTCGCCGGCGATGATCGGGACACCGAGGTACGAGCGCGCGAGCGTGCCGACGCCACGGGTCCCGACCGCCGCGAAATGCTCTTCGCGGTTGAGGAGGAGCGGCTCGCGGCTTTCGATGATCCGCCAGCTGAGCCCGCGTCCTCGTGGCAGGGGCGCCTGGGGTTCGTGCTCGCCGTCCTCGACGTAGTACCGGAATTCGATGGCATCCGCATCCGGGTCGAGGAGCGCGACGTAGGCGATGTCAGCCTGAAAGACGTCGCGGATCTGGTCGCCGACCAGGTTGATCAGCCCAGAGAGGTCGAGCTGCCTCGCGACCGCCTGGCCGATGTCGTTGACGGTAGCGAGCTCAGCCGCCCGCTGATCGGCTTCGGTCAGTAGCCGCTTCGTCTCGTCGAACAGCCGGGCGTTCTCGAGCGCGACCGACAGGCTCGTCGCGAGGGTCGTCAGCAGCCGGACGTCGGCCTCGGAGAAGGCATCCTCGTGATCGAGATTCTGGAGCGAGATGACGCCCCGGGCCTCGTCGCCGATCACGAGCGGCACCCAGACGCCGGCCTTCGGTTCCTCACCGGTGATCACCATCTCCAGTTCGCGGTCGGCCATCCACGCGCGCATCCCGCGATTGACGAGGACGGGATCGCGCTGTCGGAGGACGAGGCCCCGAATCCCTTCGCCGGCGGACTGCGGCTCGTCCGGGAACCGCTGGCCGCGCTCGATCGTGTACGGGTAGTGGACGAGATCCCGGTCGGCGTCGAGGATCCCGATATCGACGACCTGGGCATCGAAGATCTCCTGGATCTTGTCACCGACGAGGTCGTACATCGATTGCATGTCGAGCTTGGCGGCCAGACCCCCCTGGACGCTATTGATGATGGCGAGCTCCGCCGCTCGTTCATCAGTTTCGGACAAGAGCCGCTTCGTTTCGTCGAACAGCCGTGCGTTCTCGAGCGCGACCGCGAGGCTCGAGGCGAGCGTCGTCAACAGGCGGACGTCGGCCTCTCCGAACGCGTCCGTTCGGTCGATGTTCTGGAGCGAGATCCGGCCGCGGACCTCGCCGGCGACGATGAGCGGGGCGAACAGCACCGACCGGGCCGGCTCCCCCACGATCGCTACTTGCTCCATGCCGCGCTCCGCGAACCATGCCGGGACGTCGTTGACGACCATCGGCGCTCGCGTTTCGAGGACGAGCTGACCGAAGCCCTGGATCGGGAGGGTCGTATTCGGGAGGCGGACGCCGCGCTCGATGCCGTAGCGGTACTGGATGGTCCGGTCGACGAGGTTGTAGGTCCCGATGTCGACGACCTGGGCGTCGAAGATCTCCTGGATCTTGTCGCCGACGAGCTCGTACATCGCCTGCATGTCGAGCTGCTGGGCGAGGCCCTCCTGCACGCTGTTGACGACCGCAAGCTCCTTCGCTCGCTCGTCAGTCTCGGCGAGCAGCCGCTTCGTCTCGCCGAACAGCCGTGCATTCTCGAGGGCGACGCCCATGCTCGAGGCGACAGTTGCGACCAGGCGCTCGTCGGCCTCCGTGTAGGCATTCTCGCGATCGACGCCGAGGCCGATGATGCCGATCACCTCGTCGCCTGCGGGGATCGGCACGCCGAGCCACGACTCAGTCCGTGTCGCGCCTCCGCCGAGGATCGCGCCGTGACGCGTCTGCTCCTCGAGGGTCCCAAGGCGAAGGGGTCGCCGTCGCTCGATGACCCGTGACGTCAAACCCTGGCCGAACGGGAACTCGAATCGTTCCGGTAACCGCTGACCCTGATCGATCTGAAACGGGACCACGATCACCTGCGTGCGCCGGTCATAGAGAGCGACATAGAGATCGCGTGCCTGTGCTCGGAAGATCTCCATCAGCCGTGTTCCGACGAGCTCCACGATTGCATCGAAGTCGAGCTGCTTCGCCAGGGCCGCGCCGATCTCGTTGACGAGGGCGAGCTCGGCGTTCCGCTGCTCCGTTTCGCCGAGCAGCCGCTTCGTCTCATCGAACAGGCGGGCGTTCTCGAGCGCGACACCGAGGCTTGCGGCGATCGTGCTGAGCAGGCGCTCGTCCGACTCGGAGAACCCGTACGGCTCGAGTCGCTCGAGTGAGATCACGCCAAGCACACGATCCGATGCCAGGATCGGCACCCCGAGCCAGGACTCCTCTTCGGCCGCTCCCGCCAGGACGGGGTTGAACGCCATGGCTTCCGCGCCGGTATTGAGGCGCAGCGGTCGGCGGGTCGTGATGACCTGCGACGTGAGGCCCGGCCCGAGCCTCCAGCCAGCGGGATCGTGCCTTCCGGTCGTGTCGATCTGGTAAGGCGCTCGGATCATCTGCGTCTGCTCGTCGTAGAGCGAGATCGTCCCGGTCGTTACCTCGAAGATCGATCGGATCCGGTCCCCGACGAGGTCGAGGATCGCGTTGAAATCCAGCTGCTCTGCGAGCGCCGTCCCGATCTCGTTGATCACCGCCAGCTCGGCGTTTCGCTGGCGCGTCTCCTCGATGGCCCGTGCCCGGCTCAGCGCCGTGGCGATGTGCTGGCCGACGAAGGTCAGGAGGTCGAGGTCCGCCGGCTCGTAGGTTCGATCGGTGCGGTACGTCTGAACGGCGAGGACGCCGATCGTGTGGCCATCGGCGACGAGGGGGGTTCCCAACCATAGTTCGGACAGCGTGCCGCCGGCTGCGTCCTTGTCGATCTCGCCCTTGGCGACGAGGTCGTCAAACGTCTCCCAGTCGAGGAACAGGGGCTTGCCCGTCCGAAGGACGTAGGCTGTCGCGCCCTTGAGGTCCTGCAGTGGCTCCCATTCGTTCGCGTCGGGTGGCTCCGTCTCCGCCTCGTCGAGGAAGAACGCAAAGTTGACTCGTTGGCGGGCTTCGTCGTAGAGGGCGATGACGAAGTTGTCGGCGTAGATGAGCTCGCCGACGATTTCGTGGATCGACTCGTAGAAGGACGGCATATCGCGCGCGGCGGCGGCTGTATCGGCGATGCGGTAGAGCGCGGCCTGGACGCTCTCGGATCTGGCGTGCTGCGCCTCGCGCTCTTCGAGCTGGCCGATCCGGGCGCGCGCATCCGCCAGCTCCGTGGCTTCCCCGGCGGCCAGAGGCTCGTCGACGGTCACGCGAAAATGCACCCCTGAACGATTGGCGCGCGCCTCCGATGGGTGGCGCGCCCGACACCTCAAGTATGCCAGCAGCTGCGGGATCCGCGATCTCGGTTCAAGGCACCGCGGCAAGCCCATGCGCGTCGAGCAGCCCGGCGACCGCGGCGCGGCCCTCCGTCGCGATCTCCTCGGGCGACGCCGCCCAGTAGTCGGGGTTGAACGTCTCCAGGCTCCACGGCCCCCGGTACCCGCCTGCGCGCAGCATCGCGATCAGCTCAGCCAGGCGAATGACCCCGCGACCCGGCAGCAGGCGGTCGGCGTCCTCGATGTCGCGCGGCGGCTTCGCCGGAGCATCGTTCAGGTGGACCATCGCGACCCGGTCGATCGGAAATGCGTCGAGCGAGCCCGCGCCACTTGCATGCCAGTGGCACGAGTCGAGGACGAGGTCCACGCCCGGCAGATCCGCGACCACCTGGCCTGCCAGCTGCGGCGTGTCGATCGGGCAGTCGGCGAAGCCGAGGAACTCGAACGCAACCCCGATCCCATCGCGCGCGGCCGCATCGCGGAGGATCGTCAGGCCGTCGCGCATCGCCTCGATCGCGCGCTCGCGCTCGGCGCCCGCCGCCCTGGGCGGTACGACGAGGAGGTAGGCGGCTCCGAGGCGCCGGCAGATGTCGAGGCGCGGCTCCATTTCGGTGGCGAGGCGTCGGTGGTCGAGTCCTCCCTCTGGAGTGAGTTGGAGCTGGATGCCGTTGAGGCTCCAGACCTCCGACGGCCGGACGATGTCGGCCGCAATCGCCACCTCCGCCGCGTCCGCCAGGAGCCGCTCCGCCCGAACCTCGACGCCGTCGTAGCCGGTCTCGCGGGCAATCTGCAGGTGCCGATCGGTCGGCGTCGTCATGATCGTGGCCCCGTTGAGATGGACCCCACCCCCCAGCATCTGAGCCGTGCTCGCCGTCATCCCGTCCTCACTTCTCGCGGATGACCCCGAAGGTCAGGCCGGTCATCACGTGGCGCCTGGCGAGGATCATCAGGCTGAGCGGGATGAGGATCGCGATGACCCCGCCGGCTGCCATGTCGTTCCAGATGATCTCGAACTGGGTGACGAGACCCTGGACGCCGACGGGGAACGTCATCGCCTGGGGGGTCGCGGTGAGGATGAAGGCGAACAGGAATTCGGCCCAGTCGAACGCGAAGACGATGATCACGACCGCCAGGATCCCCGTCCGCGACAGCGGCAGGAGGATCGCCCGGAAGGCATACCAGCGGCTCGCCCCGTCGACCAGGGCAGCTTCCTCGATCTCGATCGGGATCTCGTCGAGGAACCCGCGCAGCATCCAGATCGCGAGCGGCAGGTTGAAGATCGTGTAGACGAGGATCAGGGCAGGCAGTTGGTTGTACAGCCCGATCGTGCGCACGATCGCGAAGTACGGGATGACGACCGCGACCGGCGGGAGAAACCGGAGCGACAGCGCCCAGTTGAGGACGAACGCCCGGAGGCGCGGCGGTGCGGGCAGGCGGGTGATCGGATAGCAGATGGCGAACGCGATGCAGATGGCCAGGACCGTCGCGCTCAGGCCGGCGATGATGCTGTTCACGAGGAGGCCGTCGAAGCCGCGCGTGAACAGGACGCTGATGTAGGGCTCGATCGTGGGCGCGGGCGGAAACAGCGATGGAACCGGCGCGAACAGGTCGGCCTTGGTCTTGAGAGAGGTCGCGATCAGGTAGAAGAGCGGGAACGCAAAGATGAACGCGATGACAGCGAGCAGCGCATACGTCGCGATCCTCGTGAGCCGTCGGCTGCGATGGGTCATCCCCGATCCGCCGGCAGGAACCGCGAGACGATCGTGTAGAACACGGTCATCGCAACCATGACGACGACGGCGAGCGCCGACGCCTGTCCGAGGTCGGAGAACTTGAACCCGATCCGATAGATGTACAGGCTCAGGAACTGGGTCGTCGTCCCGGGCCCGCCGCCAGTGAGCACGTAGACGTGGTCGAAGACGCGGATCACGTCGGCGATCCGGAAGAACAGGACGAGCAGGAGCAGCGGGCGGAGGTACGGCAGCTCGATGTGCCTGAACTGCGTCCAGGCGTTGGCGCCATCAACCTGGGCGGCCTCGACCGATTCGCTGGGCACGGTCTGGAAGCCGGCGAACATGATGAGATAGACGAACGGGGTCCATTGCCAGATGTCGACGCTCGCCGTTGCGATCATCGCCAGCGGTGGTGACGAGAGCCACAGGGGCTGGTTGGGCCCGGTCTGGCCGAGCAGCACGTTGAGGATCCCGTAGTCGGGGGCGTACACCAGGCGGAAGATGACGCCGACCGCGATCTGGGGAATGACGATGGGGATCATGGCGGCGATGTAGATTGCCGCCCGGATGGCGCTCGAGCGGACCGTGCGATGGACGAGCAGGGCGATGCCAAGTCCACCCAGGATCTCGGTCGGCAGCGCGATGGCGGCGTAGATCGCGGTCTGCTTGATCGACTCGTACAGCAGGGGGTTGCCCAGGGCGCGGGCGAAGTTGTCGAACCCGACGAACCCCCGGCTGTCCGACGTGACGGCCTGGATGACGGCCAGGACGAACGGGATCGTGGCGACCACGAACACCGAGCCGAACACCGGCAGGAGCAACTGGTATACCAGCCGCTCCTGCCGGCTCCGGGCCATCCATGCGGACCGGATCCGGGCGCCGATCGCGAACCTCTGTGCCGGGACAGCGCTCACGCGGCTGCCCGGCACGGAACGCTCACGTCAAGGTCCTGAGGCTCGCTCGATCGATCACTGCCCGCTCCGGGTCACTGGGTCGGGTAGCCGGCACCCTTCATCAGTGTCCGGATCTCGCCCGCCGCGCCGGTGGCGGCCTGGTCGGCCGTTTCACCTCCGGTCAGGGCCTTGTTGAGGTGGGTTCCGATGATTGTCTCGACCGCGTTCCACTGATCCGTCCGTGGCCGCCAGTTTGGCGGCGCCTGGAGCGCGTCGGCGAGGACGGGGAAGTAGGGGTTGGCAGCCGTCAGGCTGGCATCCTTGAGGACGCTGGTCCGCGACGGAATCCCCTTGTTCTGGGCGTAGGTCATCTGGGTGTCCTTCTGGAGCATCCATTTGATGAAGTCGGCGGCCGCCTGCTGGTTCTTTGACGCCTTCGGGACGCCCAGCAGCCAGTTGCCCATCATGCCGACGCCCTTGCCGCTCTTGCCCTTCGGGATCGGGATGAACGTGACCTTGCCGGCGACCTTCGTCACGGCGGGGTCAAGCACGGCGGTGTTGATCTCACCCGGCCAGACCGATGACTGGTAGCCCTGGCCGTTGGCCATGATCTTGTCACGGTCCGATGCGTCGGTGCTGCCGGGGTCCGTCTGGGCGACGCCCTTGAGGTCGTTGACCAGGAAGCTGATCGCCGCCTTCGAGGCATCGTTGTCGAGGACGACGTTCCAGTTCTCGTCGAACACGTCGCCGCCCTGCGACCAGAGGATCGGCAGGAAGTCCGCGACGACCGGGTTCGTGGCCTTGCCCCGGATGATGTATCCGGCGACCGTGCCCGGCTTGTTCTGGGCCTTGGCGTTCGTCAGCACGTCGTCATAACTGGCCGGCGCGGTAGCGCTCAAGTCGTTGCGGTACATGAACATCTCGACGTTGCCGACGATCGTCACGCCGAGGAGCTGCTTCGGCTTGCTCTTCTCGGATGGTGGAACCGGGCCGCGCGGGGGTGGCCACGTGCCGACGTCCCACACGACCTGGGCGACGTCGGGGTCCTGCGTCAGGCCGAGTGGACCAAGGTCGGACAGCGAGCCGTCGGTGCCGAACTTCGGCATCCACGGGTCGTCCATCATGATCAGGTCGTAGGTCGCGTCATTCGCCTTGAAGGCATTGACGAGCTTCGAATACAGGTCGTCATAGGGTGCCTCGACGATCTGGATATCGACGCCCTTCTGCTGCTTGTACATCGGCGCAAGTGCCTTCAGGCCCGCGTCCTCGACACCCTGGACCGCGGCAATCGTCAGCTTGGTCGCGGCCCCGCCGCTGCCCGTCGATGGCGACGAGCATGCCGCCGCGACCAGCGCGATCGGGATGAGCGTCGCTAGCCATCCGCGGAGCTTCATGCTTCCTCCTCCTCAGTCGAGTCCAATCCGTGCCGGGCGGGGCCTGGCCCACTGCCCGTTGGGGTCGATCCCCCTTTGCAGGTGGGTGCGTTCATCTTCTCCACCGTCACCTCCGTCGCCATCTGGCCGCTGCCGCGCTACATGTCCATCGGCCGGACCGGTCTACGCTCGCTTCGGGAGCGGCCGGCGGCCACGGCAATACGCATCGCCTCGAGCCCGTCGCGAGCCGTACACGGACTCGCGATCTCACCCCGGGCCACTCGGAGGAACGTCTTCAGCTCCTCCCGGTAGGCGGTCTCGAACCGAGTGAGGAAGGTCTGCCAGGCTGGGCCGGACATGGCCGGAGCGTCCGGCTCGAGCGAGCGGAGCGGCGTCCGCTGTCCGAGACCGACTGTCACCGAATCGCGCGACCCGACGATCTCCATCCGGATGTCGTAGCCCAAGGGGTCGTGCCGCGTCTGACTCAGGACGCCCAGGGTTCCATCGGCCAGCTGAAGGATCGCCGCCCCGGTGTCGATGTCGTCATAGCGGGCGAAGACCGGGAAACCGCGCACGGAACCCGCGGCGTAGACCTCGTCCACCTCCTGGCCGGTCACCCAGCGGAGGGCATCGAAGTCGTGGATCGAAGAGTCGCGGAAGAGCCCACCGGAGACGGGAATGTATGCGTCGGGTGGTGGCTCATGATCGTGCGCGATGAGCCGGATCAGGTACACGGTACCCAGCTCCCCGGTCTCGACCAGGCGGCGCGCCTCTCGGTAGGCGGGATCGAAGCGGCGCTGGAAGCCCACCTGGACGACGGCCCCTCGACGTTCGATCTTCTCGACCAGCTCCACCGTCTGTGGCAGGTCGAACGCGAGCGGCTTCTCGCAGAACGTCGGCAAGCCGCGTTCGACGGCCGCCGCGACGAGGTCCGCGTGAGCATCGGTTGAGGCGGCCACGATCACCGCGTCCGCTTCATCGATTGCCTCGGCGGCGCTCGGCGCGACTCGCCCGCCGAAGACTGCGGCGGTCTCGGCTGCCCGACCGGGATCGATGTCCGCGACGACGACTCCATCGACATCGGGCTGACTGGCCATGACGATTCCGTGCAGCCGACCGATCCGGCCCGCGCCGATAAGTGCGACCTTCATCCGTCGCACATCAGTCGACGCACGTCAGTCGACGCGAATCCGCGCGCTTATCTGATGCCGGGTCATCGGTCATGTGGCGCTCCCCGTCACCCATCGGAGTGGCCGCTCCTCCCGGGCGGCGACACCGACGTAATCGATTACCCGCGATGGTGAAACCAGCCCCAGACCGTGTCAATACCCAGCTGCAACCGAACACGTTGCGCCCAAGCCGGCGGCGAGTGGCGACTGGCGAGACGGGCGCGGCGTGAGATCGATCGGAGGCCGGTCGCCCGCACGCACACTTGGGCTACCATGGCGGCCGGGCGGGAGTAGCTCAGTTGGCAGAGCGTCAGCCTTCCAAGCTGAATGTCGCGAGTTCGAACCTCGTCTCCCGCTCCACACTTCGCCCGCAGGTCCCTGGTCTCAGCCGCGGCGGGCGACCACTGAGAACGACAGCGGGATACGTCCGCGTTCCTCCGGCCGGACGTCGTCGTGGCCGCCCCACCAGTCGGTCGGGTGCTCGGCTACCCGCTCGAGGCGGAGGCCGGCGCCGAGCATCGCGGTGAGGATCTCGCCGAGTGTCCACGACCGGGCGAACTTCCAGCTCTGGTCGCCCTCGTCGACCGACAGCCGATCGATGTATTCGGGCGCCCAGCCCTTCGAGGCCTCCGGGCCGGCGAAGTAGTCGTAGTCGGTCGCGATCCAGTTGCCGTCCTCGTCGGCGTCGAACAGCCATTCGGCCGGGTGGCCCTCGAACAGGACGAGCCGGCCGGTAGGGGACAGGAGGCGCTGGAGGACCGCCGCCCAGGCGTCGAGGTCCTGGAGCCAAATGAGGGACCCGCGGCCCGTGTAGAGCAGGTCGGCTGTGCCGTCGAGCTCGTGTGGCGTGTCGAGGACGTCCGACTCGATCCAGCGAGCCGGCGCGCCCACGGCCCGGGTCAGCTCCTCCGCGAGCTTGAGCATCCGCGGGCTGTAGTCGACGCCGACGACTTCGTCGGCCCCGAGATTCCATAGCGACAGGGTGTCTCGGCCGGCGGCGCACTGGAGATGAATCGCCCGCCGGCAGCGGCCGTGGAGGTCGCCGATCAGCTCGAGCTCCGGTAGCAGCAGGTTCGTCCCGCCCGACCGGATCAGCTCGATCGCCTCCGGTAGCCAGCGCTCGTAGCGCTCGGCGGCCTCGTCCCAGGCGAGTCTTGTCGCCGCGTGCATGAGGCGGGGATCGGCCGCTTCGGCGGCGCTCGCCGGGCGAACGTGGGAGTCCGAGTCGGCGCCGGACCCGGCATCGGACGCGGCGTCGGAGTCGGGATCGGCCTCGTCGTCGGTCGAGTGGTCCATCGCCGCAGAGTCTAGGGCTGCGCCGCGGCGCGTCGCCGCGAACCGGGACATCGGCCAACCCCCCGACGATATCCTCCGATGATGCAGACCCTCGCCGCGCTGCCCGCGACGCTCGGCCGGACCGCCAGCATCGTCGCCGTCGTTGCGATCGTGACGACGATCCTCGCCTTCGCCCTCAACGGCCTGGGCGCCAGTCACACGATCGTCTTCATCGTCAGCGCCATTGCCCTCGCCGCCCTGGCGGTGTTGATCGGGCAGGGGACCGACGAGCTCGGCCAGCGATTCGGGCCGGCGACAACCGGCATCCTCCAGTCTGCGCTCGGCAACCTGCCCGAGCTGTTCATCTCGATCTTCGCCCTGCGGGCGGGTCTCGTGGTCGTCGTTCAGACGGCCCTCATCGGCTCGATCCTCGCCAACACCCTCTTGGTCCTCGGCCTGGCGTTCCTCGTCGGCGGGCTGCGTCACGGGACGCAGACCTTCCATGCGCCGTCGGTTCGGACGATGGCGACACTGCTCCTCCTCGCCGTCGCGGCCCTCGCGATCCCGACGCTTGCCACGGCGCCCGGCGAGCCGGACGCCGGCCACGAGATCGACCTGAGCGTCATCGTCTCGATCGTCCTGCTCGTCGTCTTTGCGGCGTCGATCCCGTTCTCGCTCCGAGGCGGCCGCGGCGTGAGTGTCGAGCGCGATCAGGCATCCGCGGCGAACGCATGGCCATTGCCGCTTGCCCTCGGCGTGCTTGCGGTCGGCGCCCTCGGCGCGGCCCTCACGTCGGACCTGTTCGTCGAGGCGCTCAAGCCGACGATGGCGAGCCTCGGCCTGTCGGAGGCGTTCGTTGGGCTGGTCATCGTGGCGATCGCCGGCAATGCAGTCGAGAACATCGTCGGGATCCAGGCGGCGGCCGCCAACAAGACCGATCTCGCGACGAGCCTGATCCTGAACAGCAGCCTGCAGGTCGCGATCGCCCTGACGCCCGCACTCGTCCTGATCTCGCTGGTCATCGGCGGTGGGGCGCTGACGCTCGTCCTTAGTCCGCTCTTGCTCGGTGCGGTCTTCCTGGCGGCCCTGCTTGCGGCGGTCATCGTCTTCGACGGTGAGAGCACCTGGCTGGAGGGTCTGGCCCTGCTGGGCCTGTACCTGATCATCGCGGCGAGCGTCTGGTACGGCCCGCCGATCCACGCCTGAATAGGCCCGGAAAGGGCTGCAACGCCGTCAAACGCATGACGCGTTATGCTCCGGCCGGCTTGGCTCGATCCGCGCATATCCGTCAGATGTCGCAGATCGAATAAACAATTCGGGGGATGGCTCCGGTTCCGTCAACGGAAGACCATCCTGGTAGCGCTCATCCAGTTTTCGCGGGTTAGCCCTTCATCCAGTTTCATCCGGCTCGGCCGACACCCACGACGTGATGCAGAAACGACTTCGCCGCCTCCCCCTTCGCCGCCTCGCCTCCCGCGCCGCCACGGCGATTCGTCGCCGGCCGCGTGCCGCAACCGCAGCCCTGTCGGTCGCGGTCCTGGTCGCGATCGCCCTGGGTGGATCGCTCTTCCTCGTCAGCGGTCAACCGCCAGCGGTCCAGGCGCCGAGCGGCCAGGCGACGTTCACCTATGCGGGTGGCTGGTCCCTCGCCGAGCTGCAGCGCCACCTCGAGGCCGGCGACATCACGGCGATCAGCGCGACGAGCTCATCTCCGGCTGCGGGCAATCCCCCGGACGGGCTCGTCGTCAAGACCCGCGACGGCCAGGTCGTCACGATCAACCTGTCGGTCAGCGCCGGTCAGGCCATTACCGCCCTGTCCGGGCTCGGTTACGGTGGCCTGCTCACGACCGAGGCTCTCGCGGCGAGCCGCTCGACGGGCACCGACGGAGCCCCGAACCCGATAGCGATCATCCTGCCGCTGCTCATGATTGCAGCGACGATCGTCCTGATCACGCGAATGTCGCGCCGCAATGGTGCGCCCTCGCGCGAGTCATCCAGCGGCTTCTCGACGATCATGCCGGCCGACCCGAACGCCCGACCGACGGGCGACGCCGCGAAGGACGCCACCATCCGGATGGTCGCGACCCTCGACGACGTCGCCGGCTGCGACGAGGCCAAGCTCGAGCTGACAGAGGCGATCGATTTCCTCCGCTCGCCCGAGCGCTTCCACCTGCTCGGCGCGCGGATCCCGCGCGGGATCATGCTGTACGGCCCGCCCGGCACCGGCAAGACGATGCTTGCCCGCGCGGTCGCCAGCGAGGCCGGCGTGCCGTTCCATTACGCGTCCGGCTCCGAGTTCGTCGAGAAGTACGTCGGCGTCGGTGCCCGCCGGATCCGCGACCTCTTCGCCCAGGCCCGCAAGCTCGGCCGCGGAGTCATATTCCTCGACGAGTTCGACGCGCTCGGCAAGGCTCGCGGCGGCCCGAACAGCCACGAGGAGCGCGAGCAGACGCTCAACCAGCTCCTCGTCGAGCTCGACGGGTTCGGGACGACGGACGACGTCATCGTCATCGCCGCGACGAACCGGCTCGACGTCCTCGACTCGGCCGTCCTCCGGCCCGGCCGCTTCAACCGCAAGATCCACGTCGGACTGCCGGATGTGAAGGGTCGCAAGGCGATCCTCGAGGTCCACGCCCGTAACAAGCCGATTGCGATGACGGTCGACCTCGGCGAGATGGCCCGCAAGACGTATGGCTTCTCGGGCGCCCAGCTGGCCGATCTCCTCAATGAGGCCGCGATCATGGCCGCTCGCCGCCTCGGCGACGTCATCAGCGCCGAGGACCTCCACGCCGGCTGGCTGAAGGTGGCGGTTGGCACCTCGCGGCGCCGGTCGATGGACGAGCGGGAGCGCTCGATCATCGCCGCCCACGAGGTCGGTCACGCGATCTGCAGCAAGGTCCACGGCGACAAGCGGCGGGTCGAGGAGATCAGCCTGTTCGCCCACGGTGAGGCGCTCGGCGTGACGGTCAGCAGCCAGGAGGACAACGACCTTCCGTCTGAGTCCGACCTTCGCGCCCGTCTCATCGCCCTGATGGGCGGCCGAGCTGCCGAGGAGATCCTGTTCCAGGAGGTCACCGGCGGCGCGTCGAACGACTTCGAGGCGGCCAACGGGATCGCCACGGCGATGGTCACGAAGTGGGGCATGGGCCGCGACCCCGAGGCGGCCGACGGCGGCATCTCCGGTCGCGGGATCCTGTCCTTCCTCGTCCCGACCTCAGGGCACCGATCGCTGCCGTCCGAGGTCCAGGGTGCGGCCACCCGGGCGATTCGGGCGATCCTCGACGAAGCCTATGCCGAAGCGTCGCGGACGCTCGTCGCCAACATGGACACCCTTCGCCGCCTCGCCGCCTATCTCGTCGAGCACGAGCGGGTCGACGGCACGACCTTCGACGAGCTGTTTGACGGCATCCGCCTTGTCCCGAACGGCGAGGGCGAGTGGCGTGCGGCGACGGCCCGGCCGCGAGCCTGGGGCGAGGTCGTCGACCTGGCCGCGCACCGGACACGACCGCCGCTCATCGCGGAGCCGGCCGTTGCAGCGGTTGCCGGCGTCACTGATCCCGTTGCCGGTTCGGTCGCAGGGGTCGCAGGCGCGGCAATCGTGGCGACCGACGTCCCGCCGATGACCGCCGACCTCCTCGCGCCGGCCCTCCGGCCCGATCAGGCGGGCGCCCGCGCGCGAACAGCGGGATCTCGGCGTCGCGTGGTTCGCTGGCGCCGCCGACCCTCCGCTGCTGCGCGTGCCGCGGCGGCGACCGGCGCGGGTGTTTCGCTCGCGGCCGACCGAACCGCCGCGAAGGCACGCGGCGCGCGCCACATGGCCGCCGAGCTGCTCCACCGCGCCGAGTCATGGTTGCGCCAGAGCGAAGCCGAGGGCGGACTCTAGCCCGTTGGGCGTCGGTCGCTCGCGTGTGCCGCGGGCTTTGCCCTTCGCCGTCCTCTGCGACGATGCCAGCGGTCCGTCGCGTCCCGCGGTTTAGTCCGAAAGCGAACGCCACCGGAAATCACTTCCGTCCAGGGACGATACGCCGATCTCGGAATCCGGATTCGGACGACCAGGCGCGGCAGAAGTGAATTCTGGCGCCGTACGAAATCGGAGTATTGGCAGCGGGAGAGATCTGCCCAGACGGGCCGATGAATACCGCTTGCATTCTCGGCGAATATGCGCAACTATTCCACCGTGCGCCAGATCGATCTCACCACTGAGGCGAAGAAGAAGCTCAGGCGGCCCTGCCGGGAGGCACGGGTCCCGGGGCTCTGACGGCGCGTAACGACGACGACCGATGGGCCTCCGGGATCGGAGGCTCCAGGGGCCGCGGACACCACGAACGGTGACCGCGGTCTTTTTTGTTGCCTCCGGACAGGGCGGCCCCTCGACCACAGAGACGAGGAGCAGGACATGACCACGATCATCTTCGGCGACGGGAACCTCGGCCGGGCCATCGCGGCCGCCCTGCGCGAAACGGGGACGGAGCCACGGGTCCTGGGTCGCCCGGCTGCCCGTCGTCACGCGCCGGCAGATGTCGGGGTCGCCGACATGGCCTTCGAGGCGTCGCGCGGCGAAGCCGTCCTTGGCAACGTCGAGAGCGCGCTTGCCGCCGGCTGCCGGCGCTTCGTCATCGCGACGACCGGCTGGGACGACGACCGCCCCGCCGTCGACCTCGCACTTCGCGAGGCCGGCGCCAGTGCCGTAGTCGCGGCGAATCTGAGCGTCGGGGCGGCCCTCTTCCTTCGGATCGTCGAGCGGGCCGCCTCGCTTTACGGGGCCGTCGACGGCTTCGATCCGTTCATCGTCGAGTGGCACCGGCGGACGAAGCGGGATCGGCCATCCGGGACGGCGAGAGAGCTGGCGAGGCTCCTCAGGGCCGCGCAGTCGCGATCCTCTGCGTCGCGGCACTCGGAGTCGCCGCCGGCCGAGTCGCGGCCGGCGGACGACCTCGAGGTCGCGGTCGTCCGGGCGGGCTCGTCACCGGGGATGCACCTCGTCGGGTTCGACGCGCCGGGCGAGACGATCGAGCTTCGGCTGACCGCGCGCGACCGCTCCGCCTACGCCAGCGGAGCACTTGCCGCGGCGGCCTGGCTGTCGAACGCGTCCAGGTCGGCCGGGTGCCATCCCTTCGACGAGGTCGTCGACGAGCTGACCAGCCAAGCACTGGCCGCGACCGCCTGACCCGATCCACCCGATCCTCCCGAACCAGCTGCAGAAGCGAAAGGGACTCAACGATGACATCGATCGCACGCACCACGACCACCTCGAGGCCCGCCCTGCGTGGCGCGCTCACCGCACTCGTCACGCCGTTCACCGCCGACGGCGACCTCGACGAGATCGCTTTCCGACGGCTCGTCCGCTGGCAGGTCCTCGCCGGGATCGACGGCGTCGTGCCCTGCGGCACGACCGGCGAGGCGCCCACCCTCAGCGACGACGAACGCGACCGGCTCATCGCCGCAACTGTCGAGACGGTCGCCGAGCGGCCCTCGCGAGCCCGGGTCGCGGTCGTCGCCGGAACCGGCACGAATGACACCGCGGCGACGATCCGCTCGACGCGACGGGCCGCGGCCCTCGGCGCAGATGCCGCGCTCGTCGTCGCGCCGTACTACAACCGACCGGACGGGCGGATGCTCGAGGCTCACTTCCGGGCCGTCGCCGACGAGGGCGACCTGCCGATCGTCGTCTACAACGTCCCGTCGCGAACAGGCACGAACGTCGACGTCGACACCTTCCTGCGGCTGGCCGAGCACCCGCGGGTCGTCGCCGTCAAGGAGGCGTCGGGCAACCTCGAGCAGATCGCCCGGATCTGCCGCGATCGTCCCCGCGACGTGGCGGTTCTCGCCGGCGATGACGCGTGGACGCTGCCGGTCCTCGCCCTCGGTGGCGACGGCGTCGTGTCCGTCGCCTCGAACGAGATCCCGGGCGAGATGGTCGCCCTGTGTGCCGCTGCCAGAGCCGGCGACTGGGCCTCGGCGCGGACCCACCATGAGCGCTGGTTGCCGCTGTTCCTGGCGAACTTCCGCGGCGGCCCGAACCCGGTCCCGGCCAAGGCCGCCCTGGTCCTGATGGGGCTCCTCGACAGCGACGCCGTCCGGGCGCCGCTGCTGCCGCTCGACGCCGAGCCGCGAGCATCCCTCGCAACCGTCCTCCGGGCGAGCGGACTGGTCGAGCCAGCGGGCGGGCGCTTCGCCGCCGACCGGCGCGAGGCGATCGCATGAGCGCGATCTCGCCGACGCGGCCTGCCGAGACCATCGATCCAACGACGCTCCTCGCCGACCTCGAGGCGGGCCGACTCCGTGCCGCCGAACCCGACGAGACCATTCGGGATGGCTGGCGTGTCCGGCCGGAGGTCAAGGCGGCGATCATCGCCCTGTTCAGCGACCGGACGACGCGCGACTGGACGGTCGGGCCGTTCTGGTTCAGCGATCGCGCGGCGGTCCCGCCGCGGGACCTCGCTGCCGGCGGACCGTGGCGGATCGTGCCCGGCGGCACGAGCGTCAGGTCCGGGGCCAGGCTCGGAGATGGCGTCGTCATCATGCCGCCGTCGTTCGTCAACGTCGGCGCGTGGATCGGTGACGAGACGATGGTCGACAGCCATGTGCTCGTCGGCTCCTGCGCCCAGATCGGCGCTCGCGTCCACCTCGCCGCGGGGGTCACGATCGGTGGCGTCCTGGAGCCGCCCGGGGGCCGGCCGGTGATCGTGGAGGACGACGCGTTCGTCGGAGCGGGCAGCTGCCTCCTCGAGGGGGTGCTGGTTCGAAGCGGCGCCGTGATCGGTGCCGGGGTCAGCCTGACCGGAACGTCGCGCCTGTACGACCTGACTCGGGAGGTCGTGGTCCAGGGCACGGCCGACGAGCCGCTCGTCGTGCCCGCGGGCGCGGTCGTCGTCCCGGGCACCCGGGCGCTTGGCGGCGACTTCGCGGCGGGCCACGGCCTTGGCCTCGCGACGGCGGTCATCGTCAAGCAGCGCGATCCGGGGACTGCGGCGCGAGTGGCGCTTGAGGCGGCGCTCCGTTGAGACTCCGTCCGGGAATTTGACGCAGCTTCGGGAGCCGGCAGCGCGGGTTACCCTTGGACCGTGGCCCTGATCTCGCTCCGAAACCTGACCAAGCGCTACGGCGGCGCGATCACGGCCCTCGATGGCCTCACTGTCGACATCGATCCCGGGATCGTCGGCCTGGTCGGCTCGAACGGGGCGGGCAAGAGCACGCTTCTCAAGATCCTGCTCGGCCTGGTCGAACCGACCTCGGGCGATGCGACCGTCCTCGATCTCGACGTCCGGACCCGCGGCACCGACATCCGCCAGTTCGTCGGCTACATGCCGGAGCACGACTGCCTGCCGCCCGATGCGTCGGCGACCGACATCGTCTCGCATCTCGCGCTCATCTCCGGGCTGCCCCGGACAGCGGCCCGCGAACGGACCGCCGAGGTCCTCCGCCACGTCGGCCTGTACGAGGAGCGCTACCGCGCAATCGGCGGCTATTCGACCGGGATGAAGCAGCGTGTCAAGCTCGCCCAGGCGCTCGTCCACGACCCGCGGCTGTTGCTGCTCGACGAGCCGACGAACGGGCTCGACCCGGCCGGCCGCGACGAGATGCTCGAACTCGTCCGCCGGACCGGCACGGAATTCGGGATGGCCGTCATCGTCGCCTCGCACCTGCTCGGCGAGATCGAGGCCGTCTGCACATATCTCGTCGCGATCGAGGGCGGGCGGCTCCTTCGGTCGGCGCCGCTCGGTGATTTCATCGAGCAGACGGGAACGCTGGCGGTCGAGGTCGACGAGGGCAGCACGGCCCTGGCCGAACGCCTGACGGCCGACGGGCTCGCGGTCGTCGTCGACGGGCGGGCGGTCCTCGTCGCGATCTCCGACGGCCGGCCGTACGACCTCGTCAGGGATGCGGTCGCCGAGCTCGGGTTGCCGCTCGTCCGGATCGAGCAGCGCCGTCATCGACTCGAGGATCTGTTCCGGGATGTCCCGCCGACCGAAATCGCAGCCGCGCGTGCGCCCACGGGCGAGGTGGCGCCGGGACCACCGGTTTCGGCGGCTCCGACCGCTCCGGGCGACGACCGATGACGGACGCGACGACCGCCGGGGTCGCGTCGAGCGGCGTCTCGACCACGGCCGGCCCGACCGGCCCGACCGGCTCGATCTATGACATCGGCTACCGCCGCTACGAGGGGCCGCGTCTCGGCCGAGCCCACGCGATTCGATCCCTTTTCTTCCACAGCCTCCGATCGACCTTCGGGATCGGCCGCGGCGGTCGAGCGAAGATCGCCCCGATCATCCTGGTCGGACTGGCGCTCCTGCCGGCGATCGCGATCGTCGGTGCCCTGACGATGGCCGCCCAATTCGGGGTCGGGTCGCGGTTCGCGAACAACGCGCCGATTCGCTACGACACCTACTTCAGCTCGATCTCGACGATCGTCGTCCTGTTCTGCGCCGCCCAGGCGCCGGAGCTGTTCGGGCGCGACCAGCGATACGGCGTGCTGGCCCTGTACTTCGCCCGCGCCCTGCGACGCTCCGACTACGCGCTCGCCCGCATCGCCGGGTTCGTCGCTGCACTCCTGCTCATCGAGCTCGCGCCGCAGGTCCTGCTCTTCCTCGGGCGGGTGCTGCTATCCCCCGACATCCTCGGCGCCGTCGGCGACGACCTGCCGTCGGTCGGGCCCGTCCTCGCCCAGGCGATCCTGTCGGCCGCGCTCCTCGGCGGATTGTCGATGGCCGTCGCCGCGTTCACGCCGCGGCGGGCGTACGCGACAGCCGGGATCATCGCCCTCTTCACGATCCCGAACATCGTCGCCGGGACGGTCCTCGGGCTGGGCTCGTCCGTGATCGGGACGTGGCTGCTCCTGCTCAGCCCGACGTCCGTCCTCGATGGCACGAACTCGATCCTGTTCGGGACGCCACTCGGCTCGGACTTCTTTTTCATCGACCTGCCAAACGTGGCCTATGTAGCGGCCGCGCTCGCCGGGGTCGTCGGCTCGATCGCGATCACCGTCCGGCGGTTCTCGAGGATCGCCACATGACCGCCCAGTCGTTCGCCCCGCTGCCGACCGCCGGCGCTCCGACCGGCGGGCCGCCCGCCGCGCTCGTCCTCGAGGGTGTCTCGCGCTGGTACGGCAACGTCGTCGCCGTCAACGACATCACGTTCGCGCTCGGCTCCGGGGTCACGGGCCTGCTCGGCCCGAACGGAGCGGGCAAGACGACGATCCTCCACATGCTCGCCGGGCTTCTCCGGCCGTCGGCGGGCAAGGTGTCGGTCGGTGGCCAGCCGGCCTGGCGCAACCCGGCGGTCTATCGATCGGTCGGTCTCGTGCCCGAGCGCGAGGCGGTCCAGGCATTCCTGACCGGCCGCGCCTTCGTCGAGCTGGCAGCGCGCCTCCAGAGCCTCGCCGATCCGGTCGCCGCGACCGCTCGGGCGATCGCCACGGTCGATCTCGATGCCGCCGCGGACCGGGCGGTCGGGACCTACTCGAAGGGGATGCGGCAGCGGGTCAAGATCGCCGCCGCGCTCGTGCACGAGCCGTCGATCCTGCTCCTCGACGAGCCGTTCAACGGGATGGACCCGCGCCAGCGGCTCCACATGATCGCGCTCCTGCGGTCGATGGCCGACGCCGGCCGGGCGATCCTCTTCTCATCGCACATCCTCGAGGAGGTCGAGCGCCTGGCCGACGGCGTCCTCGTCATCCACGCCGGACGGCTCGCCGCCGCGGGTGACTTCCGCGAGATCCGGCGGCTCATGACCGACCGGCCGCACACCTTCGTCGTCCGCTCGTCGGACGACCGTCGCCTGGCCGCGGCGTTCATGGTCGAGCCCGCGGTCTTCGGGACGGAACTGCGCGACAACCGGCTGACGGTCCGGGTCGCCGAGTTCGGTGGGTTCACCCGGGCGGTCGCGCGAGTCGCCCGAGATGCCGGCGTGTCGCTCTTCGAGGTCGCCCCGACCGACGATTCGCTCGAAAGCGTCTTCGCCTACCTGGTGAGCCGGCGATGATCTACTCAGGCCGCCGCCGATGATCTGCTCAGGCCTCCGCC
>Ga0209488_10001261_pt1 | contig 21757 bp, 16 predicted proteins | sample Rivendell_Oct201_8_FD_188349 | JGI IMG/M metagenome (GOLD analysis project Ga0209488, IMG submission 188349) | Vadose zone soil microbial communities from the Eel River Critical Zone Observatory, Northern California, USA -... | ecosystem: Environmental > Terrestrial > Soil > Vadose zone >...
GGCGTGTTGCCTCCATCGGAACCGTCGTCTGAGTATTGCGGCTCGCCTTTGATGTCGTCCGCCCAGATGGTGGCGATCATGAAGATCATCATGTCATGGTCGCCGGGTGACGTACCGGAAGGAATTTGTTTCTCCCAGCCTGAATAGTCCGGATTTAACTTGAGCAGATCGCGCACGCGGGCTTTCGTGGCGGGCGTGAGTCGCTGGTACGCCACATAGCCCACGGCCATGTGGCCGATCGGTCCCCAGGCGAAGGCAGATGCTGGCAGCGATACGAGAATCAGTAAACAGATGCGGGCGCGGAGTGAAATCATGGGTAACCTCCCCACTTATTCTGGGCAGCGTAACACTTTCAACGCTACGAGAGTGCCTTACTTTCTCTACAAAGTATCCCCTATGATCCAAGCTAATGTTTTCAGCAAATTGTTTAGCCACCGCGGTCAGCCCATTTTGTTTGCTATCCCTTAACCGTTCGGGAAGCTGCGTCCCAAGTTACCGGCTTTTTGCGGAAATAGGATTCATTGGCCATGTGGCAGGCGATCGCGGCGTTGTTTCCGAACACCGCATCTTCCACCACCGGTTTTCGCGACCTCACAGCCTGAAAAAAGTTCTGCAGGTGCGGACGAACGTCATCCCAATCATGTCCGCGATAGAGCATCTCGCCTTTGAATGGTTCCTTCCCGAGCGGTGGGTCATGCTCGGCGTGCCACTGCTTGAAGTATTCCTCGCGCATCTTCTGCGGGAAACTCTGAGCGTAATAGCTCGGGTCCGTATCTTCCCCGGTTTGGGATGAGTGCCGCAAGTCGAACTCGGAGGAGTCAAGAATCCCTTTTGGTCCCATGAAGCGCGCCAGTTCAGGGGTTTCGGCTCCCAGGTCCAGACGGACGTAAACCGGAATACCGTGGTAATCGAAGAGCACGGTATGGAAGTCCGGCATGTCGCGACCGTCCTTGAAGCGAAAGATGCCGCCCATGGCGGACGCCGAGCGCGGCACTTCGTTCCATCCCAGGGTGAACATCATTCCACTCAAAAGGTGAACCATCAGATCGCCCGCGACTCCGGTGCCGTAATCCCGCCAGCAGCGCCATCGTGCAAAGCGATACTTGTCAAAGGGAATTTTCGGGGCGTCGTTGAGCCATGTATCCCAGTCCAGATTCTGCGGTGAAAGATCAGTCGGAGGCGGGTACACCCAGGCCCCTGTAGGATCATTGCGGCCAAGGGTAAGCTCAACCATCTCGATCTCGCCAATCGCGCCGTCGTGATACAGATCGCGTGCCTTGGCGCAGAGGGCTGAGCTCACGCGCTGCGAACCAATCTGCACGATGCGCTTGTTCTTCTCGGACGCTTCGACCATGGCGAATCCGTCAGCCACGGTGTGCGACATCGGCTTTTCGCAGTAAATATCCTTGCCGGCGTTACATGCATCGACTACCACGCGTTTGTGCCAGTGGTCAGGCACGGCGGCGACAATGCAGTCGATGTCTTTACGGTCGAGCAATTCCTGATAGTGGTGCGTCGTGGGAAGGCTGGGATTAGCCGTGATTTCTTTGGCAAGCGTGTGGCGTCCATCATACAAATCTGCCGCTGCCACGCACTCGATCCCGGGCAGCGTAATGGCGCCGGCGAGCAGACCGGAGCCTTGCATGCCGATTCCGATCATGCCAAAACGAACGCCCTCGCTCTTCGCAGCGGTCTCTGCTGTTCCACCGAGCGGCTGCGCGTTAAGAAAGACAGTGTTTGAAAGCAGCAGGCCACCCGCGGCAGCGGCCGTCCCTCCTTGCAAGAATGCGCGTCGTGACAGATCATTCTTCATGCGAATCCCTTTCATGCGAATCTCTCCCCAACAGGCTGAACTTGCCCGTTTCCACAAACCTCACTACTTTTTTAACGGTTTGATAGCCACTTCTTTGAAGAACACGATGTCATTGTCGCTGTGGTTTTGCAGCCCGAAGTAGCCGAAATTAGGCCGCGGTCCGTGTTGTGGTTCGAAATCAAACTTCCGTTCCGGCACCGGATCCCCGTCCTTATAATCCGTGACCTTCACGCCGTTCAACATCACAATTGTGCGCGGACCATCCAGCGTGATGTCCATCGTGTTCCACTCGGGACCAGGCTTCCATGCCTTGGCTAACGGCTTGGTCAGCGAGTACAGCGTGCCGGTGGAATGGTACTCATCCTCTTTCGAAGTTTCGGGATGATTGTCGATCTGCACCTCGAATCCGTAGTGCACCGGCATCCACTCCTCGCGCGGCTCAATCGGAATGCGAATAAAAACTCCCGAATTGTCATTCTCATCGCGCATGCGGTAGACCACATGGATCTCGCAATCGCCAATCTTGCCGCCAGTCCAGTAGAGCAGGCCCATACCGCCATGAGTCTTGATCAAGCCTTCTTCGACCGTGTCTCCATCCGGACCCACGTGCTTCCATCCCGTCAGATCCTTACCATTGAAGAGCTGCCGCCACTGGTTCGGATCGCCGTTGCAGACGTTCTGATTCTCGTCGGAAGCAAAAGACACTGTTACAAAGCCGGCAAACAACATACCTGCGAATAACAATCTCAACACCACCATGCGCTTCAACATTGAGAGAACTCCTGACAAACGCCTTTCCGCTTTCATTAGACATGTCCGTTAAGACAGACCAATTTACTCGCACCGGCGTTGGGACGCAATGCAGTTCGTTGCAAGGTGACGTCAAGCTGCTTGTGTAAATAACGAGAGGGTGCGGGTTTTCCATTCCAAGTTGAATCTCCGGAAGATGGAGTAGAGGATTCGGTCCGCACTTTCCCCGTTCACAAAGCACACCAACGAAACTCGCGGACCATCTCACCCGCCGCTATCGCACTGCTAAAGTGCTCCGTTTCGCCAGCTCCGCAGGAGACTGGTGGGTGCGAGTGCGCGTCCTCGACGACGATCACGACCGCGCAAAGAAGCTTGCCGCAGAGACGAAAACTCCGCAGGGCTCGATTTTCCTGGTAAATACTCGGGGACGGCTTCAGCCACTGAGGTCGCCGAACAAAGTCATCGAATAACGAATGAACCAGCACCGGAAGTCCTCAGTAAATCGTATATCCGGGCGCGGGCGTCCGCAGGTCAGGCTTCGTAGCCATCAGCAGCAGCGCTCCCAGCCGCTTGAACGCCCGCAGGTCCTCCAGACTGTTAAATGATTTGGTCTTGTAGTCATCCGGCGTGGGTGTGTCGTCCGGAATTTGCCGTGCCTCGACGTTCTCGAACGCGTGCTTCTTCAAAAGTTCGACGTATTCGTCCGCCGACCTCACGTGTACCGGCACCTTGAGCTTGTCGACCCACTGCAACGAATACTCGTTATCTTTGTAGAGATTGATAAGGATGCATAACTTTCCCCGCGGCGCCATCACCCGAAATAATTCCATCAGGGCCCGGTCCTGGTCGGCATAGTAGTAGAACGACTCGACCGACAAAACTTTATCGAAGAAGTTCTCTTCCCACGGAATCTGCTGCGCCGATCCCCAAACATACAGGATGTTGTCGAAATCTTTCGAGGCGATGCGTGCCTGGCGCACCATCTCATCCGAAACATCCACTCCAACGACTTGGCCGAAGCCCTCCGGTCCGTCACCTACCAACCGTGCCAGCAGGCGCGTCGCCCAGCCCGAGCCGCAGCCCAAGTCTAGTACCCTCTCCCCCGGGCGCAGATTCATCAGGCGGATCGTCTTCTCGGTAATATCGAGGTGATGGCGTTCCATCTTCTCGCCTTCACTCGCGGCGGCCCAGCGGTTGAATTCCTGTTGCAGCTTCTCGTCGGGAGTCTGTGGTTTTTCAGCCATGATCTCGTCTTCGATTGCGGCACGCCGCTGCGGTCGAATTGCGCCGTTCGGATCCAATTAGGACGGCAGCCCTACCTCTATGCTACAGTTTTTCTCTTCATGGCGACACGTCCTCCGGATCCGCCGCCGCAGCCTGGACCGGGCTCCCTCTACTGTCCGAACTGCGCTGAGGAGGTAAGCGATCCCCTGACCTGCGGCGACTGCTCGGCTGTCATCTGCCGCCGTTGTGGAAGCCCGCTCGAATCTGCCGACGAACTCGGAATGGGATAAGTATGGATTCCGCGGCAGCCATCCCGCTGGCGACAGACTCTAAGCAGCCCGGCGCGCAGCCTACACTGGTACGCAGGCTCGGCCTGCTCGATTCAGTCCTTTTGCTGGTAAGCGGCATCATCGGCTCCTCGATTTTTCTCACAGCGAAAGATATTGCTGCGCCCCTGCCGCATCCCGCATGGTTCTTGATGGTATGGGTTTTAGGCGGATTGATTTCCCTGTGTGCCTGCTTCGCCTTCGCCGAACTGGGTTCGATGTTCCCCGCATCCGGTGGCCAATACGTTTACTTGCGCGAGGCCTATGGAGATCTGGTCGCCTTCCTCTACGGCTGGATGCTCTTCACCGTCGCTAATGGCGGCAGCATTGCCGCCCTGTCCGTAGGCTCTGCCGCATACACGGGTCAAATCTTCGGCTTCTTTTCGCAGGAACACATTGTCCTCACGCTCGCCGGAGTAGTGGTCACCCGCGCTCACATCCTGGCGCTGTTTCTCATCGCGGTGATGACCTGGATGAACGTGATCGGCCTCCGCCGAGGTGCGGCTTTACAAAACGTCGCAACTTGGGCGAAGTTTGCCGCGATGGCGGCATTCGTTATCCTCGGACTCGCCATCGGCAAAGGCGACTGGTCACACTTCACCACCAAAGCCTGGGGTACCACCGGCGGCCTCACTCTGGGCCTCGGTCCGTGGCAATTGCTCTCTGCCATCGGCGTGGGCATGATTGCCGTTTTTTGGGCTTACGACGGCTGGGTCTACATCACGTGGGTCGCTGGAGAAGTGAAGGAGCCCCGCCGCAATGTTCCCCTGGCCATGGTTCTGGGCGTGGTGATCGTAGGTCTGATCTATATCGCGATGAACGTGCTTTACGTATATGCCTTGCCCGGGACCGAAGTCGCCCGGCACGAAACCATCGCTCATGCCGCCGCTGTCGCGTTGTTTTCTCCACGAGCGGCCATCTGGCTATCGGCCATGATCGCGGTTTCATGTTTTGGCGCCGCCGCCACCTGTACTCTTTCCGGGGCGCGCGTTTACTATGCCATGGCCTGCGATGGCGCATTCTTCCGCAGTATGGCGCAGGTCCATCCCAAATGGCGGACTCCTGCCCTCAGCCTCATCGGACAAGGGATCTGGGCCGCCGTTCTCACCCTGAGCGGCAATTACGACCGACTCTACACTTACGTGATGTTCGGCATGGTGCTCTCCTACACGCTCACGGTGATTGGCTTGTTTCTGTTGCGTTGGAAGCGTCCGGACATCCCACGCCCGTACCGCTGCACGGGTTATCCCTGGCTACCCGCGATCTACGTGCTCATTGGCGGAGCATGGACGCTGAACACGATCATTACGCGACCCAAAGAATCGCTCGCGGGCACGTTGATTGTGCTGCTGGGCATACCCGGGTTTCTGTATTGGAAGAGAGCCAGCCGTAAGGTGAGCGCGGTGGAGTAGACGATGTTTGAGCGTTATACACAGAAGGCGCGGCGGGTCATCTTCTTCGCGCGCTGGAGGGTCAGCCAATTTTAATTCCTGTCAACGGAGTTTGAAAATCTTTTACCACAGAGGACACAGAGGGCACAGGGTAAGTCATTTTCTCAATTGCGTCCTTACCCTGTGAGACCCAGTGTCCTCTTTGGTTTTATGCTCATCTAACCAACCGGAAATCTCTTAGGAGTTCTCAGAATTAGAGAGACAGGCGCAGTTAAATCTGCCCAAGCGATACACGAATCCAACCTAATCCTCCACCGCGCCCGCCGACATCTCCTCCGCCGGCTCTCCGCCAGCCATTCCCTGGGCGATGATCAACTGCCGCGCTTCCACGCGAATCTTCGGCAACTGCACTCCGAACCACCAGGCGCCCGCCACGGATGCTACTCCGCCAATCGCGACCGTCATCGGCGCGCCTAAACGGTCGGCTAATACCCCGCCCAGCAACGCTCCGATCGGCGCCATGCCCATAAACATCATGGAATACACGGCCATGGCCCGGCCCCGCAGGGCGTCGGGCACCATCACCTGAATCAGCGTGTTCGAGCACGCCATCTGCAGCATTACGAAGTACCCCACCGGCACCAGTAGGATCACCGACAGCCAGAACCATTTCGAAAATGCAAACAGAGTCAGGCTCAAACCAAACCCTGCGCAGCACAACGTAATCCATCGTCCCAAGCCCTTGACGCCAGAGCGCATCGCTAGCGTCAACGCGCCCAGCATAGCTCCCGCTCCGGTTGCGCCCATCAGGATGCCCAGCCGCATCGCTCCCAAATCCGTGGAGCCCAACAGTGAGGCCAACTCCTGGCCGCCGCTGCGCAAGATGCGGTCGGCAAAAATTGGCATCAGGACCACATAAGGCATTCCCGTGATGCTGACCAGCCCCAGCAGCAGCATCAGGGCGCGGATCGGCGCCGTGCGGCTCACGAATTGGAATCCCTCAATAATGTGCTCCAGCGGCGGCGGGTGCTTCGAAGCTTTCGTCGGAGCGTGTACGTCCATCAGCAATAATCCGATGATGACGGCGATGTAGCTCACGGCATTCACAAAAAAACACCAGCCCTCGCCCAGCCTCGCTACCAGAATTCCCGCGATCGCCGGCCCGATCACGCGCGCACCATTGAACATCGAGGAGTTCAGCGCAATCGCGTTCATCAAGTCTTCCTTGCCAACCATGTCCACGAGAAAAGACTGCCGCCCGGGGATGTCGAACGCATTCACCACTCCCAGCAGCGAAGCCAGCACGAAGATATGCCACACCTGAATTTTCCCCGATAGTGTGAGCCCTGCCAGCACAAAGGCCAGCAACATCGAAGCCGCTTGTGTGGCGATTACCACGTGCTTGCGGTTGGCCCGATCGGCGGTGATTCCTCCGATGGGAGCGACCAGGAAGACCGGAATCTGGCTGGCGAATCCGACTGCGCCTAGCAATAGTCCGGAACCGGTGAGCCGATAAACGAGCCACGACTGGGCGACGCTCTGCATCCACGTGCCCACCAGGGAAATCAGTTGTCCGCTGAAGAAAAGCTGGAAGTTACGATGGCGCAACGCGCGGCCGGCTGCCTGCCACCGCAATGGGCGACCACCATCGACCTCCGTGCTGGCGCCTGCATCGTTATGGATAGAAGTCTTTGGCTCGGCCACGATCGTTTCTTTGGATGACGCCACACAATGTTACGCGCCAATTTTTCCTGAGGCCCCATCCGTCTGGCCGTAGTGCCGCGCAACTCCCCCAGATCGCCAGTCCGCCCACAAGTCCCCGTCCAGCCCAATTATTAAGGCTATTTGGAAAACCGCCAGCCCTGTTACCAACTTATGACTTCCCTTGGCGCTCAAGGTGAGCTACAGTATTGCTCTCGCGTCCCGGTGAGTCGACAACGACGTACCGCCCACTATGACCACCCTTCCAGTTCGACTTGAGCGTCGCGTCGGCCAGCGTTTCTCATTCCTGCTGCCGATGTCTTTTCGTGATGTCGCCACCGGAACGCCCGGCGTTGGATTTACCCAGGACTTAAGCTCGCGCGGAGTTTTTTTCTTTACCGAGATTGCGGTGCGGGAGGGATCCGAGATCGAACTCACTTTGGTCATGCCTTCTGAAATCACCTTGGGAGAAAGCATGCGCGTCCGTTGTCGTGGCCACATTCTGCGGGTGGTCAGGCGGTCGGACCAGGGGTTAACTCAGAGTTCAGTCCCCTCGATCTGTCCTTCCGAAACTCCGATTCCCGACTCGAAGGTCGCAGTTGCGGTACGCCTGGAAGGGTATGAATACCTTGATCCCGCCGAACCCTCGGCTGCATTCCAGCGTGTCTCGGCGCTTCACACCCACCCGCACGACAATCAAACGCGCTGACCGTTGCTCTCCTCGGCTTTTTTGAGCTAAAGAATTCGGAAGCGAGCCTTCGCTCCACTTTCGGCACCAGCCGTGCGATTTCGTCCATTTCGTGCTTTCCACCAAGGTAGGGTTTGGCTTACAATTGGCGCCACAGGGCGGAAGTCCCCGGGGTTTTTTCTTCGCTGTGTGCCTCTCATCGAGTACATGGTTTTCGCAGAATTGGGGTTCGCGCAGTTTACGCGGACCTAATGGGTTAACCTTGCAGCCGATTACTTAGGTCACTTGGCGGGGAGTACCTTCTCTTTCTAACATGCAAACACCGAGAGAAATCAGCGAGAGCCGCACCATGCATGGGATTGCCGTCGCCCTGCTGTCCGAGGACCGGGAACACTTATCCACGTTGCAGAATCGCGTCGAGGCTACGCGCCTGGGCCGCGTGGTGTTCAGCCATGCCGGATTTCCCGTCAGTCCCACCGATTCAATTCTTCGCCAGATTCAGGATTTGCGCACCGAGGTCGTGATCGTCGATCTTCCACCGCGCGATGCACAACGCGCCATCACGGCTATCGAACTGATTCGCGCCACCACTCTGCAGATTGCCACCTTCGCCAATGGCGATTTGACTCAGCCCAGCACAATCGTCGCCAGCATGCGCGCAGGCGCCTGCGAATATCTGGACGACTCCGCCGGTTCCGACGCGCTACTCGAGGCTCTTACTCGCTTCAGTTCCGCTCGCACGCGTACCCGCAGCGGCGCCGGCAAGGCCCGCATCTTTACTTTCCTGAGTGCCAAAGGAGGCGCGGGCGCAACCACGGCCGCCGTCAATACGGCGCTCGCGCTGCAACAATCCCACGGCGATGTCGTTCTCGTAGACTTCGCCCCCATCGGCCATGCCGCGCTTCATCTCAACCTGCGGCCACAGTTCGGTGTGCTCGATGCGCTGCAGAACCTGCATCGCCTGGACGCGTCTTTGCTCGATGGCCTGATGACGACTTCGAAAGACGGATTACACCTTCTGGCCGGGCCGCAGCAACCTTATCAATCCTCCCCTACGCCGGGGGAACTGGCTCGACTTTTTGACCTGCTGGTGAATCACTACCGTTACGTTATCGTCGACGCCTCCAGTCGCCTCGATCCCACGACGCACTTGCTGTCCGATCTTTCCAATGCTGTCTTTTTAGTAGCTCAGACGGACGTGATTTCTCTCTGGAGCGCAGGTCGCATCCACTCCTACCTCGAGGAAGGAACCGGGCGTGACCGCCTGCGGATCGTTCTGAATCGTCATAAGAAGATTCCGGGTTTCACCGACGACGATGTGGAGAAGGCGACCAACTGCAAAGTGTTGTGGAAGATGCCCAATGCTTACCAGTCGGTCTCGCCGGCGATCGACCACGGCACACCTGTGGTTCTGCAGGAAGGTCAGGAAATCAGCCGTTCGTTCCGCGCTTTCGCAGCCGCGCTGGCCGAAGCGTCTACCAATTCCGACGGCGGTCTCGATCTCGTCTACAGTCAGGATAAAGCCGACACCAGGAAAAAAGCTGTCGCCCGCCCCAACCTGTCGCCGATTCGCGCCGGCCACTAGACCGCCCACAAGCCAAGCTTGCCTTCCGTGACTAGTTTCTTGCTGCGGGCGTCGGTCCCATCTCCTGTGGGAACATCTTGAACAATACATCCCGTGAGTGCGAACTCACCTTCTTGTTCACGTCTGTGGAACTCTGGGCCAGCGTTCCCTTCAGCACGTAATAGCCTTCGTCCCCGGGATTCTTCCCTTCGCCTCGCTCCACCGTGCCCTTGAAGTCGAACCAGACGCCGTGGACGGTCTCGGTGGTAAAGCTGATCTTATTTCCTTCGAGATTGCCTGTCTTGAAGAACTGATCGAGGAACGCGCCCTTGTCGCTCTCGCCGTCTCCATATCGCGAGACGAATCCCGTCAGGTGAACTCCATCTTCGACGGTCACCTGCACAAATTCGCCTTCTTTCAGGAAGGAGTACATCCCAGAATAATTTGCGCCCGCCTTCGGGTCTTTGGCCGGTCCGGGGGGCGCGGAAGGAGAAGAATGTGCCGGTTGTGAATCCTGAGACAGCGCCAACGATGAATAGGCCAGGACAACTACTGCAATGACAACAGGAAGAATGGAGACAGAAACAAAGACGGCGCGCAATTCCTTCATCATGCTCTCCTGGTCTACTCAATCGGTCCAGTCAATCCTACTCCCGGTCGCTTTTCCATGTACCCTCGGCTAAACCGGGAAGCCCCACCCCCCTCTGACATCGTCTAACATAGGGAGATGGGGGAAGTTTTGCTCGAAGACCCGGTAGGCTCAGATGTGGCAGCGTCCCGCCCCGAGCCCGTGCCCGCTCCAAGGCTCCTGGTTGAACTGCCTTCGTGGCCGCGAGTTTTTTTCATAAATCTCGGCGATCTCATCTACCCTCGTAGTCTTCCGCCGCTCGAACTCTATTCGGACCCAGCGCCATTCTGGCCCGATGTATTTGTGAAGCGCGGACTTCCCTGGCGCCGCTTCCTCGAATCCGGTGGATACCACATTCTCGCGCTTGCCTTGCTAGTCTTCCTATCGCGATTTCTTGCCCTGCACCCGCCGCTGCCATCATCCAGCTTCGACCATGCCCAGATAATTTATTACCAGCCCGCTGAGTACCTTCCGCCGCTCGATACGCGTAGCTCGAACGCGGCACAGCCCCAGAAAGCCGACCCGGAATTTTCCCGCCAGCCGATCATCTCCGTGCCACCCGAGGCTGACAATCACTCGCAGACCATTGTGAGCCCGCCGAAGATCAAGCTGCAGCACGACGTGCCTCTTCCCAACATTGTGGCGTGGTCCAACCCGCCGCAATTGCCTATCGCGCCAGCTCCTCTTGTGCCGGCTTCAAGCCTGACGCGCCTCACACCACAGATCGAGAGCTCCGTCGTAGCGCCGCCGCCGGATGTTCGCGAGTCGACGGCAACTGCATTTCAAGCTCCGCAACCCGCCATCATTGCGCCCCCGCCAAGCGTCGAAAACTCTACCCGCCAACTCAGTGACCTTAACATTGGACGCAGCTCCATCATCACGCCCGCGCCGCAGCTCTCAGTTGGCGAGCAGCGCGCCAGGCCCGGAGGCATCTCCGCGGCAGCAAGCGTCCAGCAAGTAGTTCCGCCGCCACCATCGTTGCCAGGTTCTGGATCTTCGACCGCAGGCGGACGCATCATCGCGCTCAACGTGCATCCCGCAATCGGCGGCCCGCCCCAGCCGCCACAAGGCAACCGCCGCGGCAGTTTCGCCGCCACTCCCGAGGGACGCGTGGGGGCGTCAGGTAACCCCGGCGCATCGGGAGTTGGTGGAAACCATGGGGACAATTCTCGCAGGGGTGGGAAGACCGATCTTCCTTCGGGTCTCTACGTGGGCAGCGCTGGCAGTTCCGCGAAATCTTCGCCGGTGGCAGGTGATCCGGCGCCGAAAACTTCTACTGGCTCAGCCGAGGTGAACCCGAAGCTGATGGCCAGCCTCCGTCCGCCCCGCGTGGCGAGTCCTGCGGCGCACCCGCTGCAGCCTGAAAGCAATACGAACTTGTCCGAGGCGGAACGTGCCGTCTTTGGCGGTCGCCAGTTCTACTCTCTAACCCTCAACATGCCGAACCTGAATTCCGCAGGCGGCAGTTGGGTGATTCGCTTTGCCGAACTGAAGCACGATTCGACTGCCGATTCCAAACAGGAATTGTCCGCGCCTGCCGCTACCCGAAAAGTAGATCCCGCTTACCCCTTGCAATTGATGCGGGAGAACGTGGAAGGAATAGTTACGCTTTATGCGGTAATTCGATCCGATGGGACGGTAGGCGATGTGCGCGTGCTCAACGGCATCGATAGCCGTCTTGATCAGTTCGCCAGTCAGGCTGTGTCGCACTGGCAGTTTCATCCTGCCATGAAGAACGGCGCTCCCGTGGATGTAGAAGCGACCTTCCGCATTCCCTTTCACCCGCAACGGAGAAACTTCTGAGTCAGGCCCGTCGGCCCTCGGACCTCACCCTCAGGACTGAATGTCTGTTGGACTAAGTTCTGGCTGTCGGCAGCAGTTTATGGCACCAGCGGGAACTGAGCTGCTACCGTCCCGCACCCTTCTTCTTTTCCAGTGCCGCATAAATCGCCGGATCGGTGCACACTTCGTAGTACGACCGCTCCGTCCAGCCCTGCACCGAAAAATCCTCTGGATCAACCTGTGGCACGCGGCTCTCTCGCACCACAATTTTGCGGAATATGTCGCGGTCCACAGGCACCGTGCCGCTAAACAGTTTGTACTCGCCTTTGTCCGAGGACGCGAACGACGCGGGCAGCTTTACGGCAAGCGGTTGCAGCGAAATCTCTTGCTGCAACTTCCGGAACGCCGCTTCATTCATGCGAATTCCACCCAGGTTGAAGCTCAGCACGACGTCCTCGATGTTGCCCCCGGCCTCCGGCTCCGCCGCCTGAAAAGCATAGACATGGAATGGCCCCGCCTGCGCCTCCATCATTTTCCGCGCCCGCTTGTTGCACGAAGAAAGCCGGTCGCTTTCGTTCAGTGCTTCAGAAATCATGATCTGGTGCTCGCCATCCATCAGGTAGAGAGGCGCCGATTCCTGCATCGTGATTCCTATTCCCAGCTCCAGTCCCGGCATGCCAGAACGTTGCACCAGTTCGTTGTATCCGCGCACAATTTCGATGATCTCGCGCGCCAGCACGCACGCCCGGCTGACAGCCAATCCCGGCTGGCCTTCGCGTTCCAGAATCGCAAGGATGATCGCGTCACCCTCCAAAAACACTTTCTGCGCACCGTACTTGCCAAGCAACTTGTTTACCGGAGCATAAAAATTAAGGCTGAAGTACGACGCCGGGTTAAGCCCTTTGTCCATCATGGTGCGGGTCAGCCGGGTGGAGTCGCGCACATCGGCCTTCATCACCACATGGCGAAGTACCCTCTCAGCGTCTGGTTCCCGCTGCTCATCTGGCAGCAAGAACTCGTAGAGGGTGCCGTTCACTCGCGAAAGTTCCCGCAAACGTTCGTTCGTCGCCAGACTCACCGCATCGAGCGAAGCATTAAGAGTTTCCAGCCGCCGCAGGTCCCGGTGATACTGGAAGAAGTCCTGCAGAAATCGTCCCGCGACGCGGGCCCGCTCCGTACCCCGGCAACTGGCCACCTTCGCTACCGCGGCGTAAAGACTATTCGGAGAAAGTTTTCCGTGTTCCTGGATCATGCGCTCCACCCGGTCGCACTCGGCCCGGTCAATCAGCGCATTTTTTAGCTGCTGGGGATTGATGCGCGGAGCGTACTCGCCGAGCAACGGCACCACGTGATACGACGCGATGACGTTTTCCATCACCGCCTCATCTTCCAGCAGCCGCACCCACACGGCCAGTCGGTCCTGCTGGGCCTGTCCCTCGTCCGTCGCATCGTCCGGCGTTCCGCTTCCCACCAGAGCGCGCGCGTTCCGTGGAGCGCACATCCACGCATCGATACTTTCGCCGCTGGTTTCCTGGCCGTAAAGGGTGCGCAGAAACGCCGAGACGATCTCGCGCAGCCGTCCGTATCGGTCGGGGTCGCGGTCCCAATTTCCCAGCATCACGTAATGCTCGGCGCAAATATAATCGTCGCGTCCGTCTTCGGAAAAGATCAGGCGATTGATAAAGAGTGAATAGCTGCCGGTGCCTTCGCCTGACCCGCGCTCTCCAAATAATGACCGGCGCGTCCGGGCTAACGTGCTTTTTTCCAGTTCGCGCAGCGTCTCAAAGAGCTCTTGCCCGGTCTTGCGCAGGATGATTTTCTTGCGCACCTGGAAGGCGGCCACGAGTTCGCGGTATTCCACCGCTTTTCCCTGCCGGATACCGTCGTAATTCTTCAGCAGCACTCGGCAGCGCTCCAGCACTTGTCCGAACTGCTGGTTCATTTCCACGCGCAGGAATTTCGTCACCGCCAGCCGCGCCAGCAGATCGATCGCGATGTTTTCTTCCTTCTTGGCCCGGTTGACTGCCGTTGCGTGCAGCTCGGTCAGCACCGACTTCCACTCAGCCGGCTCATTTTTCGGGCGCGGCGCCTTTGCTGCCTGGACTTGCAACCAGGAAGGTCCTGCCGGCGACTGCGAAGTTTCCGCCGCGAGCAGTCCGTCCACCTCTCCGTGGCGGGCAATGGAGCGCGCGATCTGCGCTCGCGCCGTATCGCTAAAACGTGTACTGAGGACCACGTCGTGCCGCAGATTATCGACACCGACGGAAAGTCCCTCGAGTGAAAGCGATGGCGTCGCCGCTTCCAACTCCGGCGGCGCGGCTTTGTCGGGCATTCCGCCTAAGCGGAAGATAGGGATTCTCGGCATTGATCTCTACAGGGGTCTTTTTTTGGAAGTAACTGATTCCAAAACCACATATCGAGGCTAGCACGGGTCCCGAAGACGCTAAAGTTACGCAAGTTACGGGGGTTGCCGCTTGATTTTGATTTGGGGGTTAGGAATTTTTTGGCAGTAAGGATTTAATCCTTGATATAGTAAGGATATGCCAAAGGTGACGAGCAAGCTGCAACTGACTGTCCCCAAAGTCATCGCGGACCAGTACGGCATTCGGCCTGGGGATGAGCTGAAGTGGATTCCAGCAGGAGAGAACATCCGGGTCGAGTTGGTAGGCCGCAAGCCAAAAACAGCAACTGAGTTAACGGTCGAGGAGAAGCTCGAGCTTTTTGACGCTTCGACGAAGCGGTTGGACAAGCTTCAGGCCGAAGAGCTACGGAAGAACAAGGGCAGAAGAATCACACGCGAAAATCGTGGCTGGACGCGCGAGGAGCTTTACGGAGATCGTGGCTTCCCTCGTTGATACGAACATTCTCGTGTATCGCTGCGATGCGCGTGACCCGGCGAAGCGCACAGTGGCGCGAGAGACTTTGCGAAGAGGTTTGGAGGAAACTCGACTGTGCATTCCGCATCAGGCGCTGGTTGAGTTTGTGAATGCCGTCACCCGGGGAAGGGCTGGCATGCGGCCCTTGCTTACCCGAGAAGAAGCTTGGGATCAGGCCGAAGACTTCCTCACCGAGTTTCCCATTCTCTATCCTAATGAGGCAATGTTCCGCACGGCTTTGCGCGGGATGGCAACCTACCGGCTGCCGTGGTATCACGCCCATCTGTGGGCTTACGCGGAGCACTACGGGCTGGCAGAAATCCTCTCGGAAGATTTTGAGCACGGGCGCAGGTACGGGACGGTGCGGGTGAGAAATCCGTTTGCCGATCTGGGCCTGGCCTAGGCCGAGACATAGTAAGCTGCTTCCTGCGGACCTACCCGACCACCTTGAAGCCACGGCGCAAACTCTACGCATTCTCTAATCTCATGACACCGGCGTTTCGCGAACGGCTGCTCGCCTGGTATGACGAGCATGCTCGTGACTTGCCGTGGCGGCAGAGCCGTGATCCGTACCGGGTGTGGTTGTCGGAAATCATGTTGCAGCAGACTCGGGTGGCGGCGGTAATTGCGCATTATCGGGAATTCCTCCGGCGGTTTCCGTCGGTGGAGAAGCTGGCGGCGGCGCGGGAAGCCTCGGTGCTGGCGGCGTGGAGCGGGCTGGGGTATTACCGGCGGGCGCGCATGTTGCACGCAGCAGCGAAGGTTGTGACGCGAGATCACGAAGGCAAATTTCCGGAGACGATGGAGGGGCTGCGCGAATTGCCCGGCATCGGACGTTACACAGGGGCAGCGATTGCCAGCATTGCGTTCGGCGAGCCGGTCGCGGTGGTCGATGGGAATGTCCAGCGCGTCTTGCAAAGGTTGTCGGCGAAGCGCCTGGCCGGAGAGGAGTTGTGGCAGGCGGCGGGCGATTCGCTGGATCGGAGAAGGCCGGGAGACTTCAACCAGGCAATGATGGACCTGGGCGCGACGGTGTGCACACCGCGGGCTCCGGCGTGTTTGATGTGTCCAGTGGTTGAACTGTGTGCAGCGCGTGGAGAACTGGCGTCGCATCCCGCTGCGGTGCCGCAGAACAAACGTGAGATTCACTATGCATTGGATTGCCGCGAGGGTAAGGTTTTCCTGGTGCAGCGGGCGCAGGATGTATCGCTCATGCCGGGGATGTGGGAGTTGCCGGAGATGGCGGCTCCTACCTCAAAGGCTAAAGCCACATCTGACAAAGGCTCTATCGCGGCGCTGAAGCGCTGCGCCACCCAAAAACAGGCTAGCCAGGAGCATGGTGTCCAAGAGAACGCCACCCAGGAGCTCGCCACCAAAACACAAGAAAGAGCGGAACGTGGCGCAGGCTTACCGGGTGAATTCACTCTGCGGCATTCGATTACCGTGACTGACTACACGGTAAAGGTTCAGCGCATAGCGGCCAGGAGTGGAGTTCGCGGAAAGTGGATTGCCGTGGATCGAGTAGAGCGACTTCCTTTGACCGGGCTAGCGCTGAAGATTTTGCGCAGGGCGGATTTGATCTAGCTAGACGTGATCGGCAAGTGCGGGCTGCGAGATGGATCTCAGCCATGATGCACATCCCGCACGTCGCGGGGGAATTCGACCGTGGAAGCCAACGCTCTATCTGTGGAAATTCAAAACCGCCCACTACCTCGGTGCCTGGATATGAGGACACAGTGACAATCCGGTCGCCCTCTCGCATCATCTAAAATGGAAGAGGTCAGAGGCCAAGAATCGATGCGCTGGCTGCACAACCTCTTTCGCGGACGAACCGGAGGACCAACGATGGTGGCATTGACAGCGGGGACGAAGGCGCCGGATTTTCAGTTGAAGTCGATGGATGGGAAACGATTCTCGCTGCAGGAAGAACTGGCGCGCAGGCCTGTAGTGCTGGCATTCTTCAAAGTGTCGTGTCCGGTCTGCCAGTACGCGTTTCCGTTTCTGGAGCGGTTGTACAAGGCATACGGGCAGACGAAAGTGACGCTGGTAGGTGTTTCGCAGAATGATCCCCAGGAAACGGCCGCATTCGCAAAAGATTTTGGCGTGACATTTCCCATGTTGCTTGATCAGCGAGACAGCTATCCGGTGTCAAACGCGTACGGTCTCACCAATGTCCCGACAGTATTCTGGATCGGACAGGATGGCGAGATTGAAATTTCCAGCGTGGGCTGGGTAAAGGCCGACTTCGAAGAAATTAACCGCAAGATGGCAGAAGCGGCATCAATCGCGCCCGCCGCGATGTTCAAGGCCGCGGAGGACGTGCGCGACTATCGCCCCGGTTGAAGCTCAAAGAACTGATCCCGCGGTCGCGGGAGTAAAAGATGTCCTCCAAGCCTGACCCGAGAGTACAACCTATCCCACAAATGCCGATGCAGCGGGTTGATGCTGAAATGGGGATATGTCAACAGGTAACGCTTCGTTCGGTAGTCAGCGCAATCCGCTGGGGTAGATTCCTGCTTGCCGACTACACGCCCGGAACCCGTCCTACAGGGCCCCGCCTCAACGAATTTGACGCGAAGTTGGATACGGCACGTGGGCATACAAATGTTGGCGGCGATTGCGGCGGTAGGGTAGGATGCCTCAAGAAAGGTGGGCCGCGCCATAACTGCTCTCCCTCGCCCCAGTTCTCAGGATTTTAAGCGCGAATGATCGAAATCATTGACGTTTCGTAAGGAAGGTAATACTTTGTGCGCCACACTGTTGGGCCTTGTGCTGACAGCGCTATCAAAGAGGCGATTCAATTGAAGCTGTGCCGAAGATCGCTGTCTCTCGTCCTTCTTCTCTCGCTCTGCACCATCGGGTGGGCGCAGCAATTCCGGCAGGGCCAGCCGGATCGAGCGGCACTCTCGAAAGCAGCCATTGAGCGGCGCTTGCAATCGAAGCACCCAATCGTTCCGGCGGATGCCAGCAAACCGATACCGGGAAAGTATCTGCTAGGCAGGGCTGCGGCTCGGGCAGAACAGTTAAGATCCAGAATCCAAGCGACCATCACGCCTCGGTCGCGTGCGCTAACTCCGTTGCCTGCCATTCCTCCGGGCATTCAGTTCCGGAGCACTTTACCAGCAGGCGCAATCGCGAGTTCTGTCGTGACAGGAGATTTCAACAAAGATGGTCACATGGATTTCGTCGTCGCGAATGGCAACACCAGTGATTTATGGATCTACTTCGGCAAGGGAGACGGAACATTCGAATTGCCTCGCATCATTCCTCTCACCAGGGGTCTGACGCCGGTCTACCTAGTGGCCGCAGATCTACGCGGAACGGGAGTCCTCGACCTCATCGTGGCTGAATACGATACATGGACGATCGGCGTATTGCTGGGTAAGGGCGACGGAACTTTTGCGTACGAGGATATCTATTCACTACCTCAGCCGCCAGAAGCAATTGTCGTGGACGATTTCAACCGCGACGGTAAGCTCGACATAGCTTGTGTGATGGTGTCGCCAAACATCAACGACGTTAGTAATCAATATCTGGCAACGCTTCTCGGAGACGGCACAGGATCATTCGGAAGCCCAGTGATATCGCTGAATTCGGGCTTTGTCAGCACCGCGGATAGCATTGCTTCGGGTGATGTAAATAACGATGGTCTTCCCGACCTGCTCATTACCGGTCCGGGTCAGGAGAATTCTCAGATCTACTTGAACGCAGGCAACGGAAACTTCACGCCCGGAACAACCGTGATCGAGAACGGACCCTTCAACATTGAAATGGCAGGACTGTTGGCCGACTTGAATGGAGACGGCTGTGTGGATGCGGTAGTCGCCGACATCAACGGCTCTGTTTGGATTGTTCCTGGCGACTGTAAAGGGAACTTCGGCACGGCCACGAGTGTTCCCATGGGCGATAGCAACTCAGCGGTAGTCCTTGCCGACATGGATGGCGACGGTCATCTGGATATCGTCACCACGGCAATACCGTTAGTTCCGCCCTTCGGAGACGACGTTGCCGGGAACACCCTCTCTGTTGCCTTTGGCGATGGACGCGGAAATTTTGCTTCGGGTCGTGATTACGTTGGGACGGGTTACTCCTATTCGCTATCCATTGCGGATTTCAATGGAGATGGCAGGCCCGATGTTGTGAGTGTCAGTCCAAACACTGACACGGCCACGATCTACCTCAACGATGGTTTCGGTGGATTTGGGTTTCCGCAAGGCGAATGGATTGGGTTGCCAGGTCAATCCATTATCAATGCTCCTGCCTCCGCGATTTCCTTCGCAGACCTCAACGGCGACGGCAAGCCAGACCTCGTGCTACTCGACGAAGGTTCTGGCGGTGAATACTTTATCACCGCGATGCTGAACGATGGCACGGGACGCTTCTCGGGCCCGATCCCCTCAGATACTGGAATCAGCATCACCCCCGATTGGATGGGCGATTATCGACTGGGCGATTTCCGCAATACCGGTCACCTCGATTTTGTCGGAATCGGACTGAGCCTGGCTTACTCTACCGGCATACAGTACATCCTTTTTGCGCCTGGTAACGGCGACGGAACGTTTAGCAAGCCAACCTTCATTCCGACTACGGGCGCTGACGGGGAGATGGCGGTGGGCGACTTTAATCGCGACGGGAAGCTCGATTTTGTCGCCGTTGGGCCAAACCCGAATGGAAGCGGCAAGGTCGTGACCGTGTTTCTCGGGAACGGCGATGGGACATTCCGCAACGCCGGGACAGTTGCTTTCACCGATGCAGCAGCGGATATTGTGCGGGTCTTTGCCGGAGACTTCAATCGCGACGGCAAACTGGACGTTCTCGTCTACGATACCGGCAATGGGGATTGGACAACTGCATCTTACGTATGGGAATTTTTCGGAAATGGCGACGGAACCTTCCAGGCGGGACAACAAATGTTTAGCGCCTTTCAGCCGATTACACTCGCTGACGTAAACGGTGATTCCTGGCTCGACATTGTGCGTTACGACTTCTTCTGGCCAGACGGCACAACGGAGACTTACGGACCAGCAAAGTTTACGACCTATCTCGATAAGCCCAATGGCTCATTCTCTAAGAGCAGCTCTTATGCTCCATACGGAGGTGTGCCATTACAGGCAAAACCTTATCTGCAGTTTGGCGATCCTACAGCTACCTCGAAGGTGGCGGACTTGAACGGAGATGGAAAACCTGACGAAATTGCTTTTCAAGACGTGAGTCCGACGAATTACTCAACATACGCCCAGGTGCTGATGGGCAATGGAGATGGGACATTCACTCCAACCTTTGACGTGTTTTCCTTCAACAAGGATTTTTCCTTTCCCGGCTATGCCCACGACTTGGACGGCGATGGCTTCACCGACTTGCTGGAACTCGATGGGGGTACTTCGTCGATGCATGTCTTCAAGGGTGCCCCAGCTCCCGCGTTGCAGCTTAGCTTGGAACAAGCTGAGGTAGTGGGCACTTCCGGTTGCGGGTGGGTATTCCTCAATGTTCCCGGTACCGCTGACAGTAACGTTACACTTTTGTCCACTGTCTCTGGAGTAGTCCTTCCCGCTACAGTGACGGTGCCCGCCGGATCTGTGAGCCAGCAGTTCTGTTATACCTTGGACTCCAGTTACGATTGGCACTTCGTCTTCGATGTTCGGGCACAGCTCGGGGCAAACAGCGCCATAGCCTACGCCTCCCAGAGCTTTGTATTCGGCTTCAGCGAGACTCTTTCCTCAAACGCCGATCAGGTTATCTACCCCACTCAGAGCACCACGCCAATTACTGTGAGTCTCACGTCCTCGCAGGGCTATAGTTCCAAGGTTCAGTTGAGTTGCCAAGGGTTGCCAGCGGGAGGAACGTGCGCGTTTGGGTCGGCTACCCTTTCGGTGTCCCCAACATCCGTAGCTAGCACGACGGTGGTGGTCAGTACCAGCGCCGCCACTCAAGGTGTCGGCCTGGTTGAAATCCTAGGTACCGACGCCGCCGTAACCCGCCGACAATCGTTCGACCTCGCGGTGCAACCCTTGATCGTTGGCGCGGTTGGCAGCTTACCTCAGTCGACTTCCCCGGGCACGGCCACGGGAGAGATCACGATCTTGGGTATTGCCCCATACAAACCCAGCTGCTCGGGGCTGCCCTCGGGAGTGACCTGCGCTTTCTCGGGTACACAGGTTTCGTATCCGAACTACACGGATTTGATCATGACCCTCGCTGTGCCTTCCGGTATTCCTGCAGGCACCTATCCATTTACGGTGGAAGTCGTGAGTGGCCCAGCCGCAACGTCCGCAGGATTTACTCTGAACGTTACGGACTTTAACTTGCAGCCTCCGAGTGCTGCCTCCGATTGGGCGCCTCCGGGAGGCGCGATGGATGTCAGCCTGAGTGTCCTGCCCATTGGCAACTTCAGCGGGACAGTAAACGTCACGTGCACTTTAGATGGTGGCGGCACCTGCACCGGTGGTTCCTTCCCCATTAGTGGAACGGCGCCCAACCCAATTAATGTTGCCGTCTCGTGGCCGTCTGGAGTTTCTGTGGGGACTCATACCCTCACAGTGACAGCGGCCGACGGGCTCCTGAGTCACACCGTAGCGTTCCCGTTCTACGCTGCAGACTATAGCGGTTCACTCAGCAATTCGAAGTTGACAATCGCCCGCGGAGCCAGCGGTTCGCTAACGGCTACGGTTAATGCCACTGCCGGGTTTGGGGGCGCTGTTTCGTTCACCTGCAGCGGATCCATCCAAGTAACGTGCAGCTTTTCCCCGTCGACGGTACAACCGACCGCAACTAGCCCTCAGACTACGAATATAACGGTCACTGCCGGTTATTCGGCGTCCATGCTTCCTCGCAAGGACAGCGCAAGGAGCAAAGTGTTGCTGCTCGCCTTGCTCCTCCCCTTCGGGTTTGTTTTCGGCGTAAGCGAAAAAAGGCAAACTCGTGCAGTGCGCGCGGCCATCGCCCTGTTCGTACTCGCACTGATTCTTATCTCCCTATCTTGTGGCGGAGGAAGTAGCGGAGGGGGCGGTGGAGGGG
>Ga0209488_10001262_pt1 | contig 21747 bp, 15 predicted proteins | sample Rivendell_Oct201_8_FD_188349 | JGI IMG/M metagenome (GOLD analysis project Ga0209488, IMG submission 188349) | Vadose zone soil microbial communities from the Eel River Critical Zone Observatory, Northern California, USA -... | ecosystem: Environmental > Terrestrial > Soil > Vadose zone >...
GAGCACATCGGTCGATGATTACAGTGGTGGGACGGATGGCGGCCAGGGAGTGAGTTTTGTCGGAATCGTTTGGCCTGCTCCGCGCCCGGAGCAAATCACCAGCCTGACGCTGAGCCTCGCGACGTTCTTTGATGGTGGTTGGTTTGCGATCCGGCCCTCCGCTTTGCGACTCGACTCGCTACCGCGATCTCAACGTAGAGAGGATATGGTTCAATACCAACGAAGCCGGAAACGACGTGCATACACCTTTTGCTCTCCCATTGACAGTGTAATACGGGAGTGTACGCGCTGTACGCGCGTACTGCAGTGCGTCTCTTCGTCTTCGTTGGCGTCGTGGCACGTCCTCTCCTCTCCAAATCCCACCGCGGCCACGGCGGTAGAAGCGATACAGCGTAATGCAAAAAACTCCTGCCCTCGAGGGTATTCTTTCGCTCCGCCCCTCGCAGAAGGGGCATCATCTTTGATTACGCACATATACCAACCAACCGTTCTTTGACAGAATCAATGATGCATTATATATGGAAGGTACACAGTAACCCGTTGGTAGGCGTCAGATTATCGCGCACGGCTCAGTCTGGGCGGGTCTAATATGGGCCGTGCAGACCCATTGCAAAGGTGCAAGAAGAGTGACTTGGGCAAGGTGAGACGAAAAGAATGACGCAAGTCACTGTCATCCTCCAAATTATATCACGTGAGCCGGTAGGCAGAGGGGTAAAAAGTGAGAGGGAGGGTAAGAAACAAAGAGCAGATGAGGTGATGGTACAAAGATAGACAAGCAAGAACCCAAGTACGCGGCGAGGTGTTGGAAGCGAGAAAAGAAATTTTATCGAGTGAAAATTGTGTACGTCACGTTTGCCCGAAAACACGCGATCATTTCTTCACTCCGAAAGCCCCCTACGTGACGTGATGGTTGTCAGTCTGCGGACTGCGGACGATAAGGGAAAAAAAACAGTAAACGCACCTTGATCTCCGCATCGAACGCCTGCGCAATCTTCTTCCGCTGAATCTTCTGCGCCGCAGTGACAAGTCCGCTCTCAGGCGTCCATTCATCCGGCGTGAGCACGACAGCCTGGAGCATCTCGATACCCTTAAAGCCACTCTTCTTTCCCATCGCGTTGCACTCCTTGAGCACCAACGCATTGACGCTCTGTTTCGCGCACAGGTCCCCGAGTGAAGTCAGTGGGTCTTCATCAGGGAGGGCAGCACGCAGGTGCCCCTCGTGCGGTATGACGATCGCAATGGGCTGCGTAGCGTCTGGTATGGCGTGTACACAGATATTGGATACGAGTTGGCACGACTTGTACGTCGACTCGAGGCGCTCGAGCGCAATGTACTCGCCGCCCTGGAGTTTGACAAGGTTCTTGATACTACAAAGAAGATGTTCAGAACCCAGGTCAGAGGGTCGTCGCGGGCGGGCTCACCGATCAATCACGCTCAAAGTTCCGTCCTTATTCCACTGACCGACATCACCGGTACGCAACCAGCCGTCCTTCGTGAAGATAGTCTCATCATTGTTGAGGTCATCGCGTTTGTAATAACCGCTAGTAACGGATGGACCTCGGAGGAGGATTTCACCCTGGGGTGGGTCGTTGGTCGCGAGGTATCCCGCGTCGGGCACATCGAGGAACTTGATCTCAATGGATGGAGAGGGGAGACCCACACAGCCATACCGCATGAAATCTGGTGGGAGTATGGTGCACATGCCGCAGGTCTCTGTCATACCGTAACCTGTATTTCGTGTGTCAGTTCAAGATGATCGGCAAATTGTGACAGTGATGACGACGCACCCTGAACGACCATGACCAACGCGAGGGACAAGAATTCCTGCGTCTCGCGAGACAAAGCAGCGCCACCGGACAAGGCCAAGCGCAGACGGCCACCTGTCGCCTGCTTGATCTTGGCAAATACGACGGTATCGACAACGCTCTTGAGTACGGGCACGTTTGCCTTCTTGACTGACATGGCGCCGTTGAACATGCTCTTGCGAACGGTGCCACTCTTGTTGACCTGCGCAAGGATGCCCTTACGGATAAGTTCCCATACGGCTGGGACCCCGACCATAACCGACGGACGGAAAGCCTTGATGTCGCCCTGGCACTTTCGCACGGACTGGTCCGTAAGCGTCTTGACGCGGCCATAACCGTTGCACAGACCAACGAAGACAAAGCAGAGCTCGACTACGTATTCGAGGATATGCGCGAGTGGAAGGAACGCAAGGTACGTGTCGCCCTCCTGGAAGTGGTGGCCAACAAGGGTGCTAACCGAACCGATGGCGGCAACGAGGTTAGAATGCTTGATGACGACGCCCTTGGGCGGGCCCGTGGTGCCGGAGGTGTACATGATGCAAGCGACATCATCGGTGGCCGGAATGCGGCTTTCCCAAGTATCGAGTGGTTGCTCGCGGCCGAGTTCCCGCAAGGCATCGAGGGAGAGTATGGTCAGACCTTCTCGTGCGCTTTTGAGGTTGGAAAGGACAGCCTCTGGGGGTTGTCCATCGTAGATTACAACTCGGAGGGATGGGACTTGACCAATGACCTTGGCCACGACTGGCAGCAAGTCCGCATTGGTGAAGACACCGACGCATTCGGGCTCGTTGAGCGAGTGCTGAAGGCCGGACTCGCCAAGAGTATCGTATGCAGTAGCAACTATCGTCGATATACTTGCGCAGGCATAGGACAGGTATTGCCAGGATAAACTGAAAAGGAGGGGCGTAAATACGGCGCTCACTCACGGTCTGGCACATATCACCGCCGTTCAACGGTAAAGGATAAAAACTCCTAGCTCCTAGCGCGCCGATTGCACAACGTGACAGGCACTGGCGACCGCCAACAATCACGGGGCTCGACTGGCGACGGCGCGCCGGAACGATCCGGCCGGACTTGGGCGGAGCGCGCCTCCGGCCCAACATTCAACTGCGAGTCATGGAATGGACTCGAAAGGGAACCACGGAGGACAATCAAAGCGGTGGCAATGAGAGGGAAGCGACGAGAAGCAAAAGGGAGAAGAGGAAAAGAGAGAACCACGTACGCAGTCTGAGCGTAGATGTTGAACACGTCGTTCTTCTGTACGCCGAGCTTGAGGAGGCCGCGCGCGACCTCAGACACGGCGACCTTGAGTTCGATATAGGAGATGTACTTGTAGTCGGACAGGTGGAAGTACTTCCACGTCTTGGTCTCCTTGACCTCCTGACCGCCAACAATCTTCGTGACCTCCTTCTGCTCCTCGATGATGTCAATAATGTCGCGGTATCCGAATGCCTTGCGCTCGCCGTGGGTGCGGCTGGCGTAGAGAAGCACATCGTGGACGGTGTTTATGCCCTCGATGGGAGCCGAAACGAACCGGTCGTGTGTCTTCTGGAGGCGGCGGATGCGGGATTCGCCTTGCTGTGCGGTTGGACCAACCTCGATGGAGCCCTTTCCCCAGGACTCGTTGGGACGGAGATTATATGCATAGCTCATGTTGTCAAGTTAGGGAGGTCGTTGGGTGTTGGTGGTCAACGAGTGGGAGGCGCCTTAGATGACATAACACCACCTACCCATTTTAGGCAGAGGCTGCTCACTGGCAATGCGGGGTAGCTATCTCCGAGTCGGCTGGCCATTCCTCAAACCTCCTCCTTAATCACGCTCACCACCACCTGACGTTGCCACGTGAAACCTGACCAGTGACCAGAAGACAGTCACCCGGAAATGCCGCTGCGATGCCAGCCCTCCGCGATGGGCCGATGGCAGGAAGCAAATGTCGAGAGTGCACCCCGATTCTATGGCGATCTTCGTCTTTCAAATAGCATTACTTTCTGGAATCTCAGGATGCCTCTTGATATTTTTAGCTTTACCCCCCCCCAAAGATGAACAGATGCGAATCGCGAGATGTGGAAGGAGTTGAAGGTCGCCACGCGCCGCGGCTTTAACAGAAGCACCTTTCGGCAATTGTGGCGTCTCCATGTTAGGCTTGTCTTCAGCACCGAGCTGTTCCTCCTCGCTCTCGGGTAATTATTGTCCACACCCCCTCCACAGGAGTCCCCATACGTCGCCAATTACATCTTACGACCACTTCTTCGGGACGCAACAGATCCTTTTCGATGCGGCTGCGTCTGACGAAGGTTCGTCCACTGGCATTTATTCGATTACCCAACTTATACTTATACCATCGAGGAGCCCTGGATAATATCCTCGAAGGATAGACGGGCCCACATATCCGCGATAGGCTATAGGCTTACGGATCACAAACGTCCGGGCCGTCATACGTATAGGAGCAAGGCGTTGGCGGGTATCTCCCGGTCTGTGGGCCATACAGACGAAGTCTCGATGGAGAACCAAAATCAAGGGTCGAGATGTCTGCACAGACCGGCGCTCCACCTCGGATGTGTGCCGCCGCAAGCTTCCTGGGTCGTCGCCAAGTCTAACCAAAGTGCTTCAGTTGATTCTGCACCTTTCAGCAAGGACAGGAGGCAGGCGGCAACTCAACCTCCTCTAACAGCCGGATCTTCTATGCTATTGGCCAAGAAGACATGCATATCGAGGTTCCGAACGGTGCGACTGTGACGTCGAACAAAGGTTTTGCTGCGAACGCCTTGCACGCGCCGGATAATGGCCGACGCCGTTGTCTCCATTGACCGCATCACGAAGGCTGGCCATATCGTCGACTTTGAAGACCCGTCGTGTAACATCAGAAGAAAACGCGATGGCTCTGTTATTGGCCATTCCCGCGAGCCCCAATATATGTATGGCGTGGCGGCTATGCTGGCAGTGTCCGAGGATATTTACACTGTAAGCGCGAAGGTACGAGTCGACGCGTATATGAGTTCGGTAGAGTCAAGGTTCCAAAGGAGAGAGGGGGAGAAAATGGGATGTTCTCCGGCACTGCCGCTCTACTGTATCCTACTCCTTTTGGAGGGTTTATATACATGCTGAATCTAGGACACATTGGGGTGACAGGTATGTAGCTGTTGAAAAGGAGGGTGTGGACGCGTCGGCCGACGTCAGGGTACTGTAAAGGCTGTCACCAACATCGAGTGCGCGACGTATGCTAGAGAGAAAACGGGGTAATCTATGGGTATCGACGCACGGGCATTCCGGAGGCTCATTCCGCTACAACACGCTGCATCGAAGGCTCATTCGCGCTAATGCCATTACGGGGGTCCCACTTGTGGACGGCTCCTCAATTCCTTTTGTCCGCGACTCGTGTGAACAGGCCAAGTCGACCCGCAAGGTTATCCGCAAGGAGCGGCAAGCACCTTTGGCCGAGGGCGTTCAGGGACGAAATCCACACTGGCTACTATTACTGACGACCATCATACTCGCTGGACGTAGCTGGAGAGAACTTACTACGCACCAAGGACCAAGGACCCGACGCATACAAGGCGTTTGCGGCACGGGCACATACGCAGCGGGGCGTGCATATCAGACGCCGCCTCAGATCTGACCGCGGCGATTGAGCTCAAAAGCAATCGATTTTTACAGCTTTCCTTCAAGAGCAGGGAACGGGGCGACGTCTTACCACCACCTCCACCACCACGCCACAGCATAATGACGTGGCCGAGTTGCTCAACCGCCGGCTCGTCGAACGCCTGCGTGCCATGTTGCATCAAGTCAAGTCCAGTTGCTGAGGAACACGTGGGCCGACTCGGAGCCTGAGCCTGAGGCGGTTCGCCGAGCTGTCTGGCTGAGGAAGCGCATGTCGACCCGCGCGCTTGGTACCATACGAGAAGTTGCACAGTGAGACACCCGTCTTCGAGGACGTACCCGAGTGGGGGCAGACAGTCTGGGTGCGTCACGGTACTGACAAAGGCCCGAAATTGGACGCGCGAGGCGTTCAAGGTCGCCGGGTCGGCTATGATACTCAGTCACATTCCCGCAACGTGTATATACGATCTTACTGTCAATCAAAGAGGACGCATAGGGCAGGTCATCACGATCTTTGAAAATTTATTGTGAACAGATTCAGAATCCGAGGTGTAAACTTGAGCAAGGAGTGATCGCCATGAGAGCGGTGTAGGTTCAAGATCGGCTAAGAGCCTGTCAGACCGGATATGCATACACTAGCAGGACGCGTTCGTCGTACGTTTCGTGAGGAGCGATGACATCGCTTTCCGTGCCCGTCCTTGTTGAAAAGGTCGATGATGAGTTCCGTATTTGAATCTGATGACGCCAAGCGACGCCTTCCATTATGAGAGAGCGACATCGATTCCATTCAGTTGCCAGTCTCCCGCGCAGTGGCCAGTGTTATCTCCGCACTGATGTTCCTGTACCTTTAGGTCTTCAAAGCTGTGGACGTGGTTAGAAAAAATGATTAGTTGCAACGACTCGGACAGACTCGGATTAGCTCTTGCAAGGTCTCGCTGACGGACTCGGACGGTTCAACTTTCCATATACCGTCCTTCCCCCCGCCCGGGCACCGTCCCATCACAAGAGACCCATCCCGCCCTGTATCTCGGCACTCTTATGTCCGTCATAAGTCCAAAAACTCTATTCGGAACGTTTAAGACGATTCCCTATCTGGTATCGTCACCCCATGTTCAAATTCGTTTACCCGCCGCCCTATACGGTTGGATGTGGGCCTTAGCCTGCCCACCTTCAGGAGTTTCAGAACGAGGCGTTGAGTATCATCTCCCACTGGCAGATGCAAGCGCATATAGCTCCGTCCGTTGTCCAGGTAGAACTCGCGCGTCTGGGAGATGTGTGCCAGGGGTGAACGGGGTAAACTCGTCTCTACACGCCCACGCCCACGCCCACGAGCAGTGCTCAATGATGAGCGGCGCGTTCCTCGCGCGGGACAGCTGCTCGGCGATCCATCCAGTCCTTAGGCCCGCACAAGTCCGAGTCCAAGAAGTGCGTCCAGAGTGTCGTGTCGTCCAGCGCGATCTGACGCCAGCGTCGGCATACTACATGCGTGACATGAGCCGAACCCAGCCAATAGTGCCGCTGCTACACCCTGAACGCTGATCCAACCCCGGGCACAACATTAGCGTGGCAAAAGACAAAAGCTGGAGCATCTTGCGCTTGGGCTTCCGTTGACTGTCCTCCGGACCTAAGGAGCGGAAGACGCACTCATTCTCACACATTGAACACGGACACGGGTTGACCGTAATGATGGGCGCGCTACACGGTTACAAGCCATCGACCCTCACATATTTATATTCGAGCACGTCCATGTCATGCACAACGACTCGACCTTTGAAGGATGCGTCGTTTCAACCCAGCCCGTAATTACTCTGATTTGAATCGTTGCGGTCGCCACGCCCAATTTGCTCGTGGCCCACTCCGCATCGACGTGGATGACTTGGCTAAAACCGCTGAGGCAGACGACGACTAACAAATTATCAAATTTGCAACAGACTCCTTATGGCAGTTCGTTGGGGCCAGGCTGTGGAGCAGTCAACCCCTCTTTCATACCCGTCGTCGAATCGAGGTTCGGTCGGCGACGAAGGTCCTCGCCCCAAAGAAGCCTGACCTGACCTGTCGACATGCGCTTCGACAATCCAATCAGTCACTTCGACTCGAGGCCGACCACTGAAGGGTTGCTGAGGAATTGCGCTGAGGGGACTCTTGACTTCGAGACGCTCGTCGAATTCTACTGCGCATTCAGCTGATGACACCAGTGACGTTCAACGGTAGTCAACATTCCCCGAAACAGGAAACATATGATCTCACCGTGACGGAGCGGGACTACCACCGTTAATAAGAGCACTGCGCATGACGTACGCACCCCCCGCGCAACGCAACCCCTCTGTCTCTGTCGAAAATGTCACTCACCCACTATTTCTTCAACGACTATTCCACTCCCTTCGACCGCTTCTTCGACGACGTGGTAAGCAACAGAGCATATCGTCAGGGCCAACAAGTCGACGTCTTCCGCCCAAGGTAAACACGTTTCTGTTTGAGACGACTTGCAACCAAGGCAACTAACACCCCGTTGGTTGCATAGGTTGGATGTCCACCACGACGATAAAGCGAACGCCGTAACTGCGACGTTCGAGCTGCCCGGTCTGCGAAAGGAGGACGTGTCGATCGACGTCCACAACAACATCCTTACCGTAACAGGGGAGACAAAGGAAACCACTCAGCGCACCGAGGAAGGGTATTCACTCCGCGAGCGGCGATACGGCAAGTTTTCCAGGTCCCTGTCGCTGCCGCAGGGCGTGAAAGTGAGCCGCATCATCTGTCCTTCGGCGTCAAGCACTGACCGCCCTCATCCTTTAGAATGAGGACATTAAGGCAAACATGGACAACGGTATCCTGGATATTACCTTCCCAAAATCTGCCCCGGAAACCTCCCCTGCCAGGATCACTATCTCCTGATCCCAGACAAGTGGCACAGGACCGGCAATCGACTGTGACGAATCAATCTTGTGTTCTTGTACGATAATCCGGTGTGTGACGCGGTGTGGGCGAAAAGACGACGTGTAAAGTGTGATATGAAAAAAAAAAATCCCATTAAATTACTGTACGCCTGAATGAATACAGATACGTTCGAAAGGTCGAAAAAATACCCTAGAGCTGAATGGGATTCGACATCAGAGTGACATTGATGATAAGGGAGGTTGACGCACCACATACATCCTCAGGCTCGGGCTCGATCCTTTGGAGGTGGAGGAGGGGGTACATCCTCGGGGCCATCCATCCGCGTTATCCTGATCAGCTCCACGGGCGGCACATAGGTCGAGTTCGCCCTTCCACCGAGACTGTCGTCATCATCATCGCCCTCCCCAAACACATCCTCCTGGTCTTCATCATCTCCCAGAAACGAATGCGCTGGCGGGCCATCATCTTCGGAGAGGCGCACAGCACCCTCTTGACGTGTCCACGTTTTCAGTCTATGAGTCTATGAGGCTTATGGAGATATGAGAGAGGAACGGCGATACGCACTGATGCGCGACGACAATTCTGAGCGTTTCTGATCGTCGCCATAGGACAAAGAGCACACAAGCGGTTGCGGTCGTGAAAAGGATGAGGAGTGGAAAAGATCCTATGGGTTGTGGTTTGGGGGAGGGGCGTGCTTCTGGGCTTTGAAGTTAGCTGTGAGCACGAGAGAGACGGGTCTCATGATAAAACTGACCTCCTGGTGGGAGAGAAGGTGCCATTTAGATGCAGTGGGTCCGAGTAGGAGTATGTGCAGCTGGCAGACAACGCCCGGCACTGCCATGATCACGCGGCCCGCTGCGCACCGGATTCAACCTACCCTAAATAAATCCTTTTTTTTTTAATTCTAACCCGCGACTTGTTGCTCCTCTGTTCCTCTCACTTGCATTCGAAAAGGCGAACAACTTGGAATCCTACGACGATCTGTCGTGATCGTTGCCAGCGGTATCTTCCCGTCGTTGTGACTTTTGAACGTGTGAGTGATACTTGTGTGTTCCTTCATTGCACTGGCCTGTCCAAAGATGAGATTCGAATCATCAGTTATCCCTGTCTTAAGACGTTATGTCGACAAATAGTTCCATTCCTTCTGATTATTCTATCAGCATTTTTATCCCACTTCTGAATGCTTATCTTGGCTCTTGTATTACAGATTCCTATATCGGGCCCACCACCTTGATGGTGATGATGTGTACCTACAGGGTCATTGTTGATGTTACTTGTAACTACCTCAAGAATGGATCTGTGTGGCCTGCTGCGCGATAAGTAACAGGGCCCCTATCTTTGATGTTTCATCAATATCGCAAAACCTGAGAGGGAATGGGGTTTTCCAGAATTCCAGAGACGAGAATAACCCTGAGATGGTGTAAGTATGACATGTACAGTTGCGGTGTCATCTCATAAAGAAGTAAGACGTTTCTCTGGGTTGAGACTATTGAGCTGCGATTGGATCCTTACACGGCGCCCGATGCGAATTGTGATTGAATAATGAATTGAGTTTCTCTGCGGCGGCCGTGTGGCAAAGTCAGGTACGCGTGAGCAGTGGCGGTGAAACATTCCCACCGTGTTGACAAACACGCGTGGCAAAATCTGAAGACACCACTCCCCATGCGCCGGACCGCAATCAAGGGTTTATCGCTGATTCGTGGACGATGGTACAGGGCAATCAGATCGGGTGGCAAGTCGCAAAACGCCATGGCACAACAAATGAGCGCTCTCAGGGTCAGGGATGTCGGGGGTATTAAGGCCACGTGGTTGCGCAGACCCCCAAGCATGGACCGGTGTTTGTGTCGTCGAGCGCGCGTCTTTGTGCGCCGATGGTCGGACACCCGCTCGTGAGAAGGTGCCAGACAAGTGTGTTTTAGCAGCGGCTGGATCGATCCTCGGCTAATGAATCGCCGACGAATTTGGGATGGGCTGAGTTAATTTCGTCTTTTGGCGTCGTCTGGTAGCCGCACGAGGGCCAGGAGTCGGAGACGCCGTTCCATTTGTTGCGACACCCACACAGAGAGCAAGTGCATTGAAAGAAGATACGAAATAGGCAGACAGAAAATGTGGCTCGTGTCTCCCTGATCATGATGCCACTGTTGAACGTGAGTGTTAATTAAACGGGCGGCATTGCGGGCCTAGGTTACAACTCCTCTCACCACAATTCGCGACGGTGTTCAGCGTTGCTGTGACGTCACTTCAGCCACGATCATATGGACCGGATCAAATTCACCCAGGTGGTCAAGTCAACGGAACGGGACGAGACGCTGGCAAGCCAAAGTGATGGACGCCCACCGGCGCTGGCACCTGCTTGACAGTTGGAAATTGAGTTGAAACCACCCATGACATTTCTTCCAAAACATTATGGATCCACTGACCGGTCCTTCAACGTTCATCCTCGAAACGCCAAGCGGTCCTGCATGAAAGTTCAGTGGTATTGTCGCAACGCTCAATTGGGGGTTCCTATGGAATTATTTGATGGTGGCTCAGCACAGCCTAGGCCCCAGTTAACCTCGGGCTCTCGTTGATCAGTGAAATTCCGAAGAAATGGATACAATTCGATACTTCCAAAAACAAAAGCGCGAGACGAGGTGCCAGTGCCCAACCCAAGCTAGGGGTTGTTGTACTCGTTTCTTGGAATCGGCACGCCCGCGCTGCCGACGTCCGGGGCCGTAGTAACGCCTCGAAATCTCTGAAGTGCCAGTGACCACTTCGGCGATAAGTTGGCCAAGATGCGCATTTCGCCTCAGTTCCGTTCCCCAGGCATTCTCCTGTTCTTTGGTCCTCGGATGGACCTGGCTCATCCAAGAGCCTAACCGTTTAGAGTATGATCCACTTTCAACCTACTTTCACTCTTCGCTCCGCAGTTCGTCTGTCTTCTAAAAGACCGAGATCAGGATAATCTGCGCTTTTTCTGTTTTTCATTTTATTTTTTGGTTTGGACCTCCCAACCACTTTCCCACATTCCTATTCAATTGCGCCGCCATTTTAAGCTCGCTTGGTTTTCCGATTAAAAAAAAATTCAGAATCACCAAACTATTGATCGATCCATTCAGGCACCCGTCCTATAAATGGAAGAGATGATCGGGAGAGAGGTATCAAACCGGTTAGCTGGGCCATGGCATGGCAAGTACATAAGTCGACACTGACTATCCAGCGAATGCGCGCGCCTGGCAACAAACGTTCCCTGTCCACGACCTCCGCAAAAGGCCCAGATCTCCTTCTTTGCTTCCGTCGCTCCTTCTCCTCGTGCTTCTGTGTTGCATGCGCCGCCGTGCGGGGACAGTCCCTTCATGTCCAATTCAACAGCACTACTAGGCCCGCAGAGTCAGGTTCATGTGCTCGGCCCAGGTATCGCAGGCCTGTTCATCCAGGGAATAGAGACCGGTCTCGTCATTTCCCAGCTCTGTCGATGGTACTCCTCCCAGGAGCGCAATGAGAGCATGGCTTTTGTAATTCTCGTCTTATTTGTGACCGCGGTCGGGCTGTAAGTTTCCCCTCCAGACTTCCAGACTTACGCTGCTTCACTAATCATCGTTCTCAGTTCGCAGACCGGGATGGTGTTTGCGTCCACCTGGTCAAAATACGTACAGAAATATGGGCAACCGGTACGTGTCGCCTCTCCCTTGCAGTGTCACATCCAACACACCTCCTCGCCGCTGTGTCTCAGATAATGCCAGATTGGTCGGACTACACACAACCCCTTCCTGTAGGTAGAGTGTATAATCCTCCTCCCGTAACGTGGCTCCTCTCACATCTTTATCGTAGACTCTGTTTATCGCTGTTCCCGTGCAAACACTGTTGATTCGTCGCTGTTATCATGTATGTCCTGGGCCATCTCTTCCAGCATCCTCGTTTTGACCGGAACAACTAGATCGTTGGGAAGAACATGTATATCACTGTCAGTTTCAACACTCGTTCAAAGTGGGGTATGCTGACGCTGTTCGCCGTCCTAGGCGCTGCTCGTGTTACTCCTGGTAGCCTCGATCATCACCACTCTTTGGTCGATAACTCAGGTTATACGCTTCGAGGTCAATGTCTCCGCCATAGCTTACCTTCACATACCGGAAGACGTTGGTATATCTTATACCTGTAAGTATTTATGCCTTTCCCTAAGAAGCGCACCGACTTATCCGCTTGCAGACTTGATGAGTCTCCTTCTTCCCTCAAGTAAGTCCACATTACCCACGACAACTTAAACCCTCTCACTATGATCTAGTCTTGGACGTCGCTTTGACTTGTATCTGTGCGTCTCTTGAACTTCTGCACATATTCCATTTCACCTTACGTGCATAAAGTGCTGCACTATCTCACGCGGACCATGAAGCAGGTGTATGCCCCTCACATTCGTAGGGTACGCCTCTATGTATACACGGTCGGGCAGGTGGCATCACTGAACTTGGGAAATTGTTAGAAAATATCGCATCTCATGACTGTGGTGTGGCAATCGGCAATTCCGCCAACGCTCTGTACTATCTTCCTATGCGTCTTATACGTTCAATTTGCCACTGCCCGTCCAGTATGTTCCATGGGCTCCCGCCAATGCGCAAACGTACTAATAACCCGCTTCCTTTATCAGAAAAAGCCAGATTTCTGGTACTCAACCATTCAGGGATTGATCGGCAAACTCTACGTCCTCTCCCTCTTTTACATGATGTACGGCGCCATTTGCCCCTGTTTAGCCGCATGGCCTCTGATGATGTTGAACACAGTACTGACTATGGTCCCTCGGGCGAGCTCTGCACATCATTCGTCCCAACGCTTACGGTTCCAAACGAATCCTATGATACGTACTCGCTTGACAACCGACATCATGGTGCGTGAGTTGCATTGAAACCAAGCTCAGTTGCATGTAACCAGAGTTTCTCAGTCCGCGCAACTGCGGTGTAGTCACCACGACCTACCCATTCCCCCGCCTCCGGACCTCAAATTTCGCCGTTCAATTCCCAATATTCACGTGCGCTGTATTGTACAGAAGACCGGGATACCTAGAACACTCGGTCAAACTCAACATGACTTCCTGGCCACCCCACTCGCTCTTAACTCTCCTTTCCCCCGACACATTTACCCCGTTGTTGTTGCAAGTGTATGATAGGCAATCCAGCTCTGTAGAGTAGATCGAAGATACGTCCCATGCTCCTCCGATACGCACACACCGGTTTCCGTCGGAAACAAAAAGCGGCCAGCGAATATGAGCCCGGCGGCGGTGCTTTCTGGCTTTGGGAGGTCAACTGTCCTATGGGCCAGGATCCCACTCGCGGGTTTTGGACCTCGTATTGGTCCGTGATAGAAGATTGTTTGGAGGGGGGAGGCCATTGATGAGATTCGAGGAAACCACGACTCTAGGTTCATCAGGAAACCGGCCACTTACTTGTACGAGTGAAAAAGTCGAAAAGTCGACGAGGAACCTAGAATCCAAAAAAAGTTGATTCCCAAATTCATTTTCAGGAGTGAAGCACAAAAACACCCTCTTTTTTTTCAAATAGTAAACAAGTAAAAAAGTAAATGGATATTTTCCTGATGTTGCACATAGGAGTATAGGGAGGGCTAGTCACTGAGTGCTGTAGCCTTAGAGATGCGGTAAAGCCATTGACTTGGCGTGAGGACATCTCGCGGAGAAGAGTGAGTTGTGCATGTGGTATGTCTGAATTATTACGTAATGAAAGATATCGATAGAAAATTTGATTTAATCAATCTCTCATCAAACGTCGCGCGTCTCCTCGTTCTTCTCTCTCATCCCCTTCTACCACTGCTCCCCCTAGGAAACAACTATCAGCATAGACATGTCTGCCGGAATCTTATATACAACCTCAGAGGTTGAGAAAAAGCGCGTACGTTGTTCTTCCATGTTGCTCGTATGATGGATCATTCGAACACACCCTGCTCTCCACAGATCAGCGCCATCGCAGCCTTTGCTGGACTTTCTGTAGAGGTCAAGGAAGGTACCACGGATATCGTCAAGACCCCCACCCTCACCAGCGAAGACGGTTTCTCCGTCTTTGAAGCCAGCGCTATTGGCCGCTATAGTGAGTCATATTGTCCTGTACGGCACTTGGAAAAATGCCCCCGGGTTATCGTGAAGATCCTTATCTCCACCACACGTTAACGACACGCGTCGGAGCCGGTCTGTCGGACTGTTTTCCTAGTTTCTGTCATTCTGTATATGTTTCAGATGACGACGACGAATCCAGGGTCAGGGGATCGTGTTCATGCCTTTTTTTTCTTTGCCTGTACTTGGGATTACTGACCATCCTCCATCTTGACAAGTCGCGTCTCAAACCCCCAACTCTACCCTCATTGGTAATGGAGCTACGGAGGCCGCTTTAGTCGACCAATGGGTTGCATTTGTGGACAATGTTGCCCGTTACAATACCCTTATCCTCCAACTCGTCAAGGGTACCATTACTCCTTACAACAAACCTGTATGTCGTTACTCCGTCTCTTATTTCCTTCCACTCTAACCCCCCTTTCGAGATCCACACTGTGTTCCAGGACCGCCTGACTTCCGCTCTCACCATCCTCGAAAAGCACCTCGTTACCCGCACGTACCTTGCAACGGAGCGCATCACTCTTGCCGACATCGCGCTCGCCGCCGAGCTCCAATCCGCATTCTCCACCACCGTCGACGCGGCCCTCCGTGCGAAACTTCCCAACGTCCTCCGTCATTATGAGACCGTCGTGAACCAGCCGAACCTCGCTTCCGTCTTTGGATCTACCTCATACGCAGAGAAGGCGTTGCAGTACACACCACCCCCGAAGGAAAAGAAGGAGAAGGCACCTGCCGCCCCCGCACAACCCAAAGCTGAGAAGAAGCCCAAGAAAGAAGAAGTGGACGATGACGACGACGACGACAAGCCTCTGCAGGAGGCACCAAAGGAGAAGAACCCTCTTGACCTCCTGCCCAAATCGACGCTCAACCTCGAGGACTGGAAACGGGCATACTCCAACAAAGACACGCGCGGCGCTGACGGCGCGCTCGAGTGGTTCTACAAGAAGTATGTCCCCATGTTCTTTTCGGTATATTCGGTCTTGAGTTTTTTTTTGCTGATGCGATTCGCGCAGTTACGACAAAGACGGCTACTCAATTTGGCGTGTGGACTTTAAGTACAACGAGGAGCTCACGCAGACGTTCATGTCTGCGAATCAGATAGGTGGCTTTTTCAACCGTCTCGAGGCTTCGCGCAAGTATCTGTTCGGTTCGGTCGGCGTGCTCGGCCAGGCGAACGACTCGGTCATCAGCGGTGCGTTCATCGCACGCGGGCCGGAAATCAAAGCTGTGGTCGAGGTTGCGCCCGATTGGGAAAGCTACACGTACGAGCGCATCGACCTAGAGAACGCGGATCAAAAGGCGTTCTTCGAAGCTGCGCTTGCATGGGACCTCGAAATTTCTGGAAAGAAGTGGGTAGATGGGAAGAACGTGCGTCGGCGTTTTCTCTCACTCTTTCGTGCGTTGGTTATTGACCTGCTGTCGATAGTTCAAGTAAACGGTTGTCTCACATAGTAGTGGACCACTTGATGATGATGCTTGATGTCACGTTGTTTACCCGAATGACCCTTTCATCTCCCCCCGCTCTCTTCTGGTTACTCTTCATTTCCTTTTCCTCTAGTACTTGTGACTTTCCACTACTGCATGTGTTGCCAGTCTTGTTGGTGTATCGCTTATCAGAGAAGTTTATAAGAGGAGTTTACTTACTACCGTTGTTGTGAGTTTGAAGGTGGGACTGGACACAACAAGAATATGGATTATTCTAATTCCGCACGTCTTGTTACCTTCCACTTTTAGTGATAAAAGAGATACTGAAACTGAAAGAGGGCAGGCCAAGGCACCACTGACACAAACCACCACCCGTTCGTAATACTGAATTTTGAATATCGGGCAACGATACATGATAAGGAATGACCCTCAGTATCCCGGATGAGATCTTAGACTTGTGATGGACCTAACGATGGCGAGATACAGTGCGGAGTGCGGCTCTTGTGATGAAGACGCCTTGCCCGGTGCACGTGCTACCACTGAAGCGCCCCACATCCTAATTTCGACTCGCACAGCTCTCAACCCCAAAGCACATAATGAAGGGCGTCGCTCGGCATCATCAGATTCAAACCCGGAACTCACCATCGACTTTTCCAACGACGGGCACGGGAAGCGACATCCTCGCACCTCACGAAACGTACGAACGCGCCTTTATGTATTTCTGCTCCGAATCTGACTGATGCCCAAGCTCCGAAAACTCCTCGTGTCTAGAAACACTCAAGCGTCCCCCACGCTCTCAGACGTGTTTTCCCGCCTCGACTGCGAACTGAATGAGCTCCAATCTGCCGTCCAAACCCCCAAAGCGCGCGCGGCAGCCCTCGCCACAGTCGACCAGGACATCGATGCTGCGAAGCGTCTGATCCTCTCCGTGCTCACGCGCCGCAACACGCTTGCTCCGATCTCCATTCTCCCTGCGGAGGTCCTCTCGCGCATCTTCCACTTCACCGCGTTCTCAGACCGGTTCTATTCGACGCGGTGCTGGGTCCATGTCACGCACGTTTGTCGACGCTGGCGTCAGATCGCGCTGGACGACTCAACCCTCTGGACGCAGTTCACTGACTCCCCACGAAACAAGGATTGGATCTCCGAGCGGCTGGCCCGCTCGAGGAACGCGCCACTCGTCCTTTCTCTCGACGGGTGGGCGGTCAAAGACACACTATCCCTGTTCACCCCGCACATCTCCCACACCCGCGAGCTCATGCTTTTCGACCTGTCTTGTCATCCGGAAATTGTCCAAGAGATCAGCATCCAGAAAGCTCCGATTCTGGAATATCTCAAATTTCGCGAGTTGGGCTCCCTCCCAATGGATAACGAGCACATTGGGCACTTGTTCTTCAAGGGCACGCTTCCGAAGTTACGGATCCTGGAGCTCTCAACCGTCTTCCCTTGGTCACTTTTCCCTTGTGGCCAGCTAACGGAGCTGAAAGTCATTCTCGATGAAGAGGTGTCCGCCGCAACCTCTAAGGATTCTCAGCACGACGATTTGAATCAGTTGATTGGCCTCCTGGTCGCTTCCCCGTCATTGGAGGATCTCACACTCCAGGGATGTTTGCCTACTATGCTTGGTAGCAAATCGTCAGATGGACAAACGATTCACCTTCCACGGCTTTCACAATTGTGCCTTGGCGGGTCAAGTTCCCGGGTGACGAACTTGTTCAAGATGCTTAGGCTATCTCCTTCTACAAGACTCCGTCTGTATTGTATGTCGGAGGATAGTGCAACCGACAACGACTACCCCATACTTCCTATCCTCTCGGAACACTTCAACGACGCTACCCATGTCAAGTTCCGAACTTTCGAGCTTGACCTACACCGGCTGCATGGTGTGATTGAGATTATGGCATCTACTTCCCTCCCTATGTCGCCAATTCCCCGCTCCCGTCACATTCTGGCTGGTGACCCTGAGCTTCGTTTATCATTCTACCGCGTTTCTGATTTCAACAGGTTGGACATTCTCAGGCGAGCCTGCAACGTGCTGTTCCTTTCAAAACTCGATTTTTTTTCCATATCTTTCCACAACCCAAATCAAGTCATAAATTGGAGCGAGATCTTTCAACACTGCACAGAAGTCACCACAGTCCAAGTCGACGGGTGTGGGACGATCGGTCTCCTGGAGGCGCTCACGCCACCAAACCTTGCCGATACGGCGGTCCGTGGAAAACCGGGAAAGAGTAAACGCGGCGGCGACAATGGCAGAGGCGCACAGGCGGAGGCGCCCGACGACAGCGACAGCCACGCGCCTGCACCTGTGCATGTGCCGATCTTCCCAAAGCTGATGACCCTGCGATTGAACTCGCTGGATTTCAACGACGTTGTGCCCGGCTCTGGCGTCTTGTTCGACCTCGTTCTGAACGTCGTCCAGCGACGCAAGGTAAACGAGACGCCGCTGACGACGCTGCGCATCGAGCAATGCGATATCAGAGTGAAACAGGCTGATGCGCTCGAGAAGCTCGTCTGTGATTTCCAGTGGGACCATCACGAGGGCAACCACAACGATAAGTCAGGCAACCTCGAGGACCACCATTCCTACTACGGCTCCGAGTTCGACGACGATGGTGATGACTACTCGGACAGTAGCGATCCGGGCGTGTGGTAGGAAGAGGCTCACGTCAGCTTGGCGCAAGCAGAGTGAGTGGCGGTAGCCCGTAGTAGCCACTGGTATTAGCATCATACCACGTCTTTACATCTTTTGGCCAGCGGTTGATGTACGGTACTTTGTTGTACTGCGTATCATGTATTTCTTCCTCCTGATCTCCACCTTAAGGGCTAGCCTTGCAAGAATCTGATGTACTGTGTACTATAGCCGCAGGAACCTGTTATTCGTTGGAGGTGTCCAAGTTGTTGCACTTGTCCTTGTCCTGCTCTCATTGGTATCGCCCCTCACTCAAGTCTACATCTTGGATTCTGAATATGTTCACGATACATTTCCAGAGATCGCGACGGCCTACCCTGTGCATCACGACGCAAAGGAACGAACAGGAGCCCAACCGGAACAGTACAGTAGAACAGTAGATACCAACAGTGGAAGGTCGGCACTTTCCGTCCTCTCCGTGGGAACGTAAATATTGAGCGCCCGGCCAAGCGGTCAAGTTCTGAGAGGGAAAATACAGTACCCCGACGACGACAAGCCGCTGTCAGAGGCACTGAAGGAGAAGAATCCTCCCGACCTGCTGCCCAAATCGACGTTCAACTTCGAGGACCGGAAACGCGCATACTCCAACAAAGACACACACGGCGCTGACGGCGCTCGAATGGTTCTAAGTTACAAGAAGTGTGTTCCCCTATCCTTTTCGATATTTGCTGATGGGATTCGCGCAGCCACGACAAGGATGGCTACTCAATATGGCGCGTGGGCTTTAAGTACAACGAGGAGCTCACGCAGACGTTCATGTCCGCAAATCAGATAGGTGGCCTTTTCAACCGCCTCGAGGCTTCGCGCAAGTATTTATTCGGGTTGGTTGGCGGTCTCAGCCAGACGAACGACTCGGTCATCGTCGGCGCTTTCATCGCACGCGGGCTGGAAATCAAGCCCGTGGTCGAGGTTGCGCCCGATTGGACGTACGAGCGCATCGACCTAGATAACGCGGATCAAAAGACGTTCTTCGAAGCTGCGCTTGCATGGGACCTCGAAATTTCGGGCAAGAAGTGGGTAAACGGGAAGAACTTGCGCCGACATTTTTTTCTCTCTTCTTGTGAGTTGGTTATTGACTTGCTGTCGATAGTTCAAGTAAACGGTTGTCTCACATGGTAGTGAACCACTTGATGATGCTTGATGTCACGTCGAAGGGCCCTGTCATCTGCCCCCCATTATCCTCTAGCTACTCTTCATTTCCTTTTCCTCTAGTACTTGTGTGTTTCCACTACTGCATGTGTTGCCAGTCTTGTCGGTGTATCGTTTATCAGAGAAGTTTATAAGAGGTGTTTACTTACTACCGCTGTTGTGAGTTTTAAGGTGGGACAGGACACGACAGGAATATGGGCCATTCTAATTCAGCACGGCTTGTTACTGGAACTCCTGAAAGAGGGCAGGCCCGGGCCAAGTCACCACTGACACATACCACCTGTTCTTGATACTGAATTTGAACATCGGGCAACTCAGTATCCTGGGTAAGATTTTAGACTTGTGATGGACCTAAAGGTGCTGAGGCACTGGCAGTGAGAAGTGGGGCTCTTGTGATAGAACCGTCAATTGAGAGGAAGAACTTGAAACAATGTGCGTCACGGTGCACGTGCTACCACGGTGACTGACTCAAACCTCAGCGTCATCAGATTCAAACACAAATCTCATCATCGACCTTTCCAACAACGACGGGAATGGGAAGCGACATCATTGCCCCTCATCAAACGTACGAACGCGTCCCGTGTGCATGTCCGCTCTGACTGATGCCAAAGTCCAAAACATCCCCGTGTCTAGCAGTACTCAAGCATCCCCGACGCTCTTAGACATATTCTCCCGCCTCGAATGCGAGCTGAACCAGTTCCAATCCGCAATCCAAACACCAAAGGCCCGTGCAGCGGCCCTTGCCACAGCCGACCGGGGCATCGACACTGCAAAGGGTCTGATGCTCTCCATGCTCACGCGCCGCAACATGCTCGTTCCAATCTCCATCCTCCCCGCGGAGGTACTCTCCCGCATCTTCCACTTCGTCGCGTTCTCGCCGCCGCCATCGTTTGATTGTGTCTTCACGCACGTATGCCGACGCTGGCGTCAGGTCGCGCTGGATGACTCGACCCTCTGGACATGCTTCTCGGACTTCCCTCGGAACAAGGATTGGGTCGCAGAGCGGCTGTCCCGTGCGAAGAACGCGCCGCTCGTCATCAAGCTCAACGAGTTGATGGGTAACGCCATGTTATCCCGCTTCATCCCGCACATCTCCCACACCCGCTCGCTTTACCTTTCCCGCATGTCTTATTATCCGAAAATTGTTCAAGAGATCAGCATCCAGAAAGCTCCGATTCTGGAATTTCTCAGCTTTGATGTGTTGAAGTCCCTCCCAATGGACAATGAGCACATTGGGCACTTGTTCTTCAAGGGAACGCTTCCGAAGTTACGCATCCTGGAGATCTCAACCGTCTTCCCTTGGTCACTTTTCCCTCGTGGCCAGCTAACGGAGCTGAAAGTCATGCTCTGTCAAGAGGTGTCCGCTAAGGATTCTCAGCCCGACGATTTGAATCAGTTGATTGGCTTCCTAGTCGCTTCCCCGTCATTGGAGGTTCTCAATCTCCACAGCTGTTTGCCTACTATGCTTAGTAATGAATCGTCAGGTGGACAAACGATTCACCTTCCACGGCTTTCACGATTGTGCCTTACCGGGTCAAGTTCCCGCGTGACAAACTTGTTCAAAATGCTTGAGATACCTTCTTCTACAACACTTAGGTTTTATTGTACGTCGGAGATTACTGCAACCCACCACGATTACCGCATACTTCCTATCCTCTCGGAACGCTTCAACGGTCCTACCCCTGTCAAGTTCCGAACTTTCAAGCTTGACCTCAACCACGCGCGAGGTGTCATTGACATGATCGCATCTACTTCCCTCCCTATGTCGCCAATCCCCCGCACCCATTTCATTCAAACCGACGGTGACCCTGAGCTTAGTCTATCATACCGCGTTTCTGATACCAACAGGTTATTGGACATTCTCAGGCGAGCGTGCAACGTACTGTCCCTTTCGAACATCGAATTTTTTTCCTTATTCTCCTACAACTCGAATCAAGTCATAAATTGGAGCGAGATCTTTCAACACTGCACAGAAGTCACCACAGTCCAAGTCCACGGGAATGGGGCGATCGATCTCCTGCAGGCGCTCCCGCCACCAAAACGGGCCAATGACGATGGCAGAGGCACGGAGGCACAGGCGCCCAACGACA
>Ga0209488_10001263_pt1 | contig 21744 bp, 17 predicted proteins | sample Rivendell_Oct201_8_FD_188349 | JGI IMG/M metagenome (GOLD analysis project Ga0209488, IMG submission 188349) | Vadose zone soil microbial communities from the Eel River Critical Zone Observatory, Northern California, USA -... | ecosystem: Environmental > Terrestrial > Soil > Vadose zone >...
TCGGGGCGAACTGGAAATAGTGAGTAGTGAGTAGTGCGTAGTGAGTAGTGAATAGAAACAGGGTCGCGCTTCGTAACTCACTACTCACTACTCACTACGCACTACTCACTACGCACTACTCACGACAGGCAGCGAACAGAGAAACGGAGACAAGACCCATGACCAACGGCCCTGTACGCGTAGCCTCGATCGGCATGGGCTGGTGGTCGGATGTGCTGGCCGACGCCATCAAACGATCCGGCAAGATCGAGATCGCGTCCTGCTTCACCCGATCGGATGACAAGCGGCGGGCATTTGCCGAAAAATACGGCTGCCAGGCCTCGCCGAGCTATGAAGCGATCCTCGCCGACCCGACCATCGAGGCGATCATCAATACCACCCCCAACAACGTCCATCTGGAGACTACGCGGGCGGCGGCTGAGGCGCGCAAGCATATTTTCCTCGACAAGCCGATTGCCAATTCGGTGTCCGAAGGCTTTGCCATCTCGGAATGCGCCCGCAAGGCCGGCGTGGTGCTCGGGCTCGGCTATCAGCGGCGGCGCGAAAGCCACTTCCGCTATGTCCGGCAGCAGATCGATGCCGGCGTTTTCGGCAAGGTTGTCAATGCGGAAGCCAATATCAGCCGCGACCGGCTTGGACAGTTCGACCTAACCTCATGGCGCTATCAGTCCGTCGGCATGCCGGGCGGCGTGATGTTGCAGATCGGCATTCATTATGCCGACGTGCTGGAGTATCTCATGGGGCCGATCAAGGCGGTGACCGGACGTTCGGCGCAGCTGGTGCTGCCGGGCGACAATCCCGATGTCGCAAGCATGATCTTTGAGCACGAAAATGGCGCGCTTTCCACGTTGAACGCGAGCTATGCGTCGGCCTCGGAGTACTACCTGATGAACATCTACGGCAAGGAGGCGAGTGCATACTACGATATGCATCACGGCCTCCGGATACTAAAGCGCGGCGAAAAGAAGCCGATGGAGGTATCTTGCCCGAAGAACGACACTTTGGTGGAGGAGCTTGAGGAGTTCGCTGCTGCCGTCCGGGGTATCGGCAAGCCTGAAATGGGCGGTGAAGCAGCAACGACATCTCTCGCGGTGATCCGCGCTGGCGTGGTGTCAGCCCGCGAGGGACGTCGGGTCGAAGTTGCGGAAATTCTCGCCAAGGACTAATCGGAGGTCAGTTATGCGTGCGATGGGGGCGCGAGCCGTGCTCGCGAGCTTACTGCTTTTCACCTTCACCGGCTCCGTGCTTGCGCAGGAGCCACCCTTCCCGAAAAAAGGACCGATCGAGATCACCGTGCTGTTCCCGGCCGGCTCGTCGGCCGACGTGGCCGCGCGGCTCCTCGCCGACGGCATATCCAAGAATCTCGGCCAGGCCGTGGTGGTGTTCAACCGTCCCGGCGCCGGGGGTGCGATCGGCTACAAGCATGTCGCCGGCCAGAAGGCGGACGGCTATTCACTGGTGTGGAACTCGAACTCAATCTCGACCACCTTTCACTCGGGTCAGCTCCCGTTCAACTACGAATCGTTTGACTCGGTGGCGCAGGTGCTTGTCGAATCGCCGGTGCTGGCAGTGCGCTCCGAGTCCAAGTTCAAGACGTTGGCCGACATCATCGCCGCTGCGAAGGCGCAGCCGAAGACGATCACGATCGCCAATTCGGGCACGGGCAGCCACACCCACTTCACCTCAGTCGCCCTGTTCAAGGCGGCCGGCGCTGAAGTCATCGACGTGCCGTTCGGTGCCGCCCAGGTGATCCCGAGCATGCTCGGCGGTCAGGTTGACGCCGGCGTGCAGCTGCCGGCCGCACTCGCCGGCAACGTCAAGGGGGGACAGATGCGGCTCCTGGCCTCGATGACAGCCAAGCGCGATCCGGCGTTTCCGGATGTGCCGACCGCGCGCGAGCTCAAGCTCGACGTGGCGCTCGAACTTTGGCGCGGCATCGCCGTACCGAAGGGCACGCCGAAGCCGGTGATCGCGGCGCTCGAAGGTGCGATCCGCAAAACCGTCGCGAGCAAGGAATTTGCTGAGGGCTCGGAGAAGCTCGGCGCCCGGCCGGCCTTCCTGTCGGCCTCCGACTTCGCCAAGGTGGTGGCGAAAGAGGACACCGACATCTCCAAGCTCATGGTGCTCCTCGGGATGAAGAAGTCGAGCTGAAGAAGACGTAGGGTTCTCGCTTCCTCCGGTTCGTCCCGCGCATCACCGCTTTAGCTTAGCGGCAGATGCGCGGGATGCCGGAGCACAGGTGTATCTGACTCACCGTTGGCTCTGCTTTCGCGCGTCGGCTCCCGCATTCGCGGAGGCGAACGGGGAAGCTTTTTGTTGATGCGTAGCGAGCAACAACGCTTAGAACAATCCCACGATCTTGCCGTCCGCGCTGACGTCGATGCTGTCGGCTGCAGGCACCCTGGGCAGGCCCGGCATGGTCATGATCTCGCCGCAGACCGCCACCACGAACTCGGCGCCGGCCGCGAGCCGCACCTCGCGCACATTGACGACATGGTCGGTCGGCGCACCTTTGAGATCGCCGTTGGTCGAGAAGCTGTACTGGGTCTTGGCGATGCAGACCGGGGCCTTGCCGTAACCCATCTTCTCGAACGATTCGAGCTGATCGCGCACGGACTTGTCGGCGGTGACATCCTTCGCCCGGTAGATCTCCTGGGCGATCGTGCGGATCTTCTCGATCAGCGGCCGCTCGTTGGGATAGAGCAGCTTGAGCTTGCTCTGGCCGCTGTCGACAATCTTGACCACTGCGCGCGCCACGTCGGCGGCACCCTTGCCGCCCTCGGCCCAATGGTCGGCCATCAGGGCCTCGACCCCGAGCGCCTTGCACTTCTCCTTGACCAGCGCGATCTCGGCATCAGTGTCAGCGCTGAAACGGTTGATCGAGACCAGGGGCACGATGCCGAATTTCTGCACGTTCTCGACATGGCGGGCCAAATTGGCCATGCCAGCCTCGAGCGCCTTGAGGTTCTCGGTCTTGAGGTCCTCCTTCTTGACCCCGCCGTGCATCTTGAGCGCCCGGATGGTGGCGACCAGCACGGCGCACTCGGGCGACAGCCCGGTCTTGCGGCACTTGATGTCGAGGAACTTCTCGCCGCCAAGGTCAGCGCCGAAGCCCGCCTCCGTCACCACATAGTCGGTGAGCTTGAGCGCCGTGGTGGTGGCCAGCACCGAGTTGCAGCCGTGCGCGATGTTGGCGAACGGACCGCCATGGATGAAGGCGGGCGTACCCTCGAGCGTCTGCACCAGATTGGGCGACAGCGCGTCCTTGAGCAGCGCCGTCATGGGGCCATGCGCCTTCAGGTCGCCGGCGCGCACCGGCTTCCTGTCGCGCGTATAGCCAACGATGACGTTCGACAGGCGCTTCTTGAGGTCGTCGAGGTCGCTGGCGAGGCAGAAGATCGCCATCACCTCCGAAGCGACCGTGATGTCAAAGCCATCCTCGCGCGGGAAGCCGTTGGCGACGCCGCCGAGCGAGGACACGATCGAGCGCAGCGCGCGATCGTTCATGTCCATCACCCGGCGCCAGGCGACGCGGCGGCTGTCGAGGCCCAGCGCATTGCCCCAATAGATGTGATTGTCGAGCAGCGCGGAGAGCAGGTTGTGGGCGGTGCCGATGGCGTGGAAGTCACCCGTGAAGTGCAGATTGATGTCTTCCATCGGCACGACCTGGGCGTAGCCGCCACCGGCCGCGCCGCCCTTGACGCCGAAGCACGGCCCCAGCGAAGGCTCGCGCAGGCACAGCATCGCCTTCTTGCCGATGTGGTTGAGCGCGTCAGTGAGGCCGACCGTGGTGGTGGTCTTGCCCTCGCCAGCGGGTGTCGGCGTGATGGCCGAGACCAGGATCAGCTTGCCGTTCGGGCGATCCTTGAGCGACTTGATGAAGTCCATCGAGAGCTTGGCCTTGTAGTGGCCGTAGGGCTCGAGGTTTTCCGGCGCGATGCCGAGCTTCTCGCGCGCGATCTCCATGATCGGCCGCTTCTTGGCGGCCTGCGCGATCTCGATGTCGGACTTGGGTGATTGGTGTTGCGAGGCGGGCATGGGAGGTCCAATCGTGACGATGCTGGTGGGTTCTTTTTGCGGTCATGCCCGCGAACGCGGGCATGCGTATCCATTACGGATAGATGGCGCGCGGATCCCCGCTGGCGCAGGGACGGCAAAACCTGGTCATGTGAGCCTCGCGCCAGTCGCAAGAGCCGCAGCCTTGGCCCATTCGCCAGCCGCAAGCTTGGGGCCGTCGGCCTGCACGCGCAGAACCTTGAAGCGGCCGTCGGCGCAGACGACGGTGATGCCGTCGGCTTCCACCGCGACGATCTCGCCCATCTTGCCAGCGATACCCTTGGGGTCCTTGGCCGGCATCGGCTTCGCTTCGAAGATCTTCAAAGTCTTGCCGTCGAGCGTCGACCAGGCACCCGGTGCCGGATTGCAGCCACGGATCACCCGATCGATCTCCTGCCATGGCCTGCCCCAGTCGATATGGGCGTTGTCTGGACCGCAGCGCCCCTCATAGGTGGCCTTCGACTCATCCTGCTTGATGCGTGGCGCCTTGCCGGCCTTCACCAGATCGACCGCTTCCAGCACGGCTTCGACGCCCATCGGGAACAGGCGGTCGAAATAAACCGAGCCGAGCGTGTCAGTGCCGGAGATCGGCGTTTTCCTCTGGATCAGCACGTCTCCGGTATCGAGCCCGTTGTCGGGCCAGAAGATCGAGAGCCCGGTCTCGGTCTCGCCCTTGATGATCGGCCAGTTGATGGCGCTCGGGCCGCGATAGGCCGGCAACAGCGACGGGTGATACTGGATCGAGCCGTGGGTCGGGATGTTGAGGAAGTCCTCCGGCACGAACAGCGTCACGAAGGCCATCACCTGCAGGTCGGGCTTGAGCGCCCGAAACTCCTCCCACACTTCCGGCTTGCGGTAGGAGGCGGGCTGAAAGATCGGCAGCTTGGCGGCGAGCGCCGCCTCCTTGAGCGGGTCCGCTTTCTGGCCCGGCTTCTCGGGCGCCACATAGGCGGCAATCACGTTCTCACCGCGCTTGATCAGCGCCTCCAGCACGGCCTTGCCGAACGCCTGCTGGCCGTGGACGACGATACGCATCGACAAAACCTCCACCAACCTCGGTCATCAAAACGGTGAGTAGTGAGTAGTGAGTAGTGAACAGCAGGTTAGGCTAGAGCCTACTCACTATCTCACTACGAACTACTCACTGCCTTCTCATGACTCACTGCCTTCTCATGCCGCTTCCGCTTTCGCGGGCTTCTCTGGCGGCGTGATCGCCCCCGATGACTTGATCTCGGCGTACTCCTTGGCGGAATAGCCGAGCACTTTGGTCAGAATTTCCTCGGTGTGCTCGCCCAAGAGCGGCGATCGCTGCACGTCGGTGATCGAGTCCGACATCTTCACCGGATTGCCGACGGTGAGGTATTTGCCGCGCCCGGGATGATCGACCTCGACCACGGTGCCAGTCTTGCGCAGCGACTCCTCCTCGGCAATCTCCTTCATCGACAGGATCGGACCGACCGGAATGTCGTGCTGGTTGCAGATGTCCATGACCTCGAACTTGGTCTTGGTCATGGTCCATGCTTCGATCGTGTTGAAGATGTGCTTGAGCCGCGGCAGCCGCGCGTTCGGCGTCGCATAGTCGGCATCGGTCTTCCACTCCGGCTTGCCAATCAGGTCGCAGATCGGCCCCCATACCGGTGCCTGGGTGATGAAATAGGTGTAGGCGTCCGGATCGGTCTCCCAGCCCTTGCACTTGAGAATCCAGCCCGGCTGCCCGCCGCCGGAATCGTTGCCGGCGCGCGGCACCGCCTTGCCGAATGGAACGCCCTCTCCGTGCTGGCTGTACTCGGAAAGTGGGCCGTGCGCGAGCCGCTGCTGATCGCGCAGCTTCACGCGCGCGAGATTGAGCACGCCATCCTGCATGGAGCAGAGCACCTTCTGGCCGCGGCCGGTGCGGATGCGCTGATAGAGCGCCGACACGATGCCGAAGGCGAGATGCAGCCCGGTGCCGGAATCGCCGATCTGGGCGCCGGTGACGAGCGGCGGACCCTCGCGGAAGCCGGTGGTCGAGGCGGCGCCGCCGGCGCATTGCGCGACGTTCTCATAGACCTTGCAGTCCTCGTAGGGACCGGGGCCGAAGCCCTTCACGGAAGCCACGATCATGCGCGGGTTGATCTTGTGGATGTGTTCCCAGGTGAGCCCCATACGGTCGAGCGCGCCGGGCGCGAAGTTCTCGACCAGCACGTCGCAGTGCTTGATCAACCGGTTGAGGATGTCCTTGCCCTTAGGATTTTTACTGTCGATCGTGATCGAGCGCTTGTTGCCATTGAGCATCGTGAAATAGAGGCTGTCAGCGCCTTTGACGTCGCGCAGCTGCCCGCGCGTGATGTCGCCGACGCCGGGTCGCTCGACCTTGATGCAGTCGGCGCCCATGTAGGCGAGCAACTGGGTGCAGGTCGGGCCCGACTGCACGTGCGTGAAGTCGAGGATCTTCACGCCGTCGAGCGCCTTGCCGGCCTGCCCCCAGGGCTTGGTCGATGGCTGCGGCAGGCCATTCCCGTTCGCCTTCTCGGCGAATTTCTGCGATCTCACATTCACAACTTTCTTGGCGCTCGCCTGCGGCCTGGCTTTGACCTTGCTCTTGGCTTGCACCTTCTTGCGCGTGGCCATTGTGTAGTTCCCCTGTCTTATTTCTTGCGAAGGACGCTTTGCGGATTGAGGTTGCCGATGCGACCGCTTTCGCTGCCCGCCGCCGGATCGATCACCGCATTGATGAGAGTAGGCTTGCCGGAGTCCAAGGCCGCGTCGACCGCGCGCTTGAGCTCGTCGGGCGTGGTCACATTGGCGCCAACGCCGCCGAACGCTTCCATCATCTTGTCGTAGCGCGAGCCTTTGACGAAGACGGTGGTCGCCGGGTCTGAGCCGCCCGCCGCATTGCTGTCAGTGCCGCGATAGATGCCGTTGTTGTTGAAGATGACGACGCAAACCGGCAGGCCGTAGCGGCAGATGGTCTCGACCTCCATGCCCGAGAAGCCAAAGGCCGAGTCGCCTTCGACCGCGAGCACCGGTGTGCCGGTCTCGATCGCGGCCGCGATCGCAAAGCCCATACCGATGCCCATCACGCCCCAGGTGCCGACATCGAGCCGCCGGCGCGGCTTGTAGATGTCGATGACACCGCGCGCGAGATCGAGCGTGTTGGCGCCTTCGTTGACCAGGATGGTGTCGGGCCGCTCCTTGATGACGGTGCGCAGCGCACCGAGCGCGCCGTGGAAGTCCATCGGCGCCGTGTTCTTCATCAGCCGCGGCGCCATCTTGGCGATGTTCTCGTCTTTCTTCGCCTTGACGGAATTGACCCAGTCCGCCGGTGCGGCCGGCCACTTGCTGTCGATGCCGCTGAGCAAGGCCTGCACACAGGAGCCGATATCGCCAACGACCGGCGCCACGATCTCGACGTTTGAATCCATCTCCTTCGGCTCGATGTCGATCTGAATGAACTTCTTGGAATGCGGCTCGCCCCAGCTCTTGCCCTTGCCGTGCGACAGCAGCCAGTTGAGGCGCGCGCCAATCATCATGACGACATCGGAATCCTTCAGCACGGTCGAGCGCGCCGCGCCTGCGCATTGCGGATGGGTGTCGGGGAGGAGCCCCTTGGCCATGCTCATCGGCAGGAACGGAATGCCGGTCTTCTCAACCAGCGCACGGATATCGTCGTCAGCCTGCGCGTAGGCGGCGCCCTTGCCAAGGATGATGAGCGGACGTTTGCCGCTCTTGAGCACGTCGAGCGCGCGCCTGACCGCGGCGGGCGCGGGAATCTGCGCCGGCGCCGGATCGACCACCTTCACGAGCGACTTCGCGCCGGCCTCCGCATCCATCACCTGCCCGAACAGCTTGGCCGGCAGATCGAGGTAGACACCGCCCGGCCGGCCGGACACCGCCGCACGGATCGCGCGCGCGACGCCGATGCCGATATCAGCAGCATGCAGCACCCGGAAGGCAGCCTTGCACAACGGCTTCGCGATCGCGAGCTGGTCCATCTCCTCGTAGTCGCCCTGCTGCAGGTCGACGATCTCGCGCTCGGACGAGCCCGAGATCAGGATCATCGGGAAGCAGTTCGTCGTCGCATTGGCCAGCGCAGTCAGGCCGTTGAGGAAGCCTGGTGCTGACACCGTGAGGCAGATGCCGGGCTTCTTGGTCAGAAAGCCCGCGATGGCCGCGGCGTTGCCGGCGTTCTGCTCATGCCGGAACGAGACGACGCGAATGCCGGCGGCCTGCGCCATGCGTCCGAAATCCGTGATCGGGATGCCGGGCACGCCGTAGATGGTGTTGATGTCATTGAGCTTGAGCGCATCGATGATGAGGTGGAAGCCATCCGTCATCTCGCGCTCGGCCTCGCCTGCGGGCTTCAACTGCACTGCTGCATCGGACATCGTTCTCTCCCGTAGTTTTGGGGCGCGCGTTTTCGCCACGCGCTGTCAGCCAATCCCAGAGTTTTAGTCCAAGTAGTCGGCGTATTTTCCCACGTGCTCGGCAAGACCAAGCGCGTGCGTGCGCACCAACTCCTCGGCGCGCGCGGTGTCGCGCGCCTCCAGCGCCTTGATGATGTGCATGTGGTCGTGGATCGAGCGGTCGGCGCGATCCTGCTCGCCGATCGTCTTCATGCGGATCATCCGCATATGGGTGAACAGGTTCTCCGCGAGCGCGATCAGCACACTGTTGCGGCTCATGCGGATGATGGTCTGGTGAAACTCGATGTTCACCTCGGAATACTCGTCGAGCCGCGCGTGCAGCTCGCCATTCTCGAATTTGCTGAACATGGTGCGCAGCGGCGCGATGTCCTCATCGCCGGCGTTCTCGGTGATCAGGCGCGCTGCCATGCTCTCGAGCGCCGCCCAGGCGGTGATCATCTCGATCACCTCGCGCTTGGTCTTGCGCACCACATAGATGCCGCGCCGCGGCACCGAGCGCACGAAACCCTCACGCTCGAGCTGCGCCATCGCCTCGCGCACCGGCGTGCGGCTGATGCCGAAGTCCTGCGCCAGCCGGCGCTCGTCAAGGCGGACTTCCGAGCGCTGCCGATAGACGTCAAGCGAGACGATGACATTCCTGAGCGCCGTGTAGGCGCGGCTCTTGAAGCTCGCCGGACTGGCGATCGGCTCGACCGCGACCGACGCGGCCTGCCCCGACCGGGTTTCGGTTGGGGGACGGCTACTGAAGGGCTCGCCCGTACTCATGAACAGCATCACTTTTGGAGGTTGGTATACAAAATACCAGCCATCTGCCCGATTTCTTTCGAATGGTCAAGGCATTGGCGATCGGCACACCGATTTCCCTGGCAAGAGCGTGGAATTCTTTCGCTTCGGAGTGAACCGCAACGATGGCTTCGCGCGACATAAGCTCAGAGCAGCTTGCACAAATAGCAGCTTGCACAAGGAGCGTGCTGGTCATGATCCCCGAATTATTCTCCGCTGATCTATTCGAATACCAGGAGATCTTCGCAAGCCCGATCGCCACGTCGGTCTTCATCTACGCCACAGCTGCCTTGGTGCTGATCAACCTCGGCGTTGCCTCGTTCTGCAGCCGCTACGGTGAGCGTCCACCACCGACGATCCGTTGGCGTCATCGGACGATTTGAAGCCAGCCAGCGGCGGCTTAGGCCGCCACCGGCCGTTGTTCCGCATTATCCGCTGCGCAATCACCCCTGCCCGAGCGCGCGCAGGCGCATCGGGCGCAGCACCAGGAGCGCCATGAAGGCCGCAATGATGTTGAGGGCCGCCGCCACCAGGAAGACCGCTGTCCAGCTGCCGGTCGCGGCAGTGAGCACATTCGCGAGCGGCACCAACAGTGAGGCTGTGCCCTTGGCGGTATAGAGCATACCGTAGTTGGTGGTCGCGAATTTCCTGCCATAGAGGTCGGTGCAGGTCGCCGGAAACAGCGAATAGATTTCGCCCCAGGCGAAAAACACCAAGCCTGACAGGATCACAAACATGAACGGATCAGTCGCATAGTGGTACAGCGCATAGATGCCGATGCCTTCCGCCAGGAAGGCGATGAACATCGTGTTCTCGCGGCCGATCTGGTCGGACACCCAGCCGAAGAAGGGCCGGCATACGCCGTTGAGCACACGGTCGATCGTCAGCGCGAATGTCAGTGCGGGCAGCGTCAAGCCAATGATCGAAACTGGCATGCTGTCGATCTTGAAATCCCTGGCGATCGGAGCGAGCTGGGCCACCGCCATGAGCCCGCCGGTGCCGACCATCACGAACATCGCGTACATGACCCAGAATGGCGCCGAGCGTAGAACCTCGGTCGGGCTATGATCACGCTGCGTCTGCTGGACGGCTGGCGCGGCTGGCGCCTTCACTTCGCCGGCCTGCGGGGCACGCAAGAACATCGCGAATATGATGACGATGATACCCTGCCCGATGCCAAACCATAGGAAAGCCGCCTCGTAGCCGCCTGATTGGATCATGTTGGCGATCGGCACGACCGTGAGCGCCGAGCCGGCGCCGAAGCCTGCGGCGGTCAGGCCAGCGGCAAGTCCACGGCGATCCGGGAACCATTTCAAGGCATTACCCACCGACGCGCCGTAGATGACGCCCGCACCGACGCCGCCGATCGCGGCCGCTACATAGAGCGTCGTCAATGAGTCGGCGTACGCATTCATCACCCAGGCGATCGCGACCAGAAGGCCGCTCAGGCCGACCATGATCCTGGGGCCGAACTTGTCGATCAGATAGCCCTCGAACGGCACCAGCCACGTCTCAGTCAGGACGAAGATCGTGAACGCCACCTGGATGGCGGCGCGGCCCCAGTGGTATTTCTCATCGATCGGGTTGACGAACAGGGTCCAGCCGTATTGCAGGTTGGCGATCATCACCATGCAGACGATGCCAAAAATCAGCTGTCCCCAGCGGGTCGCTTCTGAAGCATGCGCACGCGCATCAACCGACTCAGTCGCTGCCGTCATTTCCTACCCCCGTTGATCCTGCCCATGCTGGATCCTGCCCATGCTGACATTGCCCATGCCGACATTGCCAACAAACCCCAACAACCGCGAGCAGTGATACGGCACCAGGTTACAACCTCATTTACTCTAAACTACTCCAACCGGAAACTCATCCATACGGTTCATGGTGTCGCGACTTTCAGCTATGACTCGGACACAATGCCGCACCAGAGAAATGCTGCAACGCAAAACCGCATGCGCCCCGATGGGACGCGGCAAATTCAAAAAAACCGCCGTGCCAGATGATCATACCCGGGCTTCGTGCATCGGCTTGTGCGATGCACGACAGATCTCAAGCACGCCAAAGCGAAGCGAGTTTCTGCGGGCCAAAACAGCGGCGCACATCAATTGGCCGAATGACATTGACGTGATTGTGATACGCGCGCTCAGCGGCGCGCGACGGTGACCCCGAAGTCGTCAGGCCAACCCCGTTCAAGTGCAGACTGCGCCGATGGAGCTATTTCGCGGCGATCGGAAGCGTCACGCGGTAGACCAGGAAAATGGTGTCGATATCGGCACCGCTGTCATCCTTGTAGGCGGCTCCGACCTGATAGCCATTCTGCGTGACGAAATCGTTGTCATTCGTAACGAACAAAAAGAAGTCCTGCGGGTTGGCGGGATCGAGCGCCGGCACCACTGTCATGCCTTCCCACTTTTCGGATAGATTGTTGCCGTCGTTGGGCTCCCCGTTGCGCAATCCGAATTTGTTCAGTTGAGCGTTGTCACTGATGTCGATGAAGCCCCTGAGCGTCGCGGGCACGACGCCCTCCTCGATCTTGCCCTTGGGCGCGACCGGAACCAAGCCGTCGTATTTCGTCCCCGCGATGTTGGTGGCGTTGGTGGTGTCGAGGATGTCGATTTTCCGGTAGACCGAAGTCGCCGACTTGTAGCCGTAGCCGTTGCCGCTGTCGCGACTGAGCAGCAGGAAATGGTTTTCGTCGATCGCGAGCAGTTCGCTTTGCGCAGCGACGCGAGTCTTGCCGTCGGTGGTCTTGTAGAACGGCAGTGGCACGACGTGCTCGCGCACAAGCTTCGGATCATTGAGATCGGCGATGTCGTAATAGAGGACGCGCGTATTCTGCCGCGTCTCAGGTGTGTTGCCGCCGTCCTGGCGAGTGGCGCTCTGCAGGATCACGACCAGGAACTTGCCGTCCGGCGTCCGCGCCATGCCTTCAAAGCCCTGGTTATTCTGCCGGCCCGTGTCCGGATCTTTCGGGCTCGGCGCTTGCGCCCCGGGACCAGGATTGTTGGACGAGAAATTCTGTTTGCCGTTCCGCATCGGGATGAACGCGTCGGGCGGCCTGATTGCCGAGAGCATCCTGCCTTCGGCGGAGAAACGGTAGATGTAGGGTCCGTACTCGTCGCTGATGAAGAAGGTGCCGTCCGGCATGCGTACGACCGCCTCGGCATCGATGGCGACACGGCCAGTTGCGGCCTGCGGCAGGTCGGGAAAACCCTTGGCCGCAGGGCGGACGCCGCCTTCGGCCGGGTCGAGGCCGGTCGTCGATTCGCCGGCCGTGTCGGTGAGCAGGATGGTGTCCACGAGAGTCGCAACGACGCTGCCTTGGCGGTTCCGCTCGGGGATCGCGGCCGGGTTCGCGACCGGCTTGAACACGATCGAGAGCTTGTAGAGCCGGGTACGGTAATCGGTCGTACCGGAGACGTTGTAGCCACGATCGGGCAGCAGATAGAACGTGCCGCTGTAGCCATCGGCCGTTCGCCTCCAGCTCGTCACGTCGGCTGCCAGGCCGGAGCCGGATCCGAATGTCTCGCCGAGCTTGTCGCGATGATCCGCCGGAATGCGACCAACGCCGACGAGGCCCTTGTTGACCAGGGTCAGGCCGCCGACGGTGACCGTGTCGGCGGCAAGCGTCGGGGCAGCCGCCAGCAGGAGGGCGAAAACAAGCGCCGCAACGCAACGGAAAGCCGACGTGTTCATGTGAAGGACGTGTTCATGTGGAGGACGTGTTCATGGAGACTCCGCGGGAAAAATGTGTTGTGACAGTAGGCTGGCGTCTATGACAGTCCCATGACGCAGGCCATGACCAGCGCGCCGTCAGTGGACAAGCCGGCAAGCGGCCTCTAGTTTCCTCCGTCGTATCAGAAAGAAAAGGTCCCGCAGTGTCGCTTGCAGAGAAAATGTATGGTTATCGCGCGCGCATCGGTTACACCTCGCCACCGCTTACAACCGAGGTTTTTCCTTACGAGTTCTATCAGATCGTTCCCGACGGTGTGACGCTCGTCGTCACCTCGCTTGCGATCGTGGTGCGCAGCAAGGACGAAGTCGATCAGTCCTACGACATCAGCATGCGGGCAGCGCGCGAGATGGCGGCGGCGGGCTGCGACATCATTGTGCTCGGCGGCGTGCCGATCAACCTGTCGCGCGGCACCAAGAACGCCGAGCAGATGATCAGCGACCTCGAGGCCGAGCTGAAGGTCAAAGTCTCCTCCAGCGCGGCCGCGCAGGCGCGCGCCGCCAAGGCGCTCGGTTGCAAGAAGGTAGTGGTGGCACAGCCCTACGCCCATTCGGACACTGACCGGATCGCGAGCTACGCGCTGCATTTCGGTTGCGAGGTCCTGGGAGCGACCGCCTGGGGCAGCCCGTTCAACCAGATTGGGCGCATCCCGCAACACGCCGCGCTTGAGCTTGGCCGCAAGCTGATGCGCGAGCATCCCGACGCCGACACGATCCTGTTGCCGTCACCGCACTGGCCGACCGCGTTCGCGATCGATCCTTTGGAGCAGGAGTTCGGCGTCAACGTGATGACGGCACATCAGGCAATCGTGTGGGATGCGCTGCGACGCTGCGGCGTCAACGACAAGATCGAGGGTTTCGGAAGGTTGTTGCGGGCGTTTTAGGCTTTGCGGAGCGCCCTGGTCAGGCCCGGTACTGCTCGTCACTGACCTTTTCCATCCAGTCGACCGTTTTCCCATTCAACGCTTCCTGGATGGCGAGATGCGTCATCGCTGTCTTTGGCGTCGCCCCGTGCCAATGCTTCTCACCCGGCGCGAACCAGACGACATCCCCGGGCCGGATTTCCTCAACCGGCCCACCCTCGCGCTGCGCCCAGCCGCAGCCGGCCGTAACGACGAGAGTCTGCCCCAACGGATGCGTATGCCAGGCGGTCCGGGCACCGGGCTCGAACGTCACGCTGGCGCCGACCACGCGCGCCGGATCGGGCGCCTGAAACAGCGGATCGACGCGGACCGCGCCGGTAAAGTAGTCGGCCGGTCCCTTGCCGGACGGCTGCGAGCCGCTGCGTTTGATCTCCATGGGCCGCTCTCCTTCTGAGGTGGGGTTGCGCTGCAGCCTTGAGTCACGAACTATCGGCCCCGATTGCGGCAAGTTTCCCTCACGCCGGCGCAAGCCGCGGCGGCGCCGGCCGCAACAGCAGCCAGATCACGATTCCGCCGTTGAGCACGTTCCAGGCGAGCCCGTTGAGGAAGGCGGCGCGGTAGGAGCCGGTGAGATCAAAGATCACGCCCGATAGCCAGCCGCCGATCGCCATGCCGATCAGCGTCGCCATCAGCACGATGCCAAGGCGCGTGCCGGTTTCGGCCGGCGAGAAGTGCTCACGCACGATGATCGCATACATCGGCACGATGCCGCCCTGGAACAGGCCGAACAGCGCCGAGATCACATAAAGGGATATGAGGCCGTCGAACCACAGATAGAGAAACAGCGCGACGCCCTGCAGCACAGATCCAATCAGCAGCGTCTGCAGGCTGCCGATCCGATCCGCGAGGAAGCCGCACGCGACACGACTGATGATCCCGAAGCCCATCATGGCGGCGAGCATCTCGGCGCCGCGCGCCGGGCCGTAACCCAGGTCCCCGCAATAGGCGACGATGTGCACCTGCGGCATTGCCATGGCAACGCAGCAGCCCACGCCGGCGATGCACAGCAGCACCATCAGGGTGTTCGGCGAGACGCCGAGCGAGTCGCCAGGGCCGGTCGCGGCGGCCGTCGCATGCGAGGTCGAGCGTGGCGTCGGGCGGCGCATCACCAGCAGGAGCGGCAGCATGGTCACCACACACAGCACGCCGATTGCGATCTGGGTCGCACGCCAGCCGTCGCTGGCGATGAAATGCTGCACGATCGGCGGCCACAGCGTGCCGGCGAGATAGTTGCCGCAGGAGACGAGCGCGACCGCAATGCCGCGCCGGCGCGCGAACCAGTGCGAGATGTCGCTCATCAGCGGTCCGAACGTGGCCGAGCTGCCAAGCCCGATCAGCCCCTGCGCGAGTGCAAACTGGGTGATGTTGGCTGCAACCCCGGAGAGCGCATAGCCAGCACCCAGCGCCAGCGCACCGATCACCACCGGCCACACGATCCCGTATCGGTCGGCGAACCGGCCCATCACCACGCCGCCGAAACCGAAGCCCATCATGGTGAGGGTGAAAGGAAGCGAGGCGTCGCCGCGCGCGACGCCAAAGCCCTCCTGCACCGTCGGCAGCGCCACCACGAACGACCACATGCCGATGCTGCCGATCGTGCCAAGCGCCAGCGCGGCCGCGAGCCGCAGCCATGCATAAGGCGATTCGACCTCAGACGATTCGATCTTCGCGCCCGGGCCTGGGCCCGCAGCGTTCGCATGCATGCTCATGGACTTGTTCCCGGCAAGGTCCGGCGGGCGTGGTAGCACCCGGACGCGTGGTCCGGCCAGAGCACCCAGCGCAAGCCAGCGATGCGCCGAGGTTGCTAACCCGGTCTCGTCCGCGACAACGTCATTATTTGGTGGATGGGCTGAAATAGCGCAAATCTGGCGGCGCCTGGCCGCGTTTGGTGGGCATCAGCAGCCCCTCGGCGCTCAGGTAGTAGGGCTGGCCGCCGATCTCGACATGGCTGTTGCCTTCGGTGCAGATCCACTCGCGCCAGACCGCCCGCTGCCCCTCCACGCGAATATAGCTCTTCTTCACCGTCCAGGGGTGCGTCAGCGCATTGTCGATAGTGGTGATCTCGTCGTGCAGCAGGTTGGGCTTGGCCTTGTCGAGATAGATCCGCTCCTTGATGACCGAGGCATTGTCGGCGTGCAGCGGCAGCCCGCTGGCATCATAGACGCGCGGGCCCTTGAAGCCGCGGGTCTCGATTTCCAGCACGTCGTATTTGCCGTCGCCGTCCTCGTCGATCCATTTGCCCATCGATGTGCCGACAAAGCTCGGCTCGATGGTCTCGGGCCAGGCGCGGCCGTCGGTATAGATTCGGCGGGTGTGCTCGATGTGATCGATCAGGATGTAGGTGATGTCTCCCGTGATGATGAACTCAAGCGGCTCATAGGCCGACATCGCGCGCGGCATGCCGTTCGGCAGGCAGATGCGGGTGACATCATTGCCGCGCCCGCCCTCGGCCTGATCCTTGAGGTTTGCTTCGAAGATCGCCTGATATTCAGACGTCAGCGGTGCCTCCTGGCCGCGACCATACGGCTTGCTTGGATCGTGCGGCGGCTGCCCGACCGCACCCGGGACCGGCGCCCGTCGCCATTGACCTTTCAGGTCAGGGTACTTGCCGAGATCGAGTACCTCCGCCCCGGCGGGAAGAGCTACCAGAGCGAGGAGGATTGCTCGCATCAAGCTTCGCAACAGCATCGCGGGCCTCCCGTCTGTCAGCACGAACACGTGCCGGGCACATCTCCGCTGCAATCAAGAAACATGCCACCACCGGCGGTGGCGCCAGATCGGTGCTCCAGCCGCCGGCTTATGGCGATCGCCTGTCCGCCGCTACAGACCAAAAACGTAGAGCATGTGAGTCACCGCTACGTTCTTGAGCTCCGGCGCCTCCGCCAGAAGGTTGTCGCGCAAGCGCGAACCGACCAGCACGGCGACATATTGCTTGCCGTTGACTGCGTAGGTGATCGCCGGCGCATTGATGCCGGAGCCGACGTTGAAGCTCCACACCTCCTGCAGCGTCTTGGCGTCGTAGGCCGCGAAGGTGCCGTCGAGCTGGCCGGTGAACACGATATTGCCGGCGGTCGCGAGCACGCCTGCATAGGTGAGGAGCGGGAACTTGATCGCCGCCTTGGTCTCACCCGTTACCGGATCGATCGCCTTCAGGCTACCATGACGCTTCTCGGTGCTGCGCGTCTGGCCACCGGCAAAGCGCGTGCGCGGCTCGATCGGCCCGCCCTGATCCACAAAGCTCTTCTGCTCGTTGGTCTCGATGTTTTGGCAGCCTTCGGCCGAGGTGATGAACAGGAGATTGAGCTCGGGATTGTAGGCGCCGGGCGGCCAGTTTTTGCCGCCGGTAACAGACGGGCAGTTCTTGCCCTGCGGATTGGCGCGCGTGCGGCCCACGCTGTAGGCCTGCACGTCCTTGGTCGGATCGTAGTTGAGCGGCTTGCCGGTCTTGGGGTCGAGGCCGGTCGTCCAGGTCAGCTGATCGACGTACTGCTTGCCGACCACGAACGAGCCGTTGATGCGGTCGAGCGCATAATAAAAGCCATTGCGCGCGACGTGGACGACGAGCTTGCGATCCTCGCCGTTGACCTTGGTATTGATGATCGGATGCTCGGAAATCTCGTCGTAGTCGTACGGGTCATTGGGCGTGTACTGGAAGCCCCACTTGATCTTGCCGTCGGCCGGGTTGATCGCGAGCACGCTCGCGGCCCACTTGTTGTCGCCCGGCCGATACTCCGGATCATAGTCGGGACCGGCATTGCCGATGCCCTGATAGAACGTGTCAGTCTCGGGATCATAGGTCGCGGTCTCCCAGACCGACGCGCCGCCATGCTTCCAGCGCTCCTGGCCATCCTTCCAGGTCTCGTTGCCGGGCTCGCCAGCGCCTGGGATCGTATAGGTGCGCCACAGCCGCTGCCCGGTGTTGAGATCGGTGCCTTCGATAAAACCACGGATGCCGTATTCGCCGCCGGCGGTGCCGACAATCGCCACGTCACGCACCACCAGCGGAGCATGCGTGAGCGTCTCGCCAAGCGCCGGATCGGCGACCTTGCGCTCCCAGACCTTCTCGCCTGTCGCCTTGTCGATTGCGAACAGCCGGCCATCGAGCGAGATGGAGATGACCTTGTCCTTCCACAGCGCCACGCCGCGGTTGTTGACGCCGCAGCAGGCGACGTCAGCCGCCCAGGCGCGATTGGTCTCGGGATCGAACTTCCAGCGCAGCGTGGCCTTCTTGCCGCTCGTGACGTCGAAGGCGTAGACGACGCCCCAGCCGTTGGTGACGTACATGATGCCGTCCTCGACGATCGGGGTCGCCTCGAGATTGCCGCTCTTGTTGCGCGCGCCAGCGCCCTCGATGCCATCGAGCGCGACACTGAATACCGGCTTCAGGTTCTTCACCGTGTCGAGATTGATCTCCTTGAGCTGGGAGAACCGGTGGCCCTGATAGTTGTTGTAGTGCAACAGCCAGTTGTGCGGCTCCTTGCCGGCATTGAGGGCGCGCTCGTGCGTCATGTCGGCGGCGCCGACGGGCGTCAGCACGGTTGCGGCCAGTAGTGAAACGAGAACAGTACCCGCTACAGCTAACACGTTCATCATTTCCTCCCTTTCGGTTATTGTTGCGAGGCGGCCTTGGACCGGCTTGGTTGCAATCAGGCGCAAGATTGAGCAACCAAGATCGAGCAGCAAGATTGCGCGGCAAGCCTCGCTAAGAGTAGTCCGCCCGGCACCGAGCGGCAATATGGTTACCGGCGCATGGCAATCATCGGCCTCATGACGCCATGAACGCCAGGAGCATGCGAAATGATCAAAGGTCATCTCAGGCCACGCCACCGTGTCTTCCTATTTGCTCTCCTGTTTGGTCTCTTGGCGCTCTACGCCCTTCCCGCGTCGGCACAAACGCAGCTCACTCCGTTCCGGGTCGGCATGTCGGATACGGTCAACACCGTGCTGCCGCTCTGGGTGGCGCAGGCGGGCGGCCTCTTTGCCGCCAGTGGGCTCAACGTTGAGCTCGTCAACACGGGTGGCGGCAGCCGCGGCGCACAAGAGCTGCAAGAAGGCCGCCTCGACGCCATGCGGGTGGGGCTTTCCTCGGTGGTGCAGGCCAATCGCGCCGGCGGCGATCTGCGCCTTATCGCCTCGATGAGCAACGTGATCCGCTTCACGTTCTTCTCAGGAGCGGGCGTGCGCAGCGCGGACGATCTCAAGGGCGGCATTGTGGGAGTCAGCAGCTTCGGCTCCGAGAGTGACACCACCGTAACGCTCGCGCTGGAACGGCTCGGGCTCACTCGCAACGACATCACGCTCAAGGAATATGGCGGCGCGACGCGCAGGCTCGCCGCGCTTATGGCGGGCGAGATCAAGGCGACCGCCATCAACGAGCCGGTCGCGAGCCTGGCGCGTGAAGCGGGTGTGAACGTCATGGTCGATCTCGTCGCCCGGAAGATCCCCTGGCTGTTCTCAGGCATTGTGATCAGGCGCAGCGACCTGCGGGATCGGCCGGGTGTGATCGGACGCTTCCTGCGGGCCGCGATCGAGGGCAATTATCTTGCGCTCACCAACGAGACGCGCGCCAAGGAGGTTCTGGCGCGAGAGCTCAAGCTCACGGACAGCAAGATCATCGACATCAGCTACAACGACTTCAAGCTGCAGGCGCCGCGCACCTTGGAGCCAAACATCGAGGCTGCCATGAACGTGATCGCGCAGATCCCCGGCACCGGCAGCAGGAACGTCGAGGACTATATGGACCCGACCCTGATCGCGAACCTGCGACAACAGGGCCTCTTTGCCATCATGGAACGCAAATACGGCACGCGTTAGCTTGTTGGCTGTCGTCCGCACGAGGCTTGTTCATGAGACTTGACTTCATGAGACTTGACTTCATGAGACTTGACTTCATGAGACTTGACCGCAAGATCACACTCATCATCGCTTGCGCCAGTGTCGCTGCGCACTTCCAATCGCCCGCCTTCGCGCAATCGGTCGAAGGATTCTACCGAGGCCGGCAGATCAACATGCTGATCGGTGGCGGCGCGGGCGGCGGCTATGACGCCTACTATCGCGCGCTGGCGCGGCATATCGGCAAGCATATCCCGGGCCAGCCGTCGATCATTCCGCGCAATCAACCCGCCGCTTCGGGGCTTGCGGCAGCGGCCGCGCTCTACACCACCGTCGACAAGGACGGTGCAACGATCGGGGCGTTTCCCAACAACGTGCCGATGGACCCGCTCTTCAGCCATCCGGGCGCGCGCTATGACGCGCTCAAGCTCAACTGGATCGGCTCGATCGGCAAGCTGCAGAACGTGTGCGCGACCTGGCACCTCAGCCCGATCAAGACCATCGGGCAGGCGCGCGAGCGCGAGGTAATTGTGGCGGCAGCCGCGGCCCCGACCAACACTGCAATCATGCCGCGCGTGCTCAATGCGCTGATCGGCACGAAATTCAAGCCGATCATCGGCTATGACCCTGGCGCAGGGCTCACGATGTCGATCGAGCGCCGAGAAGCCGAAGGCATCTGCGGGCTGTCGTGGTCGACCATGAAGGCGTCACGCCCGCATTGGATCAAGGAAAAGCTCCTCAACGTGATCGTACAGATGGGCCTCGACAAGCTGTCCGATCTCCCGGACGTGCCGGCGGCGCTCGATCTCGTCAGCGACCCGGTCAAGAAGCAGGTGCTGACCCTCATCCTGATCCGGCAGGAGCCGGGCCGGCCGATCGCGGCACCGCCGGGCGTGCCTGCGGAGCGCGTTGCCGCGCTGCGGCGCGCCTTCGATCTCACCATGAAGGACCCGGAGTTCGTCGCCGAGGCCGAGAAGCTGCAACTCGAGATCGAGCCGCTCAACGCGGCTGCAATCGAGAGGCTTCTCGCCACGGCCTATGCGACTCCGAAGCCGATCGTGCAGCAGGCGGCAGAGTTGCTTGAGCCGGCGAAGTAGCCGGCAGCGCAAACAGAGTTTCTTTACCATTTGTAAGAGAATTGGCCGCCGGGGCACGAATTCTACACCTGGATTCAAGGGAATTGCACCCAAGTTGCCCGCTTGAGGATGGCAGCCGGAAGCCCTTGCATGAATCCTTCGACGATAGTGCCTTGCATCGGCCTTGTCGCCGCAATGCTCTTGAGCGCGGGCGAAGTCGCGACAGCCAACACACTTCGGATGGGTGGCATCGGCGCGGCGACAATGCTGCTGCCCGACCTCTTCGAGGCATTCGAAGGCAGCGGGGCCGTCAAGCTGAAGGTCATTCCAAGTTTGGGATCAAGCGGCGGCTTGCGGGCGCTGACCGACGGCGTGCTTGACGTGGCGGTGTCGGGCCGTTTGCTGACCGAGCAGGAACGAGCGGCAGGGCTGCGGACGGTTCTCAGCATCCGGACGCCGTTCGTGCTGGTTACATCGCATCCTCAACCCAATGGTCTGCGGAGTTCCGAAATCGCCGATATCTTCAAGTCGCTGCGACCAACCTGGGAGGATGGCTCATCGGTCAGGCTCATCCTACGCCCCAGAAGCGACAGCGACACAGCCGCACTTGGCGGTATGTTTCCCGGCATGGCAGCGGCCATCGAGATCGCGCGGCAGCGTCCTGACATCCCCCTTGCGGCGACTGATCAGGACAACGCAGATCTCGCGGAACGAATGGCCGGCTCCCTGAGTGCCTCCACACTCACCCAGATCATCAGCGAACGCCGGGCCTTGCGCGTCGTCAAGATCGACGGAATCGACCCGTCGCTCGCAGCATTCGAAAGCGGATCGTATCCATACGCGAAGACCCTGGATTTCACCATGTCGTCCAGGCCGTCACCACACGCGGAAACATTCATTGCCTTCCTTCGCTCATCGGCCGGGCAAGCGGTATTG
>Ga0209488_10001266_pt1 | contig 21734 bp, 18 predicted proteins | sample Rivendell_Oct201_8_FD_188349 | JGI IMG/M metagenome (GOLD analysis project Ga0209488, IMG submission 188349) | Vadose zone soil microbial communities from the Eel River Critical Zone Observatory, Northern California, USA -... | ecosystem: Environmental > Terrestrial > Soil > Vadose zone >...
AGGGCGTGAGGTCCAGACCGGTGCCACTGGCGACGAAACCCATGACCAGGAACACGAAGCTCGTGCCCGGGGTGATGTTGCTGGTGACGATGTTCGGCGTCGTGCCGAGGACCGGCCGACCGATCGGAGTGGACCCGGACGGGGCCATGGTGAGCACCGGCGGGACGGAACCATCACCGGACTGGAACGGCATCGTGGCCGACAGGTCTTGTGATGCCGGCAGGGTCGAGCCGTTGCCCGGAGTGAAGCCGGCGATTGCGTTGTTGCCATTCGCCACTCCAGTGTTGGCCAGCGCCCCGTAGGAGATGTCCACGTTGCCGTTGGCGTGCAGCGTGACCTGCATGGTGTTGAGCGCCGTTGGAACCGGCCATTCCGGAATCTGATTCCAGGTGACGCGGACGAAGGTGTTGGACGGATCGACTTCGTAGAAGATGCCACCGCCAGCGGTGGGGTCGAGGTCATGGAAGTACGGGGCAATGCGCGCTGCGTTGTCCCTGAAGGATGCCAGACTGCCATAGGAGGCGCCGTTCACGCCGTAGCCAGCTGCAGTCACCGAATCGAGGAACACGTAGCCGTTGGAGCCGATCGTGATCGTGTTCGTGCTGCCGCCTGGGTAGCTGAACGTGAAAGGCAACGCGATCGGCGTCGAGGTGGCGTCATCCCAGTTGCCCGATGAAGACGCACCCGGCGGGCTCAACGTCAGCGAGGTCCCGGTCGGGGGCACGAAGTTCGGCGGTACGGCAACAACCAGGTAGTTCTGGCCGAGCAGGACCATGTTGATCCCGGTGTTGGACAAGTCCGGTGCAGTGGGCGACGCGGGGAAGTCCTCGAAGAAGGCGCGCGGGCGGACATAGCAACCAGTTCCAAACGACGTGTACAACGCGGCAGCGGCGTTGGGAACGTACGTCATGGTCATGTTGATGTTGCCAGGAGCCACGCCACTGCTGAACGCAGTACCCTGAACGGCTTGCGGGCCCAGGTTGACGAACTGGTCACTGACAGTGAGCGTGCTCACCTTGTAGAGCACGTGCAGCGGGCCGGGACTGGTTCCCGCCGTCGGGGCCCTGGTTTCGAGTGCGACGCCGTACGAACCAGCAGCCAGGGTGATCGGGGCGGCCAAGACGACCGGCGAGGCCGCAGGCCACGCAGTGACCGTCAGCGTGCCGGTGCCGGCCAGGATCCACGGAGTGCCCGGAGCGGAGGGCGAGATGGTCTGATTGCCGGCCCAGGTGGTGGTGCAGACGTAGACGTTGACCACCGCGGTGTTGCCGACCTGGTTGGGCGTCGGCGGGTTGCCGACACCTTGGTCATACGTGGTCTTGGTGAAGGCCGTGATCGAGACGCTGGAGTTGACCGACAGGTCGAAGTACTCCGCCATGCTTGGAGTGCCGCCGCCGCCGTAGAAGTCGGCACCGAACGGAGTGAGCGTGGCGATGGTCCTTGCAGCTGGAGCTCCATTGCAGGTCTGGGCGAAGGCCGCGAGGCTGGTGCCGAGGACGGCACCGATGAGGGAAAGCTTGTGCATGTTTTTTTCTGACTCTTGGTTGGAGAGAGAGGATCAGGGTGGAAAGGGGGTGCCCTGAAGTCGGGGAAGTATGGCAGGTAATCCGTTCTCGGGGACAAGCATGGGCGAGGAACTTCGCCCTCGATCGGGCACTTGCGTGCCACCGTTCTGACACGGTCCGGATGATCACCACGGTATCGATGTGCTGCGATTCGCCTGGATCAGGAACGGAGCGACGAAAGAGTGGACCGATGGTGATGCGACTCGATCGAAGCCATCGGCAACCTGGAGACATTGCCGCAAGGTTGTCGCAGGGACGTTTCGCGAGGCAGGAGTCCGCGACTCGCTGGACCAACATCGGGCCTTCGGACAACATGCGGCGGGCAGCGAATGAGCTGCCAGTGTGGGTGTGCCGATGCACACTCCGTCGCCGACTTCCGTCGCGAAAGGATGCCAACATGCAGAGAGCGCTCGCCACCATCATGGTGCTGGCCCTGGCTGCGGTGGCGGTGGCCCAAGGGGGCAGCCATACCGCGAGTTCCAGCGCGTCGCCTGAGTACCAGAAGCTCGTCGCCGACTACGAGGCGGCGAAGAAGCGCGCCGTGCCGGTCGTCAACCATGGCGAGTTCGCGCGCCGCGCGCTCGATGCCGCCGGCAAGGCCAACGGCGAGGAGCAGGTGCCGTTCCTCGTGTTCGCGGCGCAGAACGGCCGGTCGGCGAAGACCACCACCCAGGCCGTCGATCTGCTGCTGCGCGATCACGTCGAGTCGCCGGGCCTGCGCGGTCTGCTGGAGAACTACGAAGTGCTGGCCAGCACGCTCGATGCCGACAAGGGCAGGGAGCTGCTGGCGCGCGTGATCGCCAGGTCGCCGCACCCGCTGGTGCGGGCGCTGGCGCTCAACCTCGAGGGCCAGCGCGTGCTGAATGCGCGCGGCGCCAGCGACGAGGAGAAGGAACAAGCGCGGGCACGACTCGCCGAGGCGCAGAAGCTCGCCGCCGGCACCGATCTCGCCGATCGGCTCGCTGGCAAGGGCGGCAATCCGAACCTGCAGATCGGCATGCCGGTGCCCGACATCGCCGGCGAGGACATCGACGGCACCGCCTTCAAGCTGTCCGACTACCGCGGCAAGGTGGTGGTGCTCGACTTCTGGGGATTCTGGTGAGGCCCTTGCCGGGCCATGATCCCGCACGAGCGGTCGCTCGTGGAGAAGTTGAAGGACAAGCCGTTCGCCCTGGTCGGTGTGAACAGTGACAAGGACAAGAACTACTTCCACAGCGAGGCCGAGAAACTGGGCGTGACCTGGCGCAGCTTCTGGTGCGGGCCGAAGGGCGCGAGCGGTCCGATTCCGACCAGGTGGGGCATCAGCGGCTGGCCGAGCATCTTCGTGATCGACCACAAGGGCGTGATCCGCTACCGCGACGTGCGCGGCGAGGAGATGGAGAACGCGGTCGAGCAGTTGCTCGCCGAGCAGGAGCGCGAGGCAGCGAAGAAGTAGGCGATGTCGATCGATCGACCTGGGTTGCTGATGCGCGGGATCACCTTCGTCGGCGCCGTGCTGCTGCTGGTGCTGTCGTTGGCGGCCCAGGTGCGGTCGCGCCGTGCGGAGGCTCCGTGTGCGGCACTGCAGCAGCTCGCCGCCGAGCTGGCCGTGAAGACTGCCGAGCACATGGCGGCCCTGCGCACACTCGTGGCCGGCGCCGAGTACCAGAAGGCTCTCGATGGCAAGGACCGCGACGCACCTGCCGCTCTGCGTGCAACCGTGCCAGGCGTGCCGTTCGAGGAGTTCGCCCGGCGGGCGATGGCGGCAGCCGAGCAGGTACAGGTTGACGACCGCGCGGCGCTGCTGGTCTGGGCGGCGCTCCACTGCCAGTCGGCGGCGATCGCCAACCCGATCGTCGAGCGGCTGCAGAAGGACCATCTGAAGTCCAAGCACCTGCTCGAGCTGTTCGAGAACTTCGGCGTGCTCGGTCGAACGGTCGACCCAGGCAAGGCCGCGGCCTTCGTTGCCAAGGTCATGGCGGCTACACCGCACGCGCAGGTGCGGGCATGGGCCAGCTTCCTCGAGGCGCGCCGGCTGCAGCAGGAAGGGTCTGAGGCCGGGTTGGCCAAGGCCGAGCAGCTGCTCGCCGACGCGCAGGTGCTGGCAGCGGGGACCGACCTTGCCGATCGCATCGCTGCATCGGGTTCGGAGTCCGCGGATCGCGCCACGGCACCGCAGTTCGAGAAGGACAACCTGCAGATCGGCATGCCCGTCCCGGAGATCAAGGGCGAGGACGCGGACGGCGGGGCGCTCGAGCTGTCGGGCCTGCGCGGCCGGGTGCTGGTCGTCGTGTTCTGGGGATTCTGGTGCGGCCCCTGCCGGGCGATGATCCCGCACGAGCGATCGCTGGTGGCGAAACTGCAGGACAAGCCGTTCGCCCTGGTCGGCGTGAACAGTGACAAGGACCGGGACACCTACCGCAGCGAGGCCGAGAAGCAGGGCGTGACCTGGCCCAACTTCTGGTGCGGTCCGAAAGGTCCGGGCGGGCCGATCCCCGGCAAGTGGAACATCAAGGCTTGGCCGACGACGTTCGTGGTCGACCACAAGGGTGTGATCCGTTTCCGCAACTTGCGCGGTGAGCAGCTGGAGCAGGTCGTCGACCAGTTGCTGGCAGAGGCGCAGCGCGAGCAGACCGGGAAATAGTCGGCGGCGCGCGGCGGCGCGGCGCATGCAAGCGGTCCACGCACCTCGCCGATCGCTGCCACGCAATCCCGGGCTCGCACCGGGGAAACCGGGGAGACCGGGAGACCGGGAGACCGTGCGCGTGATGCCGAATCGGCGTATGGTTCAACCTGCGACCATGTCGGCCGCAGTCGATCGAGCGAAAGGAGCTTGCATGCACAGAGTCACAGTCTTCACCGCCGCGTTGCTGCTGGCGTTGCCCGTGATGGCCCAGGACGGGTCACGCGGCGGCGACCCTGGCCGGCCACCGGCCTACAGCAAACTGGTGGCCGAGTTCGCGGCGGCATCCGCCAAGTCCCAGGTGGCGATGAAGGAGCTGCTGGAGACCGACGAGTTCAAGAAAGCCGCCGAGGCCAAGGACACCGAGACGATGAAGGCCCTGCGCGCCAAGGTGACGCAGCCGAACCAGGAGTTCGCCCAGCGCGCACTGGCCGAAGCCGAGAAGGTGCAGGGCGACGACCGCGTGTCGTTCCTGGTCTGGGCCGCGGTCAACGGCAGGTCCGGCGAAATCGCCAACCATGCGGTCGCTGCACTGCAGCAGGACCATCTGAAGTCCAAGCACCTCACCGAGCTGTTCGAGAACTTCGCGATGCTCGCGAACACGGTCGATGACGACCAGGCCGCCGCGTTCCTCGCCAAGGTGCAGGCGACGACGCCGCACGCGCAAGTGCACGCCTGGGCCGACTATCTCGAGGCGCGCCGGCTGAACCGCCGGGGCGCGTCCGACGCCGACAAAGCCCGAGCGGAGCGATTGCTGGCTGAAGGCGAAACCCTGGCAGCTGGAACCGACCTGGTGGATCTCATCGCCGCGCCGCGGTTCGAGAAAGAGAAGCTGCAGATCGGCATGCCGGCGCCGGACATCGCCGGCGAGGACATCGACGGCGTTCGGTTCAAGCTGTCGGACTATCGCGGCAAGGTGCTGGTCGTCGACTTCTGGGGATTCTGGTGACCCCCCTGCGTGGCCATGATCCCGCACGAGCGGTCGCTCGTGGAAAAGTTGAAGGACAAGCCGTTCACCCTGATCGGGGTCAACAGTGACACCGACAAGGCCTTGATCCGCCGCGAGGCCAAGGAGAAGGGCGTCACCTGGCGCAGCTTCTGGTGCGGCGACAAGGGCACCGGCGGCCCGATCCCGGCGAAGTGGAACGTCAACGGCTGGCCGACGATCTACGTGATCGACGACCAGGGCGTGATCCGTTTCAAAGGCGTCAAGGGCCAGAGGATGGAAGACGCCGTCGAGACGCTGCTGGCGGAGATGGCGCAGCGGAAGTAGCCGGCGCCGGCGCGGAGTGCGCGTGCGCTCCGCGCCCGGCCGATCGGTGAAAACGAGGGCCGGGCCGGCCGATCGGTCGGCGTTCGCGGCCCTGGCATCGGCGGTTCACCGGCACGGCACAGCATGTTCGGCGGGGCGTGCTACGTTTCCCCGTTCCGCGCCATGGAGCCGCAGAACCCACCTCGTCCTCGCCGCGACCGCATGAAGGAAAGCCAGCCGACTGCCCGTGTCGTCACCGCCGATGCCGGCGTGCAACTCGTCGCCGCCGTGCCGCCGCTCGGTGGCGCGGTGCTCACGGCCGAGGCCCTGCAGTTCACAGCCGAGCTGCAGCGGCGCTTCGGTGGGAGGCGCCTGGAGTTGCTGGCGCGGCGCCGGCAGGTGCAGGCGCGGCTCGACGCCGGCGAGCGACCCGACTTCCTCGCTGCTACCGCGGCCGTGCGCCAGGCCGAGTGGCGCGTCGCACCGGTACCGCAGGAACTGCTCGACCGCCGCGTCGAGATCACCGGCCCGGTCGATCGCAAGATGGTGATCAACGCGCTCAACTCGGGCGCCAACGTGTTCATGGCCGACTTCGAGGACAGCTGCGCGCCGAGCTGGCAGAACCTCGTCGATGGCCAGCGCAACCTCGTGGACGCGGTACGGCGCACGATCGAGCACCAGGACCCGCAGAGCGGCAAACGCTACGCGCTGCAGCCAAAGACCGCCGTGCTGTTCGTGCGGCCGCGCGGCTGGCACCTGCCGGAGAAGCACGTGCTGGTCTCTGGCCAGCCGATTTCGGCGTCACTGTTCGACTTCGGCCTGTACTTGTTCCACAACGCGCACGAACTGCTGGCGCGCGGCAGCGGCCCGTACTTCTACCTGCCGAAGCTCGAGAGCCACCTCGAAGCGCGGCTGTGGAACGACGTGTTCGTGTGGGCGCAGCAGGCGCTCGGCATCGCCCAGGGCACGATCAAGGCGACGGTGCTGATCGAGACCATCCTGGCCGCGTTCGAGATGGACGAAATACTGCACGAACTGCGCGACCACTCGGCCGGGCTCAACTGCGGCCGCTGGGACTACATCTTCTCGTTCATCAAGAAGTTCGCCGCCGATCCCGCCTGCGTGCTGCCCGACCGCGCCGCGGTGACGATGACGCAGCCGTTCCTGCGCAGCTACAGCCAGCTGCTGATCCAGACCTGCCACCGGCGCGGGGCGTTGGCGATGGGCGGCATGGCCGCGCAGATCCCGATCAAGCACGACCCGGTCGCCAACGCGGCGGCGCTGGCCAAGGTGCGGGCCGACAAGCAGCGCGAGGCGGCTGCCGGCCACGACGGCACCTGGGTGGCGCACCCGGGGCTGGTCGCCGTCGCCCGCGCCGAGTTCGACGCCGTGCTGCCGCCGCCGCTGCAGAACCAGCTGGCGGTGCTGCGGCCCGACGTGCAGGTGCGCGCCGCCGACCTGCTGGCAGTACCGCAGGGCAGGATCACCCTGGCCGGCCTGCGGCAGAACCTCGACGTCGGCGTGCAGTACCTCGAGGCCTGGCTGCGCGGCAACGGCTGCGTGCCGCTCTACCACCTGATGGAGGACGCCGCCACCGCCGAGATCTCGCGCGTGCAGGTGTGGCAGTGGCTGCGCCACAGCAGCCGCCTCGACGATGGTCGCACGATCGACCCGACCCTGGTGCGCGACCTGCTGCAGCAGGTGCTGCAAGACATCGCCGCGGTGCAAGGCCCCGACTCCTGGGCAGAGAGCCGCTTCCCGCTCGCCGCTTCGCTGTTCGAACGCATGTTGCTGGCACCGGAACTGCCCGAGTTCCTGACGCTGGCCGCGTACGAACACCTGTAGCCCTCGTCGCCAACCTCGTCCCGTTCTTTTCCAACACCTGCAAACCGACACCTGCCATGCTCAGCCCTTTCCTGCCGCATCTGCGTGATCTCCCGGCCAACCGCTTCCAAGGCATCGCCCGCGACTACGCGCCGACCGAGGTCGAGCGCCTGCGCGGGTCGGTGCGCGTGCGCCACACGTTGGCCGAGCGCGGCGCCGCGCGGCTGTGGCAGCTGCTGCACCGAGAAGAGCACACGCCGGCGCTCGGTGCGCTGACCGGCAACCAGGCGGTGCAGATGGTCAAGGCCGGGCTGCAGGCGATCTACCTCAGCGGCTGGCAGGTCGCCGCCGACGCCAACCTCGCCGGCCACATGTATCCCGACCAGAGCCTCTACCCGAGCAACTCGGTGCCGCAGGTGGTCAAGCGCATCAACCAGGCGCTGCAGCGCGCCGACCAGATCGCCCACATGGAAGGCGATCGCGCGATCAACTGGTTCGCGCCGATCATCGCCGACGCCGAGGCCGGCTTCGGCGGGCCGCTGAACGCCTTCGAACTGATGAAGCTGATGATCGAGGCCGGCGCCGCCGGCGTGCACTTCGAGGACCAGCTCGCCAGCGAGAAGAAGTGCGGCCACATGGGCGGCAAGGTGCTGGTGCCGACGCAGACGTTCGTGCGCACGCTGAACGCCGCGCGCCTCGCCGCCGACGTGTCGGGCGTGGCGACGCTGCTGGTCGCGCGCACCGACGCCGACGCCGCCGGCCTGTTGACCGCCGACATCGACGAACGCGACCGGCCGTTCTGCACCGGCGAGCGCACCAGCGAAGGCTTCTTCGTCACCACGCCCGGCCTGCCGCAGGCGATCGCCCGCGGCCTGGCCTACGCCCCGTACGCCGACGTCGTCTGGTGCGAGACCAGCCGCCCCGACCTGGTGCAGGCCAAGCGCTTCGCCGAGGCGATCCAGCAGGCGCACCCGCACAAGCTGCTGGCCTACAACTGCTCGCCGAGCTTCCACTGGCAGAAGAACCTCGACGACGTGACGATCGGCCGCTTCCAGCGCGAACTGAACGCCATGGGCTACAAGTTCCAGTTCGTGACGCTGGCTGGCTTCCACGCGCTCAACCACTCGATGTTCACGCTGGCCCACGACTACAAGGACCGCGGCATGGCTGCCTACGTCGAGCTGCAGCAGGCCGAGTTCGCCGCCGAGCAGCACGGCTACACCGCCACCAGGCACCAGCGCGAGGTCGGCACCGGCTACTTCGACGCGGTCACGCAGGCGGTCAGCAACGGCAGCTCGTCGACCACGGCGATGTCGGGCTCGACCGAGCACGAACAGTTCTACGGCGAGCAGAAGAAGGAGAGCGCCTGACCCGGGGCGCCTGGTCAACGGCCCGCAGTCCTGCCGGCGCGTGACCCGGTCCGCGCCGGCAGCCGTGTCTGCCGGGCGGCCGGCATCGCCGCGACGGTGGTCGGTGGTCGGATACAAAATGACCACTGCCCGCCGGCCCAGCAAACAGGCGGCTTCCGCGCCTTCGACCCGGCTTTGGATGGGCCTGCATCCTCCCGTTCGCGGCCAGGTTTTCTCCGACGGCGCGACGGAAGCCGTGGGCCGTGTCGTCTGTTCGGCGCCGGCGGCGCTTTGCCCCGGCCAACCGAACGAGGAACACCGATGCGTACTGTTTCCCACCTGCTGCTGGCCATGGCCGTGCTGCTCGGGCCCGTTGGCCTGGCCCAGGACAAACCGGCGACGGTCCAGACCACCGAGCCGCGGGTTTCGATCAACTTCCCCGGCGGCACGCTGCGGCAATTCGTCGACCAGCTGCGGCAGAAGGACCCGGCGCTCAACATCATCGTTGCCGAGCTGGCGCAGGAAGTCACCTTGCCGGCGCTGACGCTCAGCGACGCCGGCGTGTTCAATGCCCTGTCCTCGGTCGCGGAGATCGCGCCAGCGACTTTCATCGTGCATGCCGACCGCAGGCCCGGCGAGACCTCCGCGGTCTACAGCGTGCTGGTGCAGCGGGCGCCGGCGCAGCCGCCGCCGCACAAGGAGGTGCGGGTGTTCTCGCTGCGCAAGCTGATCGAGCCGATGCCGGGCGACAGCAAGGACCAGCCGATCGCGATCAAGCCGGCGACGATCCTGACGGCGATCGAGTCCGGCGCGCAGGGGATGATCGAACCACCGGTCATGCGCTTCCACGCCGACTCCGGCCTGCTGTTCGTCCACGGCGAGCCGGAGCGGATCGAACTGGTGCGGCAGGTGCTCGGCAACATCGAGAGCGACCAGCAGATGCGCCGCGCGCTGACGCGCGGCCCCGGCACCACGACGTCGTCCGATCGGCCGAAGGACACCGCCGGCAAAGACAGCAAGTGATCGGAACAACGGCCGTCGTAGGATGAGCCATGCCGCCCAAGGCCGCCGCATTGACGCCGCTGATCGCCGCCGGCGATCCGGCGGCGTTCGGCAACTTCTACGACCTGTGGTTCGATGCGGCCTACGGGCTCAGCCGGGCCTGCAGCCGCCGCGACGAAGCCTTCTGTCTCGACGTCGTGCAGGACGTGATGCTGAAGGTGGTCAGGAAGCTGCCGGCGCTGGCCAGCGACGCGGCGGTCGCGGCCTGGATGGCGCGCGCGGTGCACGCCACGGTGATCGACCGGCTGCGCAGCGAACAACGGCGGGCTTTGCGCGAGCGGCGGGTGGCCGATGCGCGGCCCGAGGCGCTGTTGTTGTCGCCGGTCGTCGAGCTGCTGGCGGCGGAACGCAGCGCCTGGCTCGCGGCCCAGCTCGAGGGCCTGCCGGCGGAAGACCGTGCCCTGCTGCAGCAACGGTTCGCCGGCGCGGCGACGTTCGCCGCCGTCGGCCAGGCGTTCTCGATCAGCGAGGATGCAGCGCACGGGCGTATCCGACGACTGGTACTACGGCTGGCCAAGGCGGCCAAGGAGTGGTTCGGTGACTGAGTCCAGGGCAGCTGGTGGTTTCTGCCAGGTGGCGGCGACGCTGAGTCCTGCCGGAGTCGCTCAGCGCGCCGCGATCCGCCGGCATCTGCTCACGTTGGTGCGCCGGCGCCGCGCCGTGCACCGCAGCGTGCAGGCCATGACCGTGGTGACAGCCTTGCTGCTGCTCGCCGTCGTGCTGCGCGGACCGTTCGTCGCCGGCACCTTGCCGTCGTCGCACCAGCCGGCGCCAGCTGCCGAACCGCCGTTCCCGGTCGCGGTCGCGATCGTGCGCGACGATCCGACCGTCATGTCCCGCGCGTTGCTCGAGGACGGCGAACTGCTGGCGCTGCTGCACGGCGCCGGCCGCGATGCCGGCCTGCTGCGCACCGGCGGCCGGGCTCTGGTCACGGCGGCGGTGGTCGACGACTGGCACAGCAGCGCGCCGTGACGCCGCTTCAGCCAGACTCGAGCGCGCGCCAGTGCTCGCTGATCGCGGTCGGGTACGCCACGCACTCGGCGGCGAACACGCGCGCGGCCAGCCGGTCGACGGTGTCGTCGGGCAGCACCGGCACCCGCTGCTGCAACAGGATCGGACCGCGATCGTACTCGTCGTTGCACAGGTGCACCGTGCAGCCCGATTCGCTGCTGCCGGCCGCCAGCACCGCCGCGTGCACGTGCTGGCCGTGCATGCCGCGACCGCCGAACGCCGGCAACAGCGCCGGATGGATGTTGAGCACCCGCCGTTCGAAGCCCGGCGCGATCGGCAGCAGGCGCAGATAGCCGGCGAGGATCACCAGATCGGTGGCGTGCGCCGCCAGCAGCCGCCAGATCTCGGCCGGGTCGCGGGCGCAGAACGCCGGCAAGCCGGCATTGCGCGCGCGTTCGAGACCGAGCGCCTCCGGACGGTCGGCGATCACCACGGCGATCTGCGCGCGCAGCCGGCCGTCGCCGGTCCGATCGATCAGGTTCTGCAGCGTGCGGCCGCCACCGGACAGCAGGACGCCGAGCCGTGGCGCCCTTGCTGCGGTGCCGCTCACCGCAGATTGCCCACGATGCCGACCAGCAGGCTGCCCATGCGCGGCCCGGCCAGATCGGCGGCGTCGAGCATCGCCTCGATCGAGGCCGCCGGTGAACGGCCGGCCAGCACCAGCTGGGTGATGCCGACCAGCGCCAGCACCTGGAAGCCGCAGTGCACCGCCGCCAGCACCTCGGGCACCAGCGACATGCCGACCAGGTCGGCACCGATCAGGCGCAGGAACCGGTACTCGGCGCGCGTCGGCAGGCTCGGACCGGGCACCGCGGCGAACACCCCGGGCAGACAAGGGATGCCGACGCCGTTGGCGACTTCGAGCGCGCGCTCGATCCATTCGCGCGCATACGGCTCCGACATGTCGGGGAAGCGCGGGCCGAGCTGATCGTCGTTCGGCCCGTGCAGCGGATGGATGCCGCTCAGGTTGATGTGGTCCTCGACCACGGCGATCGTGCCGGGCACCAGCTGCTGGCTGAGGCTGGCGGCGCCGGCGGTCAGGATCAGGGTCTCGGCGCCGAGCGCGCGCAGGATGCGCACCGGCAGCGTCAGTTCGCCGTCATGGCTGCCTTCGTACGGCGCCAGCGGCGCGTCGGCGACCGCGACCGGGATGCCTTCGAGCAGGCCGATCAGCAGCGGCGAGGCCAGCAGCGTGCCGTTCGGCAGCTCGTCGCCGTGCAACGCCACCTTGTCCTTGAGCTGGTTGGCGATCGAAGCGTGGCCGGTGCCGAGCAGCATGGCGATGCGCGGCCGCAGGCCGGTGCGCTCGAGCAGCACCTGGGCGATGTCGCGGGCACCGTGGCGAACGGGGTTGGTGGAACCGACCATGGGCAGACCGCGGGCAACGTACGGAGCGCAGCCGGGCGAGGCAATCGTTCGTTGCGGGAACGGCAGTCAGTCGAGCCACGGCGCCAGTCTCTGCAGCAGCTGCGCTGCCGACACGCCGGCCACCCGCACCTGCTTGTGCGCGCTGCTGTTGCCGCGCAGCAGCTGCACCGCGCGCAGCGGCACCCCGAGGGCCTGGGCCAGCAGCAGCAGGATGCGCCGGTTGGCCCTGCCCTGTTCCGGCGGCGCGGTGACGGCGATCTTGAGGGCGCTGCCGTACTGACCGGCGATGCGGTCGCGGGCGCTGCCGGGCACCGCCTTGACGGCGAACTGCACGCCGCCGGCGGACTCGGTCACCGGCAAGGTCACGGCAGCACGGCGACCAGCAGACTGTGCGCGTGCTGTTGCACCAGCCGGTCGAGGTCGGCGGCCGCGGCCAGGTTGCGCCGCTCGGACAGCGCGCGCAGGCCGGCCGCCAGCAGGTTGCCGGCGCTCAACTCCTGGCGCAGGCACTGGCACCAGTCCTCGTGGCTGTCGGCCGGCAACCGGCGCAGCTGGGCGTCGAATGCCGCACTGCCGAGCGTGTAGCCGGTGGTGCCGGTGCCGGAGTCGTCGGCATTCTGGTTGAGCCGACCGAGATAGCCGGTCGCCGACCGCGCGTGTTCGGCCAGCAGCACGAACGCCGCAAAACTCTCGCGGCTGCCCGGCGGCGCCTGCGCCACCTGGCCGGCCAGCGCATCCCATTGCTCGGCGGTCACGCTGACGAACAAGAGCGGCAGTTCCCTGGGCGGCCGCTTGCTGGCGTCGAGCAGCACCAGCGCGCCGTCGGCGAACCGGCAGCGGACCAGCGGTTGCTGGCCGCCGTTGGCCGCCGGCAGCTGCAGCTTGTCGGCGCCCTGTTCGAGCAGTTGCGCCATCAGCGCAGCCTGTTGCAGCGCCGCCGCCAGCCGCGCCGCCGCGATCGCCGGCGCGTCGCCGTCCGGCGCGGCAAAGCCCTGCAGCGCCGCGGCGCCGCCGGCGAAGTCGAACTTGACGATGTGGGCGAACACGCCGGCGTCACCGGCGAGCAGGGCGCGGTAGCCGTGCCAGCGTTCGTCGACGCGTTCGGTGGCGTGGGTCTGCAGCTGGGCGCGCGCGTCGTCGAGCAGCCGCTGCAGGGCCTTGCGATCAGGGAGCAGTTCGCGCGGCCAGCCGGTCTGGTCGTCGATCGCGGCGGCGAGCCGCTCGATCGCCGCGCCGGCCGCGACCGCATCCTTCTGCTGCAGTGCGGCATCGAGCGTCTGCCGGCGCTGCGCCAGTTCGGCCTGCACCTGCTGCACGATCCTCTGCCGCAGGCCGGTGATGGCGACCGGCCACGACGCGTCGGCGGCAACGTCGGGGGCGACCTCGCGGTCGAGCAGCTTCAGCGCGCCGGCGAAGTCGCCCTTGCCGAGCGCTGTCTGCACCTCCTGCTGCAGCAGGTTGGCCGCCGCGGTCACCAGCTCGGCCCGCTGCTGCCGGGCGAGCTCCTGCTGCTGCTGCTGCTCGCGCACGCCGCGCGCCAGCTGCTGCGCCTGTTGCGCTGCCGCCGTGCCGGCGTGCTCCTTCGCCAGCTGCTCGTACGCGGCCGCCAGCTCGGCGCCGAGCAGGCCGCGCAGCTGCGTGCGCAACAGCGCGATCGTCGCCTGGTCCTCGTGCGCCCGGCCCTTGAGCTGTTCGTTCTCGGTGGCCAGCCGCAGCGCTTCCGGGTTGTCGCGGTACTTCTCGACGATCGTGTGTTCCTTCGGCCGGGTGACCGCCCAGAAGATCGCGCCGCCGGCGACCACCACGGCCGCGGCGGCGAGGCCGATCCACAGGCCCTTCTTCGCCGCCGGCTGCAGCAGCGCCTGCACCGCGGTGACCAGCTCGGTGGCCGACTGGTAGCGCAGGGCCGGATCCTTGGCCATCAGCTTCTGGATGATCACCGTGACCTCGAGCGGCACCTCGGGGTTGGCCTTGTGCGCCGGCTCGGCTTCGTCCTTGACGTGCGCGCGCAGGATGTCCTTGACGCTCTGGCCGCGGAACGGCGTCTTGCCGGTCACCAGCCGGTAGAACGTGCAGCCGAGCGCGTACAGGTCGGCGCGGTGGTCGGCGCCCTTGCGCAGCACCTGCTCGGGCGCCATGAAGTGCGGCGTGCCGCTGAGTTTCTCCTCCGGATCGGCGTCGGTGTGCGCCAGACCGAGGTCGGCGATCTTGACCGTGCCGTGGTGGTCGAGCATCAAGTTGTCGGGCTTGATGTCGCGGTGGACGATGCCGAGCGACTCGGCATAGGCGAGGCCGGCGCCGGCGTCGGCGACCACCTGCAGGGCGCGCTCGACCGGCATGACGCCGTTCTTCTTCAGCCAGCCCTCGAGCGAGCCCTCGTGCATGAGCTCCATCGCGTAGTAGTAGATGTCGCCGTCGTGGTCGACGTCGAACACCTGCACCACGTTCGGATGCTGCAGCTTGGCCGCGGCGCGCGCTTCGGCGACGAACTTGGCGACGAACTGCGGGTCCTTGGTCAGCTCGCGGCTCAGCACCTTGAGCGCCACTTCGCGGTGCAGGCTGACCTGCTCGGCGCGGTAGACGATGCCCATGCCGCCCTTGCCGAGTTCACCGAGCAGCTTGAAGCCGGCGACCCGCGGGCCCGCCGCCGCACCCTTGCCGTAGCTGATGCGCGTGGTGCCGAGCTCGATGACGTCGCCCTCGCGCAGCGGCGAGGCCTCGACCTCGGCGCCGTTGAGGCGCAGACCCGGCTGCAGCGCCTTGATGCCGAAGCCCTGGTCGCGCAGCGCCTTGACCACCGCGTGCTGGGCGGCGACACCCGGTTCGTCGATGCGCAGGGCACAGTCGGCACCGCTGCCGAGCAGTACCTGGTGGTCACGTTCGAGAACGATGGCGGTGCCGGCGCTGGGGCCGGTTTCGACGCAGAGTCGCACGGGTGCTGAGTTCGGTTGGCGGAGGGGTCCCGGGGCCCGGGCAAGTATGGCAAGCGAAGCGCGCCGGCGCGAGGGCGCAACTGCCGGTGCCGGCGCCGTTCAGCCCGGCAGCAGGCTCGGCTGGGTGCCGAGTGGCCGCGGCGGCAGCGACTGCAGCGCCGCGTACAGCGCGTTGCGATCGATCGGCTTGCTGATGTGTCGATCCATGCCGGCCTGCTGGCAGCGATCACGGTCGGTCTGCAGCGCATCGGCGGTCAGGGCGAAGATCGGCGTGCGCGCGCCGGCAACCTCGCGGCGACGGATCTCGCGCGTCGCCGTCAGCCCGTCCATCTCGGGCATGCGGCAGTCGAGCAACAGCAGATCGAAGTGCTGCTGCGACCATGCCTCGAGCGCCTGCCGGCCGTTGCCGACCACTTCGACCGTGCAGGCGGCGCGCTCGAGCAACAGCCGCACCAGGTTCTGGGTGACCGGGCTGTCGTCGGCCAGCAGCACGTGCAGCCCGAGCTGCGGCGCCGGCTGGCGGTTGCGCCGGCCGCGCAGCGCCAGAGCCCCGCGACCGATGAACGTGCCGGGCTCGACGTTGCCGACGGCCACCAGCGCGTCCAGCAGCAAGGGCAGCCGCACCGGCAGGCCGAGCAGCCCGCTGGCGCCGAGTTCGGCGAGGCGGTGTTCCAGTTCGACGCGTGGCGCGCTGCTGAGCACCAGGATGCGCAGCTTCGGCGCCAGCAGGCGCAGGCGGGTGATTGCCTGGTCGAGGTCGCAGTCGGGCAGGCCGTGCTGCACGACCGCGGTGTCGAAGCCGTGCTCCTTGACCGCGGCGGTGGCGCCGGCACCGTCGGCCACGGCAATGCATTCGGCGCCGGCAGCACGGCAGCTGCGCGCGTGGGCATCGCGCAGCGCCGCGTGGCCGCCGACCAGCAGCAGGCGCCGGCCGTGCAGTGACGGCGGCAAAGCCGCGCCGGAGGCGGCGGCCCGCGGCAGCGGCAGCGCCAGCGTGAAGGTGCTGCCCTGGCCTTCGGTGCTCTGCACCTCGAGGCTGCCATGCATCAGCTCGGCCAGCTGGCGGCTGATCGCCAGGCCGAGGCCGGTGCCGCCATGGCGCTGGGCGGTGTCGCCCCGGCCCTGCTCGAACTTGCGGAACAGGCGGGACCGGGCCGCGGCCGGGATGCCGATGCCGGTGTCCTCGACCCGCAGTTCGAACGTCGGCACCGCCGTTGCCGGCCCGGTGCAGCGCACGCGCAGCAGCACGTGGCCGATGCTGGTGAACTTGATCGCGTTGCTGCACAGGTTGAGCAGGATCTGGCGGATGCGACCGCCGTCGCCGACCACCTGGCGCGGCGCCTGCTCGTCCCAGTCGACGACGAAGTCGATGTCCTTGCCGTGCGCGCGTTCGGCCAGCAATTCACCGACATCCTCGACCGTGGCCAGCAGGTCGAACGCTGCCGGCACGATCGGCAGCCGACCGGCCTCGAGTTTGGCGAAGTCGAGCACGTCGTCGAGGATCGTCAGCAGCGCCTGGCCCGAGGCGTACACGGTCTCGGCGTACTCGCGCACTTCCGCCGGCAGCGATTCGTCGAGCATCAGGCCCGCCATGCCGAGCATGCCGGTCATCGGCGTGCGGATCTCGTGGCTGACGGTGGCCAGGAACTCGCTGCGCGCCGCGGTCGCAGCCTCGGCGCGCTCGCGGGCCTCGTGCAGCAACGCCTGCTGCTGCAGCGACTGCAGCGTGCGCTGGCGCAGCAGGAACGCCCACGCGCCACACAACACCACCTGGAACAGCGCGATGCCGAAATGGAACGACAGTTTGGTGACGCCGACGTAGGCGTCTTCGAAGAAGTACAGCTGCTCACCGGAGTTGTGCAGCACCGCGAACACGATGTGCTGGGCGATGATCAACACCGTGCCCGGCCACATGCACACCCAGTCCTGGTAGACGATCATCGCCGTCAAGGCGGTGAAGAAGAAGAAGTGCTGCTCGGCCATGCCGTGCAGCTGGTAGATGTGCAGCGCGACGAACATCTGCAGCGCGATGCCGGCGACGCTGCGGGTCAACGGCGAACCGGGCACCAGCCAGCGGCACAACAGGAACATCGACAGCGCGGCGCCGCCGATGCCGAAGGTCACGTTCCAGGTGGCATAGAAGCCGGCCAGGCACAGCGCCAACGCCATCTGCCCGGCCAACAACCAGGTCAGCAGCCGGTCACCCTGCCGATGGATGGCGGCGAACGCCGCGCGCACGTCGCTGCGGCCCTGCAGCGCCGCCTGCTGGTCACCGGTCATCCGAGGCTCCCGCCGCGTCCGGCAGTTCGCAGCCGTAGGCGACGCCGGCGCGCGGGTCGTCGGGCGGCGGCGGCCGGCCGACGAGCAGCCGTTCGATCGCCGCCTGCGCGAATGCCGTGCGCCGGTCGATGCAGTAGCGCGCGCTGTTGTAGTTGCCGCGGAAGAACAGCCGGCCGCCGGCATCGAGCAGCACCGCCTGTGGCGTCGAGTACACCCCGAACGCCGCGGCGATCGCGCCACCTCGATCCGGCAGGCCCGGCATCGCCAGCGCCAGCCCGGCGAACGTGGCGGCGGCGGCCGCCGGGTCGTCGCTCTGCAGCACGGCCACGAAGTCGACGCGGTCCTGGTAGTTGCGCTGCAGCTGCTGCAGGTGCTGCACGTTGAACCGCGAGCACGGACAATCCGGGTTGTAGAAGTGCAGCAGCAGCGGCCGCCCGCGCAGCAGCGGGCGCAGCGGCGCCAGCGCCGGCGCCGCGAGCAGCTGGGCGCCGAACGCCGGTTGCGCCAATGCCGGCGGGCGCGGCGTCGGCAGCGAATAGCGCAGGTCCTCGCGCCACAGGATCACGCCGGCGAACAGCAGCAGCGCGAGCGCGGCGACCAGGGCGATGCCGGTACGCAGCCATCTCGCCCCTGCAACCGTGCCTTCCATGCAGTGGCAGATCGGCTGCGGCATGACCCGAAGTTCGGCGGGGGAAACCCCTAGCTGCCGCTGCCGGCCGCGCCGGTTGCGGCCTGCAGGTGAATGCGCGTTGCCGCCGCGGTGCTGGCGGTCGGCGGCCGCGCCGTCCCGATTCGAGATCCGACCGGCCTTGGCAACTCGCTGGTGGAGCGGACTGCGGTCAACGCTTGCCCACACGCCTTGATTCAGCGAAAACGTTCGGCGTGCGACTTCCCGGAGTCGAGCGTGCAGTCGTCGAACCCGCCAAGCTTCGGGACTACTTGCTGTCTTCGGCTCATCCTGTCGGTCGGTTCAAGTCGGTGTTCTTCACTGCGCTCGGCTATTCGCCGGCCAACTGGCACTCGGCTATTCGCCGGCCAACTGGCAAGTGCTCGCGGAAGACCTCAGACATCACGCTCGTGAACACGATGCCGTTGCAGTCGATACAAGCCGATACGGGCAGAAGTACGAAGTCAGTGGTAACATCCATGGGCCTTCGGGGCGCACAGCCGTGATCGTCGCCGTGTGGATCGTGCGCCTTGGCGAGGATCTGCCGAGATTCGTGACCGCCTTCCCGAGCTGATGCCTTGAATTTCAAACTGCTCGACACTGTCGTCTTGGACCGGGACCTGCCCGAGCGCGGCCTGCGCAAGGGCGATCTCGGCGCGGTCGTCGAGGTCTTCACCCCGGACGGCCTGGAAGTGGAATTCGTCACGGCATCGGGCAGGACCGAAGCGCTGGTCACCTTGAACGAACGCGATGTCCGCCCGGTCGGCGACGGCGACCTGATCGCGGTGAGGCGGTTCGAGCGCTCGGCGTAGCTGTCGGGTTGGCGCGGTCGGGTTCGAGTGATCGGGATGTCGTACTGGTTCACCCCGAGCCGATCCGTACCTCGATCGTGCGCCGCGTGTTGAGCTGCAGCTTCGCCAGCTCGCTGACTTCGACGCCGGGGATCCACAGCACGCGGTCGAGCGCGTCGACCAGCAGCGGCAGCCGGTCGCGGTCGAAGCGCGGCAGGTGGCGGCTCTGCAGGAAGCGGCGCAGTTCCAGGGGCCGCGTACAACCGAGTGGCTGGAAGCGATCGCCGGGCCGGCGGGTGCGCAGCCGCCACGGCGACGGCAGCGCCCGCGGGTCGAGCAGCGCACGGTCGCGACCGGCCTCGCTCGGTGACGGCACCAGCGGCGGCTGTGGATGCTCGTTGGCTTCGAGCCACCACTCGGTCGCGCCGAAGCGCTGGCGGCCGGCGTCCCACAGCAGCAGCTGGCCGCCGTCGCCGGTGTTCGGCGGCGTGCCGGCGCGGTCGGGGTCGAGCAGCAGCAGGCCGCTGCGCGTACGTTCGATCAACAGCCCGCCGCGGCCCTGCACGCGCTTGCCGGTCGGCTTGTCGAGCAGGGCGAGCGCGCGGTCGAGCCAGGCCTGCAGCGGTGCCCGGCCGTACGCATCGATCGTCGAATGCGCCTGCCGCAGTGCCTCCTCGACGAACGGCCGCGCCGCGTCCGACAGGCCGCGCAGGTCGAGTTCGGTGCGCCAGGCGGTGCGATGGCGGGCGCGCGCCGACAACAGCCGCAGCCCGTGCGCCTCGAGGATCTCGGTCATGTTGCGCGCCGTGCGCGTCACGGTCATCAACGCCACGTCGAGACCGACGCCGAGCTGCTGCCGCAGCTGCGGGATGGTCTCGAGCCGCAGCCGGTTGCGCGCGTACGACAGATCCTGGTTGCTGCTGTCTTCGTGCGCCTGATGGCCGAGCGCGGCCAGCAGGTGCTCCAGCGTCGAACGGCGGGTCTTGAGGAACGGCCGCACCAGCAGGATCCGTGGCGTGGCGCCGCGCAGCCACCGCGCCTCGGGGATGCCGGCCAGGCCGCGCGGGCCGGTGCCGCGCAGCATGCGGAACAGCACGGTCTCGAGGTTGTCGTCGGCATGGTGCGCGGTGATCACCATGCCGGCGCCACATTCTGCCGCCATCGACTGCAGCGCTTCGTAGCGACCGCGCCGCAGCGCGTCCTCGCTCGGATGCACGGCGGCGAACGTGAGCCGCCGCACCAGCACCGGCACCGACAGCTGGTCGGCGAGTTCGACGACGTGCTGCGCCACGGCCCTGCTGTCCGGCCGCACGCCATGGTCGACGTGGCAGAGGTACAGCGGCCCCGGCAGCCGTCCGTCCTGGTGCAGGTGGGCGAGCACCAGCGCCAGCACCGTCGAATCGACCCCGCCCGAGATCGCCGCCAGCACGGTCTTGTCGCCGGTCAGGTTCTCGTAGCGCGACAGGCAACGGGCCGTCAGGTCGAGCAGACGGTCGTGGCTGTCCATGGGCTTTGGTGAGGGGGGAGGCGGCTGCCGCGCAGTTCGGTGGCGCCGCAGAACGAAAGGGTCCACGAGCAGTCTACCTCGCCATGGGCTTCAGGGCCGCCGGCAAGGACGCTGGTCGCAGCCGCCGCCCGCCGTTCCGCGGCCTGCCCTCATGGCAGCGGCGGTTCGTGAGCGCCGCCGGCAACGATCCGGCCGATGCCAGGAGCTTTGCATGCATGTTCGAGCACGACTTCTCCATGCCTGGTCACTGGCTCGTCGACTGCAAGTGCACGAGGGTGTCGGCTGCGGCCAGCGGATACGACCACGATCGCAGTGCCAGCGACCGCGTCATCGACCAGATCTGCAAGACTCCTGCGGCGCGCCTGCGATGGCATCGCCTCGGCCGGCGCGGCAAGATGCCGGCCCTGCAGCCCTGCACGACCATGGCCAAGAAACTCTCCGATCTCGTCCTGCAGCAGAAGCGCGTGCTCGTGCGCGTCGACTTCAACGTGCCGCTCGACGACCACGGCCAGGTCACCAGCGACGCGCGCATCCGCGAGAGCCTGCCGACGATCCGCGCGATCCTCGCCGCCGGCGGCATGCCGATCCTGATGTCGCACCTCGGCCGGCCGAAGGGCAAGGTGGTCGAATCGATGCGCATGACGCCGGTCGGCCGGCGCCTGCAGCAACTGCTCGGCTCGCCGGTGCAGACCGTGGGCGACTGCATCGGCCCAGCGGCCGAGCAGGCGGCCAGGGCGCTGCGCCCGGGCGAGTGCCTGCTGCTCGAGAACCTGCGCTTCCACGCCGCCGAGGAGGACGGCGATCCGGCGTTCGCCGCGGCGCTGGCGCGGCTCGGCGACGCCTACGTCAACGACGCGTTCGGCAGCGCGCACCGGGCGCATGCCTCGGTCAGCGGCGTGCCGCAGCTGCTGCCGGCCGCCGCCGGCCTGCTGCTGCAGAAGGAGCTCGACGCGTTCGCGCGGGTGTTGCACGACCCGGCGCACCCGTTCGTGGCGATCCTCGGCGGCGCCAAGGTCAGCGACAAGCTGCCGGTGATCGAGCATCTGCTGCCGAAGATCGACCAGCTGCTGATCGGCGGGGCGATGGCCTACACGTTCCTGCAGCAGCAGGGGCACAAGGTCGGCAAGTCGCTGGTCGAGAACGACCTGCTGGCCGAGGCCGGGCGCGTGCTGGCACAGGCGGGCAAGGCCGGCAAGCAGCTGCTGTTGCCGGTGGACCACGTGTGCGCCGCCGAGCTCGAGGCCGACAGCAAGCCGGTGCTGTGCACCGGCGACATTGCCGCTGACCTGATGGGCCTCGACATCGGCCCGCAGACGATCGCCGCCTACACCGCGGCGCTGCAGGGGGCGAAGACGATCGTCTGGAACGGGCCGATGGGGGTGTTCGAGTTCGACGCGTTCGGCAAGGGCACCGAAGCGATCGCCCGGGCGATCGCCGGCGGCAAGGCGTTCTCGGTCGTCGGC
>Ga0209488_10001267_pt1 | contig 21732 bp, 26 predicted proteins | sample Rivendell_Oct201_8_FD_188349 | JGI IMG/M metagenome (GOLD analysis project Ga0209488, IMG submission 188349) | Vadose zone soil microbial communities from the Eel River Critical Zone Observatory, Northern California, USA -... | ecosystem: Environmental > Terrestrial > Soil > Vadose zone >...
TGAGGACGGCAATGCGTTGAATAAACCCGCCGCCCTTTAAACTGTCAAATGCAAAGTTGGGGCAGGATGGGCTGGAAGGGCCGATTTTGGCTGTATTTTTGGGGGGAAACGGCGAGAATGGGAAGCGGCGTACGCTTCGAGATACATGAATGACTTGAACCAGCCGAGTTCGGGTCCATTAGGGAGGATGCCCATGGCGCCGCCGATGAGCGGGTCGCCCGACGTGCTCACGTACCAGGGGGGTATGAACTGCAGGAACTCTGGGACCAGATACTTGGGCCATATCCCCTGGCAGTCTACCAGCAGCGTGGACGGTATGTGGATCTATTTCCAAATGAATTATTATCGTCATTAATTTCAAGTTTGAAATATATAATAAAGGAAGGATGGAGGTTGTGTGGTTGGAAGGGTTGCACGAGGAAGTACATTTCGCCGGTAGCTGGCTGCCAGTGCGGCTGTGATGAAAAGGGGAGAAGCGGACATCGGTGGTGGCGCGGCGCGCCAGGGTAGATAGAGTAGGGGTGGGTGGATTTTGAGGGTAGTGGAGACGGTAACACGTACCAGGAAGAATACAAAGTAGAGGAGATCCATCGGTCTGGTTCTCAGAGGTCTACGACTCGGACTCGGAGCTGTCATGTTTGCTTAGTTTTGTTTAAGGGGTGGGGACTGGCGGCCGCGGTTAAACTTAAATCAAAGGAATGTACGAAGCGGGATTTACCTGGGACTGGGAAGGAAAGAACAGAAGGGGGAAAGAGAATCGGATCTGCGCGTGTATTTGGGAGGTTGAGAGGGCCGTGAGTGCAGGGACGCCTCAGGAACAAGCGTCGCTGTAGGCTTAAAATATATTATAATGGCCTTACAGTACATTATAAGGTAATTATAAGGCCATTATAAGCTCCACAAACGATTATCTGTCAAACTTTTTTTTGGCGTTACTCGCTACGCGCGCTCGTGCCCCCCAAATGCGGTTAAAAGAAAAAATAATTCCGTGGGATCGGCGAGAGCGAGGAACGGAAGCAGAAGGAGATGGAAGTAAGGGACGCGACACTGGTTGGGGGGTCGGGGTCGGGGTCGGTTTGCAACTGTCGGATGGTCGGCGCGATAGAACAACCGTGAGTGAGCGCTCCGCGCACATTTTAGCTTCCCGACCGACCAACTTTCTTCCAGTTTATTGAACCCGATCGACTCTACATTAATTACACTGCCGCACATCAGCGTCGTATACTTTCCAAGTGTCACCATGCAATCGATATGGGCTCCGGTTTAAAGGATTTAGCTATCTGTCTGTAAGGGGGCCAGGGCAAGGGACACTGCAGAGCGATAAGGCGCACGCGCTCTGTGCTGGCTGGCAAGCAACTGAGGCGGGATCCTTGGAGTCTTTCTACCAGCAGTTCTAGATCTATGCGGCATACTCACGCAGTGCAAAATGATAAAAAAAATAAATCATATATTTTCCAGCTAGAATTCTCCGCTCTTCGCACTGGCAATCACTCGCTTCTTTTGCCTCCTTGAATTTTATGTCAAGCTGGAAACTACGAACAGTCACTTGACGGCCGCTTCGCCTCGTTTTTGGTGTTGTTCAGAGATGGGACCGTTCTAAGAAGTGCACCCTGACTGCGCACCGTTACAGGTTGTGGTTGGTGCTGGTTAACATCCGACCAAGTCTGCGTAAACACTCACACTGCGTCCGGTGTTTCAGAAAAACGTGTAAGCCCTCCCTGGTTTGATCACAAAAATACAAGCACCTATGTATATAAACATAAAAGTCCCGATCCTCGGGAATAACTTTGATTCACAAGCAGAGATTCTTTCTCGCCTGGTGTCCAATCTCCTGGGTATAACCAACAAGGAAGTTAAAGAGCTGAGGCTGCGGCGTAGTTGCACAGCAGTCAATGACAACCCTTGACGATGTTAGATGGCATCGGATCAGGCTCGTAACTTGTTTCGCAGGCCCGGTTCATGATTGACGCAAGCGCGCCACGGCTCAGCTGACTGCGGCACTCTCGCGTCTGTTATCAGCGGCGATGACAGCACGTTTGCTTTCTTCGACGACAACTTGAACTGTTTGAAAAAGAAAGAAGAGACAAAAAAAAAACGTCAGCAAAAATTAAGGAGATAACTATAAACTTTTACCTCGTTCTTTGTAACTCGTTTCCTTCTCTTTCAAGCGCTCAAAGCTCGCGACCATGCGCTCTTCACGCGCACGTAAAGTGGCATCCTCGCGCTGCAACGTGTCTGCCTCGAGGCGAAGACGTTCAAGGGCATTCGTGATCGTCAATCGCAGGTTCTGCACGCCAGTAATCTCTTCCTGGAACTTCTTGCGGGCCTCGTCCAGTTCGTTACCTGAGCCGGACGTCAGAAAACACCACACCCACACGTATTTGAACAAGATAAAGGGAAAAGGACGAACCAGCAAACTCGGCCGCATAGACGATGTGATCGAACTTGGTCAAGTGATCCGCCCAATCACGGTCCATAGCCCACGATACTACCTTTGGCGTGCCATTCGCGCTGGTACGCCCGTTCTGTCTGAGGCTGCTGCGTCGCCGCACAAGCTGTGGACGCGACGGCCCAGCGATGGGCTGCTCCGGATCAGGGGGCAGCATGGGTTCGGGCATGCCGGGTGTCAAGCCAGGCTCTGTGGGTAGGAACGTCTCGAGGAACGGCTCAGGCACTGGCATGTTCAATACAGGCTCTACAACGGCCTCCGGAGAGCCCACCAATGGCGCGAGCATGCTCGGTGGACGGTAAAGGTGTGGGAGTGGATCTGGGGAGATGACATTCGGGCGCACTGACGAAGCATCGGTGAATTCCTGTTCCTCGGCGGCGCGTTGGGGAGTGTCGCCGAACGGGTTTGGGAGCACGGTGTTAGGGGGTGGGGGGGACTCGGTCCGCTCCTCTACGACTGGAGAGAGATAAGGAATGTGTGGTGTGACGGTTTGTGTGTGGGCCGAGGGCCTTTGGCGGAGCGATTCCGCAGATGGGCGAGACTCGACGTAGTTCGAACTGCGTGAGGAGCCGGAGCCCTGGCGCCTTAGGGTACCCGGTGCGCGAGTCGAGGAGCCGCGTTGTGCTGGAGATGTGGGAATGCGAGGCATCCGTGGGCTGCGGGACGATTGCCCATGAGCGTATGCAGGGTGCGAGGACTGAGAGTGCGTGTTTGCCGTCTCGACTGATGGTTGCCGACGAACCTCCTTGGTGCTCTTGCCACGTGGCTCCTGATCGCGCAACCAGCGCTCCATCTCCTTGAGGCGGAAATCGGGCGGCGTATGGACGATGCGAAAGGCAGCGGGAACCGTGCCAGGGGTGTGCGTCATGCGCGACAAACGCTGACATTTGCGTATCATACGATCTTTCAGGTGCCGTATGTAGAGGATGCGGTCCCAATCTGCGCCTCTGCCCCTATCTAGCTCCGAAGACTCGTATTGGAGAAGTTGGCTGTAGAGCTGTGCGGTCTTGGGTGGCAACAGAACCTGGAACAACTGATAAGAACGGGCTTCCAAGCTATGGATAACACGCACCTTAAGTTCGTTCGGAGTATCGGTACATTGAAGGTAACGCCAACCTGCCCGTGATTTGGGTTCGTATGACTCGAGCTGACCTCGGACGGGGCTGGTCTGAAAATAGGAAAGGGCCGCGTGGTCGGGGTGAGAGGAAGACATGTTCTTTGTTAATTTAGAGAGAAAGTATGGCCTGGCACGGAGGGAGATTCATATATATATACGGCAACGAGGTTGGCTGTACACCAGCGGGGGGCGGGAGGTGAGGGTGGGTGGCAGAACGGCCTCGAGTAGAGCTGCAAGTCCTCACAGCACACAGACAACAAATTTTTGAGGTCAGAATTTGCCTCGTGGCCGCTTCGAGTGAACCTTATGTGATATTCGAGCGAGTCATGAGTCATTATTACCGTTCTCATAGAGTTGGGCAAGACGATTACTGGCCTACACAGTATTAAGTAGTGGATGGGTGGATGATGATGGACATATCACATGGGAATTATCCGGCTCAGGACACAAAGTCCAAGTCCCGGTGGACCACCACACCCCACCATCACCTCATTCGCCTTTCCGCTCTCACTTCAATGTCTTCAGCCCTCGCTCGTTATGAATCCTTTCTAATTCAGAACGTCTCAACTATCTCTTCCCTTGAATCAACCCTCCGTTCCGTTACCTGGTTCCTCCCCGGCCGGTTCAGAGATGCCGACCTCGTCTCCGAGGCCTGTCAGTTCATCTCCCCGTCTTTTCCTCATCCTTCCCCTGACATTTTCGTGATAGTGTCTTCATTGCTCAATACTCTCAGCTTGTATCACGACACTCTACTCAATAGGGCTATCGGAAATGAGCCAAGATACAAACCTCTCCTCCCGCCCAGCTTACATTCGCGCTTCACTCGCGCCTGGGCAGACACCCACGTTCGATACAGATGGACTGCGAGGACGCTCGAGATTATTCGGTTCACTGGACTTCTCCTAGAGATGATACTTCGAAGAAGGGCTAGTACCAAGTTTCGATGGAGAGCAATTACTCTATTAGAGGCTATCAAGTGAGCAGTTGTGCGGGTACTGACGTCTTTAGGCTAACATCCCACATAGGGTCGTGCTCAAATTCACTCTTTTGCGTATCACCCACCGACCGTTAATGTCGCCACCTATCCCTGAGCGTGACATTGACCCAGAGAGCTTACCTCCGCCTTCCACCCGTTCGTCACCAACTCTCGTCTCGTCCTCATTGGGCTCGTCACCCCCGGGTACTCCCGAGCACTTGCGAAATAACCATGAGCCATTGCCGCCCCATCCACTTCTCGCGGCACCGCCGCCTACGAACAAGACCACTGCGGTCGAGGATTTCCTTCTGTCCAAGGCCCTGACAACACCCTCTGTGAAAAATCCCACATTACTCGTCAAACCATTGTTATCTCCTCAAGAATGGATCGCTGAGAGTGTCCATATCTTCCGACCCCTTATTTATGGTTAGATCCATTGTTATCACCCTCTTGCTTTGACCAACTAAATCCCGTTAGTGCTTCTCCTCTCCTCTGATCGGGAACGCAAATCGAGTCGGCCGCTCTTGGTGTCTCTTATGCTTGAGCTCGCATCGCGCAATCTGCGCCGCACACCCTCAAATTCATCCGTTCTTGAACGCCAGGAGTATGCTCGGAGGGACCGCGAGCTCATTTGGTATATCTTCCGGGGCTCTATTTGGGAGAGCTGGACACGGTATGGTGTTGAATGCAACTCCCGTACCGACGATGCTGATTGTCGCGTTCGTAGACCAAAGTTGGAATCACTCGCTGAAACCAGTGAACAATGGCCTGTATTGAATGTTTTAGGTGCTCTTCTACGTAACTGGATGCCTCTTGTTGATGAATACTATCACTGTGAGTACAACCACCCTTGTCCCTTTCCTGTTCCTTATCTTGGTTCGCAGACACGTCTACGTAGTCTCGGTTCACGCCCTTGTAAACCTCATCTACTAATCATGCTGGGTTCCGAATCGTGAAACATCCAGGACCCTATCTACGTTCATTTCCCGAAGCCCGTTTTTATATATCTATCTGCGTCTTGAGAACCAATGTCGACCAGAAGTCAACGGAATTTTTAATTTATGGGAATGCTAGTCGTAGTACTCGCCATGGGTAGATATTAGTAAATTCTATCACGACAACTGGTTAGTATACCCTCGGTGTATCGTGGCATAGCCCCCCCTTGAGGTAGGTCTGAGGCATGATGTGCATGACCAGAAACTAATGACAAGCGTCAATTATGTAAAGAGGCCAGACTCTTTTTGTATTACATAAGGGTCTCCTGGCTTTTCCCGGACGACTTACTGTTTGCCTTCAACCTCGACGCTCGACGCTAACCCTTTCATCAATGTCTGAAAACGGCACTGCAATGAATTTAGACCAGCGATCGTATGTACTTCTTCTTACTTTATACGCTCGTTTTTGACGCATATTAGTGCTCGTTCCAGGGACCACTCTTCTGACACAATGCGGACGCGCAAGTCTCATCGGTCGCCGTCTAGGGAAAGAGACCGCCATGATAGACGTCGCGAACGAGGATCCGACGACAGGAGACGTTCCAGCCGTAGCCATGAGAGGCGCGAGAGGCGCAGCCGTTCGCGTGACCGGTCTCATAGAGATCGGGAAAGGGAACGAGAGAAAGACAGAGAACGAAGACACCGCGACCGCGACCATGACCGACACAGCCACAGAGATAGAGATGATAGAGATCGTCGTCGACGTAGGCGTGAAGAAGACGGCGATGAGGCATCGGAAACTCGTCACAAGAGGAGCCGTGGCGAGGAAAGTGTGGAGGATGCCTCCTCTCACCCCCCACCCCCTCCTCGGGACAGCCCGCGCAGGAGTTCCGAGAGAGCTCATTCCCGGGATCGTTATGGTGACAGACGTTCCAGGCATTCTCGTGATCCTCGAGACGAACACGACGACTCACCCAGGTACGCGAAGGATCGTGGGGGGCGCCGGGACGAACGCCGCTCTCGTCAGGAAGAAGATTCCCTTCGGCGTCGGCCATCCCCGCCCCCAGTGACGTACGCCTTTTGTTTCTTCATATGATGGTTCTAGCGGTCGGCTAACAGGACTTTCAGGCGAAAGTCCCCCACATATGAGCCTCCGCCAGATGACCCGATGAACGATGAACCTAGGGAGGATGACTCTGAAGCTCGGTCTGTATTTGTGTCTCAACTTGCTGCTCGTCTCACGGCTCGTGATCTGGGGTACTTCTTCGAGGACAAATTGGGCGAGAACACTGTTCTCGATGCTCGAATTGTCACAGACCGGCTGTCGAGACGTTCTAAGGGGTAAGTCCCGTGTGTGCCTTTTGCCTCGTCAGTTTTGATACTGACATTTATCGAATCAGAATCGGCTACGTGGAATTTCGTACCATTGACATGGTCGACAAGGCTCTTTCTCTCAGTGGCACGGTAGTGATGGGTTTGCCGATCATGGTCCAGCTGACCGAGGCCGAAAGGAACAGACTTCACCCAGGAGACGGGTATGTATCATGTCCTGTTTGTTTTCCTCTTCTCATTGACGTTTTCGCAGAAATTTGAATCTACCCCCTGGCGTCACTGCTCCACACGGAGGGGCCATGCAGTATGTTGTCCTGGCCGAATTATATCTCGACTCACTTTCGATTGTTTCTGCTATCTAGGCTTTATGTTGGTTCACTCCACTTTAACCTCACGGAAGGCGACATCAAGCAAGTTTTCGAACCCTTTGGGGAACTGGAGTTTGTCGACCTTCATAAAGACCCTGCAACTGGGCGAAGCAAGGGCTATGCCTTCGTCCAGTATGTCCCTATCCATTTGCGATCCATTTTGATGGCCTACAATGGTTTTGGTCAGGTATAAGAGAGCGGAAGATGCAAGAATGGCATTAGAACAGATGGATGGCTTTGAGCTTGCTGGCCGGACGGTAATTTGTTCTTCGGCCTGTGGATGAATTCTGCTGATTTGTGTCGATCCTCTATTAGCTCCGTGTCAATACCGTCCACGAAAAAGGAGTCACAAAATATACTACCCAGGATTCGCTGGATGAAGCAGGCGGTGAGTCGTTATTTCTGGCAACGGCGTTTGGATACTAACGTCCTTCCAGGCGGTAATCTGAATGCAGCATCTCGTCAAGCACTGATGCAGAAACTTGCTAGGATCGAACCCACCTCTAAACTTGAGCCGGTGTCAGTCTGATCTCCCGTCAAAGGGTTATTATGACTAATCGCCGTCACTTTAGGGCGAGGCCAAATATTCAAGCAATGGAATCCCGTTGTGTTTTGCTCAAGAATATGTTCAACCCTGAAGAGTAAGTGATGTTGCCATGTGCAATGATTTGTCTTATCATCATAACTTTTATAGGGAGACGGATGCTGACTGGGACAAGGAGCTCGCTGAGGACGTCAAGGGCGAATGCGAGACGAAATACGGCCCAGTCGATCGTATCAAAGTTGAAAGGGAGTCACAGGTAAAGCCGATATCATTACCGCAAGAATCAGCTGCTGAACAATGATCAGGGAGAAATTTACTTAAAATTCGGCAACATCGATGCTGCCCGAAAGTCCGTGCAGGGTCTAAATGGACGTTGGTTTGGCGGCAAACAAGTCTCAGCTGCCTTCATTTCCGACGCCATCATGCAGGCCCACCAGTGAACAATCAGATTCTCTAGCTGCTAGGTCTCAAATTCTGTTTTAATTTTACTGATTCACTGGGATACAATGAACAGAGACTCGAAAAGCGAAATAGGCTATAGACTATGTTTTCTTGCTGATCATGCTTCACTTTTCCTTTTGTTCTGTGCAGGTGTATGCCTTGGGCCTCGTGGCCCATTTAATGGACACATGCACAGAGGCAGGTCTTAATGCATTCTTTAAATATATCAATGCGCTTGATTCTTGTCAAAAAAGTAGATCGCGGCGATGCCTAGTGTGTCGTATCAAGTGTCATCTCGAGGTCACGGGTCTATCTCACTAAGATCCATATGCTACATGTTGCCTTCTCTCCACTTGTTTACAGCACATGACACAGATTAGGTTGCGGACATCACCCTCGCATCGTCTCCTACTATCTTTACACTCCTCGTGACCCTTGTCACCCTTCTCCGAACGCCCGGGACAGTGCAGCCGCTGCGTCTGAGACCAATTGCTTCCCGATATTCAGCACTCTGAGCGAAGCTGTAAGCTTAGGCATCACCGCATGAATCGCACCAACTCACCCTGAACACAGAATGCGAATACATATATTGAGTACACGAGGATGAAAATCTCGATTGGCAAGGCGGTACGTACCGTCCATGGCCATAATTGGGTGTGGTGCCCCTTTGTAGATTTTAATTTCGGTGGGCACTCCGGCTGCCAGCAACTTGTTGCCGTATGCTATCCCCTCGTCTCGAAGTATGTCTAGCTCTGCTACTGCAATCCAAGCCTTGGGTACCTTGCGGAACATCTCGTCTTGTGCGAGCAGCGGTGACGCGTCCCAGCGTGCCCTGGTCTGTTCGTGGGGAAGGTATTGTTTGCGGAACCACAACATCCTTTTTGGTGTTAGCCAAGGAGTGTGCTCATTTTCGCTCCAGGAAGCATGTGGAACCCCGGAGGCCGAAGCCGTATTGTCCGTCACAGGAACGATCAACAATTGAAAGGTCAGCGGAATGGGTGGGTACAGTTGCGCTGCTTTGTGCGTGAGCACTGCGGCCAGGTTACCCCCACTGCATGAATCCCTTTGCTATCAGCATTTCGTGAGAATTGATGACGAGAGGCGACACATACCTGGAGCTTCCGCCGACGGCGATGCGGTTCGTGTCGACTCCCAACGTTGATGCCCCTTGTTGCCAAACCCACTGCAGCGCCTCGACGGCATCTTCCACGGCCTCAGGATATGGGTTCTCTGGCGCGAGCCTATAATCTACTGATACGATGACACACTTGACGCCTGACAGAGTTGGGCTAATTCCGTGGAATGAAATAATGACAACGTTTCCCTTACTCTTGCATAGATGGGTGCAGAATCCGTTCGCGGTATTGATGTTACCGAGCGTCCACCCACCTATGACCCGATGGCATGAGAAAAGGTTAGGCCCATATGGAATAGCGCCCGTACCACCATGAAAGAATATGAAAACCGGCCACCCTCGCTGTGGCCTGGGCCCTTCGGGCACGAACGCGCGAATGCGACACCTGCTGAGGTTGAAATCTTCCACCTTTCCGACGGGGAGCGGGTCAGAAGAACCCGGGATTGCGAATATGTTGCGGACGGAAGGGTTCCAAGGGAGCTCGTGCACTTGAGGTAAATGGATGATGTACTTGTTGTGAAATGTGGCATACTCTGTATCGAGTCGCGGAATGATGGAAGGATGTATGGTGGATGGCTTTGCCATGGACTCAGAGGGAATTAGTGTGGAGCTTGCACGGAACGGAACCCCAGCCTTCAAATAGCTCCGAAATACGCTTACTTGAACGCGGCCCGAGGTATGCGGTCACGTTTCCGATAAGAAATCAGATGAAATGGGACATCGGACCGAACACCGTCATAAATTATTCATTCCAGAAATCGGTTCCAACCATCTTTGCATACCCCAACGTCACAAGTTGTGCTGATCACTCCCTCGATCATGGCCTCGCCGCCACCCCAGACCACAACTCCCTTTGATCTCGTCGGGCGTCCACTCAAGTCGGCGCTTCTTGCCCAATTCGTTGGGAGCCATCCGCGCCAACTGAGGACTCCAGCGCTCGTGATAGACCGTCATGTTTTCGTCAAGAACTGTGCAAAGATGCACGCTAACGCTGCGGGATACGGCGCAGAGTTCAGAGCTCACCTCAAGACGCACAAGGTAGGTGTTCGATTTCTGACGATGGCCTTTTACGGGTGCCATTACGTGGGTCAATGTATTTTCAATTTTCAATTTAATTTTTTTCCCGTCGTCTAGACTGTGGAGGGAACGGAGCTTCAGCTCGTTTCTAATTTTGCCACCTCCCATGCCGTTGTTGTGTCTACGGTGATGGAAGCCTGGGAAGTAGTCAAATCCGGACTCGTGTCCGACGGCGTGGTGAAAGACGTGCGCAGAAAAAATAATATTACACCAGTTGGGGAATGACTTTATGACGAAAAACAGATCCTATATGGGCTGCCCATACCGATAAACAAAATTAGTGACCTATCGGATCTGTGGGGTGAAGTGGCGAGGAGTGGCGCGATTGTCCGTCTTTTGGTGGACCATCCAAGGCAAATAGAAGCACTGGAAGCGTTTGAAAAGGGACGGGTTGACAAAAGGCAATGGTCCGTGTTTGTAAAAGTCGACGGAGGCCAGAAGTAAGCGAATCTTTTATTACTCGTGAGTTTGAGGAATGATAGCGGTGGCGCTCTATAGACGTGCAGGAGTTGTGCCGGGCTCCCCCGGCTTTGAATCCCTGCTGAAGGCCATTCTTGCCTCTCCGGCGATCTCCCTGCATGGCTTCTATAGCCATGCTGGAAATTCGTATGGATCGACTGGACTGTCGCAGGCGTCGTCCTTCCTTTCTTCCGAAGTCCAGACGACCAACGAGGCTGCCAAGTTGGCACTTGATCTGATATCCAGCTGGCCGGGTTGGAAAGGCGATCGTCCCAAGTTGGTGTTATCGGTCGGGGCAACGCCCACGGCGCACAGCGCGTCGGCTGAGACTAAAGCGCAGCTGGGGTCGTTGCTCTACGGAACCTTGGAACTTCACGCCGGTACCGAATGCCGTCATTCGCGACCATACAATAATCGCTTATTTATGACCTGTCAGGAAATTACCCCATGCTGGATCTCCAACAGCTTAACACGGGTCTCATTGATCCGGAGAGCATCTCACAGAAAGTCATCGCGACCGTCGTGTCGTACTATCCGGGACGCGGCGCGGACGGTACCGACGAAGCCCTATGTGACGCTGGCGTCATAGCCATGAGTAAAGATACCGGATTGAGAGAGGGTTACGGGGAAGTGATCGGCAAACCGTGGAGACTCGGGAGGATATCGCAAGAACACGGAATCCTGACGCACTCGCGTGACAGCCAGCGGGAGGAGTTGGAAGTGGGAAGCACGGTGGAAATAATCGGGCAGCACGCGTGCTTGACGGCCGCTGCGTATCCCTGGTACTACATAACAGACTCGAGCACTGGGGACGACGCTGTTGTAGATATTTGGGTCCCCTGGAAGGGATGGTGAGTGTCTAAATACAAGTTGAAATTCTTCGGCCCGGAGTCGGAGCGGATTCCCACGCGCCGATGGTGAGCGAGCGGCGGGAGATGTGCACCTGGGCGCTGCGCTAGTGCTGCCTAGCTGGCGTCACCTGCACACATCCAGGTCATCATTCTTAAACGATAGATCGCTGTACAAGTCATGGGCGACTATTACGCTACGGAAGCTACAGAACTTGTCGAGACATATGGTTGGTCTGCACTTGCTTCAGTGGCCACGAGTTGAACCGTTTCTACCGCAGACTTCCTCATGAAGTACATCATTATCGGTCCGTCCTTGTCACCTGCCTTGGTCTTGATGGACTTTTTACGGGAGAATACTACTAATTTGTAGGTGAAGCTGGGACTGGAAAGTCATGCTTATTGCACCATTTTACTCACAACACTTGTACGGCTTTTTGTTCCCCTATGTGTGCAAACTTGATGAATGAACTACCATTTTACTTCATGTAGTCAAGGCCCAGTCACAACACACGATCGGCGTTGAATTCTCAAGTCGTACTGTCAAATTAGGGGAAAAGCGCATCAAATTACAGGTACGTTCCTTCCCACCATGATGCTCGTCTCCCAACTTTATCTTTGGGGTCATTCGATTAGCTTTGGGACACTGCTGGACAAGAACGATTTCGGTCCGTGAGGCAGTGCGGCTACTCGGTCCTTCTCTCCTTGATGACATTTCTAGGTCCGTGACACGAAGCTATTACCGAGGGGCCGCTGGGGCGTTATTAGTGTACGACATCACAAAGTAAGACTTTATCATCTTCGTGCAGGCCAGGCAGGATGAGGGGACTTAAATATTTGCAGACGTGAATCGTTTGTCAATTTGTCAAGGTGGTTGGAAGATGCGAGAGCCCTGGGGAGCCCACATCTCGTCGTTGTTTTGGTGGGGAACAAGTCGGATCGAGAAGAGGACAGGGAGGTGGAATGGGAAGAGGCGAGCAGATGGGCGGCTGAGCATAGTACGTGTGCGACGATCGGGCGGATGATTTTGGCTTGCTGACTCTTTTTCTGGCGACGGCAGATGTCCACTTCCTCGAGACGTCGTCGCTGACGGGCGACAACGTGGAGACGCCGTTTCTGCTAGCCGCGCGGTCCATCTTACTATCGATAGAATCTGGAGCGCTGGACCCGGAGAAGGCGGGGAGTGGAGTGAGCTACGGAGATCGCGCCCTGCGGCGTGTGAGTAGTTCGAGTCGGCTCAGCTTTGGAAGCTTTGGAAGCATGGGCGGTGGGCGGAGACGGGGTTCGAAGCTTAGACTGAGAGATTGGCTACCTGGAGTCGGACGACGGTGTTGCTAGTCTTCCGTCACACGGGACACACTTGGTGTGTACTTTTACCTCTCCATCAGTTTGTTTGTTTGATTTTCTTGGAAAGGGACTCTTCTATATACATTGCCAAGAGTTGGGCACTTAGTCTCATACCCTCTTCGTTCCCTATACCTCCACCTGTCTCTTCTCCACAAACTCACCCATATCTGCGTGTTACTTACAAGGATACTCATCTTCCCACTTGATTAGTTTCTTTCTCACGTCGTCGCTTCATGTCATGGTCATAGTCATATGTGGCTTCCTAATGTGTTGTATAGAGTAGTTCTATTCTACTGGAAGAGTTTGAGTGTAGGGGATACGACTATAAACACACGTGATTGGACGTTGAACCACCCAAGCACTCTGCGTATTAGGATCGCACGACTACACCTTGAGACGTAATACTGTCTTCTTCACCGCCTGATCCGACCAGTGTTCTGCCGTTCAAGAATCACCAACACCATGTGGCAAGGCTCATTCCAACGCAGACAAACTGTTATGGCCCTTTCTCAGTTATCCTTTTCTCCCATTCGCAGGGCCACGTTATATGCTGCTAGGTATCGATGAGAACTTCTTCGCCCTGGGTTACCCCACCTTCTTCAAGATACAATCTCCTGACTACGACGCCCAGAGGGCCTTGCTATTGCCATGGGTGTGATTGCGACTGTTGCTAGTGCTCTTCCTTGCAGTCAGGGTGAGTTGCGTCCACTTATTGCCATGCGATTCTCAAATTGTGGCAGCACCCCCTAATGGATCCAGGTCCTCTGAGCACGAAAACAGGGCTGCTCTCAGCGAAGTGGTCGTCAGAGGGCTCGTCTCGTCGACAAGAGGTGAATTCAAGGGCAACGTCGAGTTTAGAGACGAGAGGACCACGGCGTCGTCTCTCCGTAATTCTATTACAGCGACGGGGTCCTGTCGTGTAAAACCGACGACAGTATCCACGAGCCTCCACTCCACGTCGTCTACTTTGCCACCTGAGCCACTTTTAAAGCTGCCACCGACGCCATCGGCCTTTCTTTTCCCTACCATGTACGAACTGCCCAACGACTTCGCCACTCGTTCAAGCAGTTCAGACGCCCATACTGTTTCAAAGAGCCGCTCTCCGGCCCCCGAGAAACTACCGCAGTCTGCTTTCATCTCCTCACGTTCTGTGACGACTGTGAAATCGAAACTAACAAGGTCACTAGTCTCCGTTCCGACTAATACCACGAGCTTGCCTTTGGAAACTCCCATCTCCTCTCGCGTATCCAAGTCCCACGGTTTACTTCCCCCTGCTGTGCAGGACCAACTGAACCCAGCTTCTCGTACAAAGGCTTCACTATCAATGGTCACCACTACTGCCTTGACGCATGGGGCCTCAAACGCAATCAGCTCTGGGACTCCCGGAAGATTTCAGACGCACCCTATTACGGTAACTGGCACAATGACGGAGACACCGGTGTCGACGTTCTACATACCTAGCTCGACAATCGAGTTGTCCGACGGCCACCTTACTGAATCTGCTTCTCCGGCAACGACAATGGATGGAACGACGACCCGTATCAACCCCAACTCGATGCAGAACATCCCTGACCCTTCCGCAGGACACTCGTAAGTCGTCCGGCTTCTCTTCCCGAGTGCGCTCCTTAGCGCCATTCGTAGTTTTTTTGGGAATCACCCAGCCGTCATCAGCGTTTTTCTGGTATCTGGAATGGCCGCCGCTTGTATCGGAGCACTCGCCATTTACTGCTGTCGTCGACGACAGAGGCAAGCCCGACGTCATGGAAGAAAGCTCCAAGGAATGCCCTCCCCAAGTAAGACTGTTGCAACGCAAAACTTGTTCAGCGTCTCCCTCATTCGTAGCGAGGGCAGTCTGCCGATGGTGGATGGTACCGTTGACACACCCCTGTCGCCACCATCGGCGCAAGTCAAGCCGAAAAGGTCATCGTACCGTGTCCCTGTTCCATACGCTAGTTGGGAAGCGGATGCGACGAACTCGCGGCCCTCCGGCTGGAAATATGCTGGCCCATCGAGCGACTTTCAGCCAGTGCGGGTCGGTCAAGGTCATCCCTTTCCGAATGCACCTCCGCCACTCCCAACACGGTCGCCTTTGAGGACAGCGGCGGCCAAGAAGGATGAAGAACTACCCCAAAATACTCCTAACCGTCTCACGCGGACGTCTTCGCTATCATTCTACCCGCCCTCACTATCCCCCTCGAACGGGGAGGTGGACTCCCTTTACCAGAAAGAGGTCGGCGTTTTCGTGAGCCAGAACGCTGTCGGCCCATCGCCGAGAGGGCTTCCATTTGGTCGCAATTCTGGCATGGAGAGGTCGAGCAAGTACTCCCAAGTTTCCGGTCTCAGTGGCGTAGACTCGGATGGCGGCGCATCGTTGGCTTTCCAGGCGCAGGATTCGCCATTGAATGGCCACGGTTCGGCAGCCCCAGTCAGTGTAACGAATGCGGTGCGAAGTTCAGTTCTGGACGGAAGGGCTGGCCACACACCTCCACTGGCTCGTGCACAACGCGTCGCGTCCGTCGAATATACGATTGGTCGATGAAGGAGGGGCTACTGCGAGACTGGAAGTCGTTGCGCGCTAGTCGCAAAACGACCCAAAATAGAGCGCTACCGTTTTCCCATCGTTTCCAGGGCAATGCAGTCCTCGCACGCTTGGTCCAGCACGAGGCGCCCTGTTGTGCGTCTACTTTGGCATAATTTCCAGGGTTCTCGTTCTTGATAATTATAGGACTATCACCGGACAGCTGTTTGAACGAACTCCATCACACTTGTACTGATACACGCATGCTGCCACCACGTATGAACTCTAGGTATCTCACTTTGGATACGTCCCCAACCATTTGTTACGTCTAATTTTCCCAATATGTTTTAGCTCTTTAACACGACAATCCATTGCCCCAAATTTCCTTTCGCCATGGTACTGTACGCCATTTTTCCGGTGTGAGTTCTGGCTACCCCACGTGTGCTGTTGTCTCCTCGGTCGCTTCGGTGTAAATTGGTCAAAATCGGTCTTGAGGCCCAATCGAGAAAACCCAATGGAGTCGCTTACAAATTATAACCTGCGCGGGGACGCGGAGTCGCGAACTCAGTCTTTGGGATGGATAAAATAACAAGGCTGATGATGTCCTAATGACATACGTATTGTAGTGTAAGTGCCGTACCCGCCTCGAGTGCCAATAAGCGAGTTGAAGATCTCAAGGGAAAGCCAAAAAAAACTAGAACACTAGTACTGAAAAAGCGAGAAGAATGTTCTCGCACAAGAATGGCCAACAACATCCTATACTCGGACTGTTCGATGTACCTCGCCGCGTGGAGGCTGCCCATCCAACCCCAACCACTTCCCACTCTTCCTTCAAGTCAGGCTTGCCTATATTCCAACACAAGGTCGTGAGTGTCACTATTTTATTCGTCCTACTTCAGTTCTAAACGGTGACAAGGTTGTAGAGCCTGTAGAGCCTGCCTTCGAAACCTTCTTGGCCTTTATCTCTTCCTCTGCAAGGTTGCAGACAATTCAGCGGAAAGAGTTACTCAGGTCTTCCAGCAGTGGGAAACTGAAAATGAGAGGTTACAGTTACAGAACAGACTGAGGGCAAGGTCGAGCGAAGTACCAGGCTTGAATTTTTGTCGCCATGGGACCCATGGCGACAAAAATTCAAGCCTGGTAAGGGTAGTTGAGGGGCGCCATTACATCTTGGTGATGGTGGTGACAGTGGCAGTGGCAACATTCAAGGTGAGATGAAATGTATAGAGATGGAAGACTTGGAGTTAACCGTTGAAAATAAGCCTAGAAGACGATTGCCAGCTAAAGTGGGCCAATCTTCAAGTTCAAAGCCTTCACAAGGCCGAAGTCACTTATTAAAAGATAATATTTTCAGTCAATTGTTCCGTTCACAAAATTTCTCGCGAAACACCCAAAGGTCGGCTGGTTAGGAGCCTGCCACCCTCACTGTCCTATTTTGAAGACTTCTTGATGTGTTGCAATTAGTTATTTGGAATGACTTTTTCATTTTCTCACCCACTGTCACCCCGAGCAGACTGCCAGACTTAGGAAAGGCCCCAGGCTTTTGACTTGGTCCCTTACGTCACGCCTGCTACCGCTGCCGCCTCGGGTACACACATGCGCATGCCCCACCCAAAGTACCCCCCTTCTCCCACCCGCCCAGGGGCCCACCGCTCACCACCGCTCCCAGCTTGAACAACTGAGACCCAGCTGAGACCCAGCTGAGACCCACCATCCTGCTGGGTCGCCTAGCCACGCGCCACCACATGCCAGCTAAGCTCATTGACTGGCTTCCTCCCCTCCTGTCCATGTTGCGCGCTCCCATCTGAGTCCCCAACCCCATCACCCTCCACCACTCCAGGTAGTATGGGTGTGCCTCATCATTCTATCCCCTGGTGCTGCCCTCGCACACACATCCGTGTGCACGCTCCTTTCCACCGTTGCTCCTGGCTCTCACAGCTGTGCCCCATTATCGCCCTGGGAAGGACAGCGCTCCCTTGCTGCCCCGGGTTTTCACCAGTGCAGTGACCAGACTGCCACCGTCACGCTCGTGCTTTTCCGTTGCGTCCCTTTCACTCACTTTTGATTGTAGTTACTCTTCTTGTACAGTAGTAATCAAATTAAATGTTGTCCTCATGTGCACATGTATCACCGTGTGGCCTCGGTGTCCAGCCAGTCATGCGTGAGCGAAAACGAAAAAGTCATTCCAAATAACAAATTGCTTGCGGGTTCCGTTTCTCTCTGTCTAACAACGTGCTTGCTGCGCAATTTGACGCCTCGACAGAATAGGACAGTTGTTCATTGTAGCCACGTGTGCCTCGGCATGGGAGAGTGACCCGAGAGTGTGCCAGAGTGCGATGCGCGCGCTCTCTGTCGTCATGCTTGCTGGGCTTCACATCTATTGGGTGTCCCCTCTGTCCCCCCCTCTGTCTCGGCATGTGAGGCTATCAGCTTTTAGAGTTGCGTGGTGAAGTGCTGCAGCACCTCCCCAGTCAAGGCCGAGTCAGTCGCTCCTCACTCAGACACCCAATGTCTCCATACATTCATCCAACCCAACGATAGAGTACGATGTGCTCGATATGCGTGTGTTCCTGGTCTCCGCATCGAACAAGGGGTGAGACACTGGCATGACGGTACGGGGAGGATTGTTACGCATGCTCTACAGGTTCCAGGTCTAGGGGGTGTGCAAGGTGGCACTGTCCAGACCCTTGTCCCGGAAAATCGGTGTTGCGGTCTCAGCTTGGGGTGGAGCTTTCTTGGGGTAGCACGTGACCCTACACACGTGAATGATAGTGAATTCTTTCTTTCTCTTGCTTTTGTACACTACACTCTTTTGTAGCCTATGTATCCCATTCCAAAGCGTGACTCTAGTGTCCTTCAAGATGCTCGGACTGAGGCGGTCGGATATTCTTCTGAAGACATGCGCTCTGAGATCTCGTCGGCTTTTAAGGACTCGTTGAATGGACTGGAGCCATATAGCTGGCAACTCGATGGATGCGAGGCTCTTCTTCTCGGCTTGGACTGCATCGTGATTGCCGGTTCTGGTGCGGGAAAAACAATGCCGTTCATAATGCCACTGCTGGTGGATCCGACGAAGAAAAAGGTGGTCATCGTCATATCGCCCGTGAACGTGCCCGAACATGACCAGGCCCGGGTACGATGTGCAGTTTCTTAGCTGATAATCCTTTTCATTGTCATATCGATTTAGGCGGGGAGATTTAACAAGATTGGCCTGCGCGCGACTGTGTGAATAGAGATGTATGGACCCCCAAGCTCGAAGAGGTGCGTTTTTATGACGGCTCGCAGTCTGCAATTGTATTCAGTTATAGCACCCATAGGCAATCTCAAATCGCGTGTTGTTAGCCTCCCCAGAGATGTGCCTGGCCCACAATACGTTTTCCAGGCTCATGCGGTCTATCAGTTTTACGAAACACTTGTTGGCGATTGTAATCGACGACACTCATTGCGTCTTTCAATGGGGCAACAACGACGGATATCGGAAACACTCTGGAGAGCTAGGCCGGCTTCGCTCTTTTGTTCCGACGTCGGTTCCTTTCTTGGCGACGTCTGCGACGCTCCCTCCTCATGTCTTGTCTGATATCACTTATCGGCTGGATTTCTCTGTTTACGACACACTTCTTGTCGACCTAGGCAATCACCGCCCCAATGTGACAACAGTTCTTGTCAAAATGGGCGCTGCGAGGGACTTGAACGTGCTTAATTTTGTCGTCTACGAAGCACTCACTGGTGGCTCCCTTGTTCGGTCTCTGGTCTTTTTCAACACACCCGAAATGGCTCAGAGGGGATCTATGCTTCTCCAGATGCTTCTCCCTGAAAATCGACGATACGAAGTCGACTTCTTGCACCCCTATCGCTCGACACGAGCAAGATGCAAAATTTTGACTGATTTTCGTCAAGGGGTAGTCAACACGCTCTGTGTAACAGAGGCCGCGGGAATGGTATACCCGTGCTAGTATCTTTCTTTTCTCTGGCTAATCTCTTGATCTCTAGTGGATGGATATACCCGACATCGAACGCGTTGTGCAGTTTGCAGTGCCAACTTCCCTCTTAGTCTTAAGCCAGCGTGCCGGACGTGCTGGACGTTCAGGACGGCATGCGCTGGCGATCCTTCTCGCAGAACCCTCTGTCTTTCAAGTCGTAGAGAAAGGGAAGAAACCGGACACATCACGTGCGATCAAGTTCGAGCCAGACGAGGACGAGGACCTCGATTTGGATGACGACTTCGATTTGGATGACGACTTGGGTCAGATTGAACGTAAGAAAAACATGGAAGCTGGTCTTCGGGCTTGGTGTCTGGCGGATGGGTGTAGGGTTGAAGTGTCAGACGAGTACTTCAACAACCCCCCAAGATCAACTGGTATGTCTATCCTAATGTCCTCCAGTGCCGCCCACCAATGCTCCAGACATAGTGCCATCCGCATTCCCGTGTTGCGATAACTGTATTCAGAGGAGGCGAGCCATCCCCGATGCTATACTCACGGACGCGGAAACCAAAGTATTGTCGCTGATTGATCGTATACAAGCGGGGTCATTTCCGATTCCTGATGCAAGTCAAGAGGTTATTGATGTCGGTGCCAATTCGCCAATGCGCCGACGAGGAGAACGCTTCAAGGTATGCCGTGAAGCACTTGCTCAATGGCGAGACCGTACTTGGCACCGGGACTATGGCTTGTGTGCTTGGGGTCCAAACGCCTTACTCCCAGAGGAAGTGATCACCAAGCTTGCCTCGAGTCTTTCTCTTTCAAGCCTCGAAGACGTGAAACGCGAAGTCCCCGACTGGGACTTCGCTGAAGACTATGGCGCGGTTGTTATTGACGCCATTAACAAGGCTGACGAGCTTTGGAAGCAAAACCATGAACAAGAGATTGAATCTAGAGAGCAGAACTGCGGACAACAGATGCAGGAAAACAGAGAACTGCGTGATGAGTAGCGACGCCAACAAAAACGAGAAGACACAGCGCGCCGGAACGCAGAGAACGATAGGTCCACATGTTTGCCCATCATATGTGCCCAGCTGTGTCCGAGTCCCTTCAAGTTTGCAGTCTCAGGCTTCAGAACCGTTCGCTTCCTGGCTATTCTCTTCCCAGCCGTTCCATCATCCCCCTACCCCTCATTTCCTCCACCATCCGCTCCCTCTTCAACCGTCACCCCTGCGGTCTTATCCTCCCCAGTCTTTTGTCCATCAGCCGCTCCTTCCTCAGCCGCTCCCTCTGCAGTCTCATGCTCCTCAGACTCTAGTTCCTCCAAGCCACCCTCGTGTCTCTCAACAGATCCATTTGCAGCCGCTTCCTTCTCAGGCTCACTCGCTACAACAGCCTTCTCATCCCTGCACAGTTTTCTTCGCGTCTCCATGTATAGTACATCACTTGTTTTGCCTCCTCAGAGTCGACTTTCGGATGTTCAGAATTTTCCAAATTTGCCGGATACAGCCATTAGCATTACCTACTGTAGTTTGTCTCGCAGACATTCAGTTAACAGTATAACGTGTATACGAGTGATGAAATGAAAGTTTTTGAAGTAAAGTGACCGCATCAATTGGAAATGCGTAGACAGCAAAACGATCTCAGACAAGGCTAAAAGTCAAGTTCTCGGTTGTAGCGACCTTGAAGGTCGCTACAACCGAAAACTTGACTCTGAGCCTGAGAGTCGATTCCCCGCCCAGCGACTGATTGTACCCTCCACTCCCAACGCCGTACAATCCTTCTCTTTGCCCTGGAAAGGAGCGCTTCCCTTCTTCCCAGAGGAGCCGAGAGTGCGGTGGGAATGACCGCGTTCATGTCAAGACGCAACGAAACCCCAGGTTTGCTGCTCACGACTGACGAATAACCTGGGGCTCACTGCAGGCCCGGGGACTGCATTGTTGGCAGCAGATTTGGATGAAAAGCCAATAGCGTAGTGAACACTGACGATGTCCAATTGGAGAACCACAGCCTGACTCGGATGTCGGCGTGTCGCAGGGCGGCGATTCATATTCACCCGCCGTTGAGCGACCCGGAAAATGCAGGGAGCGAAATTAAAAATTAAAAAAATAAACGACGAATTACTGAGAGAAAGTAAGTTGGAGGTTCCACCAGTTCGAAGAGATCGATTTGCGTTTGTCTGTCTGAGGATTTAGATATCGATGTCACGGTGCCATGTACAGGCCGGGGAATGAGCTTGAAGGTGTTGACCAAGACGGCCTTTACG
>Ga0209488_10001268_pt1 | contig 21709 bp, 20 predicted proteins | sample Rivendell_Oct201_8_FD_188349 | JGI IMG/M metagenome (GOLD analysis project Ga0209488, IMG submission 188349) | Vadose zone soil microbial communities from the Eel River Critical Zone Observatory, Northern California, USA -... | ecosystem: Environmental > Terrestrial > Soil > Vadose zone >...
TAGCTCTTCTTCACCTTGTCGACTTCGAGCACCGGGCCCGGCCCTGGCTTCGGTTCAAACGACATCGGCGAACCCCGCGCGGGTCTTCTGGAACCACAGGAAGCCGAGCCAGGTGACGGCGACGCCAACCACGCTGACGGCGAGCAGCGGCAGTGGTGCCGGCACGACGCCATAGATCAGGCACTCGCGCGCGCCGTCGACGACCACCTTCAGCGGGTTCCAGCGCAGCACCGCCGCCATCGCCGGCGCGCCGTCCTCGATCGCCTTGAACGGGTAGACGACCGGCGTCAGGAAGAACAGGGCCTGGCTGACGACGCCGATGCTGTGACCGATGTCGCGGACGTAGACGCCGAGCGAGCTCAGCAGGAAGCCGGTGCCGAGCGCGAACAACAGCAGCGGCAGCAGCACGACCGGCAGCAGCACCGCGGTCCACGGCAGGCCGAAGCCGAGCGCCAGCTGGCCGACGATCAGGATCGAGAGCCCGATCAGCGCGTGCAGCAACGACGAACCGAGGATCGCGGTCGGCAGCACCTCGAGCGGGAAGACGATCTTCTTGACGTAGTTCGGCTGGCCGACGATGCACATCGGCGTGCGGCCGAGCACTTCGCCGAAGACGCCGAACACCACCATGCCGCAGAAGATCGGCAGCACGACCGGCCGCTCGACCAGACCGTTGGTGAACGCCGCGCCGCGGAACACCGTGCCGAACGCGATGGTGAACACCGCCAGCATCAGCAGCGGATTGAGGAACGACCAGCACAGGCCGAGCAGCGAGCCGCGGTACTTGCCGAGCGCGTCGTTGACGGCGAAGCGGCGCAGCAGCTTGCGCTGCCGCCACAGCGCGGCGATCGGATCGAGCGTCCCGGCGGGGCGCACGACAGCAGGGCTGGTGTGGAGGGTGGTCAAGGTCTGTGCTGCAGATCAAACCGCTCCGCACGGCGGCGTGAAAGCTCGCCGACGAAGAGTCGCGCGATTCCACGGTGCGCCGCCATGGCGCCCGCGCGGAACGGTGGTCCCGGCGACGACTCTACGGGCCGCACAGCTCCACCAGTTCCTCGACATAGCCGTTCCGCAGCCAGTAGGGATGGCGGTGCGCGCGACGCGGTCCGGGTCCGGCCAGCCGCAACCGGATCGTGCAGGCCCGCCGAATGCGCACGGTGATGTGCGCACCAGGCCTTTGATACAAAATGACCACTACCGTCCAGCCCAGGCGGTACGCGGCTTCCAGGGGATCGAGATGGCTTTGGATTGGTGCACCCGAAAAGTCGGGATCGCACTGTCAGCTCAACGGTGTCCGAGATCGTTCGCGACCGGCTCCGTGACCTCGAGGCTGCTGGCGCACAGTCTGGTCCGCGGCCGCCAGCCGAGCCCGCGCAGCCGCGCAGCATCGCCGACGACGGTCCTCGGCTCGTCGAGCGGCGTGTCGTCGGGCGCGAACGACAGCAGCTCCTCCCGTCCGAACGCACGCGCGATCTGCGTCGTCAGTTCGCGCACCGTGATCCCTTCACCGGAGGCGATGTTGACCACGCCCGGCCGGCCGAGCGCCGCCGCCGCGTCGATGCCGCTGGCGACGTCGTCGACGTGCAGGAAGTCGCGCACCTGGCGGCCGTGCGAGCGCAGCTGCACCGGCTCGCCCTTCTGCAGCCTGGCGGCGACGAACGGCACCAGCCGCCGCGGGTCCTCGTACGGGCCGTAGAGATAGAACACGCGCGCCCAGACCAGCGGCACCGCAGCATCGGCGGCGAGGCGCAGCGCCGCGTGCTTGAGCGCCAGCTTGCAGGCAGAATAGATGTGCAGCGGCCGTTCGGGCGTGTGGTCTTCGCGCAGCGGCTCGCTGCCGCTGGTGTCGTACTCGAAGCAGGTGCCGGCGCAGACGAAGTGGCGCGGCCGCAGCGCCAGCACTTCGCGCACGAACGCAGCCCCGGCGTGCAGATGCTTCAGGTTCTCGCGGTGGTCGGTCAGGTACTTGCCGGGCTCGGCGTACCACGCGAGGTGGAACACGCGCTCGGGCGCGAACTCGCGCACGGCATAGCTCCAGCTCGCCGGCTCGGCGAGGTCGGCGTCGGCAAACCGCACGCGCTCGCGCACGGGCTGTAGTCGCCGCAAGTCGGAGACGTGGCGGTGCAGCACCAGCACGTCGTCGCCGGCGCGCGCGAGTCTGCGCACGAGCGCCGAGCCGAGAAAGCCCGTGCCGCCGGTGACCAGGACGCGCGCCATCACTGATCGAGGGAGTCGAGCAGGCGCCGAACCGGCGACTCCAGGGCCGGCACCTTGTTGCTCGCGGCATCCCAGACGATGTCGAGATCTATCTGGAAGTAGCTGTGAACCAGGAAGTCGCGCATCCCCGCCAGCTTTCGCCGCTGCGCCGCCTCGAGCATGTCCTCGAGATAGAGGCCGACGTCACGCGGCACGGATGACCTCGCGGAGCACCGCGTCGCGGATCCTCGGCTTCAGCGAATCGCGCAGAACCAGATCGACACGCTGGCCCAGCAAGTCCTCGAGGCGCAGCTTCAGGTCCATGTAGCGGTCGAAACTGTGCTGGTCGAGGTCCACCAGGATGTCGATGTTGCTCTGCGGGGTCGCCGCGTCGCGCGCGAGCGAGCCGAACAGGCCAAGCCAGACGGCACCCATGGCCCGCAGCTTTGCCGCATGGGCGGTCAAGCGGTCGAGTACGGCCTTGCGATCGAGCATTGACGCCGGAGTCTAACCGATGGCTGGGCGCCAGGGCGCCATCACGTCATGGGCCGACCCAGTGGCGGTTCACGGCCCACGAGTACGGGATGTGGCAGGCGAGCGCTTCCCTACTTCAGCGGCTTCAGCTCCGTGACCAGATTCCGCGCCGCCACCGCCCGCACCCGCTCCGCCATCGGCCAGTTCTCCCGGCCGCCGTGCACCACGATCAATTCGTCGAGCTTCAGGTCGGCGAGCGCGATGTGCATCGATGGCGTCATCGCCGGCGCCTCGGCCCGTTTGAACTCGACGCCCAACCGGTGCCGCCCGCGCACCACCAGCAGGTCGAGTTCCGCGCCCTGGTAGGTGCCCCAGAAGTAGCACTCCTCCGGCCGCGCACCGAGACGCTGGATCACCTGCCCGAGCAGGAAGCCCTCCCATGAGGCGCCGATCTTCGGATGACCGAGCAGGTCGTGTTGGTCGGCGATGCCGAGCAGGGCGTGCAGCATGCCGCTGTCGGCGACGTAGACCTTCGGCGCCTTCACCTGCCGCTTGCCGAGGTTCTCGAACCAAGGCTGCAGCGTGCGCACCATGAACGCGCTGGCCAGCAGGTCGAGGTAACGCCGCGCCGCCGTGTCGCCGAGCCCCAGCGAGCGGCCGAGTTCGGAAGCGTTCCAGATCTGGCCGTGCCAGTGCGCGAGCATGCGCCAGAACCGACCGAGCGCCACGGGCGAGACCTGAGTGCCCAGCATCGGCAGTTCGCGCTCGAGAAACGTACGGATGAAATCCTGCCGCCAGCGCAGGCTGAGCGCCTGGTCGCGTGCCAGCAGCGAGGCGGGGAAGCCGCCGCGCAGCCACAGTCGGTCCAGGTCGAGCCCCCTGCGTCCCACCACCTCGTCCAAGGCCATGCCCTCGAGATCGTGTATGGCGATGCGCCCGGCCAGGGACTCCGAACTCTGGTGCAGCAGCGCGGGCGAGGCGCTGCCGAGCACGAGGAAGCGCGCCGGACGGCGCGGGCGATCGGCCAGCACGCGCAGCTGGCGAAACAGTTCGGGGAGGTGCTGGATTTCGTCGAGCACCACCAGTCCGCGCAGTTCGCGTAGTCCGAGACCGGGTTCGCGCACGCGTTGCAGATCGACCTCGTCTTCGAGGTCGAAGATGACGCGCGGGCCGCGCCAACTCTTCAGCACCTGGCGGGCCAGCGTGGTCTTGCCGACCTGCCGCGCACCGAGGATGGCCACCACCGGGTGATGGCGCAGCAGGTGCTTCACGCGGTCCACATGGCGGGATCTCCGGATCTCCATCCCCGGAGCCTACCATGAATATTCGTCGCAGTCCGTCGAATATTCATGGTGGCGGCGCCCGCGCGCCATCGCGGCTCAGTGGCTCTTCACCGCCCACGAGTACGGGATGTGGTTCTGGAACGGATCGAGCCGCACGCTGCGCTCAGGATCGTGCACGTGCGTGCAGCAGTTGGCGATCAGCGCCTCCTGCGTGCCGACGGCGGTGAAGCCGTTCCAGGTGTCGGGCGGGATCTGCACCAGGCAGTAGTTGTCGCGGCCGACGAACAGCTCCTGCAGGTTGCCCTTGGTCGGCGAGCCGTCGCGTTCGTCGTAGACCACGATCTTGGCGAGGCCTTGGATGCAGGCGTAGTTGAGGGTCATGTCGCGGTGCTTGTGCCAGCCCTTGACCACGCCCGGATACACCGACGAGAAGTAGATCTCGCCGAACCGCGTGAAGTGTTCGTCGGTGGCTCGCAGCATGTGCAGCACGGTGCCGCGGTCGTCGGCGATCCGGCGCAGCGGGATCACGCGCAGCCCTTCGATCCTGGTCTCGATCACGCGTGCGCCTCCCGGATCGTGACCGCGGGTTCGAGCACGCGCGGCTCGGGCACCGGATGGAGGAAGCGGCCGCCGCGCTGCTCGTAGGCCTGCTGCTGCCGGCGGATCTCGTCGGCGAAGTTCCAGGCCAGCAGCAGCGTGTAGTCGGGCCGGTCCTGCAGCAGCCGTTCGACGCCGAAGATCGGCAAGTGCACGCCGGGGGCGAAGCGCCCCTGCTTGACCGTGCTGCGGTCGACGATGTAGTCGATGGTCTCCTTGCCGATGCCGCAGTAGTTGAGCAGCGTGCTGCCCTTGGCCGAGGCACCGTAGGCGGCGATGCGTTTGTGCTGCTGCTTGAAGCCAGACAGCATGCTGCGCAGCGCCAGGCGCAGCGCGCGCACGCGGCGACCCATCGTGCGGTAGACCTCGGGCCTGTCGAGGCCAGAGCCCTGCTCGAGTTCGAGCACGCGCGGCACTTCGGCGGTCACCGGCCGGGCACCCGGATGCTGCAGGAAGATCCGCAGCGAACCGCCGTGCACCGGTTGCAGCTGCACGTCGTGCAGTTCGAGCCCGGCGAGCCGCGCCGCGTTCTGCAGCGCCAGCAGCGACAAGTAGAACACGTGCTCGTGGTAGATGGTGTCGAACTCGAGCTGCTGCACCAGGGCGCGCAGCCACGGGAACTCGAACACCGCCAGACCCTGCGGCTGCAGCAGCTCCCTGGCGGCGGCGAGGAACGGCACCAGTGCCGGCGCGTGTGCCAGCACGTTGTTGCCGATGATCACGTCGGCGCGACCGTGCTGCTGCGCCACCAGCTGCGCCGTCTCCGGGTCGAAGAAGCGCACCAGCGTCGGGATGCCGCGCGCATTCGCCTTGGCGGCGATGTTGCGCGCCGGCTCGACCCCGAGGCACGGCACCGCGGCGGCGACGAAGTTCTGCAGCAGGTAGCCGTCGTTGCTCGCCACCTCGACGACGAAGCTGTGCTTGCCGAGGCCGAGGCGCTGCGTCAGGTGCTCGGCGTAGCTGCGGGCGTGGGCCAGGAACGCGTCGCTGAACGAGCTCTCGTAGCAGTAGTCGGAGAATAGCTGCTCGGGCGGCACCAGGTGCAGCAGCTGCACCGCGTGGCAGCTGTGGCAGTAGCCGACGCGCAGCGGGAAGCGCGGCTCATGGGCGGCATCGGCCGGCGGTGCCGGCAGCAGCGCGTTGGCGAGCGGCACGACGCCGAGGTCGAGGAACTCCTCGACCTGCGGTCGCTGGCACACGAGGCACGGGGAGTTCGGCATGGAAGGCGGTGGGGCCGGCGATCAGCTGCGGCCGAGGTGCTGCTGGTACCAGGCCACGGTCTCGGCGAGACCATCCTCGAGCGACCAGCGGCTCTCCCAGCCGAGCCGTTCGCGCGCCTTCTTCGCCGACAGGTACTGGTGTTTGATCTCGTTCTTCACTTCGTTCAGCACCACCGGCACGAGATCGGCGCGGTCCATGACCTTCAGGATGCGCCGGGTCAGCTCGAGCACCGTGACCTGCAGTTCGTTGCTGAAGTTGAACGCCTGGCCGTGCAGCGCCTGGTCGTCCATGCGCTCGGCGAGGTGCAGGTAGGCGCGCACCGCGTCCTTGACGTAGAAGTAGTCGCGGATGAACGAGCCGTCGCTGCGGATGATCGGCCGCTCGTTGCGCAGCACGCTGCGGATCGTGCCGGGCACGATGCGGTTCCAGTTGAGATCGCCGCCGCCGTACAGGTTGCCGCAGCGCGTGACCACGACCGGCAGCTGGTAGCTGTGGTGGTAGGCCAGGGCGATCAGGTCGGCGCAGCTCTTCGACACGTCGTACGGGTGGCGGCCGATCAGCGGCGCGTCCTCCTCGTACGGCAGCCGGTCCTGGTCGCCGTAGGCCTTGTCCGAGCTGGCGACCACGATGCGCTTCACGGTCGGGATCGACCGGCAGGCCTCGAGCAGGTTCCAGGTGCCGCGGATGTTGCTCTCGAACGTCGCGCGCGGGCTGCGGTTGGCGGTGCCGACGATCGTCTGCGCGCCGAGGTGCAGCACGGTCTCGATCTCGTACTCGTTGAGCGTGCGCTCGAGGCAGTCGTAGTCCTCGAGCCGGCCGTGCACGACGTCGACACGGTGGCGCATCGGCTCGGTGTAGAACCGGCTGTTCGGCACCTCGTCGCGCACCAGCGCCACGGTGTGCGCCGCGCGCTCGAGCAGTTCCTCGACCAGCCACGCGCCGAGCAGGCCGGTGGCGCCGGTCACCAGCACGTTGCGGTCGCGCCAGAACCGGTTCACGCCCAGACCTTCCACGGCGCCGCACCGGAGTCCCACGCCTTGTTCAGCAGCTCGAAGTCACGGTAGGTGTCCATGCACTGCCAGTACTCGTCGTGGTGCCAGACCATCAGCTGGCCGGCGCTGGCCAGCGTGCGCAGCGGCTTCTGCTCGAGCACCAGCTGCTCGTCCTCGTGCAGGTACTCGAGGAACTCGCGCTTGAACATGAAGTAGCCGCCGTTGATCAGGCGCGGTCCGCCGAGCACCGGTTTCTCCTCGAAGCTGTCGACCCGCTCGCCCTCGGTCACCAGTTCGCCGAAGCGCGACTGCGGGCGCACGCCGAGCAAGGTACCGATCTTGTCGTGGCTGCGGTGGAAGCGCTGTTCGGCGGCGAGGTCGATGCGGGCGACGCCGTCGCCGTAGGTCAGCGCGAAGTCGTGGCCGTCGAGGTACTGCCGCGCGCGCCACAGCCGCGCGCCGGTCATCGCCTTGTCGCCGGTCTCGACCAGCGTCACCTGCCACTCGCTCTCGGCGTGGCGGCCGTGCACCTCGACGTCGCCCGAGCCCAGCTCGACGGTGAAGTCGTTGTTGCGCGCCTGGTAGTGCAGGAAGTAGTCGCGGATGACGTTGCCCTTGTAGCCGAGGCACAGCACGAACTCGGTGTGCCCGTAGTGGGCATAGGTCTTCATGATGTGCCACAGGATCGGCTTGCCGCCGATCTCGACCATGGGCTTGGGCTTGTACTCGGTCTCTTCGCGCAACCGCGTGCCCATGCCACCGCAGAGGATCACGACCTTCATGCCGCCATTCTCCCTGCTGCCACCGTGGAGCAGGCGGTGCCCCTGCGCCACTGCGACGACGGCGGCGCTGCCGCGCGTTGCCAGGCCCGGGATTCGCCGTTCGGTGGCATCGCCGGCAGGATAGTTGCCGACCGCGGGGGAGCACCAGGAAGAACTGCCTGCCGCGGTTCGCCGCCGCGATCAGTAGGTGACCGGCTTGTCGTGCTGCACGTACGGGCCGAGGGCGTGCCGCCGCAAGCCGTGCGGGATCGCGATGCCGCGGCCGAACTCCTCCCGGCGGCGCAGGAAGAACGACTGCATGTCGAACATCGCCGCGTGGCGGCCGATGTGGTGGCTGACCATCGACCGGCGCGACAGCGCGCGGTTCTTGCGCGGCAGGCCGCCGTGCACCAGGTGCGCGTGCCAGACCAGGGCGTCGCCCTTCTTGATCAACGCCGGCACCGGCTGCAGGCCGAGCTGCTGGATGCGCGCGTGCAGCATGTTGCTCCACGCGTTGCCGAGTTCGTTGGCCAGCTGGGTGCGGGCGTCGGCCTGGCCGCGGCCCCAGGAGATCGCCGCGACCCTGGCCTGCAGTTCGGGATGCGCTGCCCACACCTGCTCGGCGCGCGCGACGCCCCACTTGTGCGTGCCCGGGTAGTAGAACAGCGGGCCGGCGTCGGGCTGCACGTCTTCGAGCGCCACCCAGACGCCGGCCATCGCGGTGTCCGGGTCGGTGAAGAAGAAGACCGAGTCCTGGTGCGCGGCCTGCTCGGTGCCGGTCTCGAAGGTCAGCGTGCCGAACAGCAGCGATTCGTCCGCGAAGGCGAACCGCAGGAACTCGCGCACGCCGGCGTTGAGCGCCACCTGCATGCTGTGTTCGTTCTGGACGTGGAACAGGCCGATGCGCTGGCCGAAGCCATGGTCGTCCTTGGCTTCGCCGCAGCTGCGACGGAAGCTCGCGACATCGGCATCGAGCCGATCGATCAGGTCGTGCGGCACGACCTGCTTCAGCACCACATAGCCGTCGTCTTGCCAGTGCCGGATCAGTTCCGGATCGCGGATTGCCATGGCTTCGAGTCTCCGTTGCCGCGGAAGCGTAGCGCTGGCGCCGCAGCGGCCCAAGGCCGACGTCGGGTCGCCCGCCGTCGCCGTGGCCGAAAGCCGGCGTTCCGCGAACGCCGGGGAAACGGTGCGCTAGAGTGCGCCGGTGCCGAGCGGACATCCGGTGCTGCGACGACTGGGCGAGCTGGTGCGCGCGCTGCGCAAGGCCCGCGGCTGGTCGCGGCGCGAGCTGTCGCACCGCAGCGGCATCTCCGAGCGGTTCCTCGCCGATGTCGAAGGCGGCAGCGCCAACCCGTCGCTGTTGAAGCTGCTCGACCTCGGACAGGCGTTGTCGGTCGATCTGGCCCTGCTGCTCGGTGGACTCGGTGGCGCGTCCGGGCGCGCGCGGCCGACGATCGCGCTGCTCGGTCTGCGCGGCGCCGGCAAGAGCACCGTCGGTCCGCTGTTGGCGCAGCGCCTCGGCTGGCCGTTCGTCGAACTCGACGCGCTGGTCGAGGAGGTCACCGGCCTGTTGCTCGGCGAGATCTTCCAGGTGCATGGCGAGGCCTACTACCGCGAGGCCGAACGGCAGGCGCTGGAACGGTTGCTGGTCGGTTCACCGCGCTGCGTGGTCGCGGTCGGCGGCGGCCTGGTGACTTCGCCGGCGACATTTGCGCTGCTGCGCGGTGCCGCGCGCACGGTCTGGCTGCGGGCCGCGCCCGAAGACCATTGGCAAAGGGTGCTGGCGCAGGGCGATACGCGGCCGATGGCCGACAACGAACGCGCGTTCGCCGACCTGCGGCGCATTCTGGCGGAGCGTGAACCGCTGTACTGCCAGGCGGAGTCGACGGTGGAGACTTCGGGCAAGGATGTCCACGCGGTGGCGGAGGACGTGCTGCGCACGCTGCAGGAAGACGGCAAAGAAAACAAACGCCTGAGCCGCTAGGCCGTGTAACAGCGTAGTTTCGCGGTCAGGCAAGGGCTCCGTATCCGTCCGGGTCGCAGGCTTCGTCAGGGCTGCGCCCGGCCTGGTCGGCTGCCGCGATCGCCTGCGCCCCCGGTCTGCACCTTCGTTCTGCACCCCTTTGCGATAGACCATGCGTAGCACACTCCCCGCGGCGTTGATCGTCGCCGCGTTCGCCATTGGCGTACGCGCGCAGGATCTGCGGATCACCAATCTCGCCAACGTGGCCCGCAAGCAATGGGTCGACGTTGCCGTGCCGCTGAGCGACGCGGCCGCATTGCCGGCGTTGTGTCGCGTCGACCCGATGGGCTTCATTGCCTGGAAGGGCGCCAACGTCGGCGCGCACTCGACCCTGTTCCACGTGCTGGCGACGTTGCAACCGCGGCAGACGGTCACCGGCAACCTGGTCGGGGTGCCGACCGGCGGTGACGCCTGGGCGATGAGCGACTGGGTCGCCGACGACACGCCAGGCGTGCTGCCGATCCCGGGCATGATCGACTCCGCCGGTCACGAGTGCCGGTTGGAGAACCCGTCGCTGACCCTGGTCGAGAACGCCAGTCCGGCCCGGCGGGTGTTCCATCTGCGCGGCCGTCTGTCCGGCGCGCCATTGGTGTTCGAGTCGTACCTGTACGTGTACGCACAGCAGGACGTGGTGCGGATCGAATGCACGATCACGCACTGCGATCCGAACAGCCCGGCGATGAGCTACGACCTGCAGTGGCTGTGGCTGGAGACCGGCGAGTACTTCTGCGCCGATTACCGCACGCGGCTCGGCCTGCTGCAGCCGGTGCAGCAGCTGCTGCTGCCGTTCCATCCGAGCTACGGCAAGTGGCTGCAGCTGTTGTCCGGCCCGCGCACGCTCGGTCGCATGGAGCAGCTGAGCTTCTCCGGCTGGACCCTGTGCGCGCCGGTGCACGGCCATGTGCCGCAGCCGCTGGCGTATGCCGCCGGCGGCATGCGCGTCGACTGGTCGGTGGCCGATCGGGTGGACGAGATGGCCGCCTCGTTCCAGCAGACGCCGATCCTCGGCGTGTGGCTGCACTGGGACGGCAAGTGGCTGGCCTGCGGCCCGGTGCCCGAACTGCCGGCTGGGGCGGTGGCCGACGGCGGCTGGAGCGACGCCAACGCCAGCTGGGGCGCGCTGAGCCAGCTGCTGCAGCAGCCGGGCGATCTGTACTCCCAGCGACCGCGCGGTCTCAACCGCCACGCGGCGAACACCGGCGCGCAGGAGGATTTCGGCGCCAGCAAGGGTTCGTTCGCGGTCACCGTCGGCGATCCGCGCTTCCTGCACGAGCTCGGCTACTCGGCGGCCGAGTACTTCCTGCGACCGTTCCACTACCGCGAGGCGGACGGCAGCCGGCTGCTGGCGGTCAACCATCCGGGTTACCAGACCTGGAGCCAGCTGCCCAACTGCCGCACCACCTTCGAGACGCTCGGCATGGCGTGCCCGCTGCCGTACAGCTGGCCGAACGACGGCTGGGACGCGTTCGACGACCAGCACCGCTCGAACAACAACCTGAACGCGCTGCTGGCCCTGACCGGCAGCTATGCGCTGCGCGACCAGCTGCAGGACCTGTGCGAGGTCGACCAGACGCAGGTGCCGAACCGGATCGACTCGCCGCGGGCCGAGGGTCGGCTGGCGCTGTCGTGGGCCAACCAACTGCTGCTGCTCGATGCGCCGCAGGACCGTGCCAACCTCTATGCGCACATGGGGCAGCGCATCAACACCACCTACGTGCTGTGGCCCGGCGCCGCGTTCTCGGACCCGGGCCACCCGATCCGCGTGCTCGGCATCGGCCGCGATCCGACGTTCCTCGACAGCAACGGCGTCGAGATCCCGGCGGTGGTCACCTGGGAGCACGCGATCGCGGTGGCCGGTTACTACGCCGCCTATCGCGTGACCGGCGACCAGCGTTACCACGACATGGCGGCCGAGCTCGCGCGCCTGATCGTCAACTACTGCATCTACCCGGAGAACGGCCACTGGGTGTGCTGCACCTGCATCCGCTACCGCACCGGCGCCGACGAAGGCCTGCCGTTGCCGGCGAGCAGCTACTACGCCGGCAGTCCCGACATCCACATCGGCATCAACTTCTACAGCTGGGTGCTGCCGGCGGTGCTGGTCGCGCGCGAACTGCACCGCGGCATTCCGTACTACGACCAGCGCTGCGCCGCCATCCTGCAGGACTGGGCGCCGAACGGCCCGCCGGACTGGCAGGCATCCGAGTGGTGGGCGGTGCTGCCGCGCTGAGCCCGGTGCGCGAGAACAAAGATGCCGGCGCTCGGCGACCGACCTGGTGGTGGCGCCGCGGCCGCGCCGAGACATGGGCGACCGATGGTTGCCCACGCTTCGAGTCGCGGGCCCTGCCGTGGGTGCATGCGGCCCGCAATCCCGACCGGTCCTTCGCCGTGCCGCATGCAGTGCAGGCGGAGGCGGGCCACCACGTTGCGGCGATCTTGCGGTCTTCGCGACGCCGCTCGCTAGGATTCTCCGCCGATCACGTCGCCGAATCCCGCCAATCGGCGGGAGCGGGGGACCCAACCCTTCGGGGCGCATCGCGCGAGAGCGCTGCAGTGACGCAGCGTGCAGCGCGTAGGGCACTCTTCGCCCGAGCCCGTCAGCTAACCTCGCAGGCGTGAAGAGGCCGGTCCGTCGTGGACCAACGCCTCCGACGTGAAGTCCGGAGGCATCCCATGTTGACCAGCGGATCATCTACCCGCGGCTCCCCGCCGACCGATCCCGGTCTCTGGCAGCGGCTGCGCCGCGCGTGCATCGGCGCGCCGCGTGATCTCGGCGACGCCGGTGCGCTGCACAAACTCAGCCTGATCGCCGTACTGGCGTGGGTCGGACTCGGCGCCGACGCGCTGTCGTCGTCGGCCTACGGCCCCGAAGAGGCGTTCAAGGCGATCGGCCTGCACACGCATCTGGCGTTGCCGCTGGCGCTCGCCACCGCCGCCACGGTGTTCATGATCGCCGCGGCCTACAGCAAGGTCATCGAAGTGTTCCCCAACGGCGGCGGCTACGGCGTCGCCACCCGCCTGCTCGGCTCGCGCGTCGGCGTGGTCTCAGGCAGCGCGCTGCTGGTCGACTACGTGCTGACGATCACCGCCTCGATCGCGGCGATGGGTGACGCGCTGTTCAGTCTGCTGCCGCCGTCGTGGCAGGGGTTCAAGCTGCCGGCCGAGGCGGCGACGATCGTCGGGCTCACGGTGCTCAACCTGCGCGGTGTGCGCGAGTCGATCGTCGTGCTGGCGCCGGTGTTCCTGCTGTTCCTGGTGACGCACGTGCTGCTGATCGTCGGCGGCTGCGTGCTGCAGTTCGGCCACATCGGCGAGGCGTTCGCCTCGCTGCACGCGGCCGCCGTTGCCGACCAGAGCAACCCGGCGCTCGGTTTCATCGGCCTGCTGGCGATCCTGCTCAACGCCTACGCGCTCGGCGGCGGCACCTACACCGGCATCGAGGCGGTGTCGAACGCGCTGCCGCTGATGCGCGAGCCGCGCGTGCAGACCGCCAAGCGGACGATGATCTACCTGTCGGTGTCGCTGGCGATCACCGCCGGCGGGCTGATCGTCTGCTACCTGCTGTGGGACGTGCACCCCGAGGTCGGCAAGACGATGAATGCGGTGCTGGCCGCGCGTTTCGGCGAGCACCTGCCGGCCGGCGGCATCTTCGTGTTCTGCACGCTGGTCGCCGAAGGGCTGCTGCTGGTGGTGGCGGCGCAGGCCGGCTTCGTCGGCGGCCCACGGGTGATGGCCAACATGGCGGTCGACGGCTGGATGCCGCGCCATTTCGCCACGCTGTCGGACCGGCTGACGACCGAGAACGGCGTGCTGGTGATGGGCGCGCTGGCACTCGCCGGCCTGCTGTGGACCCACGGCCAGGTCGACGCGATCGTCGTGATGTACGCGATCAACGTGTTCGTCACCTTCGCCCTGACGATGGCGGGCATGTGCCGCTACTGGTTGCGGCAGGACGCGGTGCCGCGCTGGCAGCGCCGGCGCCGGCTGCTGCTGTTCGGCGGCGGCCTGTGCATGTGCGGCACCATCCTGGTGATCACCCTGGTCGAGAAGTTCACCGCCGGGGCGTGGGTGACCGTGCTGGTGACCGGTGCCCTGGTGTGCGTGTGTTTCGCGGTGCGCAACCATTACCGCTACGTGCTGCACCGCCTGCACTCGCTCTATCGCGATCAGGAACTGCCGCCGTCGAAGGCGGTCGCGCCATCGGGCCGGGTCGACGCGACGCAGCCGGTCGCGGTGGTGCTGGTGTCGTCGTACGGCGGCCCCGGCATCCACACCACGATGCGGGTGCCGAAGATGTTCCCCGACTACTTCCGTGGCATGGTGTTCTGCTCGATCGGCGTGCTCGACTCCGGCGATTTCAAGGGCCACGACGCGCTGGCGGCGCTCAAGGAACGCACCACCGAGAACCTCGCCCGCTACGTCGAACTGGCCAACACCCTCGGCCTGCCGGCGACTTCGCGCATGGCGATCAGCACCGACGCGGTCGAAGGCGCGGTGTCGCTGTGCAAGGAGGTGCAGGCCGAGTTCCCGCGCGCGGTGATCTTCGCCGGCAAGGTGCTGTTCGAACGCGAGCGCTGGTTCCACCGGCTGCTGCACCACGACACCGCGGTCAGCATCCAGGAGAAGCTGCAGTGGGACGGGCTGGCGGTGGTGATCGTGCCGGCGCGCTGCTGGTGGTGAGCGCCGGGCGGGGCCGGAAGTCCGCTTTGGAAACGGACGAGGATTCCAAAGTCGACTTACGATTCCTCGCCGCGCGAAGCGGTGTCAACCGGCGGTCCCCACCTGTGGGCAGGCATCGACACGCAGCGGATCGCCGTGGCGTCGCTGCAGCGTTTGCGTAGCGTTGCGCCGGCCATGTCCTCGCCAGGATTGCCTGATGCGTCTGCACCGGCCGGCTCCAGTGCCGGCGGACCGCGCCAGCTCGATGCGGGCGCGCGGCGGCGCTGGCTGCCGCCCTTGCTGCTGGCTGCAGGGACGTTGTCGTGGCTCTGGGTGACGGCTACGGCGCCGCCGCGCACCGGCCGGCAACTGCTGGCCTGGAGCACGCGTAATCTCGCGATCGGCCTGGTGCTCGGCTGGGCGGCTGCGTTCGCCACGCTGCGTGCACGTTCGCGCCGCGCACTGCTGGCCGGCATGCTGGCGACCGTGCTGGCCGCGGCCACGCTGCTGCTGCTCGAACTGATCGGCTGGCTCGGCCTGGTCGACTGGGCGACGCTGTTCCACTTGCGGCACGTGGCGCCGCTCGGCAGCGTGCGGCTGCCGGACGCGCTGGTCCGCGGCGAAGGCAAGGAGGACATCGCCGCGCTGTGGCATCTGCCGAGCGCGCCGATCGCGTTCGAGTACCGCACCGACCACCTCGGCTTCCGCAACCTGCACGACCGCGACTCGGCGCAGCTCTACTGCCTCGGCGACTCGTTCCTGGTCGCCGGCCTGCTGCCGATCGAATCGACGGTGACCGCCCTGCTCGAGCGCGAACTCGGCGTGCCGACGATGAGCCTCGGACTGATCGGCCTCGGCGTGCAGGAGGAGCAGCGGCTCTGGCGCGAGGCCGCGCTGCCGGTGCAGGATTGCATCGTGCTGCAGTTCGTCACCGAGGACAACGACCTGGTCGACTCGGCGCGCTTCCGTGCCGGACGCAACAACTGGGACATCCACAGCCCGTCGGCGCACTCGTTCGTCGATTCGCTGGTGCTGTGGCTGCAGCGCTGCCTGCAGCCGACCCCCGGCGAGGCGCACACGCACGTCGGCAGCTGCCTCGGCCAGCAGGTGGCGTTCCAATGGGACCGCGGTTCGTTCGCCGGCCTCGACCGCGAGGTCGATGCGGTGCTCGACTGCATCACCGGGCTGCACGCCGAGATCGCCGCCGCCGGCGGCCGGCACGCCGTGGTGCTGATCCCGAGCAAGCTGCGGGTGCTCGGGCCGCGCTGCACCTGGCCAGAGGACAGCGCGCTGCGCGAGCTCGACTCCCAGCTCGGGCCGCTACCCGTGGCACTCGCGCGCCGCTGCAGCGAACAGGGCATTCCGCTGTTCGATCTGACCGACACCCTGGTGCAGGTGGCGGCGCACGAACTGCCGTACTTCTGCCTCGACACGCACTGGAATGCGGCGGGTCACGCGGCGGTGGCGCGGGCGCTCGCCGGCTGGTCGTTCGTCCGCGGCCGCTGAAATGCTGTGGTCGTCGAACGGGTGTTTGTCCGAGGTCAGGATCCGAGTCGAGCCGATGGATCGCCTCGGACTCCGCGCGCAGCAACTCTGCGACTGCGCCGGTGGGGCAGGTGTTGGTCCAGCTGCCGGACCAGTCTTAGGCGCGAGCTGCTCGTCGAGGAGCAGCTTCATGCGGGCTTGACGAGCGTCTGGCGCTCGCGATCGGCCGCGTAGGCGAGGCAGGCGAGAACGTCATCCCGCGTCAGGTAGGGGAAGTCATCCAGGATCTGCTCGATCGTCATGCCTCCGGCGAGGTACGAGATCACGTCGTATACCCTGATCCGCAGCCCCCGGACGCAGGGCTTGCCGCCGCGTTTGCCCGGCTCGATGGTGATGATGCTGCGGTAGTCCACTTGGGGTCAGGCTATTCAATTCGCAGAACCCCAGCCATCCTCGATGCCTTGCGAACGGGTCGCGTTGCTGCGCCGTCTCGACACGCACTGGAATGCGGCGGGTCACGCGGCGGTAGCGCGGGCGTCCGCGGCCGATGACATCGCTGCAGCGGTCCGGTCGGTCGGCACCGACGAGCGGCTTGCCCGGCTCGGCGGCGGCAGCGATCATGGCGCGCAACCCGGCGAGCCGCCGGAACGTCGCCAGAGGAGATGCCATGCTCGAGAGCCGTTGGATCGCCGTCGTCGCCGCGTTCGCCGCCGGTGTCGTGCCTGCCCCAGCGCAGATCGACATCGGCGCCGACGCGCCCGAACTGCGCATCGATGCCAGGTACAACTTCCCCGATACCGTTGCCAATCTGGCCGGGCTGCGCGGCAGCGCGGTGCTGCTCGAGTACTGGGCCACCTGGTGAGGCCCGTGCCTCGGCCAGGTCCCGCACCTGAACGAACTGCACAAGAAGTTCGCGGAGCGCGGCCTGGTGGTCGTCGGCGTGACCGACGAGGACAAGGACACGGTCGATCCCTGGGTCGAGAAGAACAAGCCCGAATATCCGATCTGGATCGAGGACAGCGGCGCCAGCGCTGCGGCGTTCAAGGTCACGGGCATTCCGCATGCATTCCTGATCGATGCTGACGGCAAGGTCGTCTGGGATGGCCATCCGGCTGGCCTCAAGGACAGCCGCATCGAGGCCGTGCTCGCCAACGCGGTCGCGCCATTCGCCCGGCTCACCGACCAGCTGGCGCCGGTGCAGGAGCTGCTCGACCAGCAGTTGCGGGGCAAGGCGATCGCCCAGCTGCTGCTGCTCGAGCAGAGCGGCAAGCTCGACGAGCGGGCGGCGAAGATCGCCGTGATCCAGCGCCAGCGCCTCGAGCGGCAAGCAGCGGCGATGTTCGACGAGGTGAAACGGCTGCGCGACAAGCACAAGCTGCTCGACCCGATCGTCCTGCTGCAGCAGATCACCGTGCTCTACGACGGCGGGCCGCCGGCCACCGAGGCGCAGAAGCTGCTCAAGGAGATCGGCAACAAGGACGCCGCCACCAAACGCGAGGTCGAGGCCGCGCTGCCGCTCGCCCGGGCGCGGACGTTCGAGGGCCAGAAGAAATACGACGAGGCCTACGTCCAGTACAAGGCGGTGCTGATCTACAGCCACACCGAGGCCGAGACCAAGGCCAGGTTGGCGCTCAACGAGCTCGAGCGGAAAGGCCTGCGCGGCTTCAAGGCCGACTGCCCGGATTGCCTGAAAGGCGGCAAGGCCTGCAAGAAGCACCTGAAGAAGTGACCGGCGCCGCTTCGTCTCCGCGATCCCACGCCTGAGGTCGCGCAGTCGGATGCCGCGCCGCGATCGAGTCGACAACCATGACGAGAATCCTCGGCATCGCCGGCAGCCTGCGGCAAGGCTCGTGCAACGCCGCGCTGCTGCGCGCCGCAGCACAAGTCGCACCCCCGGGTACGCAGATCGACATCGGCTCGATCGCCGGCATCCCGCTGTACGACGGTGATCTGGAGAGCGAACACGGCATTCCGGATGCCGTCGGCAGGCTCAAGGAGCAGATCGCCGCGGCCGGTGCTTTGGTCCTCGTGACACCCGAGTACAACAACTCGATGCCAGGCGTGCTCAAGAACGCCATCGACTGGCTGTCGCGACCGGCGAAGGACATCCAGAGGGTGTTCGGCGACAAGCCGGTGGCGATCCTCGGCGCGACCCCCGGCCCCGGTGGCACGCGGCTGTCGCAGTCCGCCTGGTTGCCGGTGCTGCGCACGCTCGGCACGCGGCTGTGGACCGGCAAGCAGCTCTACGTCGCCGGCGCCGCCCAGGTGTTCGACGCCGAGGGCAAGCTGATCGACGACAAGATCCGCAAGCTGCTGACGGATTTCATCGCCGGCTTCGCGAAGTTCGTCGACGCCGCGCCGGCCCGGTAGACGGTGGGCTGACGGTCGATACGTGCAGTGGTACGCCCGGCAGGAGTCGAACCTGCGACCCCAGCTTTAGGAAAGCTGTGCTCTATCCAACTGAGCTACGGGCGCCCGCGGGGCGAGGAGGATATCGCGCACACCGAGCCCGAGGAACCGCCTGAGCGGTTCCAACGATGCCCTTGCCGTTCATCGCGGCAGGTAGTCCTTCAGCCAGCGCCGCATTCCGGCGACCTGTTCGTTCGCCGCCAGGTCCCAGGTCGGTTTGAAGTCGAGGTACCACACCAGTGCGTCCGACTCGAAGTCGACGCGCCGTTCCTCGTCGTTCACGACGATGCGTTTGCCATCTTTCGGGGCACGATGCACGAACACGTGTCCCTGGTCTTCGAGTGCCACCACGTCGAGGGGATGCGGGACGGTGGCCGCCTCGAGCCGGGTCGCCAGATCGGCCAGCACCTGATCGCGCTCGCGCCGTTGCGTGCCGCGCGCGAACACCACCGCGACGTCGACGTCGCTGTCGGGCCGCATCTCGTTCCGGGCCGCGGAGCCGAACAGCCACGCCACCGCAATGCGCGGTTGCCGGGCCAGGATCGGCCGCAGCCGATCGATCAAGGCAGCAACATCCACTGCCGCACGATACCGGCGCACGAACGTGCCGCCAGCCCTGGACAGTCGGCGCCGCCGCCACGACAGTTTCGCGCCCGCGATCGTCCACCGCATGCACCCCGTCATGAAGATCCAGCTCGCAGCCATTCTCGCACTCCTCGCCCTGCAACCCTTCGCCACCGCCCAGGAACAGCCCGCCAAAGCCGAGGCCAAAGCGGAGGCCAAGGCCGAGACCAAGGCGAAGCCGAAGATCCAGCTGTTCAAGCCGGCCGGCGCCTACGCCGACCTGCCGGAGATGGCGTTCAGCCCGACCTCGCTGCTGACCGGTGGCGGCGCGCCGCCGAAGGCGTTCTATCCGCTGGTCGAGGCGATCGACGCGATGGCCAAGGATGCCGAGGCCAAGACCTGCCTGCTCGACCTCACCGGCAGCGCGTACTTCAACCTGGCGCAGGTGCGCGAAGTCGAACGGGCGCTGCAGCGGTTGCGCGGCGCCGGCAAGAAGGTGATCGCCTACCTCGAGGGCGCCGACTCGGTCACCTACCAGATCGCGGCGCAGGCCGACCGGGTGCTGCTGGCGGAGATGGGCGCGGTCGATCTGCGGTCGCCGGCGCTGACGACGATGCACATGAAGGACGCGCTCGATCTGCTCGGCATCCAGGTCGAGGTGACGCGCGTCGGCGAGTTCAAGGGCGCGGTCGAGCCGTACCTGCTGCCGCAGATGAGCGAGCACCTGCGCGAGCACTACCGGCGGATGCTGGCGTCGATCAACGACGACGTCGTGCGGCGGATCGCCACCGGCCGGCGGCTCGATGGGGCCAAGGTGCGCGAGCTGCAGGCGCGGCGGTTGTTCACCGGCAAGGAGGCGCTGGCCGCCGGACTGGTCGACGCGCTGGTGCCGTGGGAAGGCGCGCAGCGGGCACTGCAGCGCGAGCTCGGCAACGACGACTTCGAGCTGGTCGACGCGGTGCCGAAGAAGAAGGGCAAGCGCGGCGATCTGCTGGCAATGTTGTCGGAGATGTTCAAGTCGAAGAAGGACGCCGAGCTCGAGGACACGCCGCAGCTGGTGGTGCTGCACCTCGCCGGCACGATCGTCGACGGCGACAAGGCCAGTCCTGGCAGCATGGTGTCGGGACCGAGCACGAAGCTGATCGACCAGCTGGCCGCGAACGACCACGTCAAGGGCGTGGTGGTGCGCATCAATTCCCCCGGTGGTTCGGCGACCGCCAGCGAAGCGATCCGCAAGGCGCTCGAGCGGCTGGCGGCGAAGAAATCGGTGGTGATCTCGATGGGCGAGCTGGCGGCGTCGGGCGGCTACTGGATCACCTGCATCGGCCGGCCGATCTTCGCCGAGGTCGGCACGATCACCGGTTCGATCGGCGTGTTCAGCATGCGCTTCCAGCCCGGCGCGCTGTTCCGGCGGCTCGGCGTGCATCCCGAACTGGTGGCGCTCGACGACGGCGCGATGATGGACGCGCCGGACCAGCCGTGGACCGAAGCCGCGCGCGCCCACCTGCAGGCGTTCGTCGACGACATCTACGACCGGTTCGTGCAGAACGTCGCCGCCTCGCGCAAGATCGGCGTCGAGGACGTGCGCAAGATCGCCGGCGGCCGCGTCTGGTCCGGCAGCCAGGGCGTCGAGCTGCGGTTGGTCGATCGCGTCGGTGGCTTGCAGGAGGCGCTGGCCGAACTGCGCAAGCAGGCCGCCCAGAAGGACGACGTCGAGGTCGTGCACCTGCCGGCGCCGCGCAACTTCGCCGAGTCGGTGCTGGAGAACCTGTTCGAAGGCAGCGCCTTCGCCAACGAACGCCTGGGCCTCGCCGCGCTGCTCGAGCGCTGCGGTGGCGCCGACGTCGTGGCGCTGCTGCTGCAGCAGGCGCTGGCGGCCGACGGCAGCGGCAAGGTGTGGGCGCTGCTGCCGGCGATGCCGCGCGTTCGCTGACGTCCGCGGTCCGGCGCGCGGGTATCATCGCCCGCCGGACCCGATGCAGTTCCACCGCTTCTACCTCGACACCCTGGCGCAGGCCTCGTACCTGCTGGCCAGTGGCGACGAGGCCGCGGTCGTCGATCCACGGCGCGACGTCGACGACTACCTGGCGTTCGCCGCGCGGCACGGCCTGCGCATCCGCTGGGCGCTGTCGACCCACGTGCACGCCGATTTCGTTGCCGGTCTCGCCGAGCTGCGCGCTGCGACCGGCGCCGAGATCGTGTTCGGCAGCCGGTTCGACGGCGAGCTGCCGTGCCGACGCCTCGACGACGGCGAGGAACTAAGGCGCGGCCTGGCCACGGCCCGCCAGCAGGCACTCGGCGCCAAGCCCGCGCACGAGGAAGTCAGCGAGCGCATCGCCCAGATCCTCAAGCTGGCCGATGACGAGGCCAGGTCCCAGAAATCGAAGGCCCACGAGGAGATAGCCAGGCAGCGCAACGACGCGCAGTCCGAGGCGGAGAAGATCAGGACCGAGGCCCGCGAGCAGGCCGAGCGCATGCTCACCGCGGCCCAGGAACAGGCCGAACGGGCGATCACCTCCGCGCGCGCCGAGGCGGAGAAGACGGTCACCGGCGCCAGGAGCGAGGCGGAGAAGACGCTCACCTCGGCCAGGACCGAGGCCGAGCGCACCACCACCGACGCGAGGAAGAAGTCGGAGAGCGCGCTGGCCAGCGCGAAGTCGCAGGCCAAGAAGGCACTCGACGAGGCGACGGCACGGGCCACCGCCATCCACGACGGCGCGGAGCGCCGCCTGAACCTCCTGTCCACCAGGCACTCGGAGACGATCAAGCGGCTCACCGACATCCTGGACGGCGTCTCCGGCTTGGTGGCCGCCGAGACCGCCCGCATGTCGCTCGAGGACGAGGTCGACCAGAACACCGCCAAGTCGATCGCCGCGACGGAGGCCAACGGCGCGCCGCGGGCTGCCGCAGAGCCGGCCACGGCCGCAGCGAGCCTCCGGCCCGCGAGCCCGGGCGGAGCGCGACCGGCCGCACCTGAGTCGTCGGGTCCCGCCCGCCCCGCGGCCCCGTCACAGGCGGGCCCCCAGGCCCAGCCTTCGCAGG
>Ga0209488_10001269_pt1 | contig 21697 bp, 28 predicted proteins | sample Rivendell_Oct201_8_FD_188349 | JGI IMG/M metagenome (GOLD analysis project Ga0209488, IMG submission 188349) | Vadose zone soil microbial communities from the Eel River Critical Zone Observatory, Northern California, USA -... | ecosystem: Environmental > Terrestrial > Soil > Vadose zone >...
TATAAAACCAGTCATTAACTAGTTATCCAGCTTAAGATTACCCAATTTCTACCTAAGTACATTAAGAATAGGTTAGATATAGCACATAATGCACACAACAATGACAAAGCATGACATTACATATCAGATATGTATCTTATCAGCAAGCATAGTCTGCCACTGCCACTGCCCCTTCCACTGCCAAATAGTGTTGCCACAGCTCCAAATCAGCTTAGACCAGCGCAAGCTCATAAAATGGCAATAACTAAATGAATAAATTATGGAAAAATATGAAAATATTGATGCAAGTAGATAAGCCTAAAATGCAATGGGTTATTAAGATGACTTTTTGATTATGTCAACCATTATTTCAAGAAACACTGTTTGGCAATCAGCTTGCAATCAGCTCAAGCTAATTGTGAGCTAATTGCCAAACAGTGTTTCTTGAAATAATGGTTGACATAATCAAAAAGTCATCTTAATAACCCATTGCATTTTAGGCTTATCTACTTGCATAAATATTTTCATATTTTTCCATAATTTATTCATTTAGTTATTGCCATTTTATGGGCATGAGCTGGTCTGAGCTGATTTGGAGCTGTGGCCAACACTGCCAAAGCATCATGTTGTTTGAAAAACTCTTGAAAATTCTTTATTTTATTAAAACATGATTTTTTAGACATATAGAGTTAATCTAGAAAAAAATAATATCTATCTAGATTAACTGGTTATGGTTGGTTATTTAATTAGCACAAAATGTCATAACTGATAACCAGATAACCTGCAAACTCATTTAACCTTAACCGATGGTCCAGTTATTTGTGGTTCGGTTAGGTTCAGTTATTGGTTATTTACTGGTTATGGTAACCTAACCTTTAAACACTAACCACATAGTATGCCAATGATGTGGCCACCTCTTTGTCAGCAGTCACATGCACATGGAATACAAATTCAGAAAAAATAAAAGACAGCTGAGTATGTAACCCTAAAAAGAACTTGTATTATGTCATGTCACAATGGATGCCCCTGTAACTCCAGTGACCCCCAGAAAACCCTGAAGTAAAAGTTCAAGTTCAAAATTTCATTGCCATAGTGGGCCCAATAAAATGGTTTTAGAAAATCCTTGAACTGATTCAATCAGGATTCGGATTCATTAAGATTCATTCGTTTTTGAAATAAATAGGTCCGGATTTTATATTCGTATCAAATCCTATGGATAATTTGAGCACTTTCGACATCATTCACACGATTTTTCGCTGGGCGTCAACTCCCAACCGCCCAGTCTGTATGTCCTTGGGATCACGGCCATGTAATGTTACACGGATCGATTGTGGCACCGGCAGGTCAACTTAACTCTGGGTAGCGAATATCTGCGTTTTCTTCCAGCCAGGCTAGCCAGTCTTTCAAGTATTTGCTCCCATGTTGTACCGTTGAGGAGTCCCCAACTACGCACTGAGCCTAAAGTTAGCGGAGTTGGCGACCCAGACGCGATTTTGGCTTACGAGGTGCCGCCGCGCGCGGGTCATAGCGACTGCAGGAACAGGTCAGCCAGAGGCCGAAACGACAAAACATTTCTTCGTACCGTTGAGTCGGCGTTCGTCTTTGAGGAATCCAACCTCACGCTCGGAGCAGCCGTTAGAGTTGGCACAACACGATAACACATGCTTCTCAATACCTTGTTATTGCTTCTCACTAAACTTATAACCACGGCTTCCTTCTCGCGTCCTTGCATTCCGTCTACTGTCCCTATCTCCAGCTCGGGACCGTACAGCGAACGAAGAAGAGAAGACAACAACGTCACTTGGGCTTGATACCTACTCACGACAAATGTGAACGCCAGAATTCCGTTTCACCAGGGCTTCAACTCACGGGGTGATTATCCCAATTTGCGATGGGGTGATCCCAGCCGCGAGCTTGTTCATCACGGGCGATTCGGTCTTTAACGGCCAACAGAAGCTGAGCAACGCACCAAAGTTGCCACCCAATTATGCACGATCGTTGCCTCATTCTCGTTGCATCGACTTCCTTCGTCCCCATCTCCTTCCACCCTCTCAAAATACTCGCATCCTGCGGTGTCGAAGAAGACAACAGGAGTCTCGAGAATGTCTTGAACGTCTTCTGATGTCGCTGTGATATTTGGCAAGTGCCGAAGGAGATGGGAAGCAACAGAGGAATGTGTGATGAGCTTTGAATCGTACATAGCCTTGGAAGGGAATTCAGCGATCTTCGAATGCATCCTAGTAATTGACTAATTTACGAAAGCTGTCCAGTTTTTGGTGGCACAATCACATACCGGTATTGAACTGTAAGCATGCACTTGATCTTAGGGCCATACATCTTTTCCAGCCTCTCAAACATGGTTAGCTCCAGCGTTCGTGGAGGCGTGAGACCTTGGTAGAGCACACTCGAGGATGTGCGTCCCGGAGCATCAGGCGCGCAGCCACCTTCGGTCTCTACCGAGACTGGTTCACTAACATCGCCACCCCCACGGTCGAGACCTTCTTTTTGTCGTTGGACAGAATTTGCGGTTGACGAATTCATGTGTGCACCTGTACTCGATCCTGTGGGGCCGTGGCTTCGTGAAGCGAAGTCGTTTGACGCGAGTATCGTTGGAGGGAGCTGTTTTGGGTCGCCTGCGAGGATGACCTTCTTTGCTTTGAATATGGGTATCCAGCAAACCTGTGACAACTATAAGGAACATCTCCCGCCGTCATGTAAATATTCCTCACCGCTTCGAGTGCTTGGGTTGCTTCGTCGATAATGACCACATCGAATTCTTCGGGACGGAGTTGGTGACCCCCTGAAGAGTGGCAAGTGGCCAGTACTACCTACATTAAAAATGAGTTAAGTGGCGTCATCATATAGTAAACGATTTTCTGTCTACCTGAGATTTTCGAAGGACTGCTTTTGCGATGCTTCTCTCTCTTTGACGGTACCTAAAGCGCGAACAGCTCATTTGAGTAGAAGGTACCAGGGTGTGTTGTGCGTACTCTTTCCTTAACCCCTGGACTTCTTCCCACATCTTTTTTCGCTCCGGACCTCGAGGTAGTTTTCTACCCTTCCCCTTTCCAGAAAGGACACCCAAAGCGGACTCTAATTCGACCTTTACATCCCTTGCTAATGCGGCCTCACAAAAACATAAGGGACGTTCAAAACAAATGACGAGGGGTCTCTCACTTCATCCGATCGCTCTGCTTGGGCTTCTAAAGTAGAATTTAGAGCGTCTTCGTGGGGAATGACGCGCGCAGGGTGGCCAATACGTGTAACGTTAAGCCTTGCGCCGTCAGAAGGGATAGGCAACGCGAGAAGGCGTTCAAGAATATTATCAACAGACAAGTTAGATGCCCCACAGGCCAATAAGCGCAGCGGCCGGGGATTGACAGGAGTGATCGACGTGAGTTGCCGTATAATCTCAATGAGCGTGTGGGTTTTTCCTGTACCTGCTCATGCATGAGGGCCGGAATGCACAAAGGTTTCCAGGTGCCTTCACCTGGAGGCCCGTGAATGCACGCGACATCAGCTGACTCAAGCGCAAACCTGACAGCCGCCTTTTGGCTGTCATTGAGTGAATTGTCGAAGAAGGATATGTCCTGCATCATGGTACATCGCAAAGGCATTGTCACCCCAAGGAGCACTTCGGTTAACCGAGATCGCACAGGGACCTTCTTTGAGTGGAAATATGAAGTAACTTGAAGTTTGCTGCGGGGAATATGGCTATGACGCACCACTGGCACAACCGCAGGTTGGGGGTGCGATGCTATTATCACCTTCACCTGATGTAACGCGTTTTCCATTCTGTCATGAGTATCTCGTCAAGGTTCAGTATGATCAACACAAAAGCTTCCCTGTCATAAGTAATACTGTTGGCCAACTTCAGGATTCTGCAATGTTCTGGAAATTCGAAGTTACTGAGATCTGAACGTGATGAATCGATGGCAATGGTTATGCGGGAATCGGAAACCTTTGGAGGTGATCAGTGTGCTCGAAAACCCAATCTGTGCGCGCGCATACCTGGTAGGTAACTCCCTCTACTGCTTGTGGTACTTTTTCTCGCACCGACGTCCTAGTCGATTTGGTGGATTTCTTGGATCTACTGTTGGAAGCTACGTTTTCTTCAATTGATACGAGATCGCCCGGTCTGACTCCCGGGTTTGGCGTAGGGAAGAAAGAGCGGAAATGGTTTCGCACCGAAATGTATGTGGGGGGAAAACGATGATCGTGTGGTATGCAGCCGGGCGCTCCAATTCGACAAGCCTGCCCTTCTCAATATCGCACGATTTATGCTCTTTGGAAATCGGATGCAACGCACGTCTTATTGCCAAGGCCAACGCTAATATTAGCGATCCCTAACCCATTCAGAGCAAGCCCTTTCTGCTCCAGTAGTTTCGGACTACATTTTGTGAAGACAAGTGAGGACCTCTGAATCTCGGCATTGCGTTCTTGAGAGAGCAGAAAAATGTGCCTGTCTATGAATCTAGACACCTGTTCCGTAGAAGACATGAAGATGAGTTACAGTGCCACAAGGCACAAAACTGCTGATTGATTATCGTATCGATTACGTATGATGAGACAACGCTTCTTCGGCACTTTCTCTTTTTTTTTTTTTTCGAAACTATCACATCTAGCGATCCGTCATGGCCACCGATTCTGGGATTTTAGATCATGCTCAATTCTGGTGGGCACAAAATGTGCCAGCAGAACATAACCCCTGCAAGGTAGACAAGCGTGATGATTCCCTGGACATCTACAGACCAGACATCTATGAGACGATTTCAAGAAACATTTCCGGTCTCGATCAGGAGCTCAGAGTTCTTAGCCTTGATATTCACGGTACGTGACGTTCGAGATTTGCCACGTATTCTCAATGCACTTGCTATTGACATAAGGTCATCCTGAATTGATGTTCCAAGAGAAGTGCGTTTTTTGTATACGAAGCCGCACAGAATGGCAGCTGACCCACGTTGTTGCGATCGTTTAAGGTACGCACACGACGTTCTTACTGCGTTCATGGAGAAACGCGGATGGGAAGTGAAAAAGCATTATCATCTCGACACGGCTTGGGTGGCCACCTTTTCTCACGGCAACGGAGGGCGTGTACTTGGCATTAATTCTGAAATGGATGCCCTCCCCGGTGTTGGCCACGCATGTGGCCATAATCTAATCGCTATGGCCGGGGTCGCCGTTGCCCTTGCTGTCAGAGCGGCTCTGATAGCACATGACATACCTGGCAAAGTTATTCTGTTGGGAACTCCAGGTACGTGCTATTCGCCTTTTTGTGGGCACAGTGTTTTAAGACAAAGAAGCCGAAGAAGGGGGTCAAGGCAAGGTCACCCTGCTTGAAAAGGGGGCATACAAGGGAATGGACGCATGTTTGATGTGGGTCTATGTCCCCAGTCTGTCCATGTAACCATCTCATAGAACTTGACATAGGTGTCATCCTGCTCCTGGTCCGGAGCATAGTGCAAGTCTGAGTAGCTCGCTTGCTCTACAACGTATATCTGTGGAGTACCGTGGTCATACGTACGTGTCGTATCCCTCTGCAGCCTGTGTCATCTCAGCTCCTCAGGGCACATGCTGCGCTCACTCCATGGCAAGGGAAAAATGCCCTAGATGCTGCTGTCGCTGCCTATGCGAATGTCTCTTTGCTTAGACAGCAGATGAAACCTTCACATCGAATCCACGGAGTGTTTGAAGGCAAAGATTGGGTTGCAAACAGTGAGCGTCTTTCAACGTTCTCAATCTGCATCTCGTCAACGCGAGCTGGATTCTAGTCATCCCAGACAATGCAAAAATGCTGTCAGTCTTGGACCTTATCACCAGCGTGCTCTCCTGACAACAGATAGCTGGTATGTTCGTGCGCCAACCGTTGCGGAGGTCAAAGAGGCGGACCCACGCGTTCGCGCCTGCTTTCAGTAAGGTTTCTCCCCAAGTCATTCCATCGCGAAGCTAATGGATGATCTCAGAGCTTCGGCATTAGCCACCGGGTGTAGCGTTGAGGTTTCTGGAATGGAACCTCCCGTACACGAGTTGCGGCAAAACAAAGCATTAGGTTCGGTCCTTCCTTCTGATGATCCCTGTCACTTCACCGAGAGGATGTTATGGGAGCAGCCGAGACTTTCGCACGGGTATTTAGAAGCAAAAGCGGACCTGTCGACTACGAATGGGGTATAAGTGGCGCATCAACAGACTTCGTAAGTTCTAGTCTCCGTGATATGAACCCATATTGAAATCCCCTCGTCAGGGTAACATAACATACGGTCTGCATGTCTTACAAGCATACACACTTCCACTGCTCAATCTCTCACAGCGTTGCCATCTATCCACCCTGGATTCTGTATGTTTTACATCCTTGTACAAGAACTGATCTTACGTACATGTTCCGCTTGGCAGCCATTCCAACAGAGCCAAATGGGGGAAACCACACTCCTGCATTTACTTCCGCGGCAGCTACACTCGAAGCACACCAGGCTTGTTTAGGCGTATGCAAGGCGCTCGCCTTGACCGGCCTCAGAGTCATTGAAGATGACCAATTTTACGCTGAGGTAAATAATCGGTTTCAACAGTCACTTTTTGCGCTAAGTTGGCATAATCAGGTGAGAACAACCTTCGAGGAAGATATGGCCATCGCGCGAGTTCCTTGAAATGGTTACGTGTGACAACAATCGACAGTATTAGCACAGCATAGGCAATGTGACATCGACGGTCTCGTCGGAATTGAACTTCTGGTGGTCTCAATCCTTCCACGTAGACGACGCGAACTGAAGTCTCCATTAACGAGGCCACATAAAGTGATTTTGACAAATCGACAAATCCACGAGACCGAGAACAAACTAGAACATCAGCAAGATGAAGAAAAGCACCCGCTTCCCATGCCCTTCATACTCGTGATATTCGAACTGGGGGTAGGAAAGCCACTGCACCGAATCCTCAGTTGTGGAGATAGGCCTTCTTTGCGTGGTATTCAACTAGGGTGTACCACCCACCACCCAAAAGCGTGAGCAAGATACCAAGGGCATTGAGGGGGGTGAGATTGAGATGGAAGAACCAGAATGCACAAAGGACGGTAACAGCCTGCTTCACATTGGCTAGTCAAAAACGCTATTCAGTACGAAAAGCAGGACAGAATTTGATAGGGAATAAATAACCTGCAACACCCATGCTGAGGGCGCCTGACCGTCGATTAGCTTCGAAGCTGACAATATTCAGGGCGCAAGCAAGAATGCCGTTGCCACAGATAAGGATGACCTGCAATAAGGTGGAAGAATGTGAGGACCGTCGTAAAACGAGGCCTATTTCTCCAAAGAGGTAAGCATAGGCAATACACTGTATAGCCGCAAGTCGTGAAAGGTGTGTAAGCAGATCGAGGGGGTGCAACTGAAGGCGATGGAAGCGAGATTGGGATAAGAGGGCTGACAATGTGGATACAGGACCGAATGGAATAGGTAAACAATATGGCATGGGCTCCTCGAGTGGCTGTGCAACGAGCGGCACAGTTTGGATTTTATGCGTCAAGATTGTCTTGAGGGCAGCTAGGGCGGTGCCGACAAGCGTGAGGGTCAAACCCCGAGTTGTAAAGTCGTAATCGCCATAGGTGGCCAGTCCGACCCCGAAGATGATAATGGTCATCGATACAATTTGATAGCGGTTAAAACGGGCGTTGAAAAGGTACCAGGAGAAGACTGTGGTAAAAAATGGCGTTGCGGCGCGAACGATTTGGTGGAACTTTCATGAATGTTAACCTGCACGCTATGAATGGGAGTGGAAGCCGACTTACCGGTACAGTGACAAGATCCAGGGATGCATTACTAATAGCAATGTTGACAGAGTACAGAAAGGAGAACGCAACAAGTACGACGTGGTCGGAGCCCCACAGAGACCTCGGTTGGTAGACGTTTCGTAGCCTGAGACAAGTACCACCGGCCAGCCCGAAGAAAGAATGCACAGCGGTAAGAGTATAGGGATAAGGAAAGGATATCAGAAGAGCCTTATTGTAAAGCGTGAGCGCGAGGTTCAATATGAAATATAAGGTAAGCCAAAACGCCTGATAATTAGAGACGCCTGCGAGCCCTGCGCAAACGAAGCGGACCACGAGACCTGATCCATGCCAGAATCCTTTCCGGACTTGGAAAGCAAGGTTGGGGCAAAAGTGGGTTCGAGAGGACGAAGAAAGGACGGGAAGAGGCAGGAAGTTACGGGCTGTTTTTGAAAGACTACCTATTGTAGCTTTAGGTCGTGACCGGGTAGTATGGAGTGGGATGACCGCTGGGGAGACAATTGGAATTGGCACGCCATCAACCTCGGAGAGACGGAGAAAGACATCGCGGGAGAGGCACGCTGCTTGTGAGCGGTAGAGAAGTGGTTTAGTGGTGACATGAGTAGGGAACTGAGGAGACATGCAGCCAAAGGATGCAGGATGACTGGGCTTGCCAGTACTGAGATGAAGGCCCTTTGTTATTGTGTGCAAGTCAGGCTGTTTGGTTCCGAACCGTCACAGATCATTATGTGACAATTAGCTCGTTTGTTTATGAATGTGAACTGTAGATGGTTGGCGTTCCTGCTGTAGAGATTTATTACCATTGCCGCAGAGTGCCGTGATTAACGACAAAAATAATATTAATGCTCCTCATCACGTGGATGTCAGAGACGCCTGCCGCGAGAGCCGTTCCTATCATTACACCCCTCTTGCGAGCCCGAGTGAACTTGTGAGGTGACCATGGATTCTCTCTCTCTAACGCATGAAGGTACTTCTTCTTTCCCGAAGTCTTCCAAGAAGCGTGCATCCTCTCTCGATGCGCCAGCACTTCCTTCCAAGAAACCCAAAGCGGACTCTGGACAAGTTCACTCAGACAAAAACAAAAGGAGGAGAAAAAAGAAAAAGGAGCCCATCGCCCGCGATTCATCAGTCTCAGAACCCACACATTCTTCATCCCTCACGCCCGAACACCCTTTCCCTTCGGCGTTGAACCCAGCTGAGAACCACCCATCATCTCTTCCTTCTCAGCCATTCTGCTGCCCGCCGGCCCCTCCTTATCTTGCACATTCACCACAGATTTCCGTCAAACCACCACCTAGTTCTCAGCCTGCTGTCCATATCCCTCTCCGAAACGATCGTGCAGTACAAACGTCGCATTATGAAAGCAAGGTTCGCTTACCCGTTTATTTTTTTATTTTAGTGTTATACAAACACTTCGTAGTCCCTCCACGACTACCGAGCACTCCTTGCGAGCATGGTATCGTCTCTCACGTGCCAGATCTGTCTCGATCTTCTCCACAAGCCATTCGCGCTTTCTCCATGTGGCCATGTGTCTTGTTATGGCTGTCTTGTCAACTGGTTCAACGTTGGTCAGCAACCCGACCCACCGGAGGCTGGACGCGTCTTTAGCGAGAAAACCTGTCCGCAGTGTCGGGCCGTAGTGCGCGGTCGTCCAATAGAAGCGTGGAATGTCAAGGACATGGTTGCTACTGTTGTCAAGACCGGGCTTACCCAAGACTTCCCCCAGCCAGTGGAAGTCCACTTAGATGACGCTGTCGCAAATACAGGGGCCCCATCCCGAGATCCGTGGGCCAACATCTTCCCTCCCATGTTATTACAGCCAGGAACGCTCCCTCTTGAAGGTTCACCTGGCTCCTTCGGTATCTACGATACTGAGGACCAGGTGCATCGCTGTCTCGATTGCATGCACGAGATCTGGGGGGGCTCATGTTCACAGTGTGGTCGACATTATATTGGTCACCGTGTTCATGCATCAGATGACGATGAGTCAGGCGAAGAACATCATGGAATAAGGGGCATTCTTCCGGTGACGGAAAATGCCATGGGTTGGCCACTTAGCCACGGCATGGATGAGTCGGATGACGGATCGTATGAAACCAGTTTTATAGATGACGATGACTCGGAACGTCACAACAATCAAGCAGTTGGAATTTCCGATGACGGTGACGACCCCGTTATCGAGGTCATGACGCCGGAGCAACACAGGGACGGGGCGGGAGCGCTTCGTATTGACTCGCCCGAAAGTGGTGAAGACGGAGATGAGAATGTCAGTGATACCAGCGACACTGATGAATCTCAAACCATGCGACGACGTCTGGCTCTCAGGACTCGACGGCAAGTACGTAGTGATAGCGATGTGTACGTGCCTTGAATAACGCATTTGGACACAATTTTTTTGCTCACATTTACCTCCAGGGACGACACCAATGGTTGCAGTAGCGAGTCGTAAGTCTTTTGCCAAGGAAGAGGTATTTCCGGTTTTCTCAGAGGTGTCTTTTCGTCTCAGTGAAGACAATGGATCTCTCGCCTGGCCACCAATACATCTAGTTGATCGCTTTCGTGGCAGACACTCAACCACGCCTGAGGGCGAGAGTGTCAATTCCCGGTTCTCTGAGTCAGATGACAGTGATGGCGTGGACTCCGACGACGGTAGTGGTCTGTAGTCTTAAGGTGAGCCCGGCCCGTTTGCTACTGGGACTACAGCGTACGGACATTCGGATGGGGATGTGGGTGGAAGTTGCAACCCGCGTAGTAATATTGCTCAGCACTGATGCGCTGGTGGCCCATAGGTCGTCCAAAGTCTAGTTGCGTGTTCGTTTTCTTAGACTTTCTGTCATTCCCCCAACTCCTGAGTTGGTCTACATAATGTTACTCCGTTGGCGTACTTTAGGATTAAGCAAAGAAGCAAGATTAATAATCTTATATCCGTGCATTTGGCATTCAGGATCGGTTGTTCGACTTGTTACGGCACTGCCAATGACCTTGCCAATGCAGCACATCCTCCCTACCCGTTTGGCCGCTTAAACAGCATCGTGACCTCCACTCATACGATGATTTACCGTTAAGGTTTACTGACGTCCCCCATGTCTCTCGGCCGCTGGACCCCGTGACCGGGTGCTCAAGTCACGTGGCATGAATTAATAAGTCTCAGTCGGGACCGCCCGCTGGCAGCTCTGCTTCTCCACTTTCGGCGTTTGTTCATTGTTCGTCTCGCCATGGGCAACACCCAGTCTGGGTACACCCTAACACGCACAGCTGCTACATTGGACTCGTTTATCAGTGAGCTTGGCCCTGAGATCATCTACGAGAAGAGGTATGCACACACTGTATTACGACCGAGATCCACATCACGACGTGATCCGAAGTCTTTGGTCCTCGCGCTTTCTGAAGACCGTTCGCTGTCGACATCGAAATGGCCCCGTAGTTGTGAAAATCTACGTCAAACCTGACCTGGGGCTTAGTTTAAACAAGTATCAGAGGAGGCTGAAAGGTGTGTGACGTAACTGCTTCGTCCGCTCTTGTTGAACCAACGAACCGACTAGCGGAACGAGAAGCCTTGCTTGACATTCCCAATGTCTACAGCTACCAGGTTTTTATTGACTCTGATAAGGCTGGATATCTTATTCGTCAATGGGTCGCAAGTAATCTTTATGATCGCATCAGGTGGGTCGTACTACGTATGCGTTCTTTTGGTTGTAACACATGTCCTACAGTACGCGTCCTTTTCTGAGCCCAATCGAGAAGAAGTGGATAGCGTTTCAATTGCTGAACGCCCTACGGGATGCTCGCTCTCATAAAGTGGCTCATGGTGATGTCAAGTCAGAGAACATACTTGTCACATCCTGGAATTGGGTTTACCTTACTGATTTTGCATCATACAAGCCGACTTACCTTCCACTTGATGACCCATCCGACTTTGCCTTCTACTTTGACACCTCTGGTCGACGTTCGTGTTACGTTGCTCCAGAACGATTTTTCGCATCAGGGGCCCACCCAGATAACGGATCGGGCGTGGGAAACGCTGATAGGCAGAATAACAATGTCCGTGTAACGGAGGCTATGGATGTCTTCAGTGCTGGATGCGTAATTGCCGAGCTCTTCAGGGAGGGTGCACCCCTGTTCACGCTCAGTCAACTCTTCAAGTATCGGGAGGGAGAGTTGAATCCCGACGGCCTTCTCGCTTCAGTCGAGGATGTCGGTGTCCGCGTGAGTCCTTCACGAGACGACGACGTTATACGTAGCCTGATTCAGTGCCAACCTTTCAGAATCTTATCAAAGAGATGATTGCCCTCGATCCGTCCTCGAGGCCTACCTTCGAGGCGCTACTGCACAAAGTCCGGGGCGTGGTCTTCCCAGAAGTTTTCTACTCTTTTCTGCATGGTTATGTGTGGTCTATCAACGAGATGCCTATAATAACCCCTTTCAATACTCTACCCACCAGTGGCGCCTCGCCAGAGATCTTGACACCAGCGAGTTCGGCTGCCTCAACTGCGGCATCCACAGCGAAGGGTGGCTCCATCACCCCTCTGCATGCAGTGGACACGAAGGTGCCGGAAGCTGCAGTGCCCAGGGATGCAGACCACAAAATCGAGAAAATTTGGGCCGACTACGAAAGCGTAGAACCTTACCTTCTCGAAGACACTGGCGAGAACACAATAACGGATGTTCGGGTTGACTACGCACCTGCAGAATCACCAGGCAAACCGTTTCAGGTCCGTCTTTCTCAGATGATTGTGCGTGTTTCTGAGGATGAGACATCTTATGTAGGACATTCTTCCTGTAGAATTATACATCCCAAATAGGGACTCGAAGCTTTTGCGTACTAAGAACGCAAGATCCCGCGCGACGACAGAAGGTAATTCATCCAATGCACCACCTGATCTGACATTTGTGACCTGTACCTAGATGGACCTGCACTTATAATCCTCGCTCTGGTTTGCGCCAACATCAGGAATTGTTCTCAACCCTCGAGCAGGTTGCGGGCGTTGGATGTCTTCCTTGCTCTATCTGTCCATCTTACAGACGAGGCAAAGCTCGACCGGTTGGTACCATACATTGTCGACTTGCTACGTGACGACGCCGCAGTGGTTCGTGCTGCCGCTCTCAGGACACTATTACAAGTGGTCGGTACTCTCGCTCGGATATGCGACCATAAACTAACTACCACAAAGCTGTCACTTGTGAATGCCATTACCCCTGCTAATGCATCAATCTTCCCCGAATATATTATCCCAAACATCCATCCATTGGTTAATGATCCTGAAGTGTCTGTGCGTTCCTTATACGCCCAGTGCATTGTCCATCTCGCAGATACAGCAGGTCGATATCTGGAGATGGGACAGGCACTCAAGGCCCACGGAACTTTCAAGGTTGTTTCAGACGCTGTCGAGTATGATGAAGCCCAGTTTGAAGTAAGTCCAACTATCCTGGCATTTCTGACTCACAGCCTGTGGTTTGTAGGTGTCATATGATACGGCCCTGCAAGACTTGCAGAATGCGATCCAGGAGCACCTCATCACGCTACTCGTTGACCCGTCTAGTGTTGTGAAGCGTGCAATTCTACATGATGTCTCATCTATGTGCATTTTTCTGGGGCGACAGCGCACCAACGATGTCCTGCTAAGCCACATGATTACGTACCTGAACGACCGAGACTGGCTTATCCGCTTTGCTTTCTTCAACGCTATAGCAGATGTGGCAGCGTGTGCGGGCGGAAGGAGTCTGGAAGAATATATATTACCGTTAATGATTCAAGCATTGTCAGGTCTGCAGCGTCTTCCTTTACCTTCTATTTATGGCTAAACACAACTTCAGACGTTGAAGAAAGTGTGGTGGCTCGCGTTTTAGCAGCGTTGACCAGCCTATGTGAATTGGGTCTCTTCCAGAAGATGCGAATTTGGGAGCTCATGAGTGCGAATCTGGGGTTTCTCTACCACCCTAATGCTTGGATACGGCAAGGTGCCTCCCAATCTGTTTCCTTGTCAGGTTGACGTCACCTCGTATTAGGTGCGACAACTTTTATCGCCTCTGCAGCGAAGCACCTTCCGCAGAGCGATGTCTGGGGCATCGTCTACCCTTCACTTAGACACTTTCTGCGTTCTGATGTGCGCGACGTTGACGAGTTGAGTTTATTGACTGCGCTGAAACCACCTGTTCGTCGTCCTATATTCTGTGTATCGTATCTACTCATAGACGACCACAGCTTGATAGGCAAGTATTTGACGCCGCATTGCAATGGGCAATGAAGGCGGATAAAACGTACTTTTGGAGAGGGCACAAAAAGCCAACAAAGCCTGAATCGCCCCATGACAGCGTTGCTACGATCAAGAGAGCGGCAACGGTGCGTATGAAGACAGATGAGTGCGTCTAGCCTGCCCTTCGTAGTTGAAATCATCTAAGCTCTGTCAGGGACGAGAGCCATCTAGCGAAGCTCCGACAACTCGGTATGACATCAACAGAAGAGGCGAAGCTTGTTTCTATGCGCGATTACATCATGAAACTCGCTAACGCCATCTCAAGGTCTGTATGATATCCCGCGTTGCGTAGTGAATTATCTAATATCACGTAGTTATTCTCTTCGTCAAAAGCTTGACGAGGAATCTGATATTTTAAAGACAACGGCTCACGTTGAACTACAAAAGCTCAAAGTCGTTCCACAAACCGTTTTCCTGAAAACTCGCACAATCGAATTGACCTCCCGCACGTCCCGGTTACTTCCGACGCCTCGACAAAACACACTCGAACTTCCTCGGTCACCTCGTACCGATACATCTCGTCTTTCACGAGCATCTAGTGCTGACTACGGCTTCATTGATGCCCCATTTGGGGACCTGCGCCGAAGGTTGACCGCTATCAATGGCTCCGGTGTTTCTCTTCCCTCTTCTCTCCCACATCGCCCGTCTTTGGTGTCTGTTTTGAATCCTTCGCAACCTACTGGCCCTTTGGATGACCTGCCAGAAGTGTCTGACAGACCTGGAAGTCCTGCGGATTCCGTACTCTCTGGCACAAACCCGCCTCCTTTAAGTCGCGCAATGCATCGCCTCCATGTCGGGATTGGTGACGGTCAGAAGGCAGCACCGGCTATAGGGTCATCGAAGGCTAATGCGATTGGTCACCTTGAAGCCACTTCAAAAATGTTGCACGAAGGATCCTCCGAGCACTCTGGAAGGACCTCCCCAGTTTCTGCTGTTGGGACAGTCTTGGGACAAAACTGGCGCCAGCCTACATCATTGGCTCCCATTTCTACCTATGGTAGGCACACCAGACACTAATACTTGTGTGCTGTGTATTGGATGACTGAATAGTGGTCCAGATGGTCATGAAGCTGGCGTCAATAACCTTCTGGAACACCTGTATCTGGACAGCAATCGAGAGTATCAGCATGACTTTGGGCCCCGAGTTCATGAAGGCCCCGTCCGGCGGCGCAACACTGTTCGTCAGAGCTTCACTCCTCGAGATGGTACCGCTAGGCGGCCCGAAGCAACGCTGGTCACACAGTTAAGCTCTCACACCGATGCCGTTACCGACTTTGCTGTGTCGCCAGACCATGTATTCTTTGTTTCGTCTTCAGATGACAAGACCGTGAAGGTTTGGGATACTGCGCGATTGGAACGCAACGTTACAAGCAAGCCACGGTTTTCGTACACACAACACCACGCAAAAGTCAAAGCTGTTTGTATGCTGGAAGGCGTGCATTGTTTTGCTAGCGCTGCAGATGATGGGAGTCTCAATGTGGTTCGCGTGCACGTCAGCCAGAGTGGTGCACTTCCACGGTATACCAAGTTACATACAATTCGCGAGCATCGAACATCTCGGCCTGGAGAATACATCACTTGTATGACTCATTATGACTCAGGTGTGTCCTCATCCCTCTTCCCTACGGTCCTGCTCACGTTTCCCGACTCTAGAATCGGCATCTAATCTTGTGTATGCGACCACACATTCAACGATATGTGTTATGGATTTACGCACTATGCGGGTTCTACTCTCGATGGAGCACCCGAGTCACTGTGGACCGATCACAACCATATGCCTGGATAGAAGACACGCCTGGGTGGTTACTGGGACGGCCGCTGGTATCTTAACGTTGTGGGACATACGTTTTGGTCTGATCATAAAAACCTGGAAAACTGTTTCTGCGGAGACGAGTGGCTCCTGTCGCATTTACCAATGTGTCGTCCACCCTTGCCGTGGCAGGGGACGGTGGATTATCGTGGCAGTGGAGACAGCACGACCGACATCTCAGAATGAACCTTCCGTCCTTCTGGAAGTTTGGGATGTTGAAACAACGAAGCTGGTCGAGACGTACGGCACTCGGATTACTTCAAAGGCTTCGAATACTCCAGACGAGCCTCAAGACCATTCTGGTAGCGCGACAGAGCCAACCGCGGCTGCGGCTATTGCTGCACTGGTTCGCGCGAGACAACATGACGTGGGCACCCAAAGGCCCCGCCACCCACCGTCCGAGGCACCTACGCGAGAATTGTTACTCAACGGGCCGTCTCCAGATATCCGTGCTCTTGTGGTGGGACACGAGTTCGGGGGCCATTCAACCATCCATCGTTCTGCCGGATCTTCTCTGAATTCCGAAGGATATTCCACGGGGGGGCGAGGATTCATAGTGAGCGGCTCTGAAGATCGAAAACTTACGCTTTGGGATCTTAGCAAGATAGAACGAACGACCATCCTCAGCGGGGCAGAGTTGGAGAACGAAAAGCCGAGTTATAGGTAAATTCATTTTCCGTATCACCTGACAGATCTAACGGCCACCAAAATAGCTCGACCCTATCCTCGGCTGGTTCTACTACGAGTTACGTTGAGACGTGGATGACCGCAGCTCAAGCCAGCAGCCAACAAAATCGCCCTCCACAACGGATGATGTTACTGAGTAATAGTCAGCAAAACTTACTCCGGCCACACCAAGACACGATTACGGCGTTGGCTTGCATTGACTCGCCGTTTCGATGTGGGATAGTCAGTGGGGATCGTGTTGGGGGGATGAAGGTGTGGCGTGTGGACGGAACAGATTAGATTAGATGAGATGAGAATTCGGACATTACCGAGAGTCGACTGCACAGATGAGGTTGCGCCCCTCGCCCCGAGTCTGTCGAATGTTCAGTTTTCTTCGTTTGCAGCTACCTCTACGCTTGCATTCACCTCTTCCCTCACTTCGTCTATTTTCGTCTGCCATGACCCATCCAGTCGTATCCTCCGGCGCTGCACAGATCCCAGCTCTTGTGAGCCAGCATACTAATATTGTATCGGGCAAGGCGCCTCAACCTCAGAAAGAGAAGAAATCAAAAATTGTGCTTGCGCCCCAATTTCCCCTGGAAGTTCGTTGTCACTGCACTGCCACCACTCGGTTCATGACTCACATCGCCTCTCATCAGCTTCAACCGCCCCCAGATTTCTTGGACCATCGTATCAAGATCTTCGAGGCTTTAAAGGCAGAATATGACGCCTTTGTACAAGGTCTACCCCTTCGTTCCTCTCCCCAGGAGTAAAGCTCACCGAGGCCAGCACAACCACGTCAGCAAATCACCATCACGTTACCCGATGGTGCTGAGCGTAAAGGCACAAGCTGGCAGACCAGTCCGATGGATATTGCGAAGGATATATCTAAGAGCTTTTCTGAGAAACTTGTCATCGCCAAGGTACTTGCCCTCCCATCAAGGGATGTTCGTGTTCGTATTCTTTTGTTAACCTTCAGAGCCCTCCGCAGGTGGATGGCGAACTCTGGGACCTTGAACGGCCGTTAGAGAAGTCCATAAGGCTAGAGCTGCTTGATTTTGAGCACGCAGAGGGTGACCGTTATCCGTTTCTTGTCTACCTGTCTTGCTTACCCTCCCATCAGGGAAGAAGGTCTTCTGGCATTCTTCTGCGCATGTACTTGGGGAGGCCACCGAAAGGCACTACGGATGCCATTTATGCCTCGGTCCCCCGACGGACGATGGTTTCTTTTATGAGATGGCAATTAATGATAGGTAATATCAACCTTTTATCGTTCGCATCCGAACCTTATATGTCACACCTCGCAGAGTGGTTACGAATGCCGACTATCCCCTACTTGAGAAGATCGCTGAAAGTGCCATCAAAGATCGTCAAAGGTTTGAGCGTCTGCTCGTTTCAAAGGATAAGTTACTAGAAATGTTCCATGTAAGCTGAGAAGCACGTTGGCCTGATTTTTGCTTGCTCTGACGGTGATGCGGGTGTAGTATAATAAGTATAAGAGGTATCTTATTGAGACCAAAGTTCCCAACGGGACGTCTACAACTGTATATCGTTGCGGACCCATGGTCGACTTGTGTGTCGGACCTCACATCCCGCACACGGGAAAAATCAAGGCCTTCATGATCACTAAGGTCAGTACGTATGAGGTCTTCTACTCCTATTCTTAAATTCTTATATTTCAGAATTCCGCGTCCTACTTCCTCAGCGACCCGAACAACGACTCCTTGCAACGTGTCTACGGGATTTCTTTCCCTGACAAGAAACAGTTAACAGATTACAAAGTGTTTTTGGCTGAGGCAGCGAGGCGCGACCACCGAAAAATCGGCAGGGTGTGTTGTTATCCTGCAAGTTAGTGGGCCCGTCTCATTGGGTGGTTACAGGAACAGGAACTTTTCTTCTTCAATGATTTGAGTCCTGGTTGCGCATTTTGGCTCCCTCATGGCACGCGAATTTACAACACGCTCGTGGAATTGCTGCGGGTGCGCTGCAACATATTTCGGCTTGCGAACGTTAACAAATCAAATACTTTAGGGAGAGTACTATAAACGTGGATATCAGGAAGGCATGTAATGGTACTGTTTGACCCGAAGAAACTTCTCACCTTCCGCTCAGTAATCTCGCCAAACATATTCAACTCTAAACTCTGGGAAACCTCTGGCCACTGGCAGAATTATAAAGATGACATGTTCACTCTGGACGTTGAGAAGGAAAAATGGGCCCTCAAACCCATGAATTGTCCTGGTCACTGCCTAATCTTTGATTCACGTGATCGTAGCTACAAGGAATTACCGATACGTATGGCCGAGTTTGGCATCATCCACCGAAACGAGGCAAGTGGCGCACTGGCTGGCCTGACAAGAGTGCGCCGTTTCGTCCAGGATGACACCCATGTGTTTTGCATGCCCCATCAGGTTTGCAGCTCTCATTGTTGTTTGGTTCTCCGTTGAATCTAGTGGAACAGATCGGAGAGGAAATCAACGCGTTATTCGACTTCATGCAATATACTTACGGCCTCTTCGGCTTCGAGTTCTTTTTGGAGCTTTCTACTCGGCCAGAGAAGTACTTGGGCTCCATCGAGACCTGGGATACTGCGGAAGCTGTGAGCCTGTTTTCCTGTCTCGCGCAGACGACCGCACTGACGCACTGCAGCAACTCAGCAAAGCACTCGACGAACGGTACCCTGGCAAGTGGGATCTCAATCCTGGGGACGGCGCTTTCTACGGTCCCAAAATTGACATCACCATTCGTGACGCCCTTCGCCGATCATTTCAGTGTGCGACAATTCAACTCGACTTTCAACTGCCGGAACGCTTCAATCTGAAATATCGTTCTGCTGAGGAAGCAACTAGTCCCGACAAGCCACCAAGTCGCCCAGTCATCATCCATCGCGCTATCTTAGGGAGTCTAGAACGCTTTATTGCAATCATTACAGAACACTTTGCTGGAAAATGGTATGAGTAGACAGGATTTGGAAACTGTCTCAGTTAACGGTTGGTTTCGCTAGGCCGTTTTGGCTGTCTCCTCGCCAGGTACTTGTCATCCCAGTGGCTGCACCCTATGTAAGTTTCTTGCGTATCTTTGATGACGGATTTGCAATATCCTTGATTAGAAGGAGTATTCATCCGAAATCGCTACAAAACTGTCAGAGAGCGGTCTTTTTACCGATGTCGATAATGGGGCAGACACACTCCCCAAGAAAATTCGAAATGGGGAGATGGCGCAGTATAACTTCATACTAGGTGCGTCATACTAGAAAAGCGTTTTGAAAGGACTCATATCAATTCTCCTTAAAGTGGTTGGCCAGGAGGAGTTGGACGGCCGTTCAGTAAACGTCCGTAACCGAGATGACGTTGGGACCAAGGCCAAGACGGCAATGATAACCCTCGATACTATTATCGATAAGCTCGTTAGGCTGAAAGCGAGTAGGAGCCTCGAGAATACATTGCCAGCGTAAATAGTTCGTTGAGGAGAAATATGTAATTGCTAGAATATCTGGGGGTGCTGATGGACACGCAAACAGGTTTTTATTTTGGGCCTGCTCGTAATGTCCATGGTATGCGAGATGTATGGCGCAATAGGATGCACTGCAGTGCGTGGGTACATACACCATCAAGACACCTGATCATGCCAGATTACCAAGTTGGGATCGCTGGTAAAAGGAAGGTCGGTAGGCACAGAGGCTCCGTAAGATGAACTCACAAGGGCAAGAATGGCATCCCTCTCCGCAGGCGGGAGCTGACTGATTTGCTCTTGGGTCAGACGAAGAACTTGGAGTAGCATTGCCTTCAACGCGTGCGTGATTGAGCTTATGTCCTAGGTGGGATGTACCAATTGGATGCTTACCTTCTGTGAAGGTTCAATGCCATCGATGGCACCTGCCGGTGCAACCGGCGGCTGCTGTTGCTGATGTGACAGCTGTGGAACACCATAGTATGACAAGGGTGGCTGTTGCTGTGGCGGCGGTGCCGCGGATGAAGGGTGCATAGACACCTGAGGGGAGTAAAACGATTGAGGCATTTGTTGAGGGGGCGGAGCTCCGTGATACGGCTGATGTACGGCGGGTTGTTGGAGCTGTGGGATGCTCGGGGGGAGTGATGATAGATGCGGTGCAGGGGCAGGAGCCGGGGTTGGAGCGGGAGCGGGAACAGGGTGGCTTGAGTTAGTTGCGGCAAGCATACGCTAAACAAACACAGGGAAGGGATGAGGGCAGGATCGCGCAAAGCCTACTCTCGAATAGCTCACCTGGAGAATAGCGGGATCTACTATTTTGTTGAGGAGTAGAGCTTGAAAGAGGGCATATGCAAGCTGGGGATGTACTACGAGGAGAGACCGAGCTTGGTCTGGGTGGGTGATTACAAATGCCTGTTATGACATCAGGGCTTGAAGACGAGCGATCCACCAGAAGAAGACAGGGCCATGGATGACGCACCTTGAATTGTGCAAGGACTTCGACCAGCTGTGTGGGATTCATCGTAGCAAGCGTCTGACTAATCATATCTAATGCGGATGTCCCTGGAGGAACGGGAACACCTTGAGGGAGGTTGCGGAGAAACGTCCTGTCCTTGGTACTATCCGACTCCTTATCCCTTTCGCGTTTTGCATTTTCACGTTCGCGCCACTGTGCGCGTGTTTCGCCACCGTCAATAAGCTCCCCGCGCACGGTGGTCTTGCCCTCAAGAAAAGGGTCTGAATCTGCGAGGTCAATTCTGAGAGGTCTGCCGCCTACATCGACATTATTGAGATTTCTGACAGCAGACAAAGCAGTCTCGTGATCTATAGGAGAACCGGTGAGAGGCCAACGGAAATGGGGGTGAGACAGGCATTACCTGCGAATTCGCAGAAACCGTATCCCCTCGGCTTTCCGGTCTCCCTATCGAATACCAATCTAATAGAGTTTGTAAGATGAGTGTGAGAGAGAATGACCGGTGAGAAAACCTGAAGCCAACTACTTGACCGACTGACTTGAACACGTCGATGAGTTGTTCCTGTCCGAGTCGGTCGAATTAGGATTTGAAAGTTATATGAGATATGAATGACATGACGGACTTCTCCCATATTGTAAGGGACATTTCCGACTAGGACAGGGATGAGATTGTGTCGGTGTAAAAATGCTCCGGCTGGACGGACGTACCAAAAACGACCTTGCTCATGATACACAACCAACGCGGACACTGTGCGGACGCGAACAGGACCGAACGGAGGTGACAACAGCCA
>Ga0209488_10001270_pt1 | contig 21669 bp, 26 predicted proteins | sample Rivendell_Oct201_8_FD_188349 | JGI IMG/M metagenome (GOLD analysis project Ga0209488, IMG submission 188349) | Vadose zone soil microbial communities from the Eel River Critical Zone Observatory, Northern California, USA -... | ecosystem: Environmental > Terrestrial > Soil > Vadose zone >...
TCGTCGTGAGCACCCTCCCCACCCACGCTGCAGCCTGTGATGTCTACGGGAATGGCGCAGAGTGAGCAGAACGGTGAGTGGTGATAGTTACCCCAAACGGAAATAGACTCACAACGTATCGTTCTCTACCACGAACGCGTACTTTCCGACCCTGTAGCTCTGCCCTCCGAAGATGTCCGTAGGTAGGTAGCCAGGCTGTCCAGAGAAGAGACAGGAGAGTGAGAACCGGGAGTAGTGGGACAATTAGGCCTCGATCTGGTAGCGTCAAACGACCCATGGCGCCTGGGTATCGCGACAACAAAAAGTTAGCTCGAGGGTAAGACCTGATCACCTGGGCATAACCCACCAGCCACAGCGGTAGAAACAGCTCCGAGTAAGGTAGCGACCCATAGAACGCCACGAGCTCTCCACCATCGCAGCTCGCGCTGTAGCCTGTGCCGATCCATGTTGGATAAGGTGACCTGCCGGCGCGTGTCTTTCTTTTTGCTCTCGTTCAGCCAGGATCCGAGCGCGTTCGAGCGTGCCATGACGTCCTTCTTACGGATTTCCTCTTCGACAAGGGGGCCGCAATTCTCGCAGACGGGTGGGTAGCGCGCGTAAATGGAAGCCTTGTAATCTGCAAAGCCTGCAAGACGAGGTGCATAATCTGGATCCTACGGTGCGGGACGGAGAGGTGGTAAGAGCCTGGGAAAGACTGTGTACGAGCAGGGGCGCACGTCATCAGAGGGCGGTAGATAGCTCGACAGGAGGCTGATGACGAGCCTCTGGTTGGATTGGCAGGCAGAGCAGAAGGGCGCGCTGCCGAACGTGGTGAGAAGGCGATCCTTGCGTGGGGATGCTGAATGGCGGAGCTCAGAGGTGCATAATTGAAGATAAGGGAAGGGGACGCGCACCTCTGCGAGCAAAAGATTTACGGTTCAAGGACTCATCGTGCATTGCGGGATCATCTGAACGTATTTCACCGCTCGCGTCGTAGTGGTTCCAGCAGGCACAGTGAGGGCAGAGAAAGGAGAGTGGCTGAGGGGGTGGGGGGGAAATGGTAGACTGACAGAAGAAGCAGACAGGAGGCACCGTCCGGCGCAAGAGTGTGCCCATGGTGTCCAGGTCAAAGTTGAGGTCGAGGTGGTTGAGGTTGGTCACGGGTGTGTCGGGCCGGACTGGCCACAATGTCACTCGTACCAACACCGTCAACAGCGCGGGGAGATCTCATCCTTCAGCCTCCCTTCTTCACCTCCTCGCTCTTTGTAAACCTCTTCCGAGCGGACATAGAACAACTTACAGATTTATTCGTTCGGGCATATGCGGACGATACCACCGAGCCATTTGCCCTGTTCAAGCGTTTATGGCAAGAACAAGGATGGGCTTATATCCACCTCAAGGTTTTCGACGCCCGTGCTCGCCATGGTTACTTAACTATTGCCTGTAGGCTTTTCCTCGGTACGTAGTTCTCGTTTATACAAATGCATTTATAAATAACTTACTGGCAACCAATAGAACGAATTACCGAACGCGTCGAACCCATACGTAGTCTAGTCGCACTGTTTGGATTATACACTTTTTATTTTACACAACCATCGGACACTCGGATACCGCTCTACTCAATAAAGCACATCGATATCACTCTAGGTGAGTACGGTTTGGTTCGGGGTGGGCTTGGCAATTTGACAAGCCCATTTCACAGATCAGTATCAAGTACTTCTAGGACTGCCAAAGGCCGCGTCGGCAATACTGGCACCTTATGCTTCCCAGGTCCTATCCGCGTTGACAGACGCGAAAGTGTTCTACATACTACCGGTGTCCAGGCTGGAACCGTATAATCCGCGTGTACTTCCGCGCGAGGTGTATGCTGAGGACGTGAATGATGCAATCCAAAGCGACGGACGGACGTTGCCTGTGGAGTCGGAGGTAGACGCCCCCGTGCCTGGCCCGAGCAGTACGCAGGAAGATGCGACAACAGGGCCAAAGGTACCAAAGAAGAAGGGACGGCCGTCGAAGCGTGATATGGCGAAAAAGGCGAAGGACGCTGTCGCAGGACTCGATCGATGGCTGCAGCGTACGGACTCTGTTGGGAGGACGGCAGGTGGAGATAGGCCGAGTCGTGCGCGTGGCCACGGAATACTCCCTCATGGACCGGCTGTGTCAAGAGCAAGCTATCGCACACAAAAGATGCGCGTGCTGGATGCACTGCTGGAAAGTGAGGGGGGCGAAGGGGTGGAGGCGTTGGAACGAGCGAACATGGCGGTGGTGGGTCGGCTGAAGAGGATTGATGCGATGGCTGCTGAGAAAGGTATGGAAGTTGGGGGGGAAGGCGGGGAGTTAACAGGGCTGGGACGGGTTGAACGAGCGGCGAGAGAACTTGGCCGATGGGGTGATGGTAATGGCAATGGCGGTGTATTGAGCTTGAGCGAAGGCGCGGGCCTTTCGGGGTGATGTATTATGTAATCAGGTAACTACAGGCCGACGCGCTTGCTTGACTTGAATGCCAATTGCTTGCCGTGCTCAGCTCCCCCACTCGACGACCTCGAGAACCTGTCGTTCTTTTCCCTCTTTCCTTTCCCTCCCTTTCCCTCCCCCCCACAACCATGTCCAGTGGCCCCAACAGATATCATGTTTCCAACCTAGACAGTCCCTCCACAGCAAATCTTCTTACGTCGGGACAACCGAGCGTGCAGGCCGCGCTCCTTCGCGGCCCAACATTCCGCTCGGCTTTTGTCAGTTTTCACATCCACTCTCCCTTCTCCTTCCTCATATTCTGTTAGAATGAGTCTCCGTATCCTTCACCCGTGGGCACCAGATCCACCTTGGTGCATTCAATATCAGACAAGGTGCGCACTCCCCGCGCCTGCGTGAACTCTTCTTTATCCCCTTTTCGACCTTACTCTCAGTTTTCCTTATCCCCCGACCCTGCATCCTGGGGCTCCGACCTCTCTCCCAATCACACCGAGCCGGACGACTACCTTCATAACCCGGATCCAAAGCGCGACAGGAAAAATGACAGAGGTGGCTCGATATTTACCTTTCGTGGCCTCACAAATCTCGGCTGTCTGGCTCTTCTCGTCGCTATTCTACTTGCTCTATTGTCTGTCTTCCTAACTTGGCATACATTGCACTCTCCCGCTTACGCCCACTCTCAACAGCGCTGGTTATCCCGTTGTCACATTTTTCACAAGGAACCACCTTACTCGTCAAGGTGGATTTAACCTCGGGGGAATCAACGGTTCTGGACAGGTCGATATGTCCTCTAAACCCTTCCCTAATCTTGCTGACTGTTATCACTTGTCATACAGGTTCCTCAGCTCATCAATATTCGAGGTCTCATCGACTCAGACACTCCTCAGAGCGCTAAGACCATATCGTCCTTCATCAGTAACGACGCGACTCAATACACACTGGTGTTCTCTGACGAGTTCAACACTCCAGGTCGCACTTTTTGGAAAGGTGACGACCCATATTGGGAGGCTGTCAATCTTCACTACTGGCAAACGGGCGACCTCGAGTGGTATCGTGAAGGGAACGCCATCACAAAGGATGGCTATCTTCAGCTCACCCTCCGCCAGGAGGTGTACAACAACCTCAACTATACGAGTGCCATGGTGACCTCATGGAACAAGTTTTGTTTCACGGGTGGCATCATTCTTGCCAGTGTCTCCTTACCTGGAGCGAGTAACGTTCTTGGTCTATGGCCTTCCGTTTGGACTATGGGAAATCTGGGTCGCGCTGGATATGGCGCCTCTCTCGAGGGCATGGTGCGCATTTATGTTCCCTTTCCATAAATCAAAGTTGGACACTGAAACACTATTATGACAGTGGCCGTATACATATGATTCATGCGACGTCGGAACTGCTCCTAACCAGACTTTCAACGGCCAGCCGGACCCTACAACCCTACCAGGAGACCAGTATAATGGCGATGCGTTCTCCTATCTCCCAGGTCAACGACTATCTGCCTGTTCGTGTAAAAATTCATCGCATCCTGGACCTATGGTAGATGGGTCATTTGTGGGGAGGTCTGCACCAGAGATTGATATATTTGAGGCGACCGTGCGTATGATAACAGGTTATTCCTTTTTCCAAACTAGAACCGGCTCTCTTTCAGGCCAAATATAACAAGATTTCTGGCCAGATTGTGGGTCAGGTCTCCCAATCTCTTCAAGTTGGCGTGAGTTTAATCAACAGTCTTTGATTCCCAAAGTTTACGTGTCACCTCCCCAGCCGTTCAACTATAATTATACTTATCAAGAAGACAAGACGACTATTCCTAACCCCGCTGTCACGAAACTTAATTCGTACAAGGGCGGCGCATTCCAGCAAGCCGTTTCTGCCCTCACGGAGACCGACCAGACTGCCTACGAACTAAGTGGAGGAATGTTTTCCACTTATGGTTTCCAATACAAGTCAGGACTCTCTGATGCAGTATGTAGTCTCTCGTACGTCATCCCCATTTGACTGAGTTTGGGTAGTATATCACTTGGGTATCGAACGGCGTACAAAGTTGGACATTACCTGGTGATGCCATTGGCGCAGATCAGCAGGTCCAGATTGGCGCTCGGCCTATTCCCCAAGAACCAATGGTGTGTAGACTTGACCCAGTGTACCGCCCTTACTGACTTGGATGTTCGCACAGTACATCATCGCTAACTTAGGGATGTCACCGAGCTTTGGCAAGATAGACTTTGATCACTTAACATTCCCGACTACGATGCGAATTGATTATATCCGCGTCTACCAACAATCAGATCGGGTCAATATCGGCTGTAGCCCAGATAATTTCCCGACGGCGGATTATATCGCACGGTCAGTAGTGGTACTTGTTCCTCACTGCGTACTCGTGCCTGATCTATCACGACTGAAGATATCCCGAGGCGTACGACAACCCTTTGTTGACGACGTGGCGGGGTGATTACGGACAACCATTCCCGGGAAATAGCTTCCTTAACCAGTGTTGAGAGTGTTTTCACTACGTTCGAAGATATTTGCACGGACTCGATCTTGGGGACAGCATTGCCACTATTTCGTTTCTTGTCTCGTTCACTGTGCTTTATTTACCAGAAGAGTTGGGATGTCCACTGAGCGCGTGCCGGCTTTTATTCTATACTGCATTACGTTTGTTTGACCCACTCAGCGCTTTGTATACCCTGTCAGGTTTTACGACTACGGCTAGCTTAGCACTTCGGATATGTTATGTATGAGCCTAAAGCTTGCGCTTTCTATCCTTATATTCCCCCATCCCAAGACATTCTTGATACGCAGCATATCTTCGTTCCATACACCCACCATGTTTTGAGACAGTCACTGTATTGTCGGCTAGCGCGTCGAGAATAGATCTGTCATGGACATTGCCTTCCTGATTGCCTGATGGTGATTGGCTTGGTTGCGTGGCCATACAGTATCCGAAAAGACCACGTCTTGTATTCCTGGTCCTTGATCTGCTCTCACGTAGGCATTCAATTCGTCAGATTTTTGCAACTGAATTGGAAAATGCCCGCAACATCTTGTTCTCAGCACAACCAGAATCGGAGGAGAGGCGTGATCATAAAAGCAAGGAGAGGGGAATGTCTGCAATTGGCCCGGGCTCGCCCGTGCCGCCAAAAGATTATCAATTACTGGGTACTCGAGTACTGTACTGTACTGTACACACATGTCCGGTGAATTTCTATGGTTGAACAAAATGGAGAGACGAGACGATTATAGGTATGAGGGTATTTGCGGCCACATTCTCCAATTCACAGGAGTACCCGAAATCATGACGAAGCCGAACCAGGTGAATAGGAGCATGATGAAGAGCAAAAGATGATCTTGAAAATACAAGACCACCTCTTTTGCAACACATTCCAGAGCTCAAAGTCCCCTGCGTCGTGCTCGACTCCCAAGTGGTGCATGCAGTACACCTCCGCAAAGAGGATAAGTCTACCAAACAAAAAGTCAGCACAACTCCCTTTGAATCACGGCAGGCCATACCTCTCTATGAGCGATAGCGATGTGAACTCCTCAAGATCGGAGAGTGACTGACCCCCCTCAGAAAGAACGAGCGCTCGTCCACCGTACCACTCATATTCACCATAGGGACGAGGGACTACCCATCCACTGATGCGGTTTATCTTATTGTATGCAAGCTTCTCGTTGCCGAGCTGGCGAATAAGCTCAGCCTTGTCTTTTTTAGGCACGACAGCGAATTTGACCACAACGTGTGATTTGCTTGACGCAAACACGGTTGACCAACTTGCACCGAGGTGGCGGTCAAGATGTACGAATGGGTGGTCCAGCTTCTTCGCACCGTGAGAATGGTTGACGAGCGAGAGTTCCATTGGGGAGGCATCAATGCATCGAACTGTCAAGTTGTCCTGAGCCTAGAGAGATTCGTCAGCACAACGTCCGAAAAAAGGATAAGATCTGGACATTAGTTAGTGTGCATGAGGCACTTTGACTTTCGTCCCGTTCAATCACCATCCCGGGCCTTCCTGAGAACCTATGTCTTCCAGTGTCGGTCTTCGATCCTGAATTCGACGAGGGTAGATCTCTCATGGGAACAACCACACCGAGTCCTTGCCTCAGAGGCTCGTCATCGATAAATGCTCCAGATCGGTGGTTGTGTGGTGGGTTCTGGCTCGTCCTGAGGTCGGAGACAAAACGTCATTACGGGTGAGGAAAGCATTTTCCTGGTGTCCGAGGGGTGTAGATGATGATATAGTTGAGTCCGCTGGATACAATTGCCCAGCGGACGCGGGGCTGAATGTCGCCCGCATGATACCCAAGCTAGAGGTAGAGATAACATGACTCAGACAGGAGATGACTGACAGATGCAACCTCACGAACCTTGCCCAAGATGGCCTTGTAACCATCATATTTGGTCGGTGTTAACTCAACGCAAAGTTGTGCAGGTGATCCATCTTCCATCTGTCCCATGAGTTGTCCGATGAAATGGTTAAAGACCTTCGGGGACTTGTCCTCCCCTAGGGTATGCAGCCCACCGTCGACCTGGTAACTGAAATCGGAGACTGCTTGATTGAGAGTCGCGCGCTGTTCAGCTCGGTACACCAGTCGCCTTCCTGTCATGGCATGATAGAGATTGCAGACAAGGCTAGAGAGGTATCGCGAAAGGGCCTTTGGCTCGTCTTCATAATTAAACCGGAAATGTTGGTCTACGCAATCGTCTCGCAACCGTTCCAAAATATTGTTGGGTGTAAAAGTGCGGCCCTTACGGTTCGTGAAACTTGTTCTTGCTGCTTGGTCGGAGTACGACTGATCAAGTATCGCACCCAAGTGCTCGAGCATTTTAGTCGGTAAATATTCACATAGATGTACGGAGGATGGAAGTCGTTCGGGTTTCCACAACGGGAGGGTGAAGGAGGTGGTTCTCGCAGCGCCATTCTGTCCTGCTGTCTTATCAATGCTGCCAAGAAAACAACGCGTATCTTGACCGTTCGGGATAAGGAGGTCTCTCAACGTGTGAATAGCCGCGCCAGACATGTAACGAGCGTGCAAGGAGAGGAGCCAGAAGAGATAAATAAAATGAAGATAGCTCTCAGCCCCTCGCTCTTGGAATGACGATCAATCCCATTCAAGTGAATGATATCTAAAAGGGGAAAGTCGCCCTCCGGACGGGCAGAGACCGGTGAAAATGGTTTAACGTAACGGCTGGTGTATAGCCCGCTATTTAGCGGTGCGGGTGCGGTGATTCATTTTTAAGGGGTGAAATTCAATTCACCCTTGAAAAAATCAATGGCCGAGGAATTAGCAGGTGATGCCCTTCCGGTCGCCGGGTGATTTTCGCCTCCTTGGGTCTTCATAGTGCACTTACCAAAAAGAGAGAAAGGAATGCAAAGTGAAGGTACTTTAAGATTCTGCCGTATGTGTGTAGTAAATGTATACGCGTCATGACGATGATGGTGGTGATGGTGACAATGATAGTGGTGATAATGATGATGATGATGATGATGATGACGACTACTCCCCGTAATCCACCCTCTTCGGTTTTCTTCGCTTATCGAATGTCATGATGAAGCAGGAACGCGCAACAGCACTTCTAGCTTTGCCAACGTTCGCTCGAGTGTAATGATGCCCCCCGCCGTCAACCGTGGCACGGCCGGGTCTCTATCACTGTCTCTATCACCGTCACCGTCGCTCCCAGGGGCAGAGGCAGAGGCAGAGGCAGACGAGGACTCCTGAGGTGTCTCTCCGCGGCTCTTCTCGACCAATGCCCGAGCGTCACGGAGCACTTTGGTGAGCCGACCTTGCGTGTGATATAGCCAGTTGATCTCGGACTCGAGTGAGCCGAGGGGGATCTCGAGCGCACGGCGAACAAAGCCGCGCGAGAGGACGTATGCCTTTTCGTTGTACAGCCTGCTGTTGATGATGCCCTCCTCAGTCCCACGGAGCTTGTCGTATGCGGGCTCGCAGAACCAGCTGTTTGACGATTATTAATATTTTTTTCACCGCACCCGACGGATCAGGGATGATGCGAACGAATCGGATACGTACGGTTCTTTCACTAGCACGAGGCCCTGAATGGAAACCAGAGCTTGGAGCAGTGATGATCGTGAGGGACTCCATGATTCACTTCTATCTCCTGCCCACGTGCCAAGGATGGACAGGCAGACTTTCCCCTCTTCGTATAGATTCCTGAAGAAATAGAGAGGCCATGAATACAATGCTCTGCGAGGGGAAGCAAAAGCGACGGGACCCACGGGTTGACTACGGAATCGCATACAACAGGTGTCAGCGTTAAAAATAGATGAATCACACCACACCACGTACCCCGGCCGTTCCCGTTCGTCCAGCTGAGGAAGTGAGCTATTGGAGGACTTTGTGGAAAATCTGAGTCCAGCATCCAATCTATCACGAACGGTGCATCTTCGTATGGCGTATTTTCTGGACCAATGATGAGAGACCGAAGCAGGTCTGACCTATCTTCATAAGCTCGTACAACGATGGATTCTGTCTCGCCTTTAGCAAAGTGTCACAAGAAAGATCTGAGGCGACCAACCTGGCAGACTGCTTGACAAGGCACGGTACTCTTTTTGTAACCTCGTTAAGAAATTACGGGAGGGCTGTGATGGTGTTGAGTTGTAGTACGCATGATCATGTGGTGCTCCGGGAAGAATGTCGAAGCGCTTCCAGTGGGATGCTTTATCCTCATCGTCGTCGACCGCACTCACGACAGCCCCATTAACCGATACATCCTCTTTTTCAGTAGCGTCTCTAGGCACGTCTGGCGAGGACGATCGTAACGTAGATGACGGAACTTGAGAGACCGATGCCGTATCCTGTTGATCTGCGGGAACTGCTGGCACCGTTGGGACGATATGGTCCCACCAACTTGTGTGGACTTCGTTATCTGGGGTCTGGATGTCGTCCATCTGCGCATCATCCACGTCCATCACATAATCCTCTTCCTCGTCAGTCTCCTCCCATTCGTCATTGTCATCGTCGTTGGGTTGTACTTGCCAGTTCCCGTCTTCGTCCATTGCCCACAGCTCGGTGTCATGATCGTTAATGTGGCCATTCTCCGGGTCGCCTTGGGCGGAACCTTCACCCCAGAGATCCTCTAGTTGTTCCAAGGTATCATATAACCGAGTGAGGCGTTCCAGAGGATACTTCGCTACCGCCCCGTTTGGCAGAGTAACTTCCACGCTGCCATCCAGCCCCAACTATTGCTGAGAGTCAGCTTTAGCTTTCTCCAATGACATGAGTGTGAAACAAACGTTGGAAACCTCCCCAAACCAGTTCAATGACGTGTCATCTGGTCCTGGCTTGCGAATTTTGCCCTCGACAATGTGATCTGGTTCGCGCCGATGAGCAATATCCATGCCGATATCTGCCATCGTCTTGCGCCAGCCTCCGTAGTGGCCGTCGGATACCACAGGTAATTCTCGCACCCAGGGCTCAACCTCGCCTATCCGAGGTACCTTAGGCTTCTCTAAGCCATTAGTAGTACCTTCGTGGTGGATGAAGACAAAATCACCCCGTCGAACACCTAGGCCATCAAATGTGGTGGGCGCCACAGCCGACCAATCGTTCGTTCCGTGAGGGTCGAGCTCGAGCACGGACGCTAGCTCAATCTCGCCAGTATCGCTGAATCGGATGGTAGCGGTTCTGTCTACCGCGTTAACGCTCTGCACCACGGCTACACGTTTTTCATCTTCGCCTTTCCAAAGAACGTGATCCCCAGGCCTCACCAACAGGAGTCAGCTTATATGGTGAAACGCGGCTGCATCCAATCACTCACCAACAGTCATATTCGTCAGGGTTCAAATAAGGAATCAGCTTGGTCGTGAGCATGGTTTCCGTTGAACCATCCTGCCAAAGGACGTCCACTGTGGTTTGTGTCTCCCGCACCACATAAACACGAACTTCAATGACGCCATACGGTTCCCCTTCCTTGCCATGCCGAGTAGATGGGAGGTTTGCAGCATCTTTTAGAACAACCTTATCTCCGACACGCATCATCCATTCTGCTCTGCTGCGTACTAACTTGAGCTTGGCAAGGTTTTCTCCCGACCAAAACCGTTCCGGGCGGGAAACATTTTGTGCAACCCCAGGAGGCAGCTGTAACAGCTTAGAAGCACGACGAGCAGAAAGGAGGACGAACAAACACACCGACTGATTAATTGCCAACCATGAGATGGCCAAGACGCTATGTTTAACATCCACGACTGTATCGGATTGTCCATTTCGGAGTGGTCGTGAAAAGAACCCGAACAAATTTCCAACACTCGCGGGTGGGGGGATTATATCCTGAAACAGCATGCGACAATCATCGTAGGACGAGCAATGAAAGTCACTCACGCTTCCTTTTTCTCCAACGGTCAAACGTGAGCTCAACTCTGGCAGCCGCACCAGTTGTCCATTGGAAACATCTACGACGGCTTCATCGAAGAGCTTGTACGGATAAGGATGACGCTATGCCCTGGTGTGAGCAAGGGATCTCACCTCGACAACCTGACGAAGAGTGAGCGTGGAAGCTTTCGCACCAAGAGGGGGCGCACCTGGCCAATCCAATTGTCATAAGCCACGTAATCCCCAATATCAACGTCCGCCGGTGTCTCAATGTCATTCATACTTTTCCAATGGAGAACGGGTTCACCACTAATGGCGTGTTCGAGACGGCCCTTGACGTCGACACTGGTAATCACTCCGGAGCGCACATCGTCTATACTCCTCTTGCACAAATCTCCGGGCTGAAACATGCGATCTACAAGAGTAAATTCTGACTCTGGCAAAATTTCACGGATTCCATTGGGAAAGAAGGACACCCCAACTTCTCCCTTCTCAAGCGGTCTCATCAGTGGGTCTTGCTGGTCTTGTGGTGGCGGCGTGTCATCTGAGTCGTGCCAGCATCTCTATAAAGCCATAGGAATAAGCCAAGAGTTAAGGCTGCTCAGGTTGAGAAAAATGACAGTTACACACCAAAACTATACCGTAAGAGCGAGAATTATTGCGTTGTACGATATCTTCTTGATAGAACTTGAGATGTAACGAAAATGAGATCAAATGGCTGAGGTTGTAAAAGAAGGAGCACCTTTGTGGGTATCCTAGCCTTTCCATTGGGTGTCATGACGGATAGGCAAGCGAGATTGAAGAGGAGAGGAGAGTCTGTGTGTGCCGTGGCTGCGACCCTTGCGTGCGACGATGACCTGGACCCCGGTCACTTCTCAGATAAGATCTGTCCTTCCACCCAGCCACGATTATGCCTTTGTCCACACTTCCAGTTGAACTGATTGTCCGCATACTCGAAGTTCTCGACCCTCAAGCCCTTGTCCTCTGCAGACGGGTAATTCTTTCCCAGAACCGTTACTCCTCCCTCTTTTTGAACAAAACCTAGACTAGTCGCCTTATTAAATCGTTGATTGATGACACCGTTTCTCTCCAATATCACATCGAGCTCTACTCGTCGGGGATGGTAGATGGCCCTCCAGGTAAACTGAGCCACTCCGAACGCCTAGGCTTACTCCGGAGCTACGAGGCCTCCTGGAGAAACCTAGATTGGAACGCGTTCACATCCCTTCCCGTGCCCCATGGCAGTGTCTGGGAACTCAACGGCAATGTTTGGGCACATAGTAAAGGAAGCGATGCTATCGAATTTGTTCAACTTCCATCTCGTCTACGCGGCATTCCTCTGCATCAGTGGACGGTCAGACTAGACTTTGCCCTGCAAGACTTTAGTATGGACCCATCCCAAGATTTGCTTGTGACTGTCGAGAGGCTTACAAAGTGCGTCTGGCCGACTTTCTCTTGGGGGGCGAACGCGACTGATTGACGCTTTTTATCCAGTGTCTCCCACCTTTGTCAAGTCCGGTTTCTTAGTCTATCAACTGGTGAAAAACATCCATTGACCACGGATACAGCAACCATTGAATACACTCCGGCTGCACCTGTAAATCCCCACATCCACTGGGAATACCTGATTCGAGTCAGCGACGATTACATAGGGATATTATTCAAAAACAAAGAACCTGAAGATGACGGTGACGAGAATGACTTGGTAGTCTGGAACTGGAAAACAGGTTCCAGGAATCTGGTGAGTGGTTGTTGTTCCTTTTGTTGTACGTGGCGTATCAAGTTACTTGCTCCTCAGAGGGTGACATCATTCGACATCGAGTCCTTCACGTTCATAAGCAACAATTTTGTTTTGGCGTCCTCGTCTACTTCACGCCCTCTGGGCGACAAGCGATCTGCATTGCTGCTTTATAACATAGACCGGGGAGTCGCTTGCAACAAGGAAAGCCTGGATACCCATCTTCTACGTTATCTATGTCCAGCTCCATCTCCCCAGGGCCGCCCCTACATCTCTTTAACTTCAGATCCGTCACCAGGTTGGTCATCGAGTCCCAGCCTGCAGGTACCATTCCAAATCCCCAGCAACGAACGGGCAATTGCTTTTAATCTACGTCACTTTCGTCGGGGAACTTCCTACATGCGGACCTTCCTGATCCGGGCTAGTACTCTTCTCGGGCATGTCACCAACAGCACTTTAAAGGAGGGAGGGCGTGATATTGAGTGGGAATCATGGGGCCCGTTATTCATTGAACCCATCCCCTATCAAGGCCTGTGGTCCGTGTATACGTGTTTCCTGTTTGGGATGCGGCATATCCTCCCTGAGGTTGTATCCCGCGACGACAGGCTAGTGATGATCGTCCGTGATCTTTGTCCAAGGCGGTATGTGAAGGCCAGTGAAGAGGAACGCGAGGAGAGCAATGCACTCTATCAGGTGATGGGTTGCGAGCGACCTTATCCACGTTCGATCGTGAAGTGTGTACCCCTCCCGCCAGGAATCAATCGCTCGTCGGACGTTGATCTCATGATCTGTGAAGATGGTATCGTGATACTCGAGGTTCGTCATGCGAAAGCTTGCGTCTTTTATGGCTACGCGATTAATGCCGTTGGGCTGTAGGGCGACTTTGACAATGGGACCCGGACCCAACAGATTCATTTACTGACATTCTGATGATACTAATATGTCTCTTTAAAGGAGGAATGACCAATGTACGGCATTTGTGCCAGTGGGCTGTGTGTATTATTTTCTCGTACTTATGCGCGGGCACGAGTACAGCAGCATCAGGGCAATGCGGAGAACATTTGAATTGAGAATACACTGTAACTTACCATTAAGTCGGGAGCAGCGCCCAATCTTGAGTTATCGTCCGTCTGTACAACTCCACAACTCCATCCAACTATCCATGACTCATTGGTGTATAAATACTCGTCTTCTTTCCACCCGCACACTTCTTCATCCCGCCCCGCATGTTCAAACCCGCTTCACATAAACTGATCTCTGCCGCTGCCAAATCACGTTCCGCCCAGGTATTCTACGCCGTCAGTGTTACACCCTCCCTGTATTTTTAGCATCGCTCATAGTCTCACATTCTTGGCTTTACCAACACTAGCCAGTAAGAGGCTTCCGCCATGAGCCAGAGCGTTCAGAAGACGTCGATATTTCTTCCGATAATGTGCGTCCATCTTGGTCGCCACCCGTGAAAATTTGCTCATCCTCGTGGTTAGGACTTTATCGTGTCCATCCTTCGCGCAAACCCCTCCGCGAGGGATGCAAAGTCATATCTAGCTTCTTTCGGCGCCCGACCTCGCCCCGTCCCCGTACCGGCATATCTACCCACTCCTCTATTCACCGACCGCCAAGTCGTTCGCGATGAACGGCCCGCGGTGGAGGAGCCCAAACCTACTCCCATCGTGACATCGATCCTCGACCCCGTGCATCACCGAACCGCCCTCGTTAAGCTACAGGGCCCGTTCACGGATCGCCAATTGGACAGCATCGCCCGAGGCATGGTCTACCTACAAAAGCTCGGTCTCGTCAGTGTCATCACCGTTGAGCAGGACCAGGTACCTCGCGGTGAGGAATGTGAACGCGAGGTCATATTAGAAGAGACGACGCGGGTCGTGGAAGCCCTCGAAAAGCAAGGAGCCAAAACGCGTCCGGTACTGGGCGCCGTTGTTCGCCTTGGTCCTCACCCCAGTCAAGACCCAACCACGAGCCGCTCGCGGGCGCCCGTCCCAGAGGCACACACGTTCCCATCGGACCTTTCACCGATACGCTCTGCGTTACGCGCCGGAGAGATACCGGTCCTTTCTCCTTTAGCCCTCGATTCGTTCTGCCGCTCAACCAGAGTAGGTGCCAACGACGTGATTGCCGCTCTGGCACGTGGAATGCTGGAAGCGGCCGAGCTCGAGCACAGCCAAAAGCCAGTTGAAACAATAACGCGTCCGGAAATTGAGATTGATTTAACGCCGATGCGCCTCATGATCATCAGCAAGGAAGGTGGCGTGCCCTCTTATGCCCGGTCTGGCCTTCCACACCTGCTTGTCAATTTGGAGGCAGAGTACAAGTACATCCACGACACTTTCCAATTCTCGTGGACGGCCACTCATCCGACAGCGCTCTCGAATCTCGACTTGGCGCACACTTGCCTTGCCTATATGCCACCCTCTTCGTCGGCAATCATGGTAAACCACCGGGCGCCAAGCTCATTGATCGGTAACTTAATTACGAACAAGCCAGCCGTAAGTTCCAGCCTGCCTCACGCGTTGCTCCAGGGCAATCGGAGCCTTACGTCCAACACACCCACTCTCCTGCGCCGTGGTCTCAGCGTGGAGGTCATTCGGGATTGTGGCAAAATCGACCGAGCGAAGATGACCCAACTTTTAGAACAATCGTTCGGCCGCGTGCTCGACCGCGACGCCTTCTATGCCCGTCTGGAGAAGGACCTCGACTTTGTCATTATCCTAGGCGACTACGCTGGCGCCGCCGTCGTCACCAGGGAAACATCCAGCGCAGACCCCTCCGCTCCTCCGACCGTCTACCTCGACAAGTTTGCCGTCCTCCCGAGTCACCAGGGCGACGGCACGGTGGACTTTCTCTGGGTCGCACTGCACGACGAGACGTACGGCCTCGGCCTGCCCTTCTCCGTGAACGTGAACGGCGGAAAGGAGGGCCGTGGGGAGGGCAAGGACCTCGTCTGGCGCAGCCGGTCCAACAATCCGGTCAACAAGTGGTACTTTGAGCGCAGTTCCGGTCATGTGCGGATGGGCGACTGGGTCCTTTTCTGGTGTGACGCCGAAAAAAGGTTAAAGACAGAGGGAGGTCGGCGTGCCTCTGCGGGACTGTCATATGTGGAAGAGTGGGAGCACGGGCGGTTAGCTAGGTGGGTTGACGTCGTGCCCAAGGTGCCCTCAAGCTGGAAAAAATGATTCGAAGTAAGCCGAAAAAGTGGCGTGTAGGATTCTTAGCTTCCCGCGAGATCTTAGGAAGCGAATTAATGACGAGGGAACGGTGCAGGGAGCATGTTGTGTATTTATAGGGTCATACATTAATCATAGAAGCCGCGGTCTGAAGTACTGTACACAACACGAATGGAAGGCCGACACGAGATGAGAGGTACACCTTATCTAGCTTTTGCGGGCCCTGCGTCTTGCCCTCGTGTTATGTATCGTAGGTTGGGCAGAGAGTTGCGAACTCGAGTTTTCAGCTGCATGTGACACTTTGGCTCTTTGTGCGTTGAGAGTCCCAACCCTCTTCCAAGGTTGATATGGACAACCCTGTTTCAACACCGAGTTTAGCAGATCAGCTACACCGTCTTCGATACGCTCCAAGAAGCCACTAGTGGTCCAGTGATCGATGTTCTTTAACACCAGGAACAAATCGATGATGCCCGCTGGGTTATCCAAGTCCCACTCGTAGGCGTGCCCCCTGCCGTCGCGACCGGCATCACTGTTCGGGCCTGGAAACAGAGCGGACCGGACGATCTATCATGCCACGGAGGATTCAATTAAAAAGTCAGGTAACAAAAAGCAAACGGGACCGTTGCACACACCGGCGGTCTTTCCCCTCTGCTGACGTACCAATCCACGTGCGCCCTGACGGTGCCATCGGACCAGACGAAGCCAAACACGGGCGCCTTGACATGGAGAGAATGGAGGTGCCTCACGGCGGCGGCCGTCGCCATTCGGTTTTGTCGGTAGGCGTCTTCGAGGAGGGTGTGCACAGGCTTCTTGTCCTCCCAGAAGGTGGACGCGAATTGGAAGCCTGGCGTCCGCGGCAGCTGCACGCATGGCGTGCTCTGGGTCGCGAACGACTCGCCTCCCCTCGTTGCGGAACCCGTGAGGCTGCTGCGCCTCAACTGCTTGAAGGCCGATTCCGCGGCGTGCGACAATTTCCGGATGGCGTTCTCCGGGACAAAGACCACACCATCAGGAACGACGCTCTTCGCGTTCAGAATTCTGATGGACTGGCTGCTGCGAATTTGACGGCATGACGAGGGTTGTGGCAGGCAGATGGACCATTTCGACCTGGTAACGCCAATCAACAAGTGTCAGGTGTTCTTATTCTGAAAACTTTACTTGTATGTGGCCTCCTGAAGTGCAGAACTGCGCAGGCCTTCGTACCTGACGTGGCTATGAGCTTAAATGACGATTATTCCGCAACCATACTCACACGTTTGAGACGAAGTCTGCCTCCGATACCTTGTCATCGGAGGCAGAGCGCATCTTTCGGAGATGCTCCCAAGAGAAGAACACGGCCTTCAGCTCGTCGAGAAGCCGACAATTGCTGCTGGCGGGGACGGACTCGGAAAATAGACGAGGACATTCCTTCTGGGCCCTGGTCATAAACTTCACGAATTCCGTGCTTGAAGTCGCCTTCAGTCGTCGATGAAACTTTGACGACTAGACCAACAAGGATAATGTCACAGTCCAGTTGTCGAAGCTGAGCAACAAAATACATCCTTACTTTATCCAACCATTCTGCAGGAAGGCATCCCTCTGTATCAAATACATTATTAACGGTCCCCTCGAATTCATTGGGCAGATCCGAATAAGCCACTTCTTCACATCCTTGGTGGAAGCACCAAGTATCAAACGACTTGGCGTTCTTCGCAATCCTAAGGTGAGACATCTAAACAACGTTCAATGCACAGACAGAGAAGGCGCACGCAGAAGCGGAGAGTGTGCGTGAACCAGTTTTGCCCCTTTTTCTTGGGGCACTTGTGGTTGTGGCCGCCGAATCTAACGAGGATCTGGTCATTTATAAATGTGGGTGTCGATTATTGAGTGGTGTGTTTGTGAAAAGATTGCTAAAAAAAGAAAAGAATGTGAGTATATTCGTAAGAATCGTCAGCGCGTAGATCGGTCGTTGAGAATATGGGGTGATTCAAACTCTGCGTATGGGCGTCACAGAGAAAGAGTTGTGTATTAACGGCATTTCGTAACTGACTCGCACAAAAGAAGGCGTTTAAGTTTGATGCTCCGACCTAGTCTAAGATACCACGTGACCGCGTCATCCGCCCTACTAGTAGGACTCAGAAGAGACTGTCCATAAATTTACGCGAAGCCTCCACACCGAGCTGCGTACACTCAGTTATTCTCTAGACAGGAACCAAGGCAAGTCATGACTTACGAACGTCGCTGCATTGGCAGGGAATGCCTGACAAGACTCTGTTAGCAAATGCAAATGCTTCGAGTCGCGGCGCAGAGACTCACTCGAGCCATGGCCGGTCCAAAACCCTTCCACAGTGCTTTCACACCATCTACGGCGATAGTCTTCCGTGCACAGTCCACTATACCAGAATATGTCCCGGTGGGTGCAGATTGTAATCTTGATTTTAGAACCTAGCGCGCGTGAAATCAGCCTTCGGACTTTCGAAAGTTGGCACGCAAGCCGAGTCATGACTGACATCTGGGGGTATAGCAATGGCCCACATGGCCACACCCGCTGTCCCGCCGGCCAGGATAACTTGGCCAATGTTGAGATCCGAAGATGACGCGTTGGCTGGCGCAAGCGCCTTTTTCGTGACTTCATAAGCTGCGAAGTATCTTTTGGGCGGATGAAATGATTAGAATGAGCGCGATGGCAACTCGTGAAGCTGACGCACGCTGCGCTCCCGGGTCCATCTCGCGCCATTGTAGCCAACGTGCCTCGATAGATGCTACGAATCCCCCCCTCTTTGTATAGATGTCCAATCACATCAAACACACCTTTGTATTGGGTCCCGGATCCTCCTTGCCCTTGTACCTTGATAAACATTACGGTGACACGTCGATTCCCATAACTATGATCACTTACTTGAAGGAGGACCTTGGCGCGTTCCACCGGCGCGGTGACCAGGGTGGTAGGAATGGCGGAGAGGAAGCCCGCCGTGGCAAGCTCGGCAGTCGTGAGTGCAGAATCAGTACGGTTCGGCGTGAAAGCCCGAATTAATCGCTTGGAAGCATCGTATGCCTGGCAGAGCGCGGCCGGGTCAGAGATCGCAAACCATACACTTAAAGGAAGAGTACCCAGAACGAGAGGGCGAATATGGGCGTTACACCCAACAACGGAGGTACCACCCCACGATATAACCCAGTGGGGCCGTCCCTCGCTAACGCCTTCTTCATGACGTCCAAGCCACCCGTATACGTCCCGGGAGGGGCGGTCTGCAATCTCGTCTTGGTCAAGTCAAACGGATGACCTAGAAAAGCAGACACCCCGAGCGAACGTGATTCGCGCTTATTTTAGACATGCGAGAACCGCGACGCCATAACATATCGAGTCGACGAACCAACCAAGACCGCGCACACACCCCCATATCCCCCAGCGACGAAAGATTTTGCATTCTCTGCCGCGGCCGACGACACCGAGACGGGCGCCTTTGTCGTTGTCGTTGTCTTGGCTGCACTCGCTTGCTCGGACGGGTCGCCGCTCTGCATATAGATAAACTGTTAGGGAGAGGAAAGCCGGAGTGAAAAGACGGCTGAGAGACCCACCATCTTTCCTTGGCGGGATTGATCAACGAGAAGTCGGAACGCTGGGGACCGGTGTCATAAAATCACGAGCTACTCAGGATATTCAATTTTGGCCGCGTTCTCGGGTGCCAGCTCAGCGCTGATCAGAATAGGAAAAAAGTGAATAATGTGCACGCTCTTATTTCCATGGGAACAAAGGCCATACATTGGTCAAGCATTCATTAAGTGTTCGTCTGGGTTCTTCAATGATGGAAAAGGTGGAAAAAGTGGAGTGGAAAGACTGGTGAAATGGGCGTAGGAAAATTACTCTCCAGGCGCACGGGACTCGAACTGAAGGAACTCGTAAACGTGCGTGAGGATATATCACAACAATCTCGGCTGGAAAGGTCTCAAAGGATTTGTCTCAAGTTTTTGGGCTTTCGTGAAGTGTACAATTTGAGTGATGTGTCGTCATACGGTAATTTGAGGTCGTGTGCATTGTGCGACAACAGAATAAACAAGTCATACAGGGTGAATGGATATGTTAACGTTAGTCTATGAACTAGCTCTTAGGATTCGTCGTCGTCTTCTCTACCGAAACCCCCAACAGGTTCGTATGTTGCCTCAGTCCTATCCAATCTCCAAATCTTCCGCACGCCCATGAAGAATCCGCCGATCGCGAGGACGCCGAAGATTGCGACAGTCATCGGCGGTCCGTATTCCAACCACAACGGCGGCTCATAGGGGACGAGAAGTCGGTCGATCTGAATGACACCACCCGTGCCGCCGCCAGTCGTAGCACGCCCCCAGGCTGTGACTTTGGCCCAATCCACCTTCCCACCTGTTCCCGGCGAGTTCTTGATGCCTACTGTGACCTGGCCGTTTTCTCTCCCGCGGAATACAACGTCACGATAGCTCGATTCGGGTGAGATGAGCGATTCGTATATGTCCTCGTCATCGAAGCGCACTGGCTGATTGGTCGGAGACCCAGGGAACTCTGCTGACTTGGGCGTGTTGAGTAGGTGCTGCCCGACTAGAAGTTGCATCGCTGCCTTGTCCGCGTGCAGTTGCGTCAGGTTGACTTCCTTGAATGCGTCATCCGAAGGGCAAAGCAGTGTCCACCCCGTACCCGAAATGCCATTCTGACCCCACGGCGAGTCAGCTGGTGGGGTGGTCCCATTCAGGACCCACTCCATACCAGCTTTGATGATCAAATTCGTCATCGTAGTGCCCTTCGCGGCCTTGGCTAATTTCCCCACTGTCAAGTGGACCGAGCGCGGAATAAAGATGTCTGAGAGCTGATGCACGACACCGGTCTTGGATAGCAGATTAATCGGAGTAAGCTCAGAACTCAGGCCGGGCCATCCACCGCTGGGAGTCAAGGAGATAGCGCTGCCTTGAGTGTGTTCAACATGTAGATCTGATCCTTCTAGCGTTGGGTACGTCCTAGCTGTAGAGTTTCGCAGATCTCGAGTGTAGACGACATCGTCGATGACATGGTGTAAGATAACGCTTTCGAGGTCGGCTTTGGCTGATGTCGAAAGAAGATGTGCGCTAACGAGCAGACCAAGGCGCTTAAAAGCGTCGTTGTGGGGCACGAGTAACGTCGTACGAGGGCTGGTTTTGATGGTGTCTGCGAGATCAGCCGAGAAAATTGCAGCTAGGAAGGAAGAGGAGTTGAGATTTGGCAAAGCAACTTGCAGTGAATTTACAGGAGGGAATAGAGGCCGAGAGATAAAGTAAATGAGAGTTTTGTTGACTTCAACTGCGTTTCAGGTCAGTATAATGGCTTGAGCTGCGCAGCGAGGGACTGAACTGGGATCACCGATGGTGGAAGCCCCTCCGAAACCGATGGAGGGCGCAGCCTGGATTTGTCTCTTGCCATGACCGCTGATTGACGCTTCCAATACCTGAGGTTTTCCCGCTAAGCCAGGCTCATCCAATTCTGTCTCTATGAGCAAACCATCTTTGAGAGTTTTCGGGGTCCAACGACCAGGGAGGAAGTGGTACTTCAAAAGCTGCCTGAGATCGTCGCTACCCTTCTTAGGAATGTCCTCATCGCCAAACGCTGAGATCACATCATCTTGAGGAGCAAGAATTGTATGCTCGGCCTTGGTATCGTTGATGAGGTAGGCCAGATTCACAGAATGAATCAGGGAAATGAAGTTGGAGCAGTTTAATGTGAGTAAAAATTTCTCCGGTGTTAGTTGTAGCGTGCCTTCAGGGATGAGGAGTGATGAGACGGTGTGCATGACCCCATTGGACGCGTATATGTCAGGCTGAACAAGCTCAGCATCTGATATTAGGACCTTGTCGGATGCAGTAACAACATTGAGCTGCCTTCCGTTAAGAGTCGTTACTGCAGTGGGTTAGACCAAAAAGGCAACGATCGATGGGAGGGACTGACAATTAATGGCCGGGTTGAATGATTCGGACCATTTCACACCATGCTGCACAACG
>Ga0209488_10001271_pt1 | contig 21661 bp, 15 predicted proteins | sample Rivendell_Oct201_8_FD_188349 | JGI IMG/M metagenome (GOLD analysis project Ga0209488, IMG submission 188349) | Vadose zone soil microbial communities from the Eel River Critical Zone Observatory, Northern California, USA -... | ecosystem: Environmental > Terrestrial > Soil > Vadose zone >...
AACGTCATGGCTGGGGCTAGAGCAAGATGAGCTGAGTTTGAATCGCCTCCTAGTTCCGCTCATCCCCGCGGAAGCGGGGATCCAGTTCTTTGGCAGAGTTCTCGGCCCTGGATTCCCGCTTGCGCGGGAACGAGCGGAGATTGGTTCAATGGGGTGCAAACCTGAATTCATCCCACGCTAGCCCGGCCATCTTGTCGGGACTCGCAGATCAAAAAAGCCGGATGCCGCCGCGGGCAGCTCTATGCAGCCTGCGCAAGCTTGGCTGCGAGCCCTGGCATGGTGAGCGAACCAATCGGCTCTACACATAATTGACCAGGCTCAGCTTGTAGAGCATCGCCGTGGTCTGCAGGGATGCCTGCAAACGTGTCTGCATCGCCAGGATCTCCGCACCGACCTGCTCGGTGGGCACGCCTTCGATCTGCCCCAGCAGGTCTGTGATCGTGTTTTTGGTCTGGGTATGGCGCTCGGTGGCCGTTCCCAGCGCGCCCTGGACACCGGACAGCTCGGTCACGATCGACTCGATGGTCTGCGTGCCGGCCGGCACGTTGAGGTTGGTGTTGATGCGCGCATTGAGGGCGTTGGCGCGCGTCTGCGCATTGGGATCGGTCTGCGAATACGTCACCGCGGCGAGCGACGCCACGTTCTGCAGCACCCAGCGCAGCCCCTGCTCGTTGGCGCGCAGCCCGTAGGAGACGCTGATCTGGGTATCGATCCGCGCACTGGCAGTCCCGCGCGGGGGATCGGGCCCGTCCTCGCCGGTATACCACATCACCGTATCTGCGCTGGTTCCGGCAACCGTTGCGGTCGCCGTCGTGAACGTCGGACCCACGACGCGCTGGGGCGGATTGCCGAAAAAGTCGTTGCCGGCAGCAACGGCCGACGCGGCGGTCAGCGAAGTGTCGGCGAGCTTGCCGATCGCCGTCGTCAGCGCCGTCTGCAGATTGGCGGCCGTCGCGGAAGGTGTGGTGCCGATGGCAAACTGACCCGGCCCTGGTGACGCTGCGCTGGTCGCGGTCAGTGTCACCGTCTCCTTGGTCCCGTCCGGCAAGTTGAGCTCGAAGTTGATGGCCTCGCCGTTGTTCGGATTGACCGTCAAATCGACCGAGGCGGCGGGAGGCGAGCCGGCCGGACCGGTTATGGTTGCACCGGTCATCGTCGTCGAGACGCTCGCCAGCTTGAAGCCGAAGGGCGAGACCGCATCCTCCGCGACCTGCACCGAGGTCGCAGTCGGCGCCGTGATGAGGAGCCGGCCGAGACCGCCAGGGCCGCCGACATCGGCCTGCTTGCGCTCGTCGACCACCTGCTTGAAGCCCGCGCGCGCGCCGTCGCCATTCATGATGTGATCGAAGGTATCGACCGCCGGCTTGTCGACGGCACGGCCCGAGAACAGGTAGCGATCGCCAGCCTGAGTATTGAGCAGGCTCAGAAGCTCGTTAACCTCCGTATAGGCCATCGATTGTGCAATGGTCGATCCATTGCTCACAACATTCGCTCCCAACACTGTGGAGGAGCGCACCTGATCCGAAATATCCCCGATGCGTTGCAGCGCGCTCTGCGCCACCTTCAACCGAAAATCGACTTGGGTGATGGTTTCGCCGAACGCCTTCAACCCGGACGCTTGCGTGCGCAGGCCGACCGTGAAGCCGCGATCGACACCGAGGCCCGCATAGGTGTTGGACTTCTTGCCGGAGGCGAGCTGGCGCTGCAGCTCGTCGAGCTGGGCGCGCATGTCGACCAGTGATTGCACCGTGAGGGACGAGCGGGAGCCGACGCCGGAGATGCTCATGGGTGTCCTATATGTTCATCAGAGCTTGGAGCATCTCTTTCACGGTCGTGGCAACGCGTGCATTGGCGGCGTAGGCGTTCTGCAGAGTCAGCAGGTTGGCCATTTCCTGGTCGACATTGACCCCGGAAATGTCGTCGAAACGCGCCTTCAGCGAGTTGAACACGACCGCCTGACCGTCCTTGAGCCGCGAAGCCGAATCCGCGGCCTCGCCCTGCTGGCTCAGCATCTGGCGCAGATAAGCCGGCAGCGTGCCGCTGAAGGGAGCGGCCGAGCTGCCAATGCCAGCATCGGGAAGGAACGTCAGCGGCGTGTTGCCGATGCGGTCGAGAATGAAATTCGGACGCGTCGGATCGCCGGCCGGTGTCTGCGGCGAGGTCTGGTAGATCACCAGCCGCGACGGGTCGGCAAGGAGACTGGAATTGACGACGATGCGGCCGGCGAGCCCGACACTTTGCGGGCCGCCCGATGTGATTGCGCCCGAATAGGGCTTGTTGGCGTCGAGAAAGAACGGCAGCTCGGGCGTGCCGCCGGTGAACGAGGTCACGGTCCGGTTGGCGGTGAGCGAATTCAGGTCGACCCGGTTCGCCGAGCCGTCATCGAGGATGCGTAGCGTGTTGCCGACGGGGTTCGACGCCTGCAACGAGGTCGCGCCAAGCGCCGCGTTGATCTGGGTGAGGATCGACGCCATCCCGCCGGAAAAGTCGATGCCGACGACCTTGTCGTTCGGATCGAGCGTGGCTTTGTTCGACAGCGGCAGCGCCGCCGGATCATCAACCCGCATGAACGTCAGCGTGCGCTGAGCCCCGGTCGAATTGTCGGTATAGTTCACCGAGATCGAGTTGCCGGCGAGCAACCCAGTGATGTCGAGATCGAAGCCCGACTGCGGGGGGGACGTGACGGCGGTCGCGCTGACGGTCTGGTCCGACAACGAGCGTGCGAGCCCCGCCGCGATCTGATCGAGCTGGGACTGCGCCTGCACCAGCGTCTGATCGCGCATTTCCAGATAGGCCTGGATCTGACCCGAGCGAATCGAGTGGTCGGCGATCAGATCAATGGCGTTGCCGGTCGAGCCCGTCAACACCAACGTGCCGACCGACCGTTTGGTTGGATCCGCATCCCAATGCGACATCGCGTCCAGCGAGCTCCGACCATCGAAGCTCAGCACCGAGGCGGTGACGCCAGCGAGCTGGATGCCCGAGCCGGTGTAGACCGTGACTTGATTGTTCTCGCCCGGGACGACCGTGATGTCCATCAGCTGCGAGAGCTCGTCGATATTGCGGTCGCGCTCATCGAGCAGGCCGGCGGTGCCGGCGTCGTTCGAAACGCCGACCTGCCGGTTGATCTGCGCGATCCGCTGGATCGCCTGGTTGGCGCGCGACACCGCATCGGTGAGGCCCTGCTCGGCATCGCTACGCAGCCCTTGGATGGCGGCGCTCGAGCTCTGCAGCTGCTGCGTCAGCGCTTGCGCCGTGTTCAGCACCTGTCCGCGCGCTGCCGCCGAATCGGGGCTCGTCGCCAGCGTCTGGAGGGATGCCGTGAAATCGCCCAGCGTGCTCTCGAGCGCAGCGGTCGAGCCCGGCACGCCATAGATCGATTGCAGGCGGCTGTAGAACTGCGCGCGCAGATCGGCGTAGCTCGACCCGGAGCTTTCGCTGCGCAGCTGGCGCTGGATGTACTGATCGAGCTCGCGATTGATGGCATCGACGCTCACCCCGCCGGTCACGTTCGGGGTGACGACCGGCGTCTTGCGGATGTAGCCCGGCGATCCCTGGTTTGCGATGTTGTCGGAAACGAGGGTGAGACCGATCTGCGTCGCACGCAGACCGCTCACCGCCGTTGTCAGTGCCTGAGAGAGGCTCATGGCCGCTACCGTCCCTGGCGGGTGCCACTCGTGCCCCGCTTCCGAAGTTCGTGATACGTTGCAGCACCCTCAGACACGACTTCGGAAGCAAAGGGGCACTAGCAACTATGATTCTAGTGCCGCTTTTCGATTTGAAGCTCCTAACTAAGTTTGCCGCTACCGTTGTAGGAACTTCAAATCGGCGGCACTACTATCGCAACATGTTCAGCAGATCCTGAACCATCTGGTTGGAGGTCGAGATCACCCGGGTATTGGCCGAGTAAGCCTGCTGGGTGACGATCAGCTTGGTGAACTCGTCGGCGATATCGGTATTCGACCCCTCGAGTGAGGCGCCCACGATCTTGCCCGACGCTCCGTAAATGGCGGCGCCCGACCCGTCCGTGACCTCGAAGGCACCGCCGTCGATGCGTTTGAGATAATTGGCGCCATTGAATGTAGCGAGCGTGATGTCGGCGAGCTCGAGCGTTCGCCCATTCGAGTAGCTGCCGATGATGCGCCCGTTGGATCCGACCGCGATCTTCTGCAGCTCGCCAGCCGGGAAGCCGTTCTGCTGCAGGAGGTTCGTCTTTACGCCGCCGTTCGGATCGGCGAACTGAGTAATGCCACCGGTGCCGTGGACGAGCTGGATGTTGCCGAGCGAGACACCGTTGACCGTCACGTTGTTCAACGTCAGGGTGCCGATCGACGGCACGTTTTGTCCATTCGGCCCAAACGAATAGTTGACCCCGGCATTCTGCCAGGCGGGCTGCGTGCCGGTAGCCGTGCTATTGACCAGGTAGAACAGATTCCAGGTGTCGGTCCCGCCATAGGCGCTGCCGTCGATCTTGGCCCAGCGCAACTGGATATTCACCGGCGAGCCCGAGATGTCGAACGCCGTGATGGCACCACCGCCGAGCGACTCCTTGAGGAATGCGTCGGTGTCCTGCCCGAGCACCGCGCCACTGGCCGGATAGGCGGTGAAGACGCTGATGCCGAACTTGGCCGCGGTCGCCGAGGGGCTCACCGTGACCGTGTTGGTGCCGCTCGCCGTGAAGGTGAGGTTGCCGTTGGTATCGACCGTGGCGGTGCCCATCGTGGCCGGATACGCGCCAAGCGCGGTCTGCAGCTCCGCGATGGTGGAAATCTGACCGCCACCGGTGCCGAACGTCAGCGAGAACGAGTTCGCTCCGACTGTGACGTTCAGCGCCTCGCCGCTCGACACGCCCAACGCCATGAGATTTTTCGAGGTGTGACTGACCTCGTCCAGGCCCAGCCTGGTAGTCAGGGCGTCAGTCGAGGCTACGTTGACGTCGAAATCGTAGTCGGCGGTGGCCGAGGTCAGAACCAGCTTGTTGGTGCCGCCCGAGGAATCGATTGATGCCACGACGGCGCTGGACAAGCCGGCCGTTGTGTTGATGGTGTTCACCACGTTGGTCAACGTATCGGTGGCGAGAAAGTTGACGTCGTAGGTCGTCGGCGAGCCGCCTGAAGGCGTAACGATGAGGCGCAGCAATCCGCCATTGCCGGCACCGAGCGCCGTGCCGGCCGTCGCGAACGTGCCAGTGCCGGTGACGGTGGCGATCACGTCGGCAAGACTGGCGCCGACGCCGGTGATCTTGGCGGCGACGGGCGCTCCCGCGACCGGGTTGGCAGAGAGAGTCACCGGATCGATCAGCTCGGAACGAGGAATGCTGGTATCGTGCGCCTGCGTCAGCGGATAGCTCGCGAGATTGGCGCGATAGTCGATCTGGGTGGTCTGTTGCGCCGGCAGGAAGTCGTTCTGGAACTGCAGCAACTGGGGCACGCTGCCGACCAGGTTGCCAGTGGTCGGATCGACCGGAATGCCCATGAGATAGTTTCCGGCGCCGTTGACCAGGAAGCCGTTCTTGTCCGGCTGGAAATCGCCGCGGCGGGTGTAGCGCTCGACCCCGTCGAACACGGGTCGATTGTCGACGACGCTTGAGGGCTTTCCCACCACGAAGAAGCCGTCGCCGTTGATCGCCATGAAAGTGCCGATCGAGTTCGCCTGGATGTCGCCCTGCACCGTGTTGGTCGCGCGCGAGTTGGCAGACACGCTGCCGGCGAGCTGCTTGCTGGGCACCTGATCGGGGATTAGATCGACGAAGCTCGTGTCCATGCGCTTGAACGCCGTCGTCTGCGAGTTGGCGATATTGCCTGACACGTTTTCGAGCGCGTACGACTGCGCCCGCATGCCAGTGACCGCCGTATTCAAAGCACCAAAGATACCCATGACCTAATCTCCGACTGCGCCAGGCAGCCCCTGCCCGGCCATTACGCGACCTGCGTTGCAAGCTGCGCGCCAAATGACTAGTTGAAAAATATCAATGCGTTATTTGTGGGTGGCCGCGCGCTGCACCCGGCAAGGGTCGCCATGTCCGGCAAATTCTGCCGACGTGCACCAGCTTCCGTACTCAGAAGCCCCAGGCGCTGAAGCGCAGCCGCTGCGTCACATCAAAGGCGGCCTTGCTGGTCGGATAGGCGTAATCCACCCGCATCGGTCCGAACGGCGAATCCCAGATCAGGCCGGCACCCATCGACGAACGGATCGTCTTCGAATCGGCAACTTTCAGCGACTGCGCGAGCGCCGGCGTCGAGCCTGATCCGGCGAAGCCCCACAGGCTCCCGGCATCCGCAAACATGCTGAAGCGCAGTCCAGTTTCGGGCGGAATCCACGGCACAGGCGTGCGGAGCTCGGCCGTCGTGGCCCAGTACTTGGTGCCACCCACGTTGTCCCTGCTGGTTCCTTCAGTCGTGTCGCGCGGTCCGAAACCGTTCACGGCAAAGCCGCGGACGAGATCGGGGCCGCCGAAGAAGCTGTTCAAGAGCGGAAGCTGCTGACCGCCCCATGGGGTCACATAGCCGCCCTGGGCGCGCAGCATCGCGACGCTATCGCCCGCGACCTCGTGATAGTAGCGCAAGTCCTCGGTCGATCTCAGAAACTTCACGTCGCCGCCGACCCCGGCGAGGTCCTGCCGAAAATCGGAGCGGATGCCGCTTGTCGGGTTTCGGATGTTGTCGAGCGTATTGTAGCTCAGCGTATAGCCGATGGACGACACCCAGGCGGCCCCGGCGAGCGCCGCCTGCTTGACCGGGACCGAGGCTTCCCCGTTGGCCAGGCATCCGGGCGCTGGATTAGCCGGCGTGCAATCCGTGAGGGCGGGGTCGAGCGTGATGCGCTGGCGAACGAGCGAATAGCGATACTGAGTGCCGACCTGCTCGTTGATCGGAGTACCCAGTGTCAGTGTCCCCCCGTAGGTCTCGCTGCCGAACGACTGAAAGCTGCTGGACACAAATTGTTTGGCAAACAGGTTGACGCCGGCGGAAACCCGGCTGCCCATGACGTAGGGCTCGGTCACGGAAAGCTCGAACCCCTTGCTGAATTCGCCGAGGCGCAGCCCTGCCTTCGCATACAATCCAGTGCCAAGAAGGTTACGCTCGCCGACGCTCACCTCGCCGACGAACCCGTCCGCCGACGAATAGCCGCCCGCGACCGAGAACTCGCCCGTGTTCTGCTCCTCCACCGCAACGTTGACGATCACGCGATCCGGCGCCGAGCCAGGCTCACTCGTGATCTTGACCGTCTTGAAGTAGCCGAGGTTCTTGAGCCGCCGCTCGGCGCGCGCGACGAGCGCGCGGTTGTAGGCATCGCCTTCGCCCAAATCGAATTCGCGCCGGATCACGTGGTCCTGCGTCTTGACGTTGCCGCGGATGTTGATCTGCTCGACGTAGCTGCGAGAGCCTTCCTCGATCCGATAGACCAGGTTGATGCTGGCGGCGGGCTGATCGCGCACGACCGGTGGTCGCACGACCTGTGGACGTACGACTGCGAACGGCTGGCCGCGCCTGGCGAGCTCGACCGTCATGTCCTCGGCGGTCTTTTCCACGGCTTCGGCATTGAACACATCGCCCGGCGACGTTCTCATTTTCGAGCGCAGCGGCGACGCGTCGATCGCAGGGATGTCCGACTTCACGTCCACGGTGCCGATCCGATGGCGATTGCCTTCATCGATCGTGTAGGTAACGACGAAACCCTTGCGATCGGGATCATACGTCGTCTCTGCAGAAACGATGCGAATGTCGGGATAGCCGTGGCTGAGATAGAAGCGCCGCAGCTGACTGCGGTCCACCTCGATGCGGTCGGGATCGTAGAGATCGTTCTTCAGGAGAACGCTCAGGACGTTCGTTTCGCCCGACTTGATCGCCTGCTTGAGCCGCTGCGACGAATAGGCCCTGTTACCGACCAGCACGATCTTCTTGATGCCGGTCCGTTGGCCCTCCTGGACCTCGAATACGAGATCGACGCGCTGGTTCGGCAGCTCGATGAGCTTGGGCTCAACGCGCACGTTGAAACGGCCATTGCGTTGATAGATGTCGGTCACGCGGACAACGTCGGCCTGCACCGTCGCCCGCGACAGCGGTCCCGCTGGTTTTGATTGCAGCTCGCCTCGCAGCTGGTCGTCGTTGACGTTCTTGTTTCCCTCGAATGCCACCCGGTTGATCACCGGGCTCTCCACGACAGTCACGACCACACGGTCACCGGCCTGACTGATGCGGACGTCCTGAAACAGACCGGTGGCAAGCAAGTCTTTCAGCGCAGCGTCCACCGTGGCGGCGTCAAGCCGCCCGCCGGGCCGCACATGGAAATAGGTGCGGATCGTATCGGCTTCGATCCGGCGGTTGCCCTCGACCATGATGGATGATGTGATGGATGACGTCGCTTGGGGCGAGCCCGTCTCGGCCGTGACAAGAGCCGGCGCCAGAAGCAGTGCAGCGACGAGTACAGAGGCGCCGAGAACAAGACGAACGGCGCATGGGCGCGGGGTACAGAGCTGCGATCGCATCAAGCCACTCTGATCTCGTCAGTCCTTCGATCGGTGTGACCCCCGATCGGTATGGCCGCCCCCGCGGCGTTCGAGCAAGACGCAAGTCTTCGACCGCATCTGCCCGAACAATGCCGCCTAACAGTCCACGTGGCCGTTTGGGCAAAACAATGTCGAATTGCGTTAATACATGTGGTCTTGTTTGGGCCGATCAGCTGCGCGCCACCAACTGCCGCCTTTCCGGCAGGAGCGGAATACCGACCCCAATCGGTCGATTCGACCCTCACGCCGCGTTCGGCGCATCCGGCTTGAACGCGAGCGCGACACCATTGATGCAGTAGCGCAGCCCGGTCGGCTTCGGGCCGTCCTCGAAGCGGTGGCCGAGATGGCCGCCGCAGCGGGCGCAATGCACCTCCGTGCGCGGCATCAGCAGCACGTAGTCCGATGACGTGCCAAGCGCTCCCTGAAGCGGCCGCCAGAAGCTCGGCCAGCCGGTGCCGCTGTCGTATTTGGTGTCGGAGGAGAACAGCGGCAGGTCGCAGCCCGCGCAGGCGAACACGCCCTTGCGCTTCTCGCGGTTGAGCGGGCTCGAGCCGGGGATTTCGGTGCGGTGCAGGCGCAGCACGTCGTATTGCGCCTTCGTGAGGATGCGCCGCCACTCGCCGTCATCCTTCGCAATCTCGAAGGTGTGCCCGGCGCCGGCATGGTCGCTTTCCATGAGCCAGCGCAGCCCGACCGCAAGCGCGATCGCGCCTACGCCGCCAAGGAGGGTCCGCCGGTTCAGCATCGCGAGCGCCATGATCGGTTCCTTTCTGCCCCAATCCTTCTACGCATGAGTAAAGGCAACGTTACATCGCTCCGGCCGGATACGTTTCACGTTCCCGCGATGCTGGCATGTGGCACGACCGAGCCGCGATTGCGGCCTGCTCCCTCTCCCCGAAGGGGAGAGGGAGTCCCGGGTTGAGGGGTTACGATCGAGAGGTTGCTCCCCCCCTCTCCCCCACCCGAAGTCGGATGTTTCCGACTTCGGCCACATATTGAAGTGGCCGAACTCGGGTAAACTCGAGTTCGGCTGGGGAGAGGGAGTCCCGCCGTGCCGCGATTGGAGTCTGTGCTCACCAACAAACGTCTGGCTAAGCACGGGAGATGCCTTGGCTAGTTAAACCGGGGCGTCTTGTTCAGGTAATACTTCTTCATATCGGTGCGATATTTCTCCATCTCAACCTTGTTGAGCTCGACGTCGGGCTTGGCGTCCGGCGGCACCAGCGAGAAATAAGGCGTCTTCTTCGACTCCACCTCGAACTCCGCCCGCGCCTTCTGGATCAGCTCCGGCGTCGTCAGCAGATCGATGATCGAGGCCGCCAGCGTCTTAGCGCCGACCACCTGCCCCTTGTGCGAGATCGAGCTGGTCGGGAACACTGCCGCTTTCCATTCGTGCGCGCCGACGCCCGGGACCGCGGACGGGAAATTGAGACTGCCGGCCGGCACCACCCAGGAGACGTCGCCATTGTCGTTCGAGGACGTCGCCTGCGGGCGCCCGCCGAGCGGCGTCACCTTCGTCTGCAGCCCGACCACGGGCAGCCCGTGAGTCTTTTGAAACTCGCGGGCGCGCTCATGCTCGGCCTCGGTCCACTTCGGCATGCCGACGAGGTCGACGTTCTTTTGAATCGCTTCGGCCAAGGTCTTGCTGACGAGCTGCGGCCACGCTGACGCCGAGTATTTCACGTCATAAGTGGTGCCCGTCATCAGCGCCGCACCTTCGGCGATCTTCACCAGCTTCTCGTAGGTCTCTTTCGCGGCCGGCATCGAAGCATCGCGCACGAACCACCAGATCTGGCCTTTGTCGGCGATGATGTTGGGCTGGATGCCGCCGGCCGTGATGGTGCGGTGCGCCCGATAGGACGGGCGCAGATGCTCGCGCAGCTTGTCAAAGCCCATGTCCATCAGCACGACAGCATCAACCGCATCCTTGCCGTCCCAGGGATTGACCGCGCCATGCGCGGTCTTGCCATGGAACGTGAACACCGAGCTGATCGCCGCGTAGTTGCCGATGCCGAAGCCGGTGTTGAGCGAGTCGCGAATGTGCAGGTAGATGACCGCGTCCACATCCTTGAAATAGCCGGCGCGCACGATGAAGGGCCGGCTCGCCAATTGCTCCTCGGCCGGTCCGTAGGAGATCGCGACCGTGCCGGGGATGTTGTGGCGCTGCATGACCTGCTTGACCGCGAAGGCCGCCATGGCGGCAACGCCGCCGTGGGTGTTGTGCCCTTCCATGTGACCGGGCGCATCGGCGACGAGCGGCTTGCGTGCGAACTCGCCGGGCGTCTGCGAGCCGCCCGGCAGCGCGTCGATCTCGGTGACGATCGCGATCTTCGGCCGGCCCGAGCCATACTCCGCCCAGACGTTCGTGGGCATGCCGGCGCCCCCAAGCTCGACCCGGAAGCCGGCGGCTTCCAGCGTATCTTTCAGGAGCTTCGAGCCTTCGAACTCCTGCATGCCCATCTCACCGAAGTAGTAGATCGAGTCGCTGACGTCGGTCATCTGCTGGGCGTTGCGATCGATCACCTCGAAGGCGAGGTCCTTGCGCTCATCGGCCATGGCCCCAACCGGGAGCATAAGGGCCAAGGTAAGGGTCAGGATCGATACCAGGCCAGGCTGTCGCAGAATGATCGTACGCATGGTCGTCTCCGTTACCCTGAATTTCGGTACGATGGTCGTGCGATCGCTGCCAGCGCGATCGCGAACATCGGTCGTGCTCTTTCCATGACCCGTTGCTGGTAGTACTGTTTTTGAATGATAGGTTTGCCTTCTGGACGGGTCAATCACGGCTGCTCTGCGCACGCTCTATTTGTCCCATCGAGGCGTGCGCGGTGACGATCAAGGCCCTTCTCTCTCCCCGCTCGGTTGCAGTGCTCGGCGCCTCGGAGCGGGCGTCCGTCGGCCGCGGAATGGTCGATGCGCTTGAGCGCATCGGCTTTGCCGGCGCGATCTATCCCATCAACCCGAAATACGCCACGGTCGCCGGCCGCAACTGCTACGCCAGCCTGCGCGAGCTGCCGGAGCCACCTGATGTGGTCTCGTTCTGCATCCGCAATGACGGCATCGTCGAAGGCATGCACGCAGCGGCCGAACGCGGCGCGCGCGCCGCTGTCATCTACGACGGCGGCTTTGCCGAGATCGGCGGCGATGGCGCGGCGATGCAGACGGCAATCACGGGCATCTGCCGCGAAGCCGGCATTGCGCTGTGTGGACCGAACTGCATGGGCGTGCTCAATCCGCCGGCGCACAGCACCACATTCAAGCAGGAGGTGCGCAATCCGCAGGCGCTCGTCGGCAACGTTGCGCTCATCTCGCAAAGCGGCTCGGTCGCTGCGAGCCTGCTGGCAGATCTGCGCCGCTTCGGCTTCAGCTTGGTGGTGTCGTCGGGCAACGAGGCGGTGAACGATACGGCAAGCTATATCGAGTTTGCCATCGACGATCCCAACACCAAGGTGATCGCCACCTTCACCGAGACGATCCGCAACCCCGATCGCTACATCGCGGCGCTCGACCGCGCGGCGGCCAACGGCAAGCCCGTGATCGTGCTCAAGGTCGGCCGCAGCGAGCGGGTGCGCGCTGCGATCACCGGCCATACCGGCGGGCTCGCCGGCGAGTCGCGGGTGTTTTCCGAAGTGCTGAAGGCGCATCGCGCGATCGAGGTCGAGGACCTCGACGAGATGACCGAGGTGCTGGCCGCCTGCCAGGGAGAGCGCTGGCCAAAAGGGCGCGGCATCAACGTTGTGACAACATCAGGCGGACAGGCCGAGCTGATCCTCGACGTCGCGACCGCTGCTGGCATCCCGCTCAATCCATTGCCGCCCGAAGTACGTGCGGCGGTCGAGCGCGATGTCGGCCGCGTCACCGGCGACGGCAATCCGCTTGATGCGTGGGGCCGCGGCGATTTTCGCACCACCACGCCCCAGGCGCTGCGCCTGCTCAGCGAGAACCCCGCGACCGATGCGGTCGTGTTCTGCAGCAGCGACTCGGTCGACAACCAGGCGCTCGGCCGTCCCGGCCGCGAGGAGGACTACGCCCGTCTTTTTGCCGTGGCCGCCGCCAAGAGCACGAAGCCGCACTACTTCATGACCATGCGCCCGGGCATCATGCATAGCGGCCAGCTTCGCATTCTGGCAGACGCAGGCGTCGCGGTCATCGGCGGCTCGCGCCAGGGATTGGGCGCGATCGAGCGCCTCGCCCGCTGGACCATGCCGCTGGGGCGCCAGCGCACATCGAGGCTTGCGCCATCGCCGGAGCTTGCCGCCACGCGACGGACCATCAACGAGGCCGACGCCAAGCGAATTCTTGGCCAACACGGCTTGCCGGTCACGCGCGAGACTGTGGTGACCTCGCTTCCAGCGGCCCACGATGCCGCTGCGGCGATCGGCTATCCCGTGGTTTTGAAGGTCGTGTCGGACGCCATCCCGCACAAGTCGGAGCATGGTCTGGTCGCGATCGACCTTGCGGACGAGGCGAGCCTCACGGCGGCCTTTGAGAAGATGCAGCGCCGCGTCGCCGCGCTCGGCCGACCCGTCGCCGGCTATCTCGTGCAGGAGATGATTTCTGACGGCGTCGAGGTGTTCGCCGGTGTCGCGCGCGATCCTGATTTCGGCCTCTCGCTCGCGTTCGGGCTCGGCGGCGTTGGCGTCGAGGTGCTGCGCGACTTTGCGCTGCGGCCGCTGCCGCTGCGCGAGGACGATGCGGAAGCAATGATCGCCGAGACGCGCGGCGCGGCGCTGCTTCGTGGATTCCGCGGCCGTCCGGCGGCGGATATCGCGGCGCTCGCGGAATGTCTCTACGCGCTGTCGGATTTCGCCGCCGCCAACAGCGATCGGATCGACGAGATCGACCTCAATCCGATCAAGGCGCGGCACAAGGGTTGCGTCATCGTCGACGCGCTGATCGTCACCCGGCAGCGCTGAGGACAACAGCATGGCCGAACCGCAAGTCCTCTACGAGACCGACGGCAAAGTCGGCATCGTCACCCTCAATCGCCCGAACAAGCTCAATGCGCTGAGCATGGAGCTTCGCCTCGAGATGGAGCGCGTGCTGCACGCTGCCGATGACGAGGCAGGCACCAGCGTCATCGTGCTGCGCGCGGAAGGCCGCAGCTTCTGTGTCGGCTTCGACGTCGGCGCCGACGGCTACGACCCCGGCAAGGTGCCCTGGCGCTACGATGCGTTGAAGCTGCATCAGCGGCTCGGCATCAGCGTGCGCACGCTGATGACGCCGTGGATGCTGCGCAAGCCGGTGATCGCGTCGGTGCAGGGACATGCGCTTGGCGGCGGCTGCGAGCTTGCGATGTTCTGCGACCTCACCATCGCGGCCGACAACGCGGTGTTCGGCGAGCCCGAGATGCTCTTCTCGCATCTGGGTCCGGCGGTGGTGATGCCGATGATCATCGGCCACAAGCGGGCGCGCGAGCTGCTCTATTTCGGTGACACGATCGACGCAAAGACTGCGCTTTCCTACGGAATGGTCAACCGCGTGGTGCCGCTCGCTGAGCTGCGCGCCGCGACCATGAGATACGCCAAGCGCATGGCGCTGATTGCGCCGGAGGCGTTGGCGGCCGCCAAGCTTGCGGTCAACCGCGGCGCCGAGGCCGCCGGCTTTCGCAACGCGCTGCAGGCAGGTCTCGATGTGTGTGCGCCGCTATATGCTGCGACCACCGAGGTCGGCAGGGAGTTCGAGGAGATCAGAAGCCGGGACGGCCTCAAGGCTGCGCTCGCCTGGCGGCGCGACCAGTTCAAGGATGATTAGAGGGCACAGATGCTGGCTCGTCTCGCTTTCATCGGCAGCATCGCGCTTGCAATCAGCGCCCCGTGCGTCGCGCAGGACTTCTACGCCGGCAAGAGCATCCAGCTCGTGATCGGCTTCGACGTCGGCGGCGGCTACGATCTCTATGCCCGCACCGTGGCGCGGCATTGGGCGCGACACATCCCCGGCAATCCAACCTTCGTGCCGCAGAACATGCCGGGCGCCGGCACCCGCATCGCCGCCAACTGGCTCTATAACGTGGCGCCGAAGGACGGCACCGCAGTCGGCACGGTCGTGCAGAGCACCGCGGTCGATCAGGCGCTCGGCGAGCCGGGCATCCGGTTCGACGCAGCGCACTTCAACTGGCTCGGCAACCCGATCGTCGACAATCTGGTGACGCTGTCGTGGAGCGCGTCCGGGCTCGCGACGCTCGATGATGTGAAGAGCAAGGGCGGCCTGTTCTGCGGCAGCACCGGCGGCGGTCCGACCACCGTGTTTCCGCGCGTGATCAACCAGCTGCTCGGCACGCAGATCAAGGTCGTGACCGGCTATCCCGGCCAGACCGCCGTCAACATCGCGATGGAACGGGGCGAGGTGAACTGCATCGGCGGCACCACCTGGTCGTCGGTGAAGGCGACGATGCGGCCCATGCTCGATGCGCGCAAGCTCAACATGCTGGTGCAATGGGGAGCCACCAAGGACCCGGAGATTTCGGCCTACGCCAACCGCGACGTGCCGCTGATCCAGGAGCTCGGACAGACCGATCTTGATCGGCGTGTCCTCCTGTTCGTCGGCTCCGGCGCCGCCTTCGGGCGCCCGCTGCTCGCACCGCCCAGCATCCCGCGCGAGCGCGTCGACATCCTCCGGCAAGCCTTCGACCGCACCATGAAGGATCCCGACTTCCTGGCCGAGGCGGCGCGCCTCAACATGGACATCAAGCCGCTCGGCGGCGCCGAGCTGCAAAGGATCGCGACCGACGTCGTGCGATCGCGGCCCGACGACTTGGCGCGGGCGAAGGAATTGATTGGACCGACGAGATAGACTAGCCAAGCAACTCGAACGACACGGGTCACCATGCGTTTTGAAGGCACCAGCGGCTATGTGGCAACCGACGACCTCAAGGTCGCCGTGAACGCCGCGATCACGCTCGAGCGTCCGCTCCTGGTCAAAGGCGAGCCCGGCACCGGCAAGACCGTGCTGGCGATCGAGATCGCCAAGGCGATCAGCGCGCCGCTGATCGAGTGGCACATCAAGTCGACCACCAAGGCGCTGCAGGGACTCTACGAATACGACGCGGTGTCGCGGCTGCGCGACAGCCAGCTCGGCGACGGCCGGGTGCACGACATCCGCAACTACATCAAGCGCGGCAAGCTCTGGGAGGCGTTCACGGCCGACGAGCGGCCGGTGTTATTGATCGACGAGATCGACAAGGCCGACATCGAGTTCCCCAACGACCTGTTGCAGGAGCTCGATCGCATGGAATTCTTCGTCTACGAAACGGGCGAGACCGTGAAGGCGCGGCGCCGCCCCATCGTGGTCATCACCTCGAACAACGAGAAGGAGCTGCCCGACGCGTTCCTGCGGCGCTGTTTCTTCCACTACATCCGCTTTCCCGATCCCGACACCATGCGGGCGATCATCGAGGTGCATTTCCCCGGCATCAAGCAGCGCCTGGTCGGCGAGGCGCTGAAGCTGTTCTACGAGATCCGCGAGGTGCCCGGCATGAAGAAGAAGCCCTCGACCTCGGAGCTGCTCGACTGGCTCAAGCTGCTGATGGTCGAGGACATCAGCATCGAGACGCTGCGCGAGCGCGATCCCAAGAAGCTGATCCCGCCCTTGCACGGCGCGCTGATCAAGAACGAGCAGGACGTGCACCTGTTCGAGCGGCTGGCGTTTATGGCGAGACGGGACGGCCGTTGAGGCGGGCCTACAGCTCGTAGGGTGGGCAAAAGGCGCTGGCTCGGCTTTTCACCGAGGGAAGGCCTCGCGTGCGCCGTTGCCCACCACCGATGGTGCCGCTCGTATCGATGCCGATGGTGGGCAAAGGCGCACGAGAGTCTCTGCCGGGACGAAGCGGCGTGCTAGCGCCTTTGCCCACCTTACAGCATCACTCCGCCGATCACTTCTTCTTCGTCGCCAGCGCCCGGCGCTTCGGCGCGTGCTTCGCGCCGGGCTTCAGGAACTCCTCGACAATCTCGGCCGCGGGCTTGGCCTTGCTGAAGAAGTAGCCCTGCATCTCGGTGCAGCCGACATTCTGCAGCGTTTCCATCTGCTGCTGGGTCTCGACGCCTTCCGCGGTCGACACCATGTTGAGGCACTTCGCGAGGCCTGCGACCGCGTGCACGATGGCGAGCGGCTCCGCCGCGCTCGACATGTCCTGAATGAACGAGCGGTCGATCTTGATCTTGTCGAACGGGAAGCTGCGCAGATAGCTCAGCGACGAGTAGCCGGTGCCGAAATCGTCCATCGCGATCTGCACGCCGAGCTCGCGCAGCTTGTGCAGCGTGGCGAGCGTCGCGAAGGTGTTGTGCATCAGCACCGACTCGGTGATCTCGAGCTGCAGGCGCTTGGCCGGAAGCCCGGACTCCTCGAGCGCGCTGTTGACGACGTCGATCAGATTGCGGCTCTTGAGCTGCGCCGGCGAAAGATTGACCGCGACCTTGATGTCCTTCGGCCACTTGGCGGTCTCATTGCAGGCCGTGCGGAGCACCCATTCCCCGAGCGGGATGATCAGGCCGGTTTCTTCCGCGATCGGAATGAAATCCGCAGGCGAGATCATGCCGCGCTTGGGATGATGCCAGCGCAAGAGCGCCTCGAACGAGGTGATCTCGTTGGTCTCGAGGTTGACCAGCGGCTGATAATGGAGCTCGAACTCTTGGTTCATGAGCGCGTTGCGCAGATCCATCTCGAGATCGCGCCGCGCCTTCATGCGCGCATCCATCTCCGGCTCAAAGAAACGATAGGTGCCGCGTCCGTCGCCCTTGGCCCCGTACAGCGCCATGTCGGCGTTCTTGAGCAGCTGGTCCGGCGTCGCCGCGTCGATCGGCGCGACCGAGATGCCGATGCTGATGTCCACGATGATCTGGTGACCATCGATATGGAAGGGCTTCACGATCGAGTCCCTGATCCGCCGCGCCAGCGCGGCCGCATCGGTCGGCTGCTGGATCGCAGTCATGATGATGGCGAACTCGTCGCCGCCGAGCCGCGCGATCGTATCCGGCTCGCGGGTGCAGGCCCGCAGCCGGTCAGACACCACCTTGAGAAGCTCGTCGCCGATCGGATGTCCCAGCGTGTCATTGACGCTCTTGAAGCGATCGAGGTCGAGACACAGCACCGCCAGCATCTCGCCGCGCTTGACGCGCTTGAGCTCGTGCTCCAGCCGCTCGCGCAGCAGCACGCGGTTGGGCAGATCGGTCAGCGCATCATGGCGCGCCATGTGAACGATCCGCTCCTCGGTGCGCTGGCGCTCGGTGATGTCCTCGTGCGTGGAAAGCCACCCGCCCCCATTCAGCGGCTTGTTCACGATCGAGACGATGCGGCCGTCCTTCCCTTTGATGATCTCGTTGCAGGTCTTGCCCTTGGCGAGGTCGCCCAGAAGCTTCTCGATGTATTCGTCCGGGCCGACAGTGAGCGCCCCGGTCGCCACGCCGTGATTGACGAGGTCACGCAGCGTGCAACCGTGATTGCCGATGTCGGACGACAGCCCGTACATCTCGATGTACCCCTGATTGCAGAAGACGAGCCGCATGTCCGCGTCGAACATCGATACGCCCTGGGACATGTTGTTGAGGACCATGTCGAGCAGTTGCCGCTCACCACCCTCGTCCACCGTCGCACGCTCCGTTCTCGTCGTCCCGGGAAAGGACACGACGCGCGCGCCGGTGGCGGCCCGTTGCCTTGGGATATCCATCATCTCGTCTCCCAGTATCGGCACGCCGAAGCTGTGCTGCTGGCGACACCCATAGCGAAAGGACGTTGGAAACCCTTCAATGGATCGAGGACAGTTTTATTTAAGGATTTATCGAGTTTGAGGTGGGGGTTCCGGGGGCCGGCATCGCTGCGGCCGTATCGCGGCCGGGCGCGAGCGCAGATCGACATCGCGCCCGAGCCGCATGGAGCGATTGGTTTCTGAGACCTTAATGGAGGCCCGGCGACATCCTCGAGTTCCGCCGCGACGGGGTCCTGATTATTCCCGCCCGGTCGCGCGCGCTCGGTTTGGCGCCAGCCGGTCGCGCCAGTCGAAGCGCGGCGGCGCACCCTGCCCGGGCCCCTCATCGGGAGCGTCGGAGGCCAACTGCGCTGGGGCCTTGCTGCCGTTGCTGTGGTTGCTGACCTTTGGCGGATAGCGCGAGGAGCCGCTCTCGCTCGCACCCTGGCGCTTCTGGCTCAGGCGATACTCCTCCTCGCGGCGCCGGGATTGCCGTGCGAGGTGCTGCTCGCGCGCCTGCACCCATGAGTAATAGGCCTGCCCCGCCAGGCGGCCCACGGCCCCGCCGGCCCAGACCAGCTCGAACGGCAGGAACAGTTTCCAGGTGTCGTCACCTTCATCGATCGCGCGCGCGATGATATTGCCGGCGAGCGCGGTCGTGTTGAGCCCATGGCCGCCGAACCCGCTCGCAAGCCACAAGCCCGGCGACAGCTCACCGATCTGCGGCATGCGATGCAACGTATTGCCAAGCACGCCGGTCCAGACGTGCTCGATATCGACCGGCGCAAGCTGCGGGTAGATGCTTTCGATGCCGGCCTTGAGCCTGGACGCGAAGCGGCGCGGGCTCCCCTCCCAGGTGGTGACCCCGCCCGACCACATCAGGCGGTCGCCACCCGCGATCCGGTAGTGGCTGTCAGCGAGATCGGTGTCGCTCACGGCGCCGCGATAGCCGATGGCCTCGTTGAGCCGCGCGTCCATTGGCGCCGTTGTCGCCACATAGGTCCACACCGGCAACAGGGTGCCCGACACGCGCGGCAAGAGCGCGCCGAGATGGACATTGCCGGCGAGCACGATGTGAGCGGCGCGCAATCGCCCCGACGGCGTATCGACCCATTTGCGCACGCCGGCAGCGTCGATCGAGACCGCGGGCGTATTCTCGAAAATCCGCACGCCCGCCAGCTCCGCGGCGTTCGCAAGCCCGAGCGCATAGTTGAGTGGATGAATATGAAATGCTGTCGGGAAATGGACGCCGTGAAAATAATGGTCAGTGCGTAGCGCCTCGCGCACGCGCTCGATCGGCCAGCCCTCGACCACGGCGCCGAGGTCCTGCCCGAGCAGGCGGACTTGCGCCAAGTCCTTCTCGGCGGCATCGCTCTTGCTGACCTTGAGCCAGCCGCTCTCGACCATGCGGACGCCAGGCATCGAAAGCTCGCGAACGGTCGCACGGACATATTCGGCGCCGGCGTCGGACAGGTCCCACAGCCGCTTGGCATGATCGAGCCCGACCCGACGCACCACCGCATCCATGTCCTGGGCAAAGCCCGGCAGCACGAAGCCGGTGTTGCGTCCGGAGGCATTCCAGGCGATGCGCCGCGCCTCGATGACCGCGACCGACCAGCCACGCAGCGCCAGCTCGCGCGCCGTGGTGAGGCCGGCAAGCCCGGCCCCGATGATGCAGACCTCCGCATCAAGGCTCGTCGCCAGCGCCGCCCGCTCGGGCGCCGCCACCATTGTGTCAGTGTACCAGCTCGGCGCGTAGGCCGGCCCCTCGGACGCGCTCACGTTGCCTTCCCGAACGTTGCCTTCCTGAACATTGCCTTCCTAAAAATTGTCACAGGTTCCACCGCATTAACCATGCTAGACTGTCCGGCATGAGAAATCGATCTATTTGCCAGACCCTGGGTGCCTGATGTCGCCAGTGCCTGATGTCACCATGTGCTTGATGTCACCATGCGCCTGATATTGTTCCGGCATGCCAAATCCGAGAAAAGCGAGCCCGGCATGTCCGATCGCGACCGCACGCTCAATGCACGCGGCCGCCTCGATGCGCTGAAGCTCGGCGCCTATATGGCGCATCACGAGCTCAGGCCGGATCGCGCGATGGTATCGGATTCTCTACGCACGCGCGAAACCTGGGAGCGGCTGAGCAAAGCCTGGACAGTGCCTCCCCCGGCGAGCTTCGACTCTGAGCTCTACAACGCCGGGCCCGACGCCATTCTCGATCTCCTGCACGAGGACGCGGCGGCACCGAACGTGCTGCTGATCGTGGCGCACAATCCCGGACTGCATGAGCTCGGCAAGCTTCTGATCGCGTCAGGCGATGTCGATGCCCGCGAGCGTCTCAATGAGGGGCTGCCGACCTCCGGGCTTTTGGTGATCGACTTCGTGGGCAGCGACTGGAGCACGTTGCATCCGCGCAGCGGCCGGCTCGAGCGCTTCATCACGCCGCGGCTGCTGCGGTCGGACGCGGATTGAGACGCGATGGCATGGCATCGCCCACAAGCGAGCCACCGCTCGGAGATCACGTCAGTCCGCGCCTGCGAGTTCTTGCTCGATCACCCGGCGCAACGGCGGCAAGGCAAGCTGAACGGCATCCCAGATGCGGAGCGCGGCGACATCCTGGTAATCATGGCGGTAGACGTTTCCGGCTCCGGCCATTTGCTTCCACGAGATCCCGAGATGGCGAGCCTTCAGCTCATCCGACAAGCGTCGTGAGGCCTCCGAAATGACCTCGAGGCAACGCGTCACCGCGTAGAGGTGAAGCTCGTCGCTGTTGAATGTTTCAAAGGTGTGGCCACGCGTGAAGCGTTGGGCGAGCTCGATATGACGGGGAATGTCGCGCAGCGCACCGTGATCGGTGTCAGAAGGCATAGACCGCATCCCGCGTCGCCGGCACGCGCAAATGAGGCTTCAAAGCATCGCGATCGACCACATCAACCGGCCCATCGAACAAGCTGGCAATGTAGTCCTTCAGCCCGACGTAATCGAAGAGAGTGACATGAGCCTCGGGATCAATATCGATGATGATGTCGAGATCGCTATCCGGCCGGCCATCGCCGCGCGCAACCGAGCCGAAAATGGCGGCGTGCCGGATTCCCCGCGCGCGCAAGGCGGGCTCGTTGCGTCGCAGGATGGCAATGGCGTCCGGGGCGTTCATGCCGAAAACATATCACAAAACATCCCCCGCGGGGAGGCGTGTAAGCCGATTTTGACCCCAAATCGGCCGTCTGCGCAAATCTGGGGCCGCAGGAGTTAAGGAGTGACGGTCGCACCGTGCCAAGGTTGGCGCTGGCGACATGCTCGAGTGCGCGGCACCCGCGCCCTGTGAATTCATGCCAGAATGCGCCATGGTTCGAGTCCTGTCTGGAAGTAAGGACGCCGCCATGTTCAAGCAGATACTGGTTCCGATCGACCTCTCCGACCTCGAGCTCGCCAAGCCGGCGATCGCCAATGCGGCCGCGATGGCAAAGCAG
>Ga0209488_10001272_pt1 | contig 21652 bp, 12 predicted proteins | sample Rivendell_Oct201_8_FD_188349 | JGI IMG/M metagenome (GOLD analysis project Ga0209488, IMG submission 188349) | Vadose zone soil microbial communities from the Eel River Critical Zone Observatory, Northern California, USA -... | ecosystem: Environmental > Terrestrial > Soil > Vadose zone >...
CCACGTCAACCGCGACAACGACGCGCCGACGGCGAACGCCGGCCCCGACCAGACGGTCGCCGAGAACGACCCGGTGACATTGACCTCGGCTGGCAGCTCGGACCCCGAAGGCCAGACGCTGACCTACACCTGGACGCAGACCTCGGGACCGGCCGTCACGCTGAGCGATGCACACGCGAACGCGCCGACGTTCACCGCACCCGAGGGCCTCGCGAACACCGACATCGCGTTCCAGCTCGCGGTGTCGGACGGCACCAACACCTCGCTCGACTCGGTCACCGTCCACGTCAACCGCGACAACGACGCGCCGACCGCGAACGCCGGCCCCGACCAGACGGTGGCCGAGAACGATCCGGTGACGCTGACCTCTGCCGGCAGCTCGGACCCCGAAGGTCAGACGCTGACCTACACCTGGACGCAGACCTCGGGACCGGCCGTGACGCTCAGCGATGCCCACGCGAACGCGCCGACGTTCACTGCACCCGAGGGCCTCGCGAACACCGACATCGCATTCCAGCTCGCGGTGTCGGACGGCACCAACACCTCGCTCGACTCGGTCACGATCCACGTCAACCGCGACAACGACGCGCCGACGGCGAACGCCGGCCCCGACCAGACGGTCGCCGAGAACGACCCGGTGACATTGACCTCGGCCGGCAGCTCGGACCCCGAAGGCCAGACGCTGACCTACACCTGGACGCAAACCTCGGGTCCGACCGTCACGCTCAGCGATGCGCACGCGAACGTGCCGACGTTCACCGCGCCCGAGGGTCTGTCGAACACCGACATCGCATTCCAGCTGTCGGTCAGTGACGGCACCAGCACCTCGCTCGACTCAGTGACCGTCCACGTCAACCGCGACAACGACGCGCCGACCGCGAACGCCGGGCCCGACCAGACCGTTGCCGAGAACGACCCGGTGACCCTGACCTCTGCCGGCAGCTCGGATCCCGAAGGCCAGACGCTGAGCTACACCTGGACGCAGACCTCGGGACCGGCGGTTACGCTCAGCGATGCACACGCCGCGGCGCCGACGTTCACCGCGCCCGAGGGTCTGTCGAACACCGACATCGCATTCCAGCTGTCGGTCAGTGACGGCACCAGCACCTCGCTCGACTCGGTGACCGTCCACGTCAACCGCGACAACGACGCGCCGACCGCCAATGCCGGCAGCGACCAGACCGTGGCCGAGAACGACCCGGTGACGCTGACCGCGGCTGGCAGCTCGGACCCGGAAGGCCAGACGCTGACCTACACCTGGACGCAGACCTCGGGACCGGCCGTCACGCTGAGCGATGCACACGCGGCGGCGCCGACGTTCACCGCACCCGAGGGGCTGTCGAACACGGACGTGGCGTTCCAGCTCGCGGTCAGTGACGGCACCAGCATCTCGCTCGACTCGGTCACGGTCCACGTCAACCGCGACAACGACGCGCCGACGGCGGACGCCGGCAGCGACCAGACGGTCACGGAAAACGACCCGGTCACCCTGACGGCCGCCGGCAGCACGGACCCCGAGGGGCAGACCCTGACCTACACCTGGACGCAGACCTCCGGACCGGCGGTCACGCTCAGCAACGCCCACGCCAGCGCCCCGACGTTCACCGCGCCCGAGGGGCTGGCGAACACCGACATCGCGTTCCAGGTCGCGGTCAGTGACGGCACCAGCACTTCGCTCGACTCGGTCACGATCCACGTCAACCGCGACAACGACGCGCCGACCGCGAGTGCCGGCCCCGACCAGACGGTCGCCGAGAACGACCCGGTCACGTTGAACGCCGCGGCCAGCACCGACCCCGAGGGGCAGGCGCTGACCTACACCTGGACCCAGACCGGTGGTCCCGCCGTCACGCTCAGCGACGCGCACGCGACCGGTCCGACGTTCACCGCACCCGAAGGGCTGGCGAACACCGACCTGACGTTCGAGATCGCGGTCTCGGACGGCACCAGCAGCTCGGTCGACACGGTGGTGGTGCACGTGAACCGCGACAACGACGCACCGACGGCGATCGCCGGCAACGAGCAGAGCGTGAACGAGAACGAGGTGGTGACGCTCGACGGCACCGGCTCGAGCGATCCCGAGGGTCAGGCGTTGACCTACACGTGGACGCAGACCGCTGGGCCGGCAGTGTCGCTCGGCGACGCGCATGCCGCACAGCCGACGTTCACGGCGCCCGAGGGCCTGACCAACGCGACGCTGGCGTTCCAGCTGTCGGTGTCGGACGGCACCAGCACTTCGGTGGACACCGTTGTCGTGCACGTCAACAGCGACGACAACGCGCCTACCGCGGCTGCCGGTCCCGACCAGGCCGTGTCAGAACATGACGTGGTCACGCTCGACGCCAGCGGTTCGAGCGATCCGGAAGGGCAGACGCTGACCTACACCTGGACGCAGACTTCGGGGCCGGCGGTCACGCTGAGCGATGCACACGCGGCGACGCCGACGTTCACCGCGCCCGAGGGTCTGTCGAACACCGACATCGCGTTCCAGCTGTCGGTCAGCGATGGCACCAACACGTCGCGCGACTCGGTCATGGTCCACGTCAACCGCGACAATGACGCGCCGACTGCGGACGCGGGCAGCGACCAGACGGTCGCCGAGAACGACCCGGTCACGTTGACGGCTGCCGGGAGCACGGACCCCGAAGGCCAGACACTGACCTACACCTGGACGCAGACCTCCGGACCGGCGGTGACGCTCAGCGATGTGCACGCGGCGACACCGACGTTCGCTGCGCCCGAAGGGCTGTCGAACACCGACATCGCGTTCCAGCTCGCGGTCAGCGACGGCACCAGTACTTCGCTCGACTCGGTGACGGTCCACGTCAACCGCGACAACGACGCGCCGACCGCGGATGCGGGCAGCGACCAGACGGTCGCCGAGAACGACCCGGTCAGCCTGAGTGCGACCGGGAGCACCGACCCGGAAGGGCAGACGCTGACCTACACCTGGGCGCAGACTTCGGGCCCGGCGGTCACGCTGAGTGATGCCCACGCGGCAGCGCCGACGTTCACCGCGCCCGAAGGGCTCGCGAACACCGACGTGGCGTTCCAGTTGTCCGTGTCGGACGGCACCAACACGTCGCTCGATTCGGTGACGATCCACGTCAACCGCGACAACGATGCACCGACGGCGGATGCGGGCGGCGACCAGACCGTCTCTGAGAACGACCCGGTCACACTGACGGCTAGCGGCAGCACGGACCCCGAGGGGCAGTCGCTGACCTACACCTGGACGCAGACCTCAGGTCCAGCGGTCACGCTCAGTGATGCCCACGCGGCGAGCCCGACGTTCACCGCACCCGAAGGGCTCGCGAACACGGACGTGGCGTTCCAGCTGTCCGTGTCGGACGGCACCAACACGTCGCTCGATTCCGTGACGATCCACGTCAACCGCGACAACGACGCGCCGACGGCAGATGCCGGCAGCGACCAGACCGTCGCCGAGAACGACCCGGTCACGCTGACCGCGGCCGGCAGCTCGGACCCGGAAGGCCAGGCGCTGACCTACACCTGGACGCAGACCTCAGGTCCAGCGGTCACGCTCAGTGATGCCCACGCGGCAGCGCCGATGTTCACGGCACCCGAGGGGCTGTCGAACACGGACGTGGCGTTCCAGCTGTCCGTGTCGGACGGCACCAACACGTCGCTCGATTCGGTGACGATCCACGTCAACCGCGACAACGACGCGCCGGCGGCGGATGCGGGCAGCGATCAGACCGTCGACGAGAACGACCCGGTCACGCTGACCGCGGCTGGCAGCGCGGACCCCGAGGGTCAGACGCTGACGTACACCTGGACGCAGACTTCGGGTCCGGCGGTCACGCTCAGTGATGCCCACGCGGCAGCGCCGACATTCACCGCACCCGAGGGGCTCGCGAACACGGACGTGGAGTTCCAGCTGTCAGTCTCTGACGGCACCAACACTTCGCTCGACTCAGTCACGGTCCACGTCAACCGCGACAACGATGCACCGACGGCAGATGCCGGCAGTGACCAGACCGTCGTCGAGAATGACCCGGTTACCTTGACGGCGGCCGGCAGCTCGGATCCAGAAGGGCAGACCCTGACGTACACCTGGACGCAGACCTCAGGTCCAGCGGTCACGCTCAGTGATACGCATGCAGCGGCGCCGACGTTCACCGCGCCCGAAGGGCTCGCGAACACCGACGTGGCGTTCCAGCTGTCGGTCAGCGACGGGACGAACACTTCGCTCGATTCGGTCACGATCCACGTCAACCGCGACAACGATGCACCGACTGCAGATGCCGGCAGTGACCAGACCGTCGACGAGAACGACCCGGTGACGCTGACCGCGGCTGGGAGCACGGACCCCGAGGGTCAGACACTGACCTACACCTGGACGCAGACCTCAGGACCAGCGGTCGTGCTCAGTGATGCCCACGCGGCAGCGCCGACGTTCACCGCACCCGAAGGGCTGTCGAACACGGACATCGCGTTCCAGCTCGCAGTCAGCGACGGCACCAGTACTTCGCTCGACTCCGTGACGGTCCACGTCAACCGCGACGACGACGCGCCGATGGCGGATGCCGGCAGCGACCAGACTGTCGACGAGAACGACCCGGTCACTTTGACGGCGGCTGGCAGCTCGGATCCAGAAGGTCAGTCGCTGACGTACACCTGGACGCAGACTTCGGGGCCGACTGTCACCCTAAGCGATGCCCACGCGGCGAGCCCGACGTTCACGGCACCCGAGGGGCTGGCGAACACCGACGTGGCGTTCCAGCTGTCGGTCAGTGACGGGACGAACACTTCGCTCGACTCCGTCACCGTCCACGTCAACCGCGACAACGACCCGCCGACGGCGGATGCCGGCGGCGACCAGACGGTCGCGGAGAACGACCCGGTGACGTTGACCGCTGCAGGGAGCACGGACCCCGAGGGTCAGACACTGACCTACACGTGGACGCAGACTTCAGGACCGGCAGTCACGCTCAGCGATGCACACGCAGCGACGCCGACGTTCACCGCGCCCGAGGGGCTGTCGAACACGGACGTGGCGTTCCAGCTGTCAGTCTCTGACGGCACCAACACGTCGCTCGACTCCGTCACGGTCCACGTCAACCGCGACAATGACGCACCGACCGCGGATGCGGGCAGCGACCAGACCGTCTCTGAGAACGATCCGGTCACGTTGACGGCTTCTGGCAGCACGGACCCAGAAGGGCAGGCGCTGACGTACACCTGGACGCAGACATCAGGACCGTCGGTCACGCTCAGCGATGCGCATGCAGCGGCGCCGACGTTCACCGCGCCCGAAGGGCTCGCGAACACCGACGTGGCGTTCCAGCTCTCGGTCAGCGATGGCACCAACACTTCGCTGGACTCAGTCACGGTCCACGTCAACAGCGACAATGACGCGCCGACTGCGGATGCGGGCAGCGACCAGACGGTCGCGGAGAACGATCCAGTCAGCCTGAGTGCAACCGGGAGCACCGACCCGGAAGGCCAGACGCTGACCTACACCTGGACGCAGACCTCGGGGCCGGCGGTCACGCTGAGCGATGCACACGCGGCAGCGCCGACGTTCACCGCACCCGAAGGGCTCGCGAACACGGACGTGGCGTTCCAGCTGTCAGTCTCTGACGGCACCAACACATCGCTCGACTCCGTCACGGTCCACGTCAACCGCGACAACGACGCACCGACTGCGGATGCGGGCAGCGACCAGACGGTCGCGGAGAACGGCCCGGTCACGCTGACTGCGGCCGGCAGCTCGGACCCCGAGGGTCAGGCGCTGACCTACACCTGGACGCAGACCTCAGGCCCAGCGGTCACGCTCAGTGATGCACACGCGGCAGCGCCAACGTTCACCGCACCGGAGGGGCTGGCGAACACCGACGTGGCGTTCCAGCTCTCGGTCAGCGACGGCACCAACACTTCGCTCGACTCGGTCACGATCCACGTCCACCGCGACAACGACGCACCGACGGCGGACGCGGGCAGCGACCAGACCGTCGCGGAGAACGACCCGGTGACGCTGACCGCGGCCGGCAGCTCGGACCCCGAGGGTCAGACCCTGACCTACACCTGGACGCAGACCTCAGGACCGGCAGTCACGCTCAGCGATGCACACGCGGCAGCGCCGACGTTCACCGCACCCGAAGGCCTCGCGAACACCGACGTGGCGTTCCAGCTGTCCGTGTCGGACGGCACCAACACCTCGCTCGATTCGGTCACGATCCACGTCAACCGCGACAACGACGCGCCGACGGCAGACGCCGGCAGCGACCAGACCGTCCTGGAGAATCACCCGGTCACGCTGACTGCCGCTGGCAGTACAGACCCCGAGGGCCAGTCGCTGATCTACACCTGGACGCAGACGACGGGGCCCACGGTGACGCTGAGCGATGCCCACGCGGCGAGCCCGACATTCACGGCACCCGTGGGGCTGACGAACACCGACGTGGGATTCCAGCTGTCGGTCAGCGATGGCACCAACACCTCGCTCGATTCGGTGACGATCCACGTCAACCACGACAACGGCGCGCCGACCGCGAACGCCGGGCCCGACCAGACCGTCGCCGAGAACGACCCGGTCACGCTGACCGCGGCCGGCAGCACGGACCCCGAAGGCCAGGCGTTGACCTACACCTGGACGCAGACCTCAGGACCGGCGGTGACGTTGAGCGATGCGCACGCGGCGAGCCCGACGTTCTCGGCGCCGGAGGGACTCACGAACACCGACGTGGCATTCCAGCTGTCGGTGTCGGACGGCACCAACACCTCGCTCGACTCGGTCACGGTCCACGTCAACTGCGACAACGACGCGCCGACGGCAGATGCAGGAACGGACCAGACCGTCAGGGGCGACACCCACGTGCGGCTCGACGCCAGCGGGTCGCGCGACGTCGACAGCCCGGCCCTGACCTTCACCTGGACGCAGGTCAACGGGCCGGTGGTGACGCTCGGCAATGCGAGCTCGGCCACGCCGATCTTCTTCGCTCCGGTCGGCTCCACCGGTGCCACGCTCACGTTCCAGGTCGCGGTTTCGGACGGGCACTCGACTTCGGTCGACACGGTGACGGTGAAGATCCTGCCGACGGCCGAGCCGGACGCCAGCCTTCTGGGGCACGGCAAGCCGGCGCTCGGGCCCGCGTCATCGCCGGCTGCCGGCCCGGTCGCGAAGCACGACAGTCTGCACCCGGCAGCGGCAGAACCGCCACAGACCACGACCGTGCAGGACCAGCAAGAACTTGCGCGCACCGGCAGGCACGTGGAACTCGCGGCGCCAATCCAGGGGCCGGTGGACGCCAGGCTCACGCTGCAGGCGACCCAGGTGCCGGGGCCGCAGGTCGATCCAGCTGGCGGTGCCAGCCACGGCAGCCGCGGCAATGCGAAGGTCCACGGGCCCGCGCTCGACGGTACGCAAGTCGAGGTCTCTGACCCGAGCACGGGTCCGGGATCGCCCGGTGCGGACCGGCACGAGACCGCGCCCGACAAGCCGCTGCGCGGCATCGGCCGCGTGTGGGCAGCCCTGATGACCTCGTTCTCGAGCTGGTTCCCGCGCGAAGAGGAGCGCCGGAAGTAGCCGCCGCGGCCGCGCCGACGCATTCAAGCGCCGGGTCACGGCTGGTCGAAACAGACCTGGGGAAGACCCTGATCCAGCCTGCGGCGCCGTGTCGTCGCCGGCGCCATTGACCATGAAACACCTGCTGCGCTGTGCCGCCGCCTGCTGGCTCGCGATCGCTTCGCCGGGGCGATCGGGTCCGGTGCCCGAGCCGCAGCGGCTGCCCGGCGGCGACACGCTGGTGGGCGTCAGCGTGCCGAGCCGCATCGCCGCGGTCGCCGCCGAGGTGCCCGGGACGATCGCGGCGATGACCGCGCTCGAAGGCGAGCGCGTGGTGACCGGCCAGACGCTGTTCCGACTCGGCAGCAGGCTGCAGGAGCTCGACGTCGCGCGGCTCGAGGTCATGGTCAACTCCGGGGTGTTGAGCGATCGCGCGCGCGCCAGCCTCGACTGGGTCAAGACCGAGATCGGGCGGTTGCGCGAGCTCAAGGCATCCGAGATCGCCAGCCAATCCGACCTCGAGAAGGCGCAGCTGCAGTCCGAGCTGGCGCAGGTCAACGTGCGCGAAGCCGAGCTCGCGCGCGAGCTGAGCGGCATCGAGCTGGCGCAGGCGAAGGAGCGGGTGGCCCAGCGCACGCTGAAGAGCCCGCTCGACGGCATCGTCACGCGGTGGTTCAAGCAGGTCGGCGAGTGCACCGAGCAGCTGGTGCCGGTCATCGAGGTGATGTCGCTGCATCCGCTGTGGGTCGAGTTCGAGTGTCCGGTGGCGAAGGAACGCGACTATCGCAAAGGCTCGACCGTGCAGGTCGTGCCGGCGATCGGCGACCACGCGCCGCGCGCGGCGACGATCGTCTACGTGTCGATGCGCGCGACCCCGTCGAGCCACACGTTCCTGGTGCGCGCGGCGGTGCCGAACGCGGACTATTCGTGGCGCGCGGGTCTGAAGATGACCGTCGATCCCGTGGACGGCGGCGTCGACGCCAGGCCCGGCGCCGTGCCGCCGGGGAAATAGCACACATGAGCAAACACCTCGGCGAGTCGATGCGCCTCGAAGACGACCACACGGTGGAGGTCATCGAGGAGCTGCACTTGACGCAACGGCAGCAGATGCAGTCGGTGCGCAACCTCGCCAGCCGCGTGCTGGCGGCCGCGGTCACGATCGCGCCGGCGTCGCCGCGCGAACGCGAGCGCACGCTCGCCAAGGGCATGACCCGCGAGCTGAAAGTGCAGGAGATCGTGGCCACGCTCGACCGGCCGGTCGGCGTCGGCGACTGCGTGTGGCTCGCGGTCGATCGCGCGGCGCTCGACCTGATGCCGAGCCTGGCGTTGTGCGTCGGTTGCGCGATGCTCGCCGACGACGAGTACGAGGCGCGGTTCCAGCTGCTGCAGGTCACGGCGTTGCCGCCGGGGGCGCTGCACCTGAGCGGCTGAGCGGACGCGATCGCGATGGCAGCCACCGGCGACGACCAGACCAGGCAGCTCGCGCCCGACGCGGCGCAGACCCCGGGCGTCAGCGTGGCGCCGCTGCAGTGCGAGCTGCGCGCCCTGTTCGCCACGCGGCCGCCGCACCGCGCGCTGGCGATGGCGCTGGCGAGCATCGGCAAGCTGTTCGGCGCCCGGTACGCGGTGATCCACGCCCGCGTCGGCTTCACGCCGTACTCCGAGGAATGGGGCGAGGACGGCTACGAGCTGCCCGACAACCTGCGCGACGAGGTCAACAGCCTGATGCTGCGCGTCGCCGACCAGGGCCACGCCCAGAGCGTGCGGCTGCGGCTCGCCGCCGGCACCGCGGTCGTGGTCTCGGCCGTGCTGTTCGGCGAGGGCGCCGAGCAAGTCGGCCATGCGGCGCTGTTGTTCGGCGACCTCGAACGGTCCGAGGTCCATCAGCTCGCGGCCCAGGTCGAAGCGCTGATGGGGTTCCTGGCCCTGCTGCTGACCGGGCGCGGCGCGATCGCCGCCGGCTCGCCGTCGGGGCCGGTGGCCAGCGCGCAGGCGTTGGACTCGGTCGGCCGGCCGATGCGCCTGTTGTTCCAGGTGGTGTCGGACCTGGCCAACCGCCACGGGCTGTCGGCGGCGGCGATCGGGCTGGTGCGCGGCCGCAGCGTCCGCGTCGCCCTGGTCAGCGGCCAGGCCGACCTGCGCGACGCCAATCCGAGCGTGCGCGCGATCCGCAGCGCGATGGAGGAGGCGCTCGACTTCGGCGAGCCGGTGATGTTCCCGGCCGGCGCGCGGGCGCCCGAGAGCGGCACCAGCCAGCCGAAGATGCACGCGGCGTGGCGGCGTACCCGCAACGTCGGCATCGTCGCGTCGGTGCCGCTGCGCGTCGGCCAGCAGGTGATCGCGGTGTTGTCGTTCGCCACCGACACCGCCGACGGCCTCAGCAAGGAGAAGGTCGCGCGCATCGCCGCCGAGGCGGCGCCGTATGCAGCGCTGATCGACGTCTCGTCGCTGGCGGCGCGGCCGATCCTGCGGCACGTCGCCGACGAGTTCTCGGCGTTGCGCCGGCGCCGGCTCGGCACCGGCCGCCGGGCGTGGATCACGGTCGCGTGTTCTCTGCTGGTGCTGTTGCTGCTGCTGTTCGGCCGGCTGCCGCACTCGTTGACCGTGCCGTGCACGGTCCGCGCCTCGGACCGGCGGACGATCTCGTGCCCGCGCGAGGGCACGCTGGTCGAGCTGTTCGTCCGCCCCGGCGACCGCGTCCGTGCCGGCCAACGGCTGGCGGCGCTCGACAGTCACGAAGACACGCTGGCCAAGATCGAGCTGCAGGCGCAGCTGGCCACGCTCGACGCGCAGATCGACAAGGCGCTGGCCGATCGCGACGCCGGCCAGCAGCGCATCTTCGCCGCCGACCGGCAGAACGTCGCCGCCAGGATCGCCGTGGTCGAGGCCCGCGTCGAGCAGGCGCAGATCCGCGCGCCGTCGGCGGCGGTGGTGATCAGCGGCGAACTGCGCAACCAGCTCGGCGCCAGGCTGGCGATGGGGGCACCGTTGTTCGAGCTCGCGCGCTACGACCGCGCGCTGGTCGAGTTGCGGATCCCCGAGCACGCGATCCTGGAGGCCAAGGCGACGCAGGCGGCGACGTTCGCGGCGACCGCGTCGCCCGAGATCAGCTACCGGCTCGACCGCCTGCTGATCGACCCGGCGACGACCGTCACCGAGGGCCACAACGTGTTCCTGGCCGAGGCGGTCACCGACGCCACGCTCGACAACCTGGCGCCCGGGATGGAGGGCGTGGCCAGGCTGGAGACCGGTTGGCGGTCGGCGTGGTGGGTGGTCGGCCATCGCGTGTTCGACTGGCTGCGGCTCAACCTGTGGCTCTGATGGCCGGCCCGGCGACGATCCGCCCGCCGGCTGGGGCGCTGCCGCCGCCGCCGGCCGACGACGCCGGCAAGCTCGGGCCGCTGCGGGTCGGGCTGCGCGAGGACCTGGTGGTGACGCGGCAGCTGGTGCGCAGTGGTGCGCGCTACGTCGTGCACGATCCGCTGAGCTTCCAGAACCACATCTTCACGGTGCACGAGTACCGCGTGCTGTGCGCGCTGCATCACGATCGCAGCCTGGCGGCGACGCTCGGCGCGCTGCAGGCCGAAGACGTGTTGTCGGCCGCCGACCAGCGCTCGTTCTACGACTTCGTGGTCGGCCTGCACGGCATGGGCCTGCTGCAGATCCCGGGCATGCCGGTCGAGGCGGTGTATCGCCGCTACGAGCACCGCCAGAAGGCAAGGCGCTGGTCGCTGCTGCGCATGCTGACCTACCACCGCGTGTCGCTGCTCGACCCCGACCGCTTCCTCGGGCAGACGCTGCCGTTCGTGCGCTGGTTGTTCACCGGTCGCGGCCTGGCACTGTGGGCGGCGCTGATGCTGGCCGCGGCCTGGCAGTGCGCCGGCCGGCTGCCCGAGCTCTACGGCCAGGCCGCGGAGCTGCTGGCGCTCGGCAACCTGCCGCTGCTGTGGGTCAGCCTCGTCGGGTTGAAGGTGATCCACGAGTTCGGCCACGCCTACGCCTGCAAGCGCTTCGGCGGCGCGGTGCCGGACATGGGCATGTCGCTCGTGTTCCTGACCCCGTGCGCCTACATCGACGCCAACGCGTCGTGGACGTTCCGCCGCCGCTGGCACCGCATCGCCGTGGCGCTCGGCGGCGTCTACGTCGAGAGCATCGTCGCCGGCATCTTCGCGTTGCTGTGGGCCGGCTCGCCGGCGGGTCTCTGGCACGAGGTCGCGCGCAACGTCGTCGTGCTCGCGAGCGTCACCACCGTGCTGGTCAACCTCAACCCGTTGATGAAGTACGACGGCTACTACGTGTTCTCGGACGCGCTCGGCCTGGTCAACCTGCAGCAGCGCGCGGTCCAGCTGCAGAAGGCGCTCGCCGGCTGGCTGGCGCTCGGGTTGCCGCGGCCGCGCTTCGGCTATTCGCGCGGCGAGGCGCTGCTCTACGGCTGCTACGCGCCGGCGACGCTCGCCAACCGCATCGCCATGGCGTTCGGCGTCACCGCGGTGCTGATGCTGACCTGGCCGACGCTCGGGCTGCTGCTCGGCGTCTGCTTCGCCTGGCTGTTGATCATCGCCCCGGTCTACAAGCTGTTCGACTACCTGTGGCGCGGCCGGCGCACCGCGGCCGTGCGGCGGCGCGCGCGCTGCGTCGCGGTCGGCTCGGTGCTGGCGGCGACGCTGGTGCTCGGGCTGCTGCCGGTGTCCGCGAGCGTCATCGTCCGCGGCGTGCTCGATCCCGGCACGCGCATCGCCGTGCGCGCGCCGGACAGCGGTTTCGTCGACTCGGTGCGCGTGCGCACCGGCGACTCGGTGGTCGCCAATGACGTGCTGTGCCGCCTGCGCAACCCGGTGCTCGACGAGCGGCTCGGCGAGGTCGCGACCGAGATCTTTGCGCAGAGCGTGCGGCTCGACGCCGTCGAGATCGGCGACCCGACGCAGGCCGCGGCGTTGCGCGCGCGACTGGAGTTCCTGCGCGCGCGGCAGCGCGAGTTCGAGGCCCGGGCCGCGGCGCTGGCGATCTCGGTGCCGACCGACGGCGTGGTCGTCGGCCGGCTGTCGAGCCTGGCCGGCAAGTTCGTGCATCAGGGCGAGCTGATGATGGAGCTGCATTCGAAGCACCGGTTCGTGCGCGTCGTGCTCGGCGAGCTCGAGGTCGTGCGCACGCGGCTCGAGGTCGGCGCCACCGCCGAGCTCAGGTGGGCGTGCCAGCCCGGCCAGGTCGTGCGCGCCGTGGTGCGCGAGATCCGGCCGTCGGCCTCGCGCGACGTGGTGCCGGTCGAACTGACGATGGCGGCCGGCGGCGACATCTTCGTGCACCCGGTCGAGCGCAGCGCGCAGGCCGATCAGCCGTACCTGCACGTGTTCCTCGAGGTCGACAGCGTGCCGCTCGAGGCCGCCGGCTCCGGGTTGACCGCCTGGGTCCGTCTGCAGGCGCGCACCGAGACGCTCGGCGGCTGGCTGCAGCATCGGTTCCTGAGCTTCCTCAACCGCTGGCGCCTCGGCTGACCGGCTGGCGGCGCGGCGGCCGCGGAACTGCTTGCCCACCGCATCCTCGGCGACGACACCTGTCGCCGGCGCTGCATCACGACGCGTGGATCGATCACCTCGCGAGTAGGATCGTGCACGGTGGCCAACGTCTACTTCGATCTGACGCGCGAGTTCAACAGCAACGGCACGGTCGTCCTCTTGAGTTCGGGCCAGGCAGTCGTCTGGTACCGGCTGGCGATCATGAGCAAGGACGGTGATTGGATCGTCCGCGAGGACGCCGGATCCTGTGCGCGGGTGTTGGCGGTGCTGGCGGCACACGGTGCGCGCCAGCGGCCGTCGGCGCCGCTCGACCCGCGCTGGCTCGCCGGCGGGTGGTCGAGCCACTTCGAGTTCCTCGATGCACAGCAACGCCGGGTTCGCTGCGATTTCGTGTCACGACCACCGCGCGTGTCGACTGCGGCCATTGCCGCGCTGTTCGCGCAGCCGTGGCCTTTGGCGGAGCTGCCGGTGATCGATCTGCCGTCGTTGATCGCCACCAAGCGGACGCAGCGGGCGAAGGACTACTCGGTGATCGGCGAACTTGCGGGGCGGCTGCCGTCAGCCGAGGAAGCGGCCTGCACGACAAACGTCGACCGCATCCTCGAACTCGCGCGCGACGTCACCGGCGTCGACCGCGAAGCGATCCGTCTGGCGCAGCGCGGCGCAACGCGCGAACAGGTGGTCGTTGCGCTGGCCAAGGAAGTCGACGCGATGCAGCGCGCCGATCGGGAGCGCATCGAACGCTACGTCCGAGCAGCCGAGCGCTACTACCGGGAGTTCCATGTCCAGGGCCTGGAGCGGTTGCCACTGGCAGAGGCGCACCAGCGCGCCGTTCGCCTGGCGGATAGCATGTTGCCAGCGCAGGTGTGAAGCCGATGGAAATGCTGAGCGAAGACGACCTGAATCTGCAGGGCATGACGCTCGCCGAGCTCGAAGCGGCGTGGGATCTGTGGTTCGACCTGGCGCAGTACACCAATGACTTCGACCCGCCGTACACCCACGGCGTGTTCCAGAACATGCCGTGGACCATGCCCGCGGATCCGGTGTCCGGTACTGGTGCTCGAGACCGCGAAGCGGGGACCCCGCCAGTCGACGAGCGCTGAGGCTGTTGCAGCCGAGTTCGGGTCGCGGATCTGCCGGCGATCGACCGTCAGCGGATCCGCGCGTAGCCGCCGTTGCTGAAGTCGATCCTGCCGTTGCCGTCCACGGTCGCCGCCTGCACGTGCGCGAACTGGTTCTGCAGCCAGGGCACGGCCGGGATCGGCACCGGGAAGACGATCGATGGCCCCGCCGCGGGCGGCGCCCACGCGTACAGGATGCCATTCGGCGTCAGCAGGAACGGCAGGTCCGCGCCCGGCAACGTCTGCCAGCCGTTCCACAGATCGAGACCGATCAGCACGACGCGGTTGGCGACGCCGTTGACCGTGATACTGCCGGTGACGCCGAGTTGCAGCTGGCTCAGCAGCAGCGACGGCGGTTCGGCGATCGGGATCGGCGCGGCAGGTGGTGGCGTCGGCAGGAACACGGTCAGCGGACCGGCCCGGACGATGACGGGAATCTCGACCGGGATGCCATTGACTGCGGGACAGGCGCCACTGCCACGCGAGCCGCCACTGATGGACGTGGTGCCGGCGGCCACGACGTTGCCCGTGCCGGTGATCCCCGGCCCACCATCGCCCGGAGGTGGGAGGAACGAGCACCCGAGCCAGCTGCTGTCGAAACCACGGCCGCCGATCAGCGAGCAGCCGGTGAGGATCACGGTGCCGTTGCTGAGCTCGATTGCCGCACGGCCGGCCCGGACCCGGTAGTCCGAGGAGCTGAGGCCCTGCCCGCCGAAGATCGAGCTGGAGTCCACCGCCACGTTCGAGCCCGTCACCAGGAGGCCGGTGCTGTTGGCAATCGTGAATCCTGCGACGACGGTTCCGTTCAAGGCGCAGGCGGAGAGTGCCACTGCTGCAGAAGCGCTGATGCTCACTCCACCATCCACATGGACATGGTCGAGGTGCACCGGCCCGGCACAGCCGGTGATCCGGACCCGGTAGTCGAAGTTCAGGTTGTTGTTGACGTGCAGCCCCTGGATGCGCACCGCGTGGTACGGAGCCAGACCGCTGATCGTGATGGCCTGCACATCGGCACCCGTGGGTGCGTCGATGTCGAGTCCGAAGAACACGGCAATCGCGTCGTAGGCAAACGTCGTCGGCGGATGGACTTCGATGCGATCGCCTGGCCGGGCCGCGGCGATCGCCTGCGTGATCTGGGCGTAAGGGCCGGTGACCTGATCGACGACCAGGGTCCGCTGCTGGGCCACGAGCGAGAACGCGGCGACACCGGCCGCGACCATGGAACGCATCACGATGGCTGCCATGGGGTCGTGGACCGCACGGCGACAGGGGGCTTCTGTGAGGGGCCGGCTGCCGTGCGCAGCAGGTCAGCTACGCTTGGCGCGGCTGATGACGAACAGCCACGCTGCCAAGCTCAGCAGCAGGAGGCTGTCGACTGCATCGAACCACGTCCACAGCGGTCCCAGCCTGCCCTCATACGCGGCTCTCGGGCCGAACCAGCGCGCCAGCCGCAGATCAGCATCTGTCAGGTCCACGTGCCAAGGCGTGTCATCACGGACCGTGATATGCACCCCACCAACGCACTCCGCGACGTCGACATCGCGGGGGAAGATGTCCTGCCTTCCCGCGCCGAAGACCATCAACACTTCCCGGTCGAAGAAGGGCATGGCCGAGGCGGTCTGGATGCCGACGTAGTTGCGCATGGGGAAGTAGCCGCGGGCAACGACTTCGAATCGGCCATGATTACCGACCTCGACCGCGACCTTCGAGTTCCCGAGATCGAGCACGCTGAGTGCCGCAGTCAGAGGGCCACAGTTGGGAAGTGCCAACGGGATGGCGACGACCACCAGCCACCAGGCCAGGATCCTCAGGCGTCGTCGTTTCCCTGCGCCCTTGCCGGGAAGTTCCGTTTCCGAGCCAGAGCCTGGATCGGGGGACCGAGCGTGGCTCGGGTGATCCATTTCGGTACTCAGGCTTCAGCCAACCGCAAGTCGGCATGCCCGGCGATCTCGTCGAGGCACTCGGGGTTCTTGATCGCGGCGCGGTTGGTCACTTCGCGGCCGTGCAGCGCGTCGGTCGCCGCGCGTTCGGACTTCTTGCCGGAGAACGTCACCGGCACCGATGCCACCTTGGCCACGACCGCGGGTACGTGCGCCGGTGAGCCGCGCTGGCTCAGTTCCTTCTTCAGCTTGAGCACGAACGGCCGGTCGAGCGCCTGGCCGTCGGCCAGCACCACCAGCAGCACCAGCCGGCTGCCGCCGAGTTCCTTCTCGGCCTGCTGTTCGAGCGCCATGCAGTCGATCAGGCCGGGGAAGCCCTGCAGGATCGCGTAGATCTCCGCCGGGCCTATGCGCACGCCCTTGACGTTGAGCGTGCCGTCGCTGCGGCCGAGGATCCGCGCCGAGCCGTGCGCGGTCAGCTGGACGAAATCGCCGTGCGTCCACAGGCCGGGATGGGCCGCATAGTAGGCATCGCGACAGCGCGCGCCGTCGGCATCGTGCAGGAAGCCGAGCGGGCGCGAGGGGAACGGATTGGCGACCACCAGTTCGCCGCTGCCGACGCGGGCGGTGTTGCCGCCGTCGAGCGCCTGCACGTCGATGCCGAGGCTCACGCATTGGCTCTCGCCGGCATGGACCGGCAGCTCGGGATGCCCGAGCACCAGACAGCCGAGCACGTCGGTGCCGCCGGAGATCGACTGGATCGGCAGGTGTTTCCAGTGCTCCTTGACCCAGTGGTACTGCGCGTCGAACAGGATCGAACCGGTCGACTGGATCGCGCGCAGCGCCGGCCAGTCGCCGAGTTCACGCGGCGAGATGCCGGCGTCGCGCAGGTACTGCAGGTAGGCGGGGCTGGTGCCGAACACCGACACGCGTTCGCGCATCAGCAGCAGCAGCAGCGCGTCGGATTGCGGGAACGACACCGAGCCGTCGAGCAGCACGATCGTCGTGCCGCAGGCCAAGGCCGACAGCTGCCAGTTCCACATCATCCAGCCGCAGGTGGTGTGGAAGTACAGCACGTCGTCGCTGGAGAGGTCGGAGTGCAGCCGCAGCTCCTTCCAGTGTTCGAGCAGCGTGCCGCCGAGCGAATGCACGATCGCCTTCGGCTTGCCGGTGGTGCCCGAGCTGAACAGCACGAACAACGGGTGGTCGAACGGCAGCCGCGGGTACTGCTGCAGCGGCGGACCTTGCTGCAGCAGGGCCGCCATCGAGTACTCCGGTACGGCCACGCCGGCGAGCTGCAACGGCTCGCCGAGCGCGATCACGTGCCGCAGTGACGGCAGCTCACGCACCAGCGCCGAAAGTTTGTCGCGCACCGGGCGTCCGGCGCCGTGGTGGCGATAGCCGGCCACCGCGAACAGCAGCTTCGGCTCGAGCTGCGCGAACCGGTCGCGCGTCGCCTCGGTGCCGAGGTCGGGCGCCACCGTAGACCACACTGCGCCGAGTGCCGTCGCCGCGAGGCAGGCGACGATCGCCGGCGGCGCATTGCTGCTCATGCACGCCACGCGGTCGCCGGGGCCGATGCCGAGCGCGCGCAGGGCACCGGCGAGCGCCAGCACCTTGCTTCGCAGCTGCCCGCGCGTGAGCAAGGTGCGCGCGCCCTCTTCGGTCCAACCGATGACCGCCGGCTGCGCATCGTCGCCGGGCCGTAGCGAGCGCAGCAGGTTCTCGGCGTAGTTGAGCCGCAGCGCCGGGAAGTAGCGCGCTGCGCGCACATCGTCGCCGTCGCGAACCGGTTCGAGCGCGCCTTCGTACAGCAAGCCCGAACGTTCGAGCAGCGCGCGCCAGAACGCGCGCGGCTCGGCCAAGGACCACGCCTGCAGCGCCGCGGCATCTGCCAGCGGCCGGCCCGCGACCACCGCGCAGTCGCCGCGGAACTGCGCCATCGCCGATCTCCTGGCCTGCTGCGGGTCCGGCGTCCAGAACGGCGCCGGCGCCGTCACTTCGGCCCCTGGTAGTCAGGGTGCTTGCTGATGTAGGCGACGATCTTGCCGAGGCTGTCGAAGTTCGCCGGCGTCAGCGTCTTGCGGTCGACCTTCAGCCGGTAGGTGTTCTCGATGTGCAGCACCAGCTGCACGAAGCCGAGGCTGTCGAGGATGCCGTTCTCCAGGAAGCTGCGGTCGTCGCTGCCGATCAGCTGCTCGGCTTCGCCGAAGTGGTGGTTGTCGTCGAGCCAGTCGATCACGAGTTTGCGAACCGGCGGCAGTCGGGTGTCTGCGGTCATGGCGAAGTTGGCGTCGGCAGTCTTGTGGTGCGGGCTGGAGCCGGCTTGCATGGCGCCGGCCGTCCACCCGCGGGCGAAGCCTAACCGATGATCGCACTCCTTGGCCGCTTCCTGCACCGCACGCTCGGCCGCTGCATGCCCGATCCGCTGGTGCTGGCGGTGCTGCTGACGGTCGTCGTGTTCGCACTGGCGTTGCTGCACGGCAGCCAGTCGTTCGGCCAGCTGGTCGCCGCCTGGGCCGGCGACACCGGCTTCGCCGGCCTGCTGCGGTTCGCGATGCAGATGTGTCTGGTACTGGTCACCGGCCACGCGCTGGCCGAGACGCCGATCGTGGCGCGCGGGCTCGAACGGCTCGCGGCCTGGCCGCGCAGCGGCCGCGCCGGTGTGCTGCTGGTGGCCGCGGCGTCGTGTGGTACCGCGGTGCTGCACTGGGGCCTCGGCGTCGTCGTCGGCGCGCAGCTGGCGCGCGGTGTCGGCCAGTCGCTGCGCGCGCGCGGCATCGCCGTGCACTACCCGCTGCTCGCCGCCGCCGGCTACTTCGGCATGATGCTGTGGCACGGCGGCTGTTCGGGCAGCGCGCTGCTCAAGGTGACGCATGCCGCCGACCTGCAGGAAGTGCTCGGCCGCGACCTGCAGATCGCGCCGATCGGTTTCGACCGCACGCTCGGCGCGCCGGTCAACCTGTTCGTCACGCTCGGGCTCATGCTGCTGGCGCCGCTGATCGCCATGGCGCTGCATCCGCTGCGCGCCGTCGACTGCACGCCGCCGCCGCTGCTCGTGCGCAACGGCGATGCCGCGGCACCGCCGGCCAGCGACGACCGGCTGCCGCTGGTGCGCTGGCTCGAGGAGTCGCGCGCGATCAACCTCGTGCTGGTGCTGCTGCTCGCTTTCTGGGCGGTGGCGTTCTACGGCGGCGGCGGCCTGCGCTCGCTGACGCCCGACGCGCTCAACCTGACGATGCTGGGCCTCGGCCTGTTGCTGCATCCGTCGCCGCGCAGCTACATCGGCGCGGTCGAACGCGCGGCGCGCGGCTGCGCCGGCATCCTGCTGCAGTTCCCGCTGTACGGCGGCATGGCCGGCGTCATGCACAGCAGCGGCCTCGACACCGCCTGGGCCTCGGCGCTGGCCAGCACCGGTGACCGCAGGCTGCTGCCGGTGTTCACGTTCTTCGCCTCGAGCGTGATCAACCTGTTCATCCCGAGCGGCGGCGGCCATTGGGCGGTGCAGGGCTCGGTGGCGCTGCGCAGCGGGCTCGCCGCCGGCTGCGAACCGGGCACCATGGTGCTGGCAGTCGCCTACGGCGACGTCACCAACATGCTGCAGCCGTTCTGGGCGCTGCCGCTGCTCGCGGCCACCGGCGTCCGCGCGCGCGACATCGTCGGCTACACGGCGGTGGTCATGCTGGTGGCGCTGCCGTGGACCGCGCTCGGCCTGTGGCTGCTCGGCTGATCGTGCGGTTGTTCCCTGCGGGCAGGGCACGCCGCCGGCGCCCTGCCGGCACCGGCCCGCGATCCTGGCAAGCGGCGTAACGATCCGGAAGAATGGCTGCATGCGCCTGGCCCCGGAAACCGATCCACCCGCGACCGGCGCTGCCAGCACCGGACCGCCGGTGCGGGTGCTCTGGCGCCTGCAGTACTGTGTGCTCGCGCTCGCGGTCGTGGGCTTTGCGCTGCTGCAGGCGTTCGAGGTGCGCGCTGGGCAGTTCCTGGGCAGTGAATGGCGCGAGGCCGACACCGCGGCCATCGCCCGCAACTTCCTGAGCGAGCCGGATCTGCTGTATCCGCGCATCGACTGGGGCGCGCCGGGCCCCGGCTATGTCGAGACCGAACTGCAGCTGTATCCGTTCGCGGTGCAGCTGCTCTACCGGTTGTTCGGGCCCGATCCGCGGCTCGGCCAGCTGTTGTCGGTGCTGCTCACGGCGTGTTCGAGTCTGGTGCTGTACCGGCTCGCGCGGCGGTTCCTGCCGCGCTGGCCGGCAGTGCTCGCGGTCGCGGCGTTCGCGTCGTCACCGGTGCTGTTCCGCTTCACGCTCGCATTCATGCCCGAGGCGACGGCGCTGCTGTTCTATCTGCTGGCGGCCGAACGCTTCGTGTGCCACCGCCAGCGCGGCCGCACCTTGCCGTTGCTGGCTGCGGGACTGGCGCTGGCGGTGGCGATCCTGGTCAAGCCGACGACGATCCATCTCGGCCTCTGGTGCGGCCTGGTCACGTGGCGGCAGCAGGGCCTGCGCGCGGCGCTGGCGCCGCGGATGCTGGCGTTCGGCGCGATCGCGCTGGTGCCGTGCGTGCTGTTCTTCTGGCATGCCGCCAGGCTGCACACGCAGTACGGCAACACCTTCGGCGTGATCTCCGGCGGCGACTCCAAGTGGGGAGGACCGACCTGGTGGTTCGACCCGCACTTCTACGCCGAACTGGCGCGCATCGACCTGTGGCAGACCTTTGGCGTCGGCGGCTCCGTGCTGGCGGTGCTCGGCCTGTGGCTGTGGCGCTGCGACTCGTTCCGCGCCGTCGTGCTGATCTGGTTCGGCGTGATCTTCGTCTACTACCTGATCATCGCCCGCTACGCCAGCAACGAGACCTCGGCGACGCACTACCACATCTTCACCGCCGTGCCGGCAGCGCTCGCCGTCGGCGCCGGTGCTGCCGGCTTGAACGACCTGTGCCGGCAGCACGGCTGGTCGGTGCAGGGCGTGGCCCTGGTGGTCCTGCTGCCGGTCATGCTGATCGTGCAACAGGTGCGGCGCGACTGGCTGGTCGGTCTGCTCGAGGAGTTGCCGGTCTTCCGCGCGGCCGGAGTCGAACTCGCGCGGTTGTCGGCGCCCGAGGACCTGGCGATCGTCACCTCGACCAGCAGCCGCATCTCCCGCGGCGTCACCGACAATTTCGAGGACCCGCGGGTGCTGTACTACGCCTGGCGCCACGGGCGCATGCTGCCGGCGGACGAACTGCGCGCCGAGGAACTGCACCGCCTGCTCGGCATCGGCGCGCGCTGGGTGGTGGTGTTCGACGAAGTGCTGCCGCAGGCGCAACCCGACTTCCTGGCGGCGCTCGCGGACCTGGAAGTCGCCGCGCGCGGCGCCGACTTCACGATCTATCGCGTGCGCGCCTGAGCGCTCGCGGGCGGTCAGCGCTACTGCGGGCCCGGCCCGCGACCGCGCGCCGTTCGGCCTCGGCACGGCCTCAGGCGGCCGTTTCGAGTGCCGACTGCACCGGCGCGGCCGCGCGCTCCAACGCCTGCTGGTCGAGCGCCGTGCAATCGGCGAACGCCTGCGCCAGCGCCAGCGTGGCGACATTGCCGCCGGCGCCGGGCGCGTACGGGCAGCCGCT
>Ga0209488_10001274_pt1 | contig 21611 bp, 15 predicted proteins | sample Rivendell_Oct201_8_FD_188349 | JGI IMG/M metagenome (GOLD analysis project Ga0209488, IMG submission 188349) | Vadose zone soil microbial communities from the Eel River Critical Zone Observatory, Northern California, USA -... | ecosystem: Environmental > Terrestrial > Soil > Vadose zone >...
ATCCAGCTGCCGGCTGGGGCGAAGGGGGCTATGCCAGGGCAGGGCCGGGACTTCGGCTTGGGCTGTTGGCCCGGTGGCGTCCCGGGAATCCAGACGCGACACTCGCCCGGCTCGGGCAAGTGTCCGGGAGGTACACCCAGCGTCGCGGCAGTGCTCGGGCCGCTCGCCGCGCGATTTGCCTCCGATGCCCGAACCTGCGGACTGGGCGGAGGTTCCATGAGGATCGTTCGGGTGGTGCGGGTGCACGCACCGGCAACCAGGAGACCAGCGAGTACGGGTGTGAATGCGCGGCTACCCAAGGGCCCTCCCGGAAAAGGTCGGCCCAAATGTAGTATTTGACGTGCTGCCGCGCGTAGGGGCGCCGGTCCAAATCGGGCTGATCGAGACGATGCGAGTCAGGGAGGGGCGGGTTCCGTGGCTCGGACGTCACTTGGCGCGCCTCAAAGCCTCGCTCGCGGCGCTTGGAGCCCCGGAACCTCCCGCTGATCTCGCCGATCTCGTGCGCTTCGCGGTGGGGGTTAGCGACCGCGTGGTGCGTCTCCAGCTCACGGCCGGCCATCCCGAGCTCGCGACGCGTGACGTGAACGCCGAGCGGGCGATCAGCGTCATGGTGGCGAGCGAGGTCCATCGACCGTATCCGCACAAGACGACGCGGCGCGAACAGTTCGGTCGCGCGCTGGCGAATGCGCGTCGCGCGGGGACGCATGACGCCGTGCTCGTGACGGCGGACGGCTTCGTCGCCGAAGGGACGGCGTGGAATCTGTTCTGGTGGGACAACGACTCGCTGTGCACGCCGGCGGCGGATCTGGGCATCCTGCCCGGTCTGGGACGCCAGCGCATCATGGAGCTGACGGCAGTAAAGGAAGCGCGGGTGCCGGTTGGTGCGCTCGCCGGCCGCAGCCTCTTCATTGTGAATGCGGTGCGCGGCGTCGTCGAGATCGGCGTGTTTGACGGGCGGGCGGTGCCGCGCGATCCCAGGACCGCGGAGCTCGCGTCCGCCTTCTGGCCTTATTAGGGCCGAGCTTTCGTTCGTGTTTTCGCCCGATTAGGTTTGTTTTCCTCGGCGTCCGGGCGTCTCGGCGCCTAGTCTTACGGTGGCTGTAGCTCAATTGGTTAGAGCGCCGGACTGTGGCTCCGGAGGTTGCGGGTTCAATCCCCGTCAGCCACCCCTGACTACTAGACGCCGAGACGGCGAGAGGCCGAGACGCCTAGGGTGAATGGTAGAGCACCGGTCTCCAATTTCGTCCCCGCTATGCGAGGCCGATCTGTTTGTACACGATCGAGCAGAAATCCAGACGTATCTACACCCATCAGCGAGCAGGCCCGCACGGCGCGGCTGCTCAAAGCCTATTGCTGCGTCCAAACCAGCGCCTCGTAAATCAGGGTGACGTCAGGATAAAAGCATTGAACCGCGGCCCCGTCGTCGGGGGAGTCGCTCCCCACGTCCGGCTCCCGAGCAGCGCGGCGGGGGCACCGCCCTGCATCGCGGGTGCCGTGATCGTGATGGACGAGCCGTTGTAGGTCCCGCTTCCGACCGAATTGTAGAAATCCTGGACGTTGTGAAGTGAGTATGCCTGCCCGGTGGTGAGGATCCCCGTCGGCAAGTTCACGGTGACATCCTGCGTCGTCCGCGGCGAGCCGTTGCCGGCGTCGTTGTTGACGACGATCAAGGCGCGGCCGGACACATACTTGTTCGGCCGCACGGCTACCGTGGGCGATGACGGAATAGACCCAAACGACCCGGTATTCCCCAACCCGGTCGCGGTCTGCCAATCCGTTTGATTCTTTCCCGCATCGTTCCAGTACCAGGCAATATCCGTGGACGGGCGGAGGTAGGTATTACCGCTCCAGCTATTGCCCCCGGGCGTCGGATCGGCGAGATCGACCAGTCGACCCCCCGAGGCAGGTGTCCAAATTGTGTTCCCCGAGATTGTCGAGCTCGTCCAGTCGGTAACTCGGAACGCCGTGCCACCCCACGCCGTGTTGCCACGAGCCAGGATGTTCAGGTTTTGGACTGTCAGGTAGCCGAGTTTGAGATTGTACTCCGAAGGATTGTTGGAGTAGTACGCGATATTCGTGTCGGCACGCATGCCGTCGCTCGACACCTCTGCGCCGATGAAGACATTGGGCTTCGCGGTGTAGGCCCAACCTGAGAGTGCCGTCGAGCCGTTGTTGAACGCGACGTTGCCGATCGCCCAGATGTTCACCTGCGGCGGATTCCCGGCGACGGTGTAGGCGTGGATCCCATGGGACGTGTTGTTGAAGAATACGTTGTCCCGGAGGATTCGGATGCCGCCGTCGTTTTCCACGTACACACCGTGGTCGTGGTTCTCCGTCATCCCGTTGTTGTAGACGATGCAGCCGTACACCTCGGTCGTGTCGGTCCGCCCGCGCATCCAGATGCTGATGCCCATCGTGCCCGCGTCGTGAATCACGAGGTTGATGAACCGTCCGTTCGTCGTTTGGGCGCGAAGTCCATACAGCGAGCTCACCGGCGACGTCTGCAGGATCTCGAATCCCTCAAACGTGGTGTACGAGCCTTCTGCCCAGAACTCGCCGTTCAGGGCCGAATGTTCGCCTGGGTACTGCCGGACGACCGTGCGATTCTGGTCGGTGCCGTTCAACGTGGCGTGGAAGTCGGCACCAGTCGGAGCGTAGGTCCCGCCCCGCAGGTACACGGTGTCGCCCGCGAGCACGCTGCCGCCGCCACCCGCCAACGCGTAGTCGAGCGTCCAGGGCTGGTTGATGTTTCCGTTGCCGCTGGTTCTGCCGCCACTGGGCACGGCGAAATGGGCCTTAGTCGAGAACGACGCGGGTGCGAGAAACACGCCGGAGACCCACCCCGTGGGCCCGCTGGTAAAGGCGACCTGCCAGTAGATCGTGTTGTCGCCCGATGCGTCCAGCGTGCCGGGACTCGTCACAATCGTGGCCGACGCCCCCAGGGGCTCGGTGCCGACAGAGGAGGAAAAGTTGTTCGCTGTGCTGTGGACCGTGACACTCGTGGTCGTTTGCACACCCTGTCCAGTCGAGAACTGAAACAGCGGCGGCTGGGGCCGCAGCGCTTGATCCTGCCGCTCGCTGCATCCCCATACCATCAATGCCACGAGCGACGCGCAGGCCACATAGGAGAACCGCATACGCACCTTCCTCATGAGAAAGTCAGGCGGCTCCCGATCACTCTCGCGACCGGGAGCTCGCACCTCATCGTTCCTGAATCGACCGCATCGCGGAGCTCAGTAAGGCGCGATGCGCACGATGTATGCGTTGAATGCCGTGCCCGTCGACTGTGGCAACACCGTGGTCCAGCCGGTCGGCGCAGGCGGCGTTATCGCCCCAATGGTCAGCGGCACCGTGCCGGTGCCTGAATACGTCCCCGTCAGGACCGGATTCACGAGATCGTACACGTTCCAGATCTTGAAGGCGGCGCCGGCGGGCACAATGCTCGAGAGATCGATGTTCACCGAACCGACGTTCCCCCAATTGTAGACCACAATATTCCCGCGACCGACTTCGTAGAGCGTTTTCCACACGAAGACCTTCGTGGCCGTCGGTGCGACAAGGGCCGCAAGCTCATTCGGGGCATTCATGTTGCTGGAATTCTTCCAGGTCAGGAAATGCATGCTGGTGGCGTTCAGCACCCAGGAGTTCGTCGTAGTGTCGTGCGTGTGCAGATTGTTCGACCACGTGATGCCTGAGCGCGTGGCATCGTTTACGGAGACGACCGTGGCGGTGCTGCTGCCGCACACCGGCGTCATCGTGGCGACGTTAATTGTGCAATCGAGGAATTCGTTGTTCGTGAAATTCGATCCCGAGGCCCAATCACTCACGTCGAGGACTGCCGAGCCTCGCCCCTGACCGACGATGTAGTTATTTGTGACTTGGACCGTGCCCGGGTTCACCACCGCGCGGCCCATCTGCATGTTGATCCCTTCCGCGAAGCTGTTGCTCGGATTATACGACCAAAACGTCATGTTGCTGTCCGCCACGTCCCCGGTACCGCCTGTTCCTGGGCTGTCCGCACCGATCATGATGTTGTACGCGGCCGAGTTCACATTGCTCATGATAGTGCCGTTATTGAACGACACGTTGCGTTTGAGGATCGTGTTGTCGACGTGTCTGCCAGAGACATCAGTATAGGCGTGCACGCCGAAGCCGAACTGGTTGAACATGATGTTATCCCGTGCCAGCACGGTCGAGGGCGCGGTGTTGGTCAGATACAGCGCGTGGCCGTGGCCGCGATCGGTGGAGCCGCCATCATACCCGTTGTTGTAGATGATCAGGCCGCTGATCTCGGCGTTCGTCGCGGGGGGCTCAGTGAGGAATGCGACCCCGCCATCGTGAATCACGAGGTTGATGTACTTGTTGTGATCGCCCTGTTCGTAGATCGTGTTGGGTCTTGCGCTGGTGCGGGTGGCGTTCGAATTCCGCAGTGCGAAGCCCCAGAACGCGAGATAGGTTCCACGCACGACCAGTTGGCTGCTGGCGGTGTTCAGCGTGGGGTCATCGAGAATCGCCTGCTCGCCGGGATACTGGCGGAACACGATGTATGCGCTCGCGGTGCCATGCAGCGTCGAGGCAACCGAGTACTTGCCCGTCCCGCCCGCATTGTAAACCCCGCCCCGGATCCAGACGGTGTCGCCAGCGAGGATTTGGCCATTGCCGCCGTTAAACGCCGTCTGCAGATCCCAGGGCGCCGTAATGCTCCCATCGTTGGTGGAGAGGCCATTCGTCGCCGCATAGTGGTAGCGGCCTCCACCTCCCGTAGCCGGGGTCAGAAAGACGCCTGATACCCAGCCTGTGAAGCCATCGTTGAACGCGACCTGCCAGTAGATCGTATTGTCCCCGGTTGCATCGAGTGTTCCCGGGCTTGTTTGAATGGTCCCCGCGGCGTTAGCCGATTCATTGGTCACGACGGACGAGAAGTTGTTGGCGGCGCTATGCACGGCAACGCTAGTCGTCGTTTGGACGCCTTGGCCCTGGGAGAACTGAAACAGCGGATTGTTGGTGATGGGATCGGGCTGCCGATCGCTACATCCCCACAGCACAACCGTGAGCGCGCCAACTATGAGCGTCAGGATCGTTGTGCGTCGCATTAATCCCTCCCGATATCGTGGCTAGTGTTTTCGGACGAGGGGCTAAGTTCTCGAAGTTGAAGAGATCAAAAACATCCATCATCCGGATGGATTTCGAATTAATTCAAAAGTTTGATGACGTTTCGTGCGCTGGACGCGCGTGACCAGCTACGATGTCGTGAGCGGCCTCACTAGAGACCGATCGGAACCGGCGGCGTCGGTTCGTTGATCGGAATCGTAAGAGCCTTTCGCTGCGCCTAGACTCGAGCTACTAAAACCGGCAGGGCTCTCGGAAGACGCTACGATATCATCAACGAGGAAGACCTCGCCGTGGCGATGTCCAAAGCGTCATGGCACGGTTGCGGCACAATCCGAGGCTCCCGCCGCAAACGCAGCGTAGCTAAGTTCAGCAGTACCAATTCCTAGGTCCGTAGCTCAATTGGTAGAGCACCGGTCTCCAAAACCGGGGGTTGCAGGTTCGATTCCTGCCGGGCCTGTTCAAGCCGCCACGTTCGTGGCGGCTTTTCGTAGATGCATTTATGCACTCCGCATCCCCGCGACGCGCGTGGCAACCCCACCGCGCGCGCTTCGCCGCTACACCCGCGCTCAACATCAACAACTTCGCTCCCACTACCGCTGACGCGTACCCGTAATACTGTTCGCCGGGACTCACAGACAGACCTTTAGGCGCCCGTATGAATCTTTATGCGATCTCCCTTGCCATAGGGGCCATCGGCTTGCTCGCGATGGCACTCACCGGCCTCGGCCGCCACGGACATGCGCACGCGCGTGCCCACGGTCACGGCCACGGGCGTGGCCACGGGGGCGCCAGGCACGGGCGCGATTCTACCGCAGCCTCATGGTTATGGAATCTCATGTCGCCGCGCGTGCTATTCAGCCTGCTCGTCGGCTTCGGAACGACCGGCATGTTGCTGCGTGGCTTGCTGACGGCCCCGATAGCCTTCGGCGCGGCGCTGGTGGGCGGTCTGCTGTTCGAGCAGGCGTTCGTCGGCCCCGTGTGGAACTTCTTGATGCGGTTTGCCTCCGCCCCCGCGCTCACCCTGGAGAGCTGTCTCCAGGACGAGGTGCGGGCGGCGACGGGCTTCGATTCGGACGGCCACGGTCTGGTGACCGTGGAAGTCGATGGCCAGGTCGTGCAGCTGCTGGCAACGCTGCGCCGCGAAGATCGCGGCGCCGGCGTCCGGGTTCGCACAGGCGACCTGCTCAGAGTGGAAGATGTGGACGGCCGCCGCAACCGGTGTACGGTGTCGTACATCGGCCCCATCAGCGGCGCCCCTTTGCGGTGAGGTGTCTATGATGCCCCAATGGCTCCTGATCGTTGCGATTCCCGTCGCGGTTCTCGTGCTCGTGCCGTTCATCGTCGCCGGATTTCTGCGCGACGTGGACGCCGGGACGATCCGCATGGTCAGCTGGCTGAACGGCTCGACCGTGATCTATCGCGGACCGGGGAAGTCGAAGGAGATCCCGCTGCTCACCACGGGCACCACGCTGTCGAGCAAGGTGATCAACGTCGATCTCGACATCACCGATCAAACGGCCGATGTCGATGACTCGAGCACGCCTCGTCCCATCAAGGTGCGGGTGCTCGCGAGCGCGATCGTATCCGTGGGCGACTCGGACACGATGATCAAGACTGCCGCCAACCGGTTCTTCGCGAAACCGGAAGAGGAACAGCTGAACACGCTCACCGACCTGCTCACGAGCTCCGGTCGCCGTGCCATCAATCTGCTGACCCACGACCAGCTATTCTCGGCGAAGTCGGCCGCCCATGGTCCCAGGACCACGGTGCCGGCGGTCGCAGTCGCGCAGCCGACGGCGCTCGTCGAGGCGGAGGAGGAGGACGATCCGCTCGCGATCATCATCCGCAAAGCATGCTCGCGCGAGCTGACCGACCTGGGTCTGGTGTTTAATTCCCTGAACATCAAGGTCGTTCAGTCGGAGGTCGCCGACGCCCGGCGCCGCCAGTCGGCCGCCGAGGCGCAGGCCAACGCGGATATCGTGTCGGCCCTCCAGAGCCGCCGCGCCAAGGAAGCGCAGCTCGAGGCGGAGCGCGTGATATCCGACAAGCAGCGCGAGCTGGAGCAGACCAAGGCGTCGAACGCCGCACTCGTGGCTACCGCGGAAGCCAAGCGGCAGCAAGCCATGGGCGTGCAGCGCGAGGCGGAGCTCGACGCGACGCAGATCGCACAGGCGAAAGCCGATGCGGAAAAGGTGCGGATCGACGTCGAGGCCAAAGCGCGGGCGGAAGCCATGCGGATTACGGCCATCGCGCAGGCGACGGCCGAGAGCATCCGCCAGGTGAACGAATCGATCAAGGCCGGTGGGGACGCGTACTTCCGCTATCGGCAGATCGAGCTCTTGCCGCAGATCGCCCCCGTGATTGCCCAGGGTCTCGCGGACGCGAAGCTCATCACGATTTCCGGCAATGGAACGGGAGCGCCCGAGACGACCGCCCAGAACATCGCCGCGGTCATTCAGACGGCGCTCGCCGCCCAGTTGGTGACCCGGGGTGGACTGCTCGATGGTGCGCCCATCGATGGCCGGGAGGCCGCAAAAACGCCCGTTCGTGCCGCAAAAACGCCCTAACCCGCTCGCGCGGGCGTGTGCTATTTTGCCAGTCGCACCATGCCCGTCGAACGAACTGAAGTCGGCGTGCCGCTGGCACACGAACGCGAAGTGTTGCGGCAGGCCGGGATCGCGCTGGACGGCCGCATTGTGACGCTGTGGGAGATCTCCCCGGCCACGGCGGCCGTTCCGGTGCTCAGTGGCATTCCAAATCCGCTCCCCAGCGATGTCGAGCTCGATCTCGAATCCACACTGCGTCGCTGGGGAGCGCCGATCGTACAAAAGACCCGCTGGGTGGGGTGTCGACTCCTGGAGGGTGGGCTGTGGGTTGTCGCTCCGGTCCGCTCGCGACCGGCTGCTCCACCGCCTTCGGGTCTGGAGCGACGCAGCCGCGAGCGCCTCGTGCTCGAGCTCGCGGGGCTGTCCCTGGGAGCCATCGCGGCGGCGGAAGACGGGGCGCGTCGCCGGCTGGCCCCCGCCGAAGCGCTCCGGGAGCTTGCGCGTCAGCCCAGCGTGATCGCGCACGAAGTCGGCAATCCGCTCGCCGTGGCGCTGGGCAACCTCGACCTCGGCGTGGACACGATTCGGAGCGCGACTCCCGCGGACCTCGATCCGACGTTGCGCGCGGGGCTCCTCGAAGATCTCGCCAATGTGGCCGAAGGCATCGAGCAGGCCGCCGAGTATCTCCGCTCGATCCAGGACCGCCCGTTCGGCGCCGTGGGGCGGATGGTCCGGTTCGACGTCACGCCCGTCATCCGATCCTGCATCACGCTCGAACGCCCGCTCGCACGGAAACACGGCGCGGCGTTGCAATGCGAGAGCTCGGTCGACTCGCTGTATCTCTACGGTGACTCCGGGGCGCTGTATCAAGTGCTGACAAATCTGATTCGCAACGCCGTGGACGCCTCGCAGGGGCGGACGGGCGCTGTGGTGGTTTCCGTCGACAGACGAGGCGACAACCTCAATCTCGTCGTGCGGGATACCGGACAGGGGATCGCCCCCGAGCATCTCTCACGGATTTTCGATCACGGCTTCACGACGAAACCGCCGGGCAAAGGATCCGGCATCGGGCTCGCCGTGGTCAAAGAGATCACCGAATCGATGTTCGGCGGAACGATCGCCGTCGAGTCTCGCGTGGGAACAGGGACGACGTTCACCCTCGCGCTGCCGATTCCCCCGCAGCGTAATCGCTAGATCAGTTCCATTTCACGACGCGGGTTAAGCCCATTTTCATCCCGTAGATGGATGCAGGCCGGTCTCGTGCAAGGCGACATTGGCAAAAGCAGTTCGCCAGAGTGGAATGTCGACCTTTGCATTGGAGGTATTGTGAGAAGCACGAATCCAAGTAACCCCGGGCAGAGCGATCGCGAGAAGCAGGGCGGTCAGGGTGGGCAGGGTGGTCAGGGCGGTCAGGGTGGCAAGCAGGGTGGTGGCCAGCAGGGTGGCCGGACGCCCGAACGGCAGGATCAGGATTCCGATTTCGGTCAGGGTGGGCGGCAGGGCGGCGGCGGCGGCGGGCAGAACCGCTAAGTCCCACTCGTGAATGTTTAAGGAAAGGCCGCGCACGGCGCGGCCTTTTTCTTTTCTAGGAGTCCAGCACCTCGCGCACCCGCTCCGTGAGCTGCCGGATCGTAAACGGCTTGGGAAGAAAGGCCGTGTTCGGCGCGACAATGTCGTTTTGAAAGACCGCCTCTTGGGAATAGCCGGACATGAGCAGGATCCTGGTCTCGGGCCGCTGCGCGACAAAGCGGCGGAGCAGCTCCGGCACGCGCACGCCGGACAACACGCCATCGGAGAGAAGCAGATGGATCGGGCCTTCATGCGATGCCGCCAGACTCATGGCCGCGTCGCCGTCATGGGCCGCCAGGATCCTGTAGCCGAGCCGGCCGAGCGCCGTCTCGGCGAGCACGCGGATCGGCTCCTCGTCTTCGACCAGCAGGATCGTTTCGGTGCCTTTGACCTCGACCGGCGCCTGCATCGGGCGGGAGACGCGCGGGGGCGCCTCGCTGACCGGGAAGAAGCACTTGAACGTCGTGCCGACTCCAGGCTCGCTGTAGACGATCACATGCCCCTGACTCTGCTTGACGATTCCGTAGACGGTAGCCAGCCCGAGCCCCGTGCCCTTGCCTTTGTCTTTTGTGGTGAAGAACGGCTCGAACAGGCGACTGAGTACTTCGGGGCTCATTCCTGACCCGGTGTCACTCACCGCCAGCATGACGTACGTACCTGCCGGCACGCCGGACGGACCCTGACCGTATGGCTCGTCCAACCGGACATTGCGCGTCTCGATCGTGACGGTGCCACCATCAGTCATCGCATCGCGGCTGTTGACGGCGAGATTCAGCACGACCTGCTCGAGCTGGTTGGGGTCGGCCATGATCGCGGCGAGATCGGCGTCGGTCGCCGTCACCAGTCGTACCGGCGGACCCAGGAGCCGGCGCAGCATCTTCTCCATGTCCGTCACCCGCTCATCGATCCGCAGCGACTTCGGCTCGAACGGCTGGCGGCGGGAGAAGGCGAGCAGCTGCCGCGTCAACGCGGTCGCGCGATCGCTCGCCTTGATGATTTCGTTGAGGTCGTCCGCATGCCGGGAGTTCGTGCCCAGATCCTCCCGCAGGATGTCGGCGTAGCCGATGATTGCCGTCAGCAGATTGTTGAAGTCGTGCGCGACCCCGCCCGCGAGGCTGCCGAGCGCGTCGAGCTTCTGGGCCTGCCAGAGCTGCTGCTCGAGCGACTTCCGGTCGCTGACGTCGACGAGGATGCTCTCGAGGATTGCCTCACCATCGGCATTCTCGCGGAGCGTCACATTGCACATCACCCACGCCGGCTTCCCGTCCTTGCGCTTCATACGCGCTTCGAAGTTGCGGACCCCACCCGCTGATTCGCGCAGCGCCGCGACCAGCTGCTCCCGCTCGGCGGGATCCCACCAGAGGTCACGGGCTTGTTGCTTCACGAACTCCGCCGGAGACCCGTAGCCGAAGATCCGCGCGCACGCCTCATTGCACATGATGACGCGGCCGTCGGACACGCGCGTGGTGGTTATGCCCGCAACCGACTGCTCGAACATCTCCCGATAGCGGCGCTCGGCCCGATGCTGCTCGACGTTCGCGCGATCGATCTCCGACGCGATGTGCCGCGAGAGCCGCGAGACGAGGAGCGCGACGAGCGCCACCCCGATGACGGCGAACCACGCTGCGATCAACACGCGATCCCCGCCGAACAGCCCGGCCAGACGCGAATCGAGCAATCCGATCAGCACGACAAGCCCGGCGGTCGCCGGCAGGAACGCGCGCAGCATGCGGGGGCGAGGCGCGTCTCCCACCAGCCGGTCCAACGGCCACACCTCGGGACCCGCGGCGAGGATGGTGGCGATGCCGAGCACGAGGAGGCTCAACCCGGTCGGCAACGCGACGGGAATCGTCCCGCCGCCGTAGAGCAACGGCGTCCCGTAGGCGTAGCCGAGTCCGACGGTCGCGCCCACGATCGCCGCGATCGTCGCCAGCACGCCGACGTAATGGGCCCGCGGTCCCGTCGCCGCGATCGCGAGCGCCAACGGGATGATGGCCGCGGCGGTCACCGGTGACATCACGCCGAGGCGGACGCGTCCGAACTGGCCTGTACCGCCGCCGAGCAGCTGATCGAGTACCGATGGCAGTGCGATGTTGACCAAGGCGAGCGTCGCGACGATCCACGACACGGCGGTTCCCGTATTTCGCACCGCGGAACCTGCGGGTGTCACGATCCGCGCGATGAGCGCGAGACTCAGCGTGAGAAATGCGAGCGCCGTGGTGGGCGCCATGGGAATGAAGCTGGGCGGAGGAGTGAGGAACAGAGACCAACCGGCCGCCCAACCGACCAGGACGACGCCGCTGTGTGCGACGACGACGAGGGCGGCCAAGACCGCTGGTCTCTTGCTCATATGTCCACGATTGAGGAATGAAGCGGGCAGTGCAAGGTCACGGATCACGAGGGGCCATCGTACCCCCCGTCCGGCCGGAGCAGCCAGGCCGTCGGGGCGGCCAGCTCGCCTGTCAGGATACCGTCCAACGTGCGCCGGGCGGCCTGGTCGAACACCGGAACCACGACCTCCACGCGGCGGCGCAGGTTCCGCGGCCGCCAATCGGCCGACCCGATGTAATAGTCCTCCGCGTCGGTCCCCCCATTGGCGAAGTGGTAGATCCGCGCGTGCTCGAGGAAGCGACCCAGAATGCTCACGACGCGAATCCGCTCCGATAGTCCCGGCACGCCCGGGCGCAGCGTACAGATCCCGCGTACCACGAGGTCGACATCGACGCCCGCCTGCGACGCGCGGTAGAGCGCCTGGATCACCGTCGAGTCGGACAGCGCGTTGAGCTTGGCACGAATGCGCCCGGCCCGGCCGGCACGCGCATGCTCGGTCTCGCGCTCGATCAGCGCCAGCACACGCTCGAGCAATGACGTCGGCGCCACGAGGAGATGCCGCAGCTGAGCCTGTGGTGCGTGGCTCGATCCGGTCAGCTCGTTGAAAAGCGCGTGCACATCCGCCGTGATGCGAGGATCGGCGGTGAAGAGACCGACGTCGGTGTAGGCACGGGCGGTATCGGGATTGTAATTCCCGCTGCCGACGTGGGCGTAGCGACGCACTCGGCCCTCGGGGGATCGGCGCACGATCAACGCGAGCTTGGCGTGGGTCTTCAGGCTCACGAGTCCGGTGACGACGTGGATCCCTTGCTGCTCGAGACTCCGGGCCCAGGCGATGTTCCGGGCCTCATCGAACCGCGCTTTCAACTCCACGATGACCGACACGTCCTTCCCCGCCGCTGCGGCTCGGCTCAGCGCGTTCGCGATCGCCGAGGGGCCACCCGGACGATAGAGCGTGAGCTTGATCGCCTGGACGTCCGGATCATCCGCGGCTTCGATGATGAATCGCTCGAAGGTCGCGCTGAAGGAGTCGGTCGGATGGCGCACCAGGCAATCGCGCTCGTCGAGCTGCTCGGAGACCGGGCGCCCTGGGACAAACGGCGCCTGCAACTCATGCGGCGGATAGTCGGCGAGCACCGTCTTCTCGTCCCGGAGCGCGCCGAGGTTTACGGGCCCGCCGGTTACGTAGACATCCGCGGCACCGATCCCGTCGTCTCGCTCGCTCTCTTCGAAATGGAGCTCGCGCTGCAACAGATCCTGGAGCGGTGCGGGCGTGCCGGACTCGATCTCGAGTCGCACCACCGGCTGGAGCTTGCGGCGTGCCAGCTCCTCTTCGATCGCCTGCAGGAAGTTTCCGGCGGTCGTCTCGTCGAGCTGCAAGTCCCCACTGCGCGTAACCCGGAACGCATGGGCGCCGGCGACGACCCGACCGGGGAAGAGCAGGTCGAGGTTGGCACGGACCACCTCTTCGACCGGTACCAGGCGGCGTCCTCCGGACAGCGTCTCGAACCGCGGGAGCGTCTCGGGAATCTCGACCAGCGCATAGTGCGGGGGAGCAGCAGCGCGATCGCGCAGCACGACCAGGAGCACGACCCGCCGGTCCGTCACCACCGGGAACGGATGACCGGGCGCGCGCGTGAGTGCCTTGGGGCTGAGAAACGGAAGTATGTCGTCAGTGAAATGCGCCCGAAACTGGGTCTGCTCCTCCTCGGTGAGCTCGGACCAGTGCGCGACGGACACGCCGATGCCCTTGTCGCTGCGGAGCAGCGCGTCGAACAGCCGGGCCTGCCGAGCAAGGAGCGGCCGGAGCCGGATCGCGAGGGCATCGAGCGTCTCCTGGGGGCGCAGACCGTCCGCCGAGGGTCCGCCGCGTTTCAGCGCCGCGAGCTGCTTGAGCGCCGCGATCTTCGTCGCCACGAAGTCGTCCAGATTGGTCGAGAAGATCCCGAGGAAGCGAAGACGCGCCGCAGGCGGCGTGCGCGCATCCTCGGCCAATGCCAGCACGCGGGCGTTGAACTCGACCCACGAGAGCTCGGGGTTGAAATATTGCTCCGGTGCGGCACGAGCCGGATCGAGCTGCTCCGGCGATAGCATCGGGGTCCGCATCTCGCTGAGGGTGACGCGACTTGCGCGTGCGACGTCTTCCGGGGCGTCGTCGCCCGAGGGAGTAGCACCGAACGCCGCTCCGGACCATTCCGGGATGAGCGGCGAACGCGCCGCAACGGTGAGCGCCGCAAGCGTGGCAGGATCGCGGAGCACGGGCGATCCGACGCGCTCGAGCAGCTCGGTCGGGGAAAACCATTGGAGCGGCGAGTTGCCGCGAACCCGACGGGCCGTCCATACCTCCAGTGCGGCACGGTCGCCGGCCGGGGGCACGATGCCCAGCAGGCGCAGCGTCCCCTCGCCGCTCCCGACGATCCGGCGCAGCGCGGCGCGGCAATCCGCTTCGCCGCTGCCGCTGTCGACCGGCACGCGCAGCTCGGCGCCGAGGCGGCGAAGACCCAGACGACCATGCTCGACCGCGATGAGCGCCAGCTCGCGCTCGCCCCGAAGCTCGCGCGCGAGGATCCGGGCTTCCGCTGCCGATAAGGCGGCTTGCGCCCGCTGCAACGGCTCGTCGCCCGCCGATTGCAGGCGCTCGGCGGCCTCGTAGCGCCGTGCGATCGTTCGCGCCGCCATCGCACCCCACGCCCGCGGACGGACGGAAAGCTCGTGAAGAGGAGCGCTCAGCTCTCCGCGACGCACGGTGACGGCATCGCCCACGAGGTCACACAGCGGCAGCCGCGCCAACGGCACGTCGATGGTTCGCCACCGGCGCGCGACCTCCCGCTCGATCCAGGGCGCGAGCTTGGCGGGATCACACAGCGCACGGACTCGCGCCGCAACCGCCTGGACATCCATTCCCGGCGCATCCAGTCGAGCTCCGTCAGGGAGCCAAACCGTGAGGTGCTGTTTGCCGTCTGCCGTGAAGCGCATGCGATACCGGGCGCCGCGCTGACGGAGATCGCCATCGGCTGTGTCGTAGTAGACGTCGCGGAAGTAGCCCGTCCGCGCCGGGGAAACATGGAAGCCAGCGGCGGGAGGGTGGTCGATGAGTTGTCCGAGGGCCGCAGCGTCCGGGACATCCCAGTGCCGAGTCATTCCACCCGCCGCTCGTTCATCGCGGCATCCTGCGGCAGGCGCGCACGAACTCGCGATTCACGGCCCCGGGATTGTCGAGGACCTTGTAGAACGCATCGAAATACTCGAGGACGTTACGCGCGTCGCGCTCCGGAAGATCGGGCACGGCGCGCACGGCGGCGTACATCGAATCCTTGGCGGCCCGAAAACGGGCCAGGACACCGTTCAAGACGCTGTCCGGTTGGCAAAACCCCCGATAGACGCGCTGTCGCACCGATGGGATGTTGAGCTGCGGCGGCGGCGTTGCGTACGGCGCATTCACGGCCCCGGAGAAATCGTAGTCGTAGGGCACGGCGAGCAGGGGGCGGGGCTCTTCGGGGCGTTGGAAGATCGCGATGTTGTGGCGCTTCCAGACCGACCAGTCGTTGTTGCCGATCAGATACTGAAACACGGAGACCAGCGTCATGTACGAGGGGTCCGTCATGGGATCGTACATGTTGTCGCTGTGCACCTGATCGGCACCGATGCGCCGCGCCAGCGCCGTGTCGGACTCGATCAGGAATCCATAGCGCGTAGTGGTATCGTGGCGAGCCGAATCGATATAGGTCACATGCGCGAGCCGCACGCGGAAGCTGGTGTCGGTCACCGCGTTGAAGACCCGATACAGCGCGTACTCGCGCAGCAGATTGCGTTCGTAGAGGCGATCACCCTGGCAGTGGGTGACGAGCTTGAGCCTGTCTTCCCCCGCAAACGGGGTGGCGTCGACCTTGTGCGCGGGGAGATCGAGGCGGATCGGCGGGAACGCACACATCCTCAACCGGAAAATCCCGCGCGTGCGCAGCTTGACGGCGATGCTGCCGGTGTCGGCGCCGCTCCCGTAGCGCAGCGTCGCCGGATGGTCCTTCCGCTCCGCCCCCCGGTCACGAAACAGCTCGTGGAAGTCTCCCTGTAGCTGGAAGGTGATCGGCGTTCGGTCAAGGAATAGCGTGCTCTGCGCGCTCGCCATGGCGACGGGGGCGACATATAAGAAGAAGGGAAGGATCAGGTGGAGACGCGGTTTCGTCCTGCCTCCTTGGCTCGATAGAGCGCCTTGTCCGCCGCCTGCACGACCTGATCGGGCGAGGCGTGCCGGTGATTCCGTTCCGCCACGCCGATACTCACCGTGATCGTGATGGCCTGGCGGGTCTTTTTTCCCTTGTCGTTCTTCGGCTTGACGCGCGGCCGGAAGCGCCGCCGCATGGTAAATCGGCTGGTCTCGACGATTTCGCGCAACTCCTCGAGATGAGGGACGCACTCGTCCTGGCCTTTGCCGGGGAAGACGAGGGCAAACTCCTCGCCGCCGTAGCGATAGGCCGTCCCACCGCCCGAAGCCTGCGCCAGCCGCGCGGCGACGAGACGGAGCACGTGGTCACCCGCGTCGTGGCCGTAGGTGTCGTTGAAGCGCTTGAAATGATCGACGTCCACCATCGCGACGGTGAACTGCCCGGAGAGGCGGGGGAGGGCTTCGTTGAGCGCGCGCCGGCCCGGCAGCTCGGTCAGCCCGTCGCGGTAGGCCATCATGTAGGACGCTTCGATCACCGCGATCACGAGGATCAGCCCCGCGGTCGCCAGCCAGATCTCCTGGCCCGATCCCGCCGCCGGCCACGACAGCGCCGTAAAGACGGCGAGCAGCGCGTAGACATAGCCGCGCACCGGAGACTGCGGCTCGCGCCACCATGCCAGCGCGAGCAGTACGCCGATCGCGACGAAGGCGATGATCGATGGTTGCGACACCGGCGTCCACGCCGTCAGTCGCCCGGGCAGTAGCCGCGCCGTGAGGAACTTCAGGGCCTTGTCGGGGAACGACTGCGCCAGGAACACGACGATGAGCACCTGGACGCCGAGTAACACCCAGCGCAGCAGACCGGCCGGCGTGAGGGTGCCACGCTCGGGGAGGAGGGCCACGAGCGCCAGGTTGATCGGCAGCAGGAACGTCATTGCATGGAAGTAGAAGCGATCCCGTGGCGCCGCGACGCCCTTCAGGAGCAGATATTCGCTGAGCGCCAGCAGCGCGATGGCAAAGACGAGCCGCGAACGGTTGAAGCGCCAGCCAAGCAGGAGGGCCGCGGCGACGACAGTGAAGGGGAAAACCGTGGCGAGGCCGGTGGCCGCGCCCCGCAGCGACGGCATCGTCAGCAGCAGCGTGGCGGCGATCAGGATCGGGACTTCGGGTACGAGCTTGGAGAAGAGGCGTTTCATCGGGCCAGTAACGGTACGTGTTCGAAAACGTAGGTCAACTACCGAACCGGCACGCTGAGGCGGTGTCTGGCACTGGGTTGACCGGGTCCGCGCGGACTGGCGATATTCACGCGCTCCCACCCGGCGGTATCGTCTAGGGGACTAGGACGGAGCCCTCTCAAGGCTCAAACACGGGTTCGAATCCCGTTACCGCTACTCGGACGCGCGCACGCCGCCCCCATCGTCTAACGGCTAGGACACCACTCTTTCAAGGTGGGAACAGGGGTTCGATTCCCCTTGGGGGCACTACTCCTCGCCTTGATACTCCCGCTGCACGACGCAGTTACCGCCGGAATTCTTCGCCGCATACAACGCATGGTCCGCCACCAGCATCAGCTGCGCCGCTGAGACCTCGGTCGCCTCGCGGGGCAGCTCGACCAGGCCGCCGCTGACGGTGACCATGGTGGAGGCGTTCTCGACGAGGTTGCGGCGGATGCGCGTGGCGACGATCAGTCCGGCGACGGCGTCGGTGTCGGGCAGGATGATGGCGAATTCGTCGCCACCCAGGCGTGCCGCGATGTCGGTGCCGCGCAGGCTCTTCTGAATCGCGACGGCGACGCGGCCCAGGGCCTGATCGCCCGCGTGATGGCCCCAGCGGTCGTTCATCAACTTCAAGCGATCGACGTCGATCAGCAGCAGTGAGAGCGGCACGCCGTAGCGGCGGCAGCGCGCGATCTCGCGGGTCATGGTGGCGTCGAAGTGGTAGCGATTGAACAGGCCGGTGAGCGGATCGGTGACCGAGCGGTGCTCCAGCAGCTCGAGCGCCTCGTGCTCGACGATCGTCGGGGAGACGAGATCGCCGCTGATGTTGAGCATGTAGTCCACGGCGGCGACGACGGCGCCGACGTTGCGGCCCAACCGGCTTCCGAGCTCGCGGCGATGTTGTTCGATCGCGGCGGCCCGCTCGGCGGCTTCGCTGTCGCTCAACCGGGCGTGCGGAAAGACGCGCTGCAACGGCAGCGTCGCTTCCTCGATCGCCGGATCGCGCCGATCCATGCCGGAACGGCGCTCCGTCCCGCTGCGGCGCTCGTCCACCGGGTTACCAGCCGATTGCATAGTTCGAGAGCTTTCCTCGCTGGAACATTAAGCCGTCTCCAGCAAGTCATCGAGCTTGTCGATTTCGGCGCGCGCCGAGAGCCGCTGGAACGAGGAGCGCGCGCGCTGGGCAGCGGCTTTGCCGCCCGCGACGTCGCCCATCTGCAACAGGAGGTGCGCCAAGTCGCGCTCCGCCATGGCGAGCAGCAACGGACGGCCGTGCTCGGTTGCGCGTGCGATGACGTCGCGGAACAGCGTCTCCGCGTCCTCGCGGCGACCTGCGAGGGCAAGCGCGCCGGCCTTGATGCGGAGGTCTTCGGCCTCGCGGACGGGATCCTTGAGCTCGTGATGGGTTGCGAGCGCGCGCTCGATCGCGGCCATCGCCAGATCCCCTTCACCACGGGCTACGTGAATCTCGGCGAGACCGGCGATCGCCTGGGCCGTGAGCTGTTGATCGCCCAGCGCGCGCGCTTCGTCGATCGCGAGCTGCGCGGTCTCCAGGGCACGGTCGAGCCGTCCCTGTGCCCGGCATGCGATGCCGAGGTTGTGGCGCGCTTCCGCGACGCCGCGACCGAAATGCGCCTGTTCGTACGACGCGATCGCGCGCGTGTAGGCGATGACGGCGCGGCGGTAGTCGCCCTGCATGTTGGCGATGATGCCGAGATTATTGGCGCACCGGCCGACCGTGGCCAGGTCGTTGTCGTCGTTTGCCTCTTCCTGCGCCCGCGTGAAGAAGTAGGTGGCTTCGTCGATGCCGCCCCGCTCCAGCGCGATGGCGCCGCACACGTTCAACGCCCGCACTTCCATCATCCGATCCTTGAGCGACCGGGCGCGCAGCTGCGCCACCATCGCCCACTGCTGGCCGACCTCGAGACGGCCGAGGCGGCTGTGGGCGATGCCGAGCAACAGCGTGAGCAGGGCAGACTCCTCGAGCTCGTCCTTGGACCGTTGCTCGAGGTAGGTCAGCAGCTCGGCGTAGCGGCCGGCGTCGGCGAACTGCTGCGCCAGATGGATCGGCGCGAGCGACCCGCGGAGCTCGGCGGCGAACGCCTCGTCCCACCCTTGATCGGCGAGCTTCCGGATTTCGCTTTCGGCGCCCATGCGGGCGAAGATGCCCTTGGCGGACTGCGCGGCGGCCTGCGCTTCGCTGATGCGGCCGGTGCGGCGCAGCACGCCGGCGAGATCGCGAGTGGCCTCGCCCTGGAGGAGCAGCCGCTCGTGCAGCTCGGCGCGGCCGATGACCTCGCGATACGACTTTTCGGCGCGGGGCAGCTGATTCTCCACCACCAGTACCAATGCCTGGATACGCAGGTCCTCAGCCTCGGCCACGGGGTCGGGCATCTGGCTGCGAATCACCCGGATGCGGTCGAGCTCGCGGCGGGCGAGCTCCGGCTCGCTGCGCACAGCGCGGATTTCCGCGCGGCCGCGCAGCGTCAACGCGTGCAAGGTTTCATCATGGCTGGCTTCGGCAGCGGCGACGGCCTGATCGGCAGTCGTCAACGCCTTATCCAGCGCATTCTGCTCGCGGTACGCGTTGGCCAGGTTGTGCATGCAATCGGCGACGCCGGCCTGCATGCCGGCGCGATGGTACGCCGCGGCGGCGATCTCCCAGGAGGAGATGGCTTCGGCGTGGCGGCCACGCAGATGACTGATGATCCCGAGGTTGTTCGAGGCCCGGCCGGTCGTGGCGTGATCACCGTCGCGGCTCGCGGCCATCAAGGCCTGCGTGCAGAAATCGGCCGCTTCGGTGAGGTTGCCGCTGACGAGCGCGATCGCGCCCCGCGCGTTGAGCGCGTGACGCTCGACGCCATGCTCGCGACGCTGGCGGGCGGCGGCGAGAGCCTGATCGATCCACTGGAGACCCTGCTCGTGCCGGCCCAGCCGCGCCTGCGCGATGCCGTAGAGCAAGGCGAGGGTCGGCTCGGCGAGCTCGGCCTGGTCGCGTGAGCCCAGGAACTCGACCACCGCGGCATGGTGGCCGGCGGCCGCGAGTGCGCGGGCTTTGGCGAGGACGGGCGACGCCTCAGCGAGGCGTTGGTCGCGGATTTGATCTTTGGACATTGGAGTGCGGTCTCCCGCTTACCAGCCCACCGACCACTCCAACAGCGATTCCGCGATCTCGTACTCGCAGAAATGCGGCAGCGCATAGGTGAACGACTTCTCGTCGAGCGACTGGCTCGCGCCGAGCTTTTCCCACTGTTCACTGTCGTCTTCACGGTACCAGAGCCCGAGCAGCTTCGCTTCGATCTGGCTGTCGGTGCTGTCGGCGACGCCGTCGCCATTCAGGTCACCGCCGGCGCCGTCATACCAGACTTTCATCTGCGCCGGCGCGCCGAACTGCAGGCCGCTCGGCTCGAGTGTGACGCCGATCTTGCTGGTGTCGACCGTGACGGTAATGAGGACCGAGTCGCCCATCGCGAGCTCGCCGATGCCCGGGACGAACTGGGGATCGGTGGTCGTGAGGAGGAGGAACGGGTGCTTCAGGCTGTCGATACTGCTGCTGTAATTGATTTGAACCGACCGTGACTCGCCACGCACCGCCCAGAACGAAAGTTGATACTGGTCGAGACTCAGGGGAGGTGTCAGGGCCATCGTTCCGGAACGGCGCGCGCGAGCATCACTTCGTGCCGAGAATTGCGGAGGTTGTGCCCAGCGCAATGCCTGGGGACCCGCGGGAGCTTTCACCGCTGTGGGTTGGTCCGCGCAACGCGCAACCGATACCGCCAGCGCGAACACCAAGAGGGAGCGGCGAACGAACATCATGATGAGAATCTCCAAGGGCTGGGCGCTTGACTGAGTTGAGTTCCCGAGGCAGTTTGTGGGACATAACAGGTCCCTCTACCGCCTTCTACGACACCGAAAGTAGGCATATCTTGTCACCTGTCAAGCCCGAAACTGGACCGAAACGAGTCCCAGTGGCGAATCGGCTGGCCGTGCTGCTCGACGTGTTCAGCCCTTGGGAAGGGATCTCGTTGAGCTATCGGCAGTTCGCCGCAGCACTCGGCGGAACCGTAACTGAAGCAGCCATAAAGAAATGGCCGCATAGGGAGAAATTCCCGGCCGACGTGGCGCGGCTGATTGTCGCGAAGGCGAAAGAGCTTGGGATCGCAGATGTTACGCTGGAGTGGGTACTTTGGGGCGAGGGTTCAGGTCCCAAAAAGGGAACCAAAAAGGTTCCACAGCAGCCACCGCAGCAGGAACATCAGGAGTTAGCAGCGAGCATCGCGGAGGCTCTGCGGACCGACTTGGCCCACAACGAATTCGGGCAGTGGTCCTCGGTCGAGGTTCAGCGCACGGTCATTTGGTCGCTGAAGGACCTGGCGCGGCGGCTGTGGGTGCTGCGCTTCCCGATGAGCGAGACGTTCAAATTGACCGATGAGTGGGGTACGAAGATCGGCCTGCCGACGCGTTCCCTTGCTTCGGCTCAGGGTCCTGACGATTTTTCCGCCGCCCCTCCCGCCACCGCGACGGGCCGATAGCTCAATTGGCAGAGCAACTGACTCTTAATCAGTAGGTTCTCGGTTCGATTCCGAGTCGGCCCATTCGTCACGCTGTCCCCTGCTGCTCCCCTGCCGTGCCGGTGATGGGTGCGTTCTCCGGCTGGAGTCCCAACCGCTTGAT
>Ga0209488_10001278_pt1 | contig 21574 bp, 20 predicted proteins | sample Rivendell_Oct201_8_FD_188349 | JGI IMG/M metagenome (GOLD analysis project Ga0209488, IMG submission 188349) | Vadose zone soil microbial communities from the Eel River Critical Zone Observatory, Northern California, USA -... | ecosystem: Environmental > Terrestrial > Soil > Vadose zone >...
GCACGCCCGATGTCGCTCAAAGTCGACCACGAGCGCTGCACCGAATGCCGCATGTGCTACATCGTGTGCCGCGAGCTCGACATCAACGCGGTCTATGTCGCGCTGGAGCCGCTGCACCGCATCGAAATCGATCTCGACGCCTGCACCTATCCCGGCTGCACGGCGTGTCTGATGTATTGCCCGGCGGCCGGCTCGATCGTCGAGGTGGCGACCGGCCGCTCGATGGTGCCGCCGCCCCCCGAAGCGTGGCAGAGCTAAAAATACGGTGAGACCCGAATTGCCCTTCTGGAGTCATTCCGGGACGGCCCCTGGGCCGGGCCCGGAATCCATGAACACGGGCCTCTGGAATATGGATTCCGGGCTCGCCGCGGCGCGGCGCCCCGGAATGACGGGTTGTGGTTGAGGAGGCGTCATATGCATCCGATCCTCGAAGAATTCTGCGACAAGTGGGTGTGGCCGACGATGCCCGGCGCGCCCGGCGCCGAGTTCCGCCTCAAATTGACACGCGAGAAATGCCTGCCGGCCTGGGAGGCGATCCTCGAACGCACCGTGCATGACATCGAGGAGGAGCTGACGAGCAACGACGAGGAGTGGAAACGCCAGCACGCGCTGCGCGGCTATGCCGCCGAGGGCGTCCACATGTCGATCAAGCAGATGTCGGCGCAGCTGCTGTCGGTCGATATCGGCGATCAGGAAAACTATATCGACCTGCAGCGCATGCGGGCCCGCCAGATCTGGGACGAGTGCAAGCATTCGAAACTGCACGCCGATGTGCTGCTCGGCAAAGGCTGGGTCGCGAATGAGCGCGAATTGATGTCGATCGCGCAGGCCAATGTGCAGCCGCTGCCCGCCTATTTCGGGCTGTCGATGATGTTTCCGCACATCCACCCGCTGGCCCGCGCGGCGCAGAATTACTACACCGAAGCCAATGCCTGCCTCGGCATCATGGCGTACATCAAGATGGTGGACGACCCGCTCGTCGTGCACGAGCATTTGTCGCAGCGCGACGAGGAGCTGATGCATTTCATGGAAGGAAAGTTCCAGCTCGATTTCTACTGCGCGACGCCGGAATCGCAGCACCATGTCGAGGACGCGCTCGGCTATCTCCTGCACCAGATCGGCGGCTTTGGCCGCTCGCCCCAACCCGCGGCCGCCCCCAGGAAAGCTGCGCCATGAAAGTCGCGATCGATTACGCGGTCTGCAATTCCTGCGGCCTCTGCCGCGAGGTCTGTCCGGAATCGGCGATCCGCCCGAAACTGCTGGAACCGCGCCACCTCTACGAGGTCATGCCCGAGAAATGCACCGGCTGCGGCGAGTGCCTCGACTACTGTCCGGCCCCCGGCGCCCTCGTGCAGCTCGCGGCTTGAACCTGCTCCTCTTCGTCATGGCCGGGCTTGTCCCGGTCATCCACGAAAACAAAGGCGTGGATGCCCGGCTCAAGGCCGGGCATGACGGTTTAGCGGTGCGAGCAATTGAGATAACATCCGCTCTCGAATGAGGCGCGGGTCGGGAGGATTGGAATGCCCAGGCAATACAGGCTGATGTCGGCGGACGGGCATCTCGAAGTGCCGCCCGAGCGCTGGTCGCACCGGGTCCCGGAAAAGTACCGTGACCGCGCGCCGCGCACCGTGCACCTGCCGGATGGCGGCGACGCGCAGATGATCGAGGGCCAGCCGCTTCTCGAAGCCAATTTCCTCGATCTGCGCGCCGGCCGCGCCGAGGGCACCTGGCAGCCCTTCGGTCTCAAGGTCGCCGACGCCGCCGGCACCGGCTCGGCCGAGCAGCGCGTCAAGGAGCAGGACGAGGACGGGCTCGACGCCGAGGTCTTGTTTCCGGCGATGGTCGCGGGCCCCGTGTTCTGGCGCAACATCGCGCATGACGACCCCTACAAGGCCGTCATCCGCGCCTATAACGACTGGCTCGCCGAGGAATATTGCGCCGTCGCGCCCGACCGTCTGATCGGTCTCGGCGTCATGCCGATCAGCAACGCCAAAGACGCGGTCGCCGAGATGGAGCATTGCAAAAAGCTCGGCCTCAAAGGCATCCAGCTTGGCGCGCTCCCGAACGGCCAGGGCTATCCGACCCCGGAGGACGACCGCTTCTGGGCCGCCGCGATCGATCTCGACATGCCGGTGACGGTGCATGTCCTCTTCAACCGCACCGGCCCGCGCGCCAACCAGCCGACCATGAAATACCCGAAGGAAGACCCGGTCATCATGCAGCGGCTGCGCCGGCCGTTTCTCGAATGGCTGTGCAATTTCGGGCTGCCGCCCTCGGTCAGCATCGCGCAATTGGTCCTGAGCGGCGTCTTTGAGCGCTATCCGCGATTGAAGGTCTTCTTCGCCGAGACGCGGCTCGGCTGGGTCCCGTTTTGGCTCGAGCACATGGACCTTTGGTACAAGCGGCATGTCGGCTGGGCCGAGGAGCAGCTCGGCTTCAAGCCGCTCAAGGAACTGCCGAGCCATTACGTGCGCGAGAACGTCTATTTCACGGTGCAGTACGAGCGCGTCGCGGTCGAGGAGCGGCACCATGTCGGGGTCGACCACATCATGTTCGCGACAGACTTCCCGCATATCGAGAACGAATGGCCGAATTCGCGGCCGATCATCGACGAGATCTATGCCGACGTGCCGGAAGACGAAAAGCGCAAGATCTGGGCCGACAACGCCGTCCGCTACTTCAAGCTGAACGCCGCCTGATCCTGAAAAATCGGTGACGATCTAGTTAAACCGTCGTCCCGGCGAAAGCCGGGATCCACCCCTCAACCTCTCGAAAGCTCACAAGTGGATCCCGGCCTTCGCCGGGATGACGGGGTTAGATTGCGAGCGCTCCACGTGCCGTAGCTAAGGTCTGCCCAGGGCTGCCGCTAGCATCGACGCGCACCCAATCGAGCATGCCGGGATCGGACTGCAACTGCTGCTGCAGCACCGCCGCCGTGGCGTCGGACGCGTCGGCTTGGCGCGCGCCGATGCGCGCATGCATCGTCTCGGCCGGCGTGTCGAGCCAGAGCCCGGTGAACGGCACCCCGGCTTTCGCCGCGACCGCGGCAAACGCGCGGCGCTCCTCTTCGCGCAGTGCCACCGCGTCGATAACCGCGGCATAACCGGCTCCGAGCGCCATCGCGGCGCGTTCGCCCAACTCCCGATACACTTCAGCCGTCACCGCGGCCCCGTAAGCCTCGGCCGGCAAGCTTTCCTCGGGCATCAGCCCGAAGCGCCGTTTGCGCAACACGTCGCTGCGCAAGACGCGCGCGCCCGGCACGATTCCGAGCTCGGGCGCGAGCCGCGCGGCGAGGCTCGACTTTCCGCTGCCGCTCAACCCGCCGATTGCAACGAGACGCGCTGGCGCCCACCGCAACATCGCCGCGCCCGCTTCGGCATAGCGCCGCGCCTCGGCAAAGGCGGCCGCTCGCTCGCCGCCGCTCCGGCCATGCTCGGCGGCTGATGCCGTCACATGCGCGCGGATCACCGCGCGCAACGCCATGAACACCGGCATCGCCGCGAGCCCGTCATCTTCGCCGGCCAGATCGAGATAGCGGTTGAGCAGAAGGTTCGCGAAATGCCGCTCGCCGCAATGCACGAGATCCATCAACAGAAACGCCAAGTCGTACAAGACGTCGATGCTGGCGATCGGCTCGGAAAATTCGATGCAGTCGAACAGCAGCGGCTTGCCGTCATAGATGCAGATGTTACGGAGATGCAGATCGCCGTGGCAGCGCCGCACCTTTCCCCGCACCCGCCGCGCCTCGAACAACGCACCGCATCGCGAAAGCTCTTCCTCGATGCGCGCCTCGAACGCGTCGATCTGCGCCGCATCGAAGCCCGCCGCACGGCGATCGCGAAGAATGCGCAGATTGGTCGCGGCGACTTCCTGCATGACCGCGGCGCCGCCATGATCGGGGCGCGGCTCGGCCTTGTCGTGAAACTCGGCGATGTGCGCCGCGAGTTCGAATATGACCGGGGTCGAGAGTCCGCCGGCGCGCGCGACAGGGTCGAGCAGCTGATCCTGCGCAAAGCGGCGCATGACAACAACCCAATCGAGCGGCGCGCCATCGTCGCTCCAGCCGATGCTGCCGTCGGACCGCCGCGAGATCTCCCGGACCTCCAGATACAATTGCGGTGCGGTGCGGCGGTTGAGCGCCACTTCCGCCTCGCAGGCGGCATGCCGCGCTTCCGGTGTCGAGAAATCGAGATAGGGGAATTTGACCGCGCGCTTCAGCTTGTAAGCGCGCGCTCCCGCCAGGAACACGATTGAGATATGTGTCTCGGCGGTTTCGACTTCGGCGCTGTCGTCCAGAGCATACGATTCCGGCCGGCGCAGGAATGCAATGACCTCGTCCTGCGCGCCGATGAGCCCTGTGCTGCTCGCCATCAGTGTCTCAGCAGTCTCACGATGTCATTCCGGGGCGCGGTGCAGCCGCGAGCCCGGAATCCATGAACACCGGCGCCGCCGATTAGGGTGCCACCGCCAGCGCTCACCCGTCTTAAGTCCGTGTGCATGGATTCCGGGTTCGGCCCTTCTGAGGGCCGCCCCGGAATGACGTCCAAGCTTGGCTATACCGCGAACCCGTAGAGCCGGGCGACATTGCCGCGGGTGATCTTGAACACCTCGTCGGGGCTCGCCTCCTTGAAGTCCCGCGAGACGACCTCCTGCGAATGCGGCCAGGACGAGGCCTGGTGCGGGTAATCCGACGACCACATGATGCGGTCGACCCCGATAAAACGGCGGTTCGCGACGCCGACATAATCATCGATGTAGGTCGCCCACATCTGCCGCTGGAAATATTCGCTGGGCTTCAGCTCTTGCGTAAACCCGGCCGCGGCGCGTGAGCGGGCCGCGACCCGGTCCATACGCTGCAGGTAATAGGGGATCCAGCCGATATTGTTCTCGGCCGAGACGATCTGCAAATTCGGGAAGCGGTCGAGCACGCCCGAGAAGATCAGCACGCTGAACGATTTCTCGACCTCGTAGCCGAGCACGGTCGTGCGCATATAGCGCTCGCCCCAATTCCACTGGCTCTCGACCCCCATGCCGGTGATCGCGTGCAGGCTGATCGGCATCTTCATTTCCTGCGCCGCCGCCCAGAACGGGTCGTAGACATCGGAGCTGTAGGGCTGCTCCTGCGGCGGCGAGCACCAGATCATCGCGCCCTTCAGCCCCATCTTGGCGCAGCGTTCGAGTTCGCGCGCGCCGGCCTTCGGGTCGTAGAGCGAGATCAGCGCCAGCCCCGCCATCTTGTCCGGCGCATGGCTGACAAACTCGGCGAGCCAGTCGTTGTAGACGCGGAAGCAATCGGCCTGGAGCCCGGCATCCTTCAGCCAGAAGATGCGAAACCCCAAGGTCGTGTAGAGGACATCGCCCTCGACCCCGTCGACCGCATTGTCCTTGATCCGCTCGGCCGGGTCCCAGCCGCCGGGGCGCGCATCGGCATAAGTGGCCTTCGTCAGAAATTCCTTTAGCTCCTCCGGGCTCTTGCCGGCGCCGAGCCCGATGCCGATCGGGTGCAGGGAATGGCCTTCATAATAGAAATAGGCGCCCTCCTTGCCCGGCGGGTTCGTGACGAGATGCGGCGCGCGCTCGCGGTATTGCTTGTCGCATCGGGTCGCCCACAGGTCGGGCGGCTCGCTGACATGGGAATCGGCGGAGATGAGGCGGTATTGGGCCATCCTGTTCCTCCCTCGGGGCGGCGCGGCTTGAGAACCGCGGATTTGTTCGCCGCCATTTTGCTCTCTCCCGCCCGCCGCCGCCATCGCTTTGCGGCGCTGGATGAGTATCTGAACGTTGTCGCGCGACGGCTCGGCGGCCGTCAGCGCGCGACATCGAGCTCCGGGTAATGCCGGAAGATGCCCTGTTCATTGAACGGGATACGGCGCTTCGACTTCAGATAGTCAGCGATGTTCGGCCGGGCGGCGATTTGGTCATGCAGCGCGGCTATGCGCGGAAAGCCTCGTTCGAGCCGCGCCATCCCGCGCGGGAACGCATAGCGCAGCCCGGCAACGAGCTGAAACAGCGACAGGTCGCAATAGCTGACCCGCCGTCCGATCAAATAGCCGTCGCCCCGCGGGTTGCGCTCGATGACCCCTTCGAAATAGCCGAGATATTTCGGAACGCGGTTGGCGATAAAATCGGCGGCGCGGCGGCGCGCTTCCTCCCGCTGGTCCTCGTAATAGAGGGCCGAGGCGATCGGGTGATGCGTATCGTGGGCTTCGTCGACGATATCGGCGATCGTCAGCTGCAGCTGATGCGCCCAGAGCCGTCCCGCCTCGTCGCGCGGCGCGAGCCCGTGACGCCGCCCGAGATAGAGGAGGATGTTGGCGGTCTGCGCGATCAATACCTCGCCATCCTTGAGAAACGGCGGGGCAAAAGGCGGATGCGCGGTGCCGGCCCCGTCCATCAGCCGCTGCATCGCCCCGACCCCGCCCCGGCCGCGCGCGACGTCGGCGTATTCGGCGCCGGCCTCCTCCAGGGCGAGACGCACGAATTCGCCGCGCCCCTGAATGCCCGGCCAGTAATAGAGCTGATATGCCATGCGACCCTCCTCCAGCGCCTGTTCCCCCCTGGCTGCGCTCACAAAGGCCGCCCTCGCCGCGAGCGGCGCCGGCCGGCGCGGCGCTTGATTACCCGCCGAAGCAGCGGCAGCATGCGCATTGGCCCGGCCCGTGCATCAATACCGCGCTAATCCTCCAGGGAGCGCCCGGCTTGAGCAAGCTCTGATGACTGGCTTCGTGCTCGACGGCTACGATCCGCAAGGGTTCTATTGCGAGATGCTGCGCTGCGCGGCAACAGCCGCCCTGCGCCAGCGGCTCGACCATCTGCCGCTCGCCGATTTCCAGCGGCGCACCGCCGCCGCCGCGCAGGCGCTTTATGATTACGGCATCACCTTCACGCTCTACTCGGAGAGCAGCGCGATCGACCGCATCCTGCCCTTCGACCCGATCCCGCGGGTGCTGGCGGCCGATGAATGGCGGCAAATAGAACGCGGCATCATTCAGCGGGTCACCGCCCTCAACCTGCTGCTCGACGATGTCTATCACGGGCAGAAGATCCTGAAGGACGGCGTCATCCCGCCGGATCTGATCCTCGGCAACCCCAATTACCGGCCGAGCATGCACGGCGCCGCGGTCGCGCACAAAGCCTACGTCAACATCTGTGGCACCGACATCATCCGCGGCGGCGACGGCGCCTTCCGCGTCCTCGAAGACAATGCCCGCACCCCGTCCGGGGTCAGCTATGTCATCGAGAACCGGCACATGATGCTGCGCGCCTTTCCCGACCTTGTCGACGGGGTCGGACTGCGGCCGGTGGAGGATTACGGCTCGCGCCTGGTCGCGGCGATGCGCGAGATCGCGCCCGCAAGCTCTTCCGAGCCGCAGATCGTGCTGCTGTCACCCGGGATCTACAACTCGGCCTATTTCGAGCATGTCTTCCTGGCGCGCGAGATGGGCGTGCCGCTCGTCCAAGGCAGCGACCTCGTCATCGAGCAAGACCGCGTTTACATGCGCACGATTGCCGGCCTCCATGCCGTCGATGTCATCTACCGCCGCATCAACGACGATTTTCTCGACCCGGAGGCATTCCGCCCGGACAGCCTCCTCGGCGTTCCCGGGCTGATGCGCGCTTATAATGCCGGCAATGTCGCGCTCGCCAACGCCGTCGGCACCGGCGTCGCCGACGACAAGGCGGTCTATGCCTATGTCCCGAAGATCATCCGCTATTACCTCGGCGAGGACGCGATCCTGCAGAATGTCGAAACCCACATCTGCCGCGAGCCCAACAGCCTGCGCTACACGCTCGACCACCTCGCCGAGCTTGTCGTGAAGCCGGTCGGCGAAGCTGGCGGTTATGGAATCACGATCGGCCCCAAGGCGAGCCGCGCCGAGCTTGAGGAATGCCGCGCCAAGCTCGTTGCCGATCCCGCCAACTACATCAGCCAGCCCTGCATCGACCTGTCGGTCGCGCCGACGCTGTGCGATGGCGGCGTCATGCCGCGCCATGTCGATCTGCGGCCCTTCGCGATCACCGGGAAGAGCACCTGGGTCTTGCCGGGCGGGCTGACCCGGGTCGCGCTGCGGCCGGGCTCGCTAATGGTCAACTCCTCGCAGGGAGGCGGGTCGAAAGATACATGGGTGCTGGAGCAGGGTCTTGAGTAGCAGCCCGCTCCTCGCCCGCTACGCCGAGTGCATCTTCTGGCTGGCGCGCTTTATCGAGCGCGCCGAAAACCTGGCGCGCATCCTCGATGTCAACGAGACTTTCTCGCGCGGCCGCAGCGCCGCCCAGAGCTGGCTCTCGATCGTTCAGCTGAACGCCGATGAGGAGCGCTTCTACAAAAAGCACCGGACGCCGAGCGCCGAACGCGTCTTGGCGTTCTATCTCACCGACGCCGACAATCCGACCTCTATCCTGAGCGCGGTCACCAATGCGCGCGAGAACGCGCGGACGTTGCGGCCCTTGGTCTCGACCGAGATGTGGGTGCAGCTCAATACCTTTTATCACCGCATGGGCGCGATCGGTCCGGGCGACATGCTGCCGGGCAGCCTGTCGCGCCTGCTCACCAGCATCAAGGAGGCCTGCCAGACCTTTACCGGCATTACCGAGGGCACCTTCTACCGCGACCAGGCGTCGTATTTTTATCGGCTCGGGCAGTATATCGAGCGTGCCGACCAGACGACCCGTCTGCTCGACACCAAATATCCGCTGTTGAGCGGCGGCAGCGATACCGCCGCGGCCGTCGAGGTCGGGCAATGGCATGCGCTGCTGCGTTCCGCCTCCGGCTACCACGCGTTCCGGCGGGTGCATTCGAGCGAGCTGACGCCGGCCCGCGTCGCCGGTTTTCTGCTGTTCAACCCAGCCTTTCCGCGCTCAGTCTATCTGTGCGTCCGCGAAGCCGCCGACGCGCTCGCCGCGCTGAAGCACCATTACCGCTTGCGCGCTGGCAACGACATCTCGGAAGGGCTCGACGGATTGCGCGCGATTCTCGAAGAGCGCTCGATCGAGGAGATCCTGGCCGGCGGGCTGCACGAATTTCTCGATTTCCTGCAAGACTACCTGATCGCCATCACCGACCGGGTTTCCGCCGCCTTTTTCGCCCGCCGACCCGTTTCCGGCGGCCCAAACCCAGCCGCCGCCGCTTGGCCTCTTGCGCCGGTGCCGCAAATTCCCTCTTAACAGTGTTGGCGTAGCACTTCGGCAACAACCGCACACAAGGCTGATGCAGCTCCTGACCGTCCGGCACGTTACGACCTACCGATATCGGCACCCGGTGTCGTTTGGCGAGCACCGCATGATGCTGCGGCCGCGCGACAGCTACGACCAGCGCCTGATCGAGGTGCGGCTCGACATCACGCCGCAGCCGGTCGCGCTGCATTGGGTCCACGATGTCTTCGGCAACTGTGTCGCGATCGCGCGATTTTCCGAGACGGCGCAGGAACTGCGATTCGACAGCACGATCCGTCTCGATCATTCGCCGACCAACGCGCTCGATTTCGAGCTTGAGGATTACGCCCGGATTTACCCGTTCACCTACCCGGCGGATGAAAGCCCCGATCTGCTTCGGTTGATCGAGCGCCTGTATCTTGACCCCGACCGTGTCGTCGATCGCTGGGCGCGGCAGTTCCTGCGCAATGACGGACCGACCGGCACGTTGGAGCTGTTGGGGACCATGACGCGTGCGATCAACACGCAGTTCGTGTATCTGCGGCGCGAGGAGCCGGGGACGCAGGATCCGGTCAGCACGTTGGAAATGGGCAAAGGCAGCTGCCGCGACTTTGCCTTGCTGATGATGGAAGCGGTGCGCTCATTGGGGCTCGCGGCGCGCTTTGTCTCGGGCTATCTGTATGTGCCGGCGAGCGATGGCCGCCGGGTCGGCGGCGGCGCCACCCATGCCTGGCTGGAAATCTATCTCCCCGGCGCCGGCTGGATGGAATTCGATCCGACAAACGGCAGCATCGGCAATCGCGACCTGATCCGCGTCGCTGTGGTGCGCGATCCGCGCCAAGCGGTGCCCTTGACCGGCACTTGGACCGGCGATCCCTCCGACCTGATCGGCATGGATGTCGAGGTCAGCGTCAATTCGAATGGGCACTCGCCCGGCTGAGCTCGGCCTCGACCCATTGGGCGAGCTGCGCCGCCGAGCGCGCCCCGGCCGTGCGCGCCAGCTCGCTTCCGTGCAAGGCGAGAACCAGGGTCGGGATGCTGCGCACCTGAAAGCGCTGCGCCAATGCCGGCTCCGCGTCGACATTGACCTTGACGAGCCGCGCCCTGGGCTCGATCACCGCCGCCGCGCGTTCGAATTCCGGCGCCATGATGCGGCACGGGCCGCACCATTCCGCCCAGAAATCGATCAGCAGCGGCACATCGCTCTTCTCGAGGTGCCGCTCGAAGCGCGCCGTTTCGAGCGTCACCGGGTGGCGGTCGAACAAGGCTTCATGGCAGTTCCCGCAGCGCCCGCCCACAGCATCGTGATTGGCGAGCCGCTCGCGCGGGACCCGGTTGATCGCGTCGCAATGCGGACAGACGATGTGGCTCGATCCGTCCATCGTGGTCCTCCTATTTTCCGCCGCGCCGTGCTTCCCCTCTATCTGGGCGGCTGAGGCGCGGAATGTAATCCTCGTGCCGCACAGACCCGTGTCTGCCAAACACCTTCTCGGGCCGCCCGTTAGCGTTTTGCCGACGCCGGCTGCTCCTGTAACCTGGGTTGCACGCGGCTGGCGGAAGGCCCGCTACGGGAGGAATTCGATGCAATTGAACCGCGAAGAGCTGATCCGCGCTTGGCGCGACATGATGACGATCCGCCGCTTCGAGGAGCGCGTCCAGGAGGAGTTCTCAAAGGGCGGCATCCCCGGGTTTGTGCACCTCTATGCCGGCGAGGAAGCCTCGGCCGTCGGCATGTGCATGCATCTGGGCCCGAAGGACTACATCGCCTCGACGCATCGCGGGCACGGCCACTCAATCGCCAAGGGCTGCGACGTTGTCGGGATGATGTGCGAGCTCTTTGCGCGCCAGGACGGGCTCTGCGGCGGCAAGGGCGGCTCGATGCACATCGCCGATCTCGATCAGGGGATGCTCGGCGCCAACGGCATTGTCGGCGGCGGCCCGCCCTTGGTGGTCGGCGCCGCACTGACCGCCAAGACGCTGAACACCGGCACGGTCGCGGTGTGCTTCTCGGGCGATGGCGCATCCAACCAGGGCACCACCTTCGAGGCGATGAACATGGCCGTCGTGCTGAAGCTTCCGGCGGTCTTTGTGTTCGAGAACAACCAGTATGGCGAGGGCACCGGCGTCGGTTACGCGGTCGGCAGCCATGACATCGCCGGCCGCGCCGCCGGCTTTGGGCTGCCGGCCGTCAAGGTCTCGGGCGATGATTTCTTTGCCGTGCACGAAGCGGCCCGCGAAGCCGTCGAGCGCGCCCGTTCCGGCGGCGGCCCCAGCGCGATCGAGGTCGATACCTGCCGCTTCTACGGCCACCATTCCGGCGACGCGCAGCTCTATCGCGGCAAGGACGAGGTGAAGCGCCTGCGGGACGAGCGCGATTGCCTGCAAATTTTCCGCACCCGCGTCACCGAGGCGGCGTTGCTCGACGCGAGCGATCTCGACCGCGTCGAGAGCGAGGTCGCGGCGCTGATCGACCGCGCCGTCGAGACCGCCCGGGCCGCGCCGCCGCCGCCCGACAGCGCGCTGCTGACCGACGTCTATGTGTCGTACTGAGGAGGGAGCGATAACAGCGAGGTTGGGTGCCTATAACGAGCGTTACGGTTTTAGATTGGGAGGGTAGGAGAATGAAGAAACTAGTATGCGGCACAGCGGTCGCGATGACGCTGGCCCTCGCATTCCCCGGGCCGACCGAGGCCCAGTCGCCGCCGCCGCCGATTCAGCCCGGCGGGCCGCCGGCCCAGACACAGGCCGCGCCGCCGCCCTCGCCCTATACCGTGCCGCGGACGACCACGGTCGTGAAGAAGACGACGGTGCGCCGCAGGTCTCGCACCCGCTCGCGCGGCAGCTCCGACAATATCGCCAATCAGCTCAATGCTCAGGAACTCGGCGGAGCCGGTCATGGTGCCGCGATGGCGCCTTACGGTGGAGTCGGGCATGCGGCCGCGATGGGACCTTATGGAGCTTATGGCGGCCCGCCGCGCCCGATCCCGGTAGCCGGGCCAGGCTATCCGCCTCCGCCCTATTTCCGGCCGCCGCCGCCGCCCGGTTGGTATCCGCCGCCGCCCCGGCCGTGGGGACCGTGGTGGCGCCCGTGGCGGCCGTACTGGTGGTAGTAAGGAATTGAAGAGAACGCTTCACCGCGCCCGCCGCGGTGAAGCGTTGCCTTTGGGGAGGCTCTGATGCCGCAAAAATCAATCCGCCAAGCGCTGAACGAAGCCTTGCGCCAGGAGATGCGCCGCGATCCGCGCATCATCATCATCGGCGAGGATGTCGCGGGTGGCGCCGCGACCGAGGGGCAGCGCGACGCCTATGGCGGCGTCCTCGGCGTCACCAAGGGCCTCATCGGCGAATTTGGCGAGGCGCGCGTCATCGACACGCCGATCACCGAGAGCGCCATCATGGGCGCCGCCGCCGGCGCCGCGGTGACCGGCCTCAGGCCGGTCGCCGAATTGATGTTCAGCGATTTCCTCGGCGTCTGCTTCGACCAGATCTTCAACCAGGCCGCCAAGTTCCGCTACATGTTCGGCGGCAAGGCAAAGACGCCGATGGTGATCCGCACGATGGTCGGCGCTGGCCGCAGCGCCGCCGCGCAGCATTCGCAAAGCCCCTATCACATCTTCACCTCGGTGCCGGGGCTCAAGGTCGTCGTGCCGTCAAACGCCTATGACGCGAAGGGCCTGTTGATCCAGGCGATCCGCGACGACGACCCCGTTATCTTTTGCGAGCACAAGCTCATGTACGATCTGCGCGCCGAGGTGCCGGACGAGCCTTATACGATCCCGTTCGGCGAAGCGAACATCGTGCGCGACGGTGACGATGTGACTGTCGTCGCGCTCGCCCGCATGGTGCATTACGCGAACGAGGCGATCGAGAAGCTCGCGAGCGAAGACGGCATCGAATGCGAATTGATCGATCCGCGCACGACCTCGCCCTTGGACGAGGACACGATCCTCGAAAGCGTCGAGCGCACCGGTCGGCTCGTCATCGTCGACGAAGCGACGCCGCGCTGCAGCTTTGCCACCGATGTCGCCGCGCTGGTCGCCGACAAGGCGTTCGCCGCGCTCAAGGCGCCGATCCGCCGCGTGACCGCGCCGCACACACCGGTGCCCTTCGCGCCCAACCTTGAAAAGCTCTACATCCCGAGCCCGGACAAGATCGCCGCCGCGATCCGCGACGTGCACGGCTACGCGAAGTAGATCGCACGCTGGAGGATCGTGAATGCGTCCTTCGACTGCTCGCTTCGCTCGCGCTCAGGATGAGGTGCTTTTCTTCATGCCATCAAAACTCCCCCTCATCCTAAGGAGCGCCCGAAGGGCGCGTCTCGAAGGACGCAAAGCCGTTCTGCAGCGCTCATTGAGATGGCGCCACTGCTCGACCGGAGCGGCCGAAGGAAAGACTCGCTAATGAGCAACGCGATCACCCCGATCACGATGCCGAAATGGGGTCTGACGATGACCGAGGGAAAAATCCTCGGCTGGCTGAAGCACGAGGGCGACAGCTTCAAGCCCGGCGAAGAGCTCCTCGAAATCGAGACGACAAAGATCACCAATGTCTTCGAAGCCTCTGAAGGCGGCACGTTGCGCCGCATCGTCGCGCAAGCCGGGGCGACATTGCCGATCGGCGCGCTGCTCGCGGTCGCCGCTCCCGCAGAAGTACCCGATGCCGAGATCGAGGCCTTTGTCGCCGGCTTTGTCGCACCCGAGCCGGCCGCCGACACGGCCGCCGAAGACGCCGGCCCCGCGCCGCGCGACATCGAAGCCGGCGGCAAACGGCTGCGCCTGCTCGATCTCGGCGCCGGCGACGCGGTCCCGGTCCTTTTCGTGCACGGCTTTGGCGCCGACCTCAATGCCTGGATGTTTAACCAGCCGGCCCTCGCCGAGACCCGCCGCACGATTGCGCTCGATCTGCCCGGCCATGGCGGCTCGACCAAGACGCTCGACCGGGCGGTTGACGGCGCGAGCTTTGCGGCCGATCTCGATCGCGCGCTCGCCGCGCTCGCGATCGATAAGGTGCATCTCGTCGGCCATTCGATGGGTGGCGCCATTGCCGTGTATTTCGCGCATTGGCAGCCCGACCGGGTGGCGAGCCTGACGCTGATCGCGCCGGCCAGCTTTGGCCTCGAGATCAACGCGGCCTTCATCGATGGTTTCGTGCGGGCGCAGCGGCGGCGCGAAATGCAGGAGGTGCTGAGCCTTCTCGTGCATGACCCATCGCTTCTCAGCCGCGCGATGGTCGAGGATGTCTTGCGCTACAAGCGGCTCGACGGCGTGCAGGCGGCGCTCGAAACCCTCGCGCGCGAATGGTTTCCCAACGGCATTCAGCGCGAAGGGATCGCCGAAGTCGCGCTCCATCTGAAAATGCCGGTGCAGATCATCTGGGGCCGCAACGACCGCATCATCCCGCTCGCCCATGCCGAGGCGCTTGCCGGCCGGCTGCCGGTGCACATCCTCGATGAGGTCGGCCACCTGCCGCAGATGGAAAAAGCCGGCGAGGTCAACCGCCTCCTCGCTCGCTTTGTCGCGCAATCCGACTGAGCCAACCGCGGGCGTCCCGCCGGCACCCGGGCGCTGCACGCAGATGTGATCCGACAATCCCGTGCGGCCCTCCCATCTTCCGGATCGTCAGCACCGGGAGGGGATCGTGTCATTGCATCGCACCGCGCATGTCACCGCGCTGTTATGGCTGGGGGCGCTCGTGGTCACCTCGCCGGCCGCGGCCGAAACCCGGCCGCCCGTCGTCGAGCTCTTCACCTCGCAGGGCTGCTCCTCCTGCCCGCCGGCCGATGCGCTGCTCGGCGAGCTGGCACGGCGCGGCGATGTCATCGCGCTCGGCTTCCACATCGATTACTGGGACAAGCTCGGCTGGAAGGACCCGCTCTCGACACCGCAATCGACCGAGCGTCAGCGCCGCTATGCGCGCCTCTTCGGCACACCCACCTACACGCCGCAACTCGTCATCGACGGAACGCGCGAGATGGTCGGCTCGCAACGCGAGACGGTGTTGGCGGCATTGCGCCAGACGACGCCTGCCGCGGTCGCGCCGGTCGCCTTCGCCACCGACCGCCGCGCGGTAACGATCGGCACCGCTGCGGCCGCTGCCGGTGACGGCCAGGTTTGGCTCGTCCGCTTTGCGCAGAAGCGCCGGACGCAAATCGGTGCCGGTGAGAATGCGCGCCGCACGCTCGACGATACAAACGGTGTCGAAAGCCTGGCGGCGCTCGGGGAGTGGCGCGGAACCGAAGCGACATTCCCGCTCGATCCACCCGCTCCCGGCGAGGGCATCGCGGTTCTCGTGCAGGCGGCCGACGGGCATATCCTGGGCGCCGCGATATTGCTCGGCTCCTAAGCCACGGACGGCAACGCGCCGGTAGCTACCGAGCAAGCTCGGCAGGCGTGGTCCAGCGGGCGAGCGCTTCGAGCGCGAGCCTCTCGCCGCCGCCTTCCCAGGCATCGAGATGCCCGGCGCCGTCGGCGATAAAGATCATCTTGGGCTCGTGCGCGGCATCGTAGAGGCGGCGCGCCTCGGCGACCGGGATCGCCGGGTCGTCGGTGCCGTGCAATATCAGGAGCGGCGCCGTGACGCCGCCGATCAGCGCCTCGGAATCGAACGGGTCCTTCATCAGCCAGCGATACGGGATCGGCAGACCGCGCAATTCGAAGAGGCGCCGCACCGACGCGTAGGGCGCGTTGAGCAAGACGCCCGCGACTGGGCGGTCGCGCGCTAATGCGACGGCGGGTCCGGTGCCGAGGCTCTCGCCAAACACCGCGATTTTCGATTGCGGCGCGGCGGCGCGGATGAAATCGAAGCCGGCGCGCGCATCGGCGCGCAATCCGAGCTCCGTCGGATCCCCGGTCGAGCCGCCATAACCGCGCCAGTCGATCGCCAGAATGCCGAGCCCGCTGTGCTTCAATTGGTCGAGCCGCCAGACCTGATCGGGTACCGTGCCGGGCGTGCCGTGCAGGAACAGCACGACGCCGCGCTCCGCGGCGGGCGGCGGCCGCCACCAGCCGTCGAGCCGCTCGCCGTCCGCGGTCGCGATCTTCACCTCGGTAAAGCCCGCCGCTGCGGCAGTTTCGGGTGTCGAGCGCGTGCCGCCCAGCGTGTACTGGTATTCGCGCTGATGAATTGCGTAGGTGACGCACAGATAGAGGTATAGGACGCCGAATACGAAGAGGCCCCCCATGCCGGCGACCCCGATCGGCGATAACAGCCGTCGCGCCGGAGCAAAGCGCAGCAATGGCGGGTTGGCGGCGGTGAACTTCATCGCCGAGACGCTGCCCGGCGATGGTTACGATCGGGTTAGCGCCGGGATGACGGTGGACGACTACGCCGCCGCCGCTTTCGCCTTCTGGATCGCGGCGAGGACGCGGGCGGGGGTGAGCGGCGTCTCATTGACCTCGGCGCCGAGCGCGGCCAAGGCGTCGCGAACCGCGTTGGCGATTGCCGCCGGCGGGGCGACGGCGCCGCCTTCGCCCATCCCTTTCATGCCGTATTCGGTCGCCGAGGCCGGGGTGTGCATATGCCCAATCTTGATCGCCGGCAATTCGGCGGCGCCCGGCATCAGATAGTCGGCGAACGTAACCGCGAGCGGCTGACCCTGCGCGTCGTACGGGATCTCCTCGTAGAGCGCGGTGCCGATGCCCTGCGCGACGCCGCCGCGGATCTGACCCTCGACGATCATCGGATTGACCATCGTGCCGCAATCCTCGGCGACCGCGAAATCGAGGAGCTCGATAAACCCGGTTTCGGCATCGACCGCGACAACCGCGCCATGTGTCGCATAGGAGAAGACGCCGGTGCTGATCTGCGGCTCGTAGGTCGCGGTCATATCGAGCAGCGGGTCGACGCCGGGCGGGAGGCCGTCCATGCGCAGATGCGCGACATTGGCGATCTCGCCGATCGTCACCGAGCCCTGCGGCCCGTGCACCGCGCCGCCCTCGCACCGGACATCGGCCGGATCGCATTGCAGAAGATGCGCGCCGATGCGGCACAATTTGTCGCGCAACATGCGGCTAGCGCGCGCCACCGCGCCCCCCGACATCACCATGCTGCGCGAGGCAAACGTGCCAAAGCCAAACGCGGTGCTCTCGGTATCGCCGTGCCGCACCGAGATATGCGACGGGTCGATACCGAGCTCTTGGCAGGCGATCTGCGACAAGGTCGTCTCTAAGCCCTGGCCGTGCGACTGGATGCCGACATGCAGCACGAGGCTGCCATCCGGCAGGATGCGCGCGGTGCAGCTCTCGAAACCCGGGATGATCGAGGCGCCGCGCGAGGCGAATTCGGCGGCGCCATGCGCGGTCTGTTCGGTAAAGGACGCAAAACCGATGCCGATCAGCCGTCCGTCGGCCTCGCCTTGTTTCTGGCGCGCGCGGACCCTCGGCATGTCGAGCAATTCGGCGCAGAGCTTCACGCTGGCGGGGTAGTCGCCGGTGTCGTAGCGCATGCCGGCGACGGAGGCGAACGGCATCTGTTCCGAGCGGATCATGTTTTCGATGCGCACCTCGGCCGGGTCGCGGCCGACGGCGCGCGCCACCTCGTCGATCGTGCGTTCGATCGCGAAGCAGGCGCCGGGCCGGCCGACCCCGCGATACGGGCCGAGCGGCGTCTTGTTGGTCGCGACCGTGTAGGTGCGGGCGCGGTAGTTCGCGATCGTGTAAGGGCCGGGCAAGGTGCGCCCGGCCATATTGGCTTCCTGGTACGGCCCCTGCGGCCACAGCCCGTACGCGCCGGCATCGACGATGATCTCGCAATCGACCCCGAGCACCTTTCCCTGCCGGTCGGCATAGGCGGTGACCTTGTAATGATGGTCGCGGGTATGAGCGCAGGTCAGCAGATTCTCGCTGCGGTCCTCGATCCAGCGCACGGGGTGATCGAGTTCGAGCGCCAGCGCCGCGAGGATGACCTCCTCGGGATAAAGCCGCGCCTTCGGGCCAAACCCGCCACCGACATCGGGCGCGACGACCCGGATGCGGCGCTGCTCGATCCCGAGGATCTCGCCGAGCGCGACCCGCACCGTGTGCGGCGTCTGCGTCGAGGCATAGACGACAACCTCGTCGAGCCGGTGGTCGCGATAGGCCAAGACGGCGCGGCCTTCCATCGGCGCGCCGGATTGCCGGTTCATGCGGTATTCGCGGGTGACGGTGATTTCCGCCGCGCGCGCCGCGGCCTCGATGTCGCCGCCCTCGATCACCCGTTCGAGATAGAGGTTGTCGCCCCAGCTCTCATGCACGAGGTGCCGGCTGCCGCGCCACACTTGCGGCGCGTCGACGGCGGCGTCGAGGACCTCGTACTCGACCTGGATATTGTTCGCGAGATCCTCCGCGTCGCCGCGCGTCGGCGCGACGCAGACCGCGATCGCTTCGCCGACATAGCGCACCTTATCGGTCGCGAGCGGCGGCCAGGGCGGCGATTTCGCACCGGCCGCCTGCGTCACGACTCGGATCGGCTGAATCCGCGGCAGATCGGCGGCGGTGAAGATGCGGCCCTTCATGCCGGGCGGCACGCGGATCGATTTGATGCGCGCATGCGCGTGCGGGCTGCGCAAAAACGCGACATCGCGGATGCCCGGCAGGCGGATATCCGGCACGAACTCGCCGCGGCCGTCGAGATGCCGCGCATCTTCGCGGCGCAATACCGACGCGCCGATGCCGCGCGCTGTCGTGCCGTCGGCCACGCTCATGATCCCTTGCCCTGCGCTGCGCCCTGGGCCGCCATCGTCTTTGCCGCCTCGGCGATCGCGCTGACGATGTTCGTATACCCGGTGCAGCGGCACAGATTGCCGGCGAGCCCCTGGCGGATCTCCGCCTCCGAGCCGGCGCGGCCGCGCTGGATCAGATCGCGCGCGCTGATCAGCATGCCCGGCGTGCAGAATCCGCATTGCACCGCGTGCCGACGGTGAAAGCTGTCGCGCAACGCCGCGATGATCGGGTCGTCGCGCAGCCCTTCGAGCGAGTGGATCTGGCGGTCGTCGCAGGTGACCGCGAGCATCAGGCAGGCGCGCGCCGGCATGCCGTCGACCAGCACCGTGCAGGCGCCGCACACGCCGTGCTCGCAGCCGAGATGCGTCGCGGTCAGATTGTGCCGCTCGCGCAACAGATCGGCGAGCGACAGGCGCGGCGCGACATCCTCGCTGAGATCGGCGCCATTGAGGCGATAGCGGATCGCGCTCATGGGGCGGCCTGCGTCGCCTGGGTCAGGGCGCGCAACGCCGCGGTGGCGTGGAGACTGCGGTGGAACGTATCGAACTGCCGGTCGGCGGCGCGCGCCAGATCGGCGGCAATCGCCTCGCGCGCCGCGCCGGAATCCACCCGGCCGCGGGCGCACAGACGCGAGGTGGCGTCGAGGACCAAGGGCGGCCCGTCCGCCGCGCCAAGAACGACCCGGGCATAACCGCGCGCCGGATCGCGCACCGCGACCGCCAATGACAAGGCGAACTCGCCGGCCTTGCGCGCCAATTTCACGTAACCCCAGCGCGCCTGCGGCGACAGTTTCGGGACCCAGATCGCGACGATGATCTCGCCGGCGCCGAGCCGCGTCTCGTAGATCCCGGTCACGAAATCCTTGCAGGCGACCGCCTTCTTGCCGTTCCACCCCTCGATGATCGCCGTCGCGTCGAGCGCGGCGAGGACGGCCGGCCATTCCGCCGCCGGATCGGCAAGCGCCAGACTGCCGCCGATCGTGCCGCGATTGCGCACCGCGCGGTAGGCGAGCGTCTCGGCGATCTTCGGCATCAGTCCCTGCGACGGGTCCGGGCCGACCCGGTCCTCGATCATCGCATGCGTGACGCAGGCGCCGTAAAAGACCGTGCTGTCCTCTTCGGTCACCGATCCCAGATCGGGCAGGCGCGCGATATCGACGAGGAGACCCGGCGAGGCGACGCGCAGATTCATCATCGCCACGAGCGACTGGCCGCCGGCGATGACGCGTGCCTCGATATTCGGCCGTGCCAGCAATTCCAGCGCCTGCGACAGGCTGCGCGGCCTCGCGTAATCGACGGCGGCGGGCTTCATGGGATCAGCATGGCCCGCCGCGCCCGGCCGGGCAAGCTAGAGCATGCTCAAGCTTTGATTAACGGCGGCGCTCACTCGAACCAGGCCAAGTCGATGGCATCGCCCAGCTTGCAATAGCCGAGATCGCTCGGATGCAGCCCGTCGCCGCAATCATAGATGCCGAGCATCTGCGTCGGGCGTTCGGGATCGCGAATCGCCAAGTCGAAATCGGCGACCGCATCAAAGGCGCCGCTCTCGCGGATCCATTCATTGACCGTGACCCGGTGCCGCTCGCGGGTCGGGTTCCAGGCATTCGCCATAAAGGTCTCGTTGCCGAACGGGGTCAGTGTCGCGCCGATAATCTTGATGCCCGCGCCATGCGCCCGCACCGCCATCTGCTGCAGCCCGGCGATCATCTGCTCGCCGGTGACCTCCTCCTCGGGTTTGGCCCAGCGGTTGCGCAGATCGTTGGTGCCGAGCATGACGATGGCATGCGTGACGCCGGGGGCGGCGATGACATCGCGATCGAAACGCCTGAGGCCGCTGTCGCCGCGGATGTCGTGCAGGATGCGGTTGCCGCCGAGCCCCTGGTTCATGACGCCCATCGGCCGGCCGCGTGATTCCGCGAGCCGCCGCGCCAGCTGGTCGGGCCAGCGGCAGAACGCGTCGATCGTCGAGATGTTGCCGTCGGTCAAGGAGTCGCCGAGCGCGACAACCCCGCCGGCATTTTCCGGCACGACGACATCGACTCCGCTGACAAAAAACCACTGGTCGGTCAGATTGCCGACCGGCATCACGGTGGCATCGGCGAAATTGCCGGCGGGCGAGATGTAGTTGGTCTGCCGCGCATAGCGCCCCGTGATCTGGAAATTGGCCAGCACCTCGCTGGGCAGATAGAGGCTGACCGCGAGATCGGCGAGCGGCGGCGCGTTGAGCTGGACCGGATCGCTGACGATCAGCGCGCCGGCCGCGACGACGGCGGTGTCATTCCCACCGAAGGTCAGCTTTTTGTTCGAGCCGGGTACGATCCCCGGACCCTTATCACGGATCCCGATCCGTGCCGCGCCGATCACCAGCGGGCGCGCGCCATAAGCGTTCGAGATCCGCACCCGCAGCGTGTCGCCGCCGAGGCTGAGGCGCGGCATCATCCGCAGCGTGTGGTTGTTGAACCCGACGACGCCTTCCGCTGGCGCCGGCGCCGCCGCCCAGCTACCGACCCAATGCTTGTTGTTCTGCATCGCTTCCTCCCATTTCGCTCTTGCGGAGATCGTGCCGCCGCTCTGCCTCCGCCGGCAATCCCCTTTCGCTCGGACTCTCTCTATTGTCGCCGACCCGCACGAAACGCGCGGGCTCTTACTCGGCATTGCCGCTGCGTTCCCACTCCCCGCCTGCGGGGAGAGGGACAGGGTGAGGGGCAATCTTGAGCTCGGAAG
>Ga0209488_10001279_pt1 | contig 21562 bp, 23 predicted proteins | sample Rivendell_Oct201_8_FD_188349 | JGI IMG/M metagenome (GOLD analysis project Ga0209488, IMG submission 188349) | Vadose zone soil microbial communities from the Eel River Critical Zone Observatory, Northern California, USA -... | ecosystem: Environmental > Terrestrial > Soil > Vadose zone >...
CGACAGTCGATCCTCTAGTCTACGGAGAAGTGCGTCATCGGGAATAAAAGGTCCACCGAAGTAAACAGGTTGAGCGGCAGTTGCTTCATCGTCGCCGTCGTACCCATAACCCCCAGCGATCACATCAGCAGCACCACAAGCATTCAGTGCACGAGCAAGAGCGAGCTTTAGGTTGCAGTACAGCGGATCGGGTTTATCGATAAACGGCCCATCTTCTCCGCGACTGAAGATGATCTCTTCTCCTTCTCTGAGTTTAATGGTAGCACTGATGTAGCCAAGACGGACTTCGCGAAAGAAGTATTTCCACTGTCGAGGCATTGCATCTCGAGAACGTTATTGTGAAAATCATTATTTACCTGATCGTTGACTTTCACGGCCTCGATTCCCCATGCCAGTCTATCATAAGTATCGTGTGCGTCTGCTTGGACATTGAATGCATTGCAAGGGTGATTAATGTTCTGCTTCACTTCTTGGGCAAGCTGCCGTCCGGCAAAACTTTCGAGCGCCTTTAGCGTGAGATGCTATTGGTGATTGGAGCTTTGCAGGTAAGATGTCCGAGTCAAACACAGGGATACTATACACACCTTGTCGTTGAATGAATATCGAAGTATATGTGCGCCTTGGGCAATCACATATCGAACCAGGGGGGCTGAACGGGAGACCAGTCAAGGGACATAGATATCCATCGCGCCTGAAAAGCTGGTAGCGCATATAGTGAAGAGTCGCTAGCATTGCTTGAGAACGATAAATAACGCACCAGTTCTTTTAATGCTGATTGACTTCTCTTGGCAGGCGAGGTCGCGTCTTCCAATAAATCTTTGATTTCACGTAATCGATTGATATTAGGAGTCGAATAGGATGTTTCTTGGGGAGTTTTCTTCACTCCAGGATTTCTAGCTACAGGAATAAGCGCCAAGCCCCAATCGAGTATGTGATAAGATGTCACACCAGCGATGAGGAGATAAGATAACATTTCGGTGGCAAGTTTGGTAACTGGTTCGAGTTCCTTGAAGAGCTCATCCTCCGAGAAATTGTCACGTAGGTAGTCAATAACTCTTGTAGACCAGGTCGAGCCGTCAAACTCAGACATGCGATTCAAAACTGGTTTCACTGTTCGAGCTTTGAATCACTGGAATGATACGAGGGCGCAAGGTAAATGTTTACCCAAAAATGACATGCCCTTGACCTTTTCCAATTCAATCAAGAACTGCACCGCTATGGCGTCCTGAGCAGGTGAGAAGGCCACAGTGCTGTGGATCACTTTGGTTGCCTCGAACTGGAATTTTGAATCCGACGAGCCAATTCTTGTCGCAATTCCGAAAGATTCGTTCATCGCTTGCGCAGATTTGCATAAGGAAATAAGATATTGTGCGGGAGGGTTATGAGACATAGTGTGGCTTTTAATGACGAACGTTACAGTAACCGACGAGCGCAGACTCCTATCGGGCGAATCCGGGAGCGCGTACTAGCGATTCCAGGGACCACCACACAGCTACTTCTACTTTTCTACACCCTGCTTCAGATCATTCAACAACTCTACCAATCGTGACCACTCGGGCTCGTCTTCGAAATCCTTAGTCCGACCCATGAACGTTCGTACAATGCTCCGTGCCTGAAGCTTCCACTTGGACCCTTCAACTTTCGGGCCATGATTGACGAGCACGTAATAGATCTCCTCTACCTCCCTCGCGCCCTCGCGCCAGCGTTCCAAATCCGTTTCACCTGGCTCCATCTGGCCGGCGACGCTAACGCGGTAGCCTTCCAGGTAAGCCTCCAGCGCCCCGGGCAACTTTCCCTGCAAGAGGAGCAGCCGTGCGCGTGCGCGAAATATGCGCGGAGAAGAAACGCGCGGAAGGATGATGCGTACGAACAGGTCCTCCACGCGGCGCAGCAGGCTTTGGCCCTCATTTGGGCTGGGCACAGCGCCGCCGGGCTCGTCGGGAGGTGCCCGCGTCGCCGCGTCCACGAGACGGTCGAGCACGTCCACGTCGACGCTCTCCGCGCCGACTTTGGCTGCGCGCTCCTCGACGACGCGTCCGAGTGCGCGACATGCCTCCGCGAATTCCCCAACGTCCATCGCGACAATTGTATAGTTCATCCACATCCGCCAGTTCTCATGGTGAAACTTGAGACCTTGCTTGAGAGCGCGAAATGCGAGCACCTTGTTCTCGAACGGGATCGTGGCGGTCCGACCTGCCTTCAAAGAAGGCTGTTTCTCGATGTCGTCGTCGTGTGAGTTCTGCTGGATGGTTCAGATAAGGAAGCGGTATTGAAATGGCAGCGGCTTCACGTACCTTCTTCCCGGGCACGTAGTCCATGCGAAGATACACGCTCGCAAGGTTGTTCCAGCTCTCAGCGTCCTCGTCGTCAATCGTCACGCAACGCGCGAAGGCCTCACGCGCGCCCTCCCAGTCCTCTTCGCGAACGCACGCACAGCCAAGGATGAACCACGATCGCGTAAATAATGGGTTGATCGCGACGGCGAGGCGTAAGCACCGCACAGCCTGTGCATACTCCTCTCGCGCGAAGAAGTAACCGCCAAGGGAGCGCATCGCCCGGCCGGACGTCTCTCCCGACACCGCCCACGCGCGCTCGAAATGCTCGCGCGCCCGCTCAGGCTCGAGCTCTCCGAGCAGACACCATAGCTTGGCCTCGCGCGCTGCATCGAGCTCTGCACGACGCGAGCCCGTGGCGTTTGCCTTGCCCCGTATAAGCACGGCCTCAGCCTCGGCCCTGCGCCCCGCGAGTAGGTCATTCACAACGGCAAGCGCGCGATCACGCTGCTCGGTCGCCTGCCAGCATCGGACGGCCTCTTCCCACATCTCAAGGCGTTCAAAGATCGTAAGCGCGGACTTGACGACGCCGAGCGAGAGGAATCGTAGAGCAAGCTCGCGCTCGAGTTCCCATTTGCTTGGTAGTGGGAGCGCGTGCAGCAGACGCAACCGCTCCCCGAGGGTGGAGTCGGCGGTTGGCATTTGGTCGATGAGTGCTTGTAGTTGGAGTGTAGAACGCTCGACTGTCCGAGTGCGGTGGGCTTCGAGGCGCGAGCGCAAGAGGAGCGCCATGGTGTGTACGGACCAATTCTCAGGGTGAGAGATTACGCGCGCGACGTAAGGCGACATTTGCTCTGTCGTGAGACCATGTGCGGGAGAAGTGTTCCGGACGTTTAGGCAGAGGGAGAGCAGGATGCACTGATCCAGTGGGTGCAACGCTGGCTGATTGGAGGGGTCCAAATGGCCAAGGTGTGAGCCAGGGGCTGCAGGATTTGATGACGTGAATTCAGTGTGCTCCAGGAGCGTGTCATCGTTGAGTGCCAAAGTTTCCGGCAACTTCTTCGCCAAGTCGTCTGCAGTTACACTCGAAACCTCGTCCTCTTTCCGTTCCCTCCTTTTCTCCCAGACCATATCTCCTTTTCTTTCCCTGCTCTCCGCGAGTAGTACGAGTTGCGTGAGATCTTTTTGTTGGAACTTTGTACGCCTCCCGAGGGCACCGGTAAGTTCGTATCGTAACCCGGTCGCGCGGGCAGCGCGCACAAAGCATTCCAGCGCCGCGCGGTCATTTGACTGGCGGTGTTCGAGTAGGCCTCGCTCGAGCCAGAGCTGACCGACAAGGTCTGGCTCGTCCACGAGGGTGTGTTCAAGGTCATCGACCGCGGCTTTCGGGAAGGCGACCGGCTCGCCAAGTAGCTGTGCGTGAACATTGCTCACTCGCAAGCGCCACCACTCAACTGTATGCACGTGGTTGTATGGCAAATCGAGCAGGATCTGTGCAATGCGGAAGAGGAACGTCGCTTGCGCGAGGTGGTACGCGGGCTCGCCTGCCCAGGCGAGCTCGGAGATTGCCTTTTGTTGTAGAGTCTCCTCTGTAATAGAAGTCCTTTTTTCCGCTGGGAGGTTCAGCGAGGAGAGAAAGTTGACGTTGAGGTCCGGGCCTGTCCAATTTGCCTGTAGGAAAGCATGGAGACATGCCACTGCAGTGAGCAGACGAACGAGCTCTTGTTCATAATCCCCAGAGGCCGATGGTACAGAAAAGTCGAACCAACTTTTTACGGGCGAGGAAATATCACCCAGAGCATCCGATCGAAGGGCTAGCACCTCACCAGTAAGGGGTGAGCACAGGAATGCCTTGAAATCGCCATGGACAACCTGCTTTCCTAATTGAACAAGAACGTTCTGCGACGAAGTACCTTCCTCTTCCCTCCACTCGCCTAAGAGGAGTAATCGTTGAAGCTGCTTGCCGTCAAAGTTCATCGCTCCCTGTGGTGTGGAGTCATATTTCATCTTATCTTTCCGAGGGAAGAGACTCCATGACGTAAGCTTACTTTCCGCCCGCGTCACGTGGTTGCCACTGAACATTAACTTAATTGAAGTTCCATCCATGTGAGCGTGGTTCTAATATAATTCATTCTTGTCACTCCCCCTCCAAGTTGGTCTCGCGTTGATTCGGCACTGCCATCTTTTTTATACGAAAAGGCGGAAAGATTCACATGTTCATGGTTGGAATCGATTTCCCTGGACCCCTCCGAATGGCCCGGAATGGGTATGGGTTATGACAGAGTCGACTGTAGACTGCGGCGGAGACTTCCGCCTCCGGACGACCGTCACGTTCGTCCTGACTTATTCGTCGATATCAACGGTGTCCATCATCGAACAAAGGGTGGACTGGGCCGAAAAGTTCTCCGAGTTCAATTGGCCCCGTGAGATTACAAGGTGTCTGAGCCTCTCATATTCTTGTTTGACTCCACAGTCCGGACAAGCCTGGATCCGTCGTAAATGGGGCTTTCCGCATCCCCGGCAGGTGGCTGTCTGACTACTTGATGAGGTCTAGTCCTATCAATGAACAGATGCTGCTCGTGTGACAATTCTATGACAAATTAAGAAGGCATTCGTCGTTATCGGGGGTTGCTGAAGGAGCAACAAAGTTAAAGCTGTATTTCGGTCCGTGTCTCATTCTGGCCGAACGGGTGTTGCAAGGGGACTTTCAGGTCACAAAAACTGTTTCACTTCCGGCTCAGGCAGAACAATCTCTGGCTGCGTCTACGTCCCAATGAAGAGTACTCATGCGCGCCCCTTGCGTCTTTGCCTCTCCGTACAGTGGTAATCGGAACAGTGACAGGTATGTTTACAACTAACCGCTCGTAGAGCACTGCTGGATTTGCACTCACATCATGCGGAGACAAGCATGACAAATGTGAACACATGCAAAATAGTAGCCGACATCTTGGAAGCGGCAATTGACAGGATTGTAGAGAAATGGGAAATACTTGTGAGAATGTTCCCGTTGCTGGGCCATATTTACTTTTCGACTTCGAGCGAAGATTAAGAGCTATCGGACCACATCGGTTTTTGTAGGGGCCGAATTCCAACCTGACGCTATGGAGTATGACAAAGAGGTGTCGTTCCCGAGTCCTATGCATATGCGGTGACTGGAACACCCCCAAACCTTATACCAGTACGCATGTAGACGTGGTGTTCACACCCACGATGACTCGGATGATAGGCAAGGTAAGTTGTACCGTACGATGGAGGAGCAGCCAATAGGCGACGTTACAGCAAAGTTCGAGGGTATAACCAATTGAACTGAACAGATTAACTCCGCATACAGAGTCGTTTCCCTGACCCTGAAAGGAATTCCGAGTTTTTTGCGGTTGATGAGATGGATGACAAAACGGACGCGGAATCCACCATTAACGGCCTGAAGGCCCCAACAAGACGGAGAGTGACGTGGCAAAAAATATAAGTCGGCGTACCTCACACCGACGGCACCGTGCGATTGATCACACGACCACATCGCATCGGAACAGACTGTAACGAGACAATAAACGAGCGAGCACGATCCGCGGGATCGCATGCATGCCAGTGGACCCGGAGCAGGAGCAAAGAAAAAACGAGAGTGGTACTATAGGGGGACCCAAAAGCCCAACTTCAAATTGAGGTGACGCTGCAGCTTAAACCCTACCGTCTAGTACCCGTAGTAGAGTCCCATGCCCGGGCCCCAATGCAGGGCGCATAAATGCAAAAGGTCAGAAGATATCCAGGTTGGAGATTCCGAGACCACATGTGTACTAAGTTAGTAGCGATCGATGATCATGGCGAACAAGAAATGGCAGACAATCCTGCCTTCCTACTTAATTGGAACTTGGCCGCGACTCGGACGCGATCAACAAGTGGCCAGCCACGTATTGCGAACTTGAATAACTTTTGTGATCAGATCACATTCTTGTCGGCCTGCCTTAATGGGGTGTCGGTGAGCGGTACTAACCCACTCACATCCTTGAGGGTGACAATGCGGTCTGGATCGCATTCAATTACAGACCGAGCGTCTTACATAAGGGGAAAAGTTTGAGATGAATCGCTATACAAAGGTCTTTCCGTTGCGTCAATATAAACCTGACTGCGATGAATCGGGTCCGAAGAGTCCGAAAAAGTGAATCGGAGAGCATGATGTACATGATATACAGGGGAATGAGCGTGCTACTTAGAAAACTGAGACCGAGATGAAAAGAGTGACTTCGATAAAGAATAGAATTAGAACGACAGTAATGAAACACGTGGAAGGATGATAGAACAAAGGATGGAACCTAACCGCTGTCCTTCACCAATCAATCAAACTCTCGAATTTCTCAACTAAGCCTGCGCGTCCAATTGAAAGAAACAAAAACAAAAAAAATGACAGATCCAAGCGATTCGCGATTGCGAGTTCGATCGTCATCACCACCATTACTCGGTCATTATGCGACAAATGGACCTGCCTGCATCGAAGTCTCCCCGATCGACTGCAGAACTGCGAGCCGCTTCTCGTCCCACGCGCGAAGCGCCTTGAGCAACTGTACGATCTTGTCACGCCTGCCCTGGCGTACGTCGTTGATGCTGATCGTGCCCATCTTGACGTCGTTGTCAAGCAAAAAGTCGAACAGGGTGAACAACCCTTCCAGGTTGTCGTCCCTCGGGCTACGTGGGAACGCGCTGTCAGGCACCGTCTGGGTTCGCGAACCCTTGATCGACTCGGCGATGCGGAGCAGTTCCAGACCGCCGCAAACGGAGCCTTTCGAGGTGATCTGCAACGAGCCCGGCAGGTGATTATTTGCCCATTCGATGAGGTCGGGTTCCACGGCCGGGTGCTATTTGTATGGCAGAGATGTAAGTGATGGGGTATAGAACTATGAAAAAAGCGTACTTCGGACGTGGATGGTTTCCTTCTCATCTCTCGTGGTGGCCGTACAGGAGGGGCTTGCAATTTAGGGCTTGTCGTAGACGAGACGGGACTTTCCGTCTCGAGCTCACTGAAGAAAGATTCGAGACCCAGGCGGTTACCGACCTTATCGTCCTCGTTGGTAGATAATGCTGCATGCCCGAGGCTCATCAAGATCTCCGCGTCACGTGTTGACAACTGGTTCGTGTTCTCGCGCCGCATGGCACGTTGCGTTGCTGCCCGCGCTGTGGGTGACGGAGGGCGCGGCGCCGGGTTCATGGCCTGTGCGACTGCTAGGGGGATGGTGGGCACATTGACCGAAGACACCACGGGCTCTGCATGCACACGCATTAGATCGCGTTGTTAGGGGGCAGAATCACAAACGAAACGCACTCGTGTAATCTCTGTCGATCGTCGCTTTCATGAGCGCCCTCATCCACTCGCGGACAACCATTTGTTCATCGGAGCTGAAAAAGTGAGGGAGATCTGAATCATGCACCAGCTTGAATCCATATCTCCCGGGATCAATGTTCTCATCCGCGACCATTCGATAACCAACAATATTAACATAGCCTTTGATCTTTGTCTCCTGTCAAGTCAGAGACACCTTGAGGACACCACGGTGTCACCCAGTTCAACACAAACACGTACCGATGCGTTGTTGCTTCTAAGCCAGTACAAATGCGGACCCTTGAGCACGACATAACGATTCTTCCACGTATTGTAGTGTGCACCCCTCTTGCGCAGCCACCCCTTGTGATCAGGCACGCCGATCTGCTCCAGAATGCTCTGCCCGGTTTTGACGGGGATGAACTTCGTAGAAGTTGGAGAGATGGACTTGCGTAGGACCATTGAGTCTTTCTTCTCCTTTGTGCCGCTGGAGTCCTTGGAGTCTCGTTTATCGCGCTTATCTTCCTTGCCACGGTCATTCGCCGTTGAGCGCCCAGACGTCTTGCGACCACCACTGCCATAATAAAATCGTGATAGGGATAGCGCACTACGATCCGGAGATGCCTCCGGTTCTGGAGACCTGAATATGGCCAGGTCCACATCAATATACAAAGTTACAGGCATTATCAAAAGGGCAGGCTCACCCAGAATATTGCGGCGGTGGCTTGCGACCTTTGCTCAAATTCCCCACAAAGCTAGTCCCGAAGAAGCTCAGTCGCGAGTTTTCACGCGCTGCGTCCACACTACGCTTGCGTGGTTGCGGTCTCAATCGCACTCCATCACCGGGTTGGTTGATGTTCGACTGCGGCGTCGTAACCTCTTTGGACAACGCCACCTTGCTAGTGGACGCCGATGAGTTTTGGCGGCCAAACAGGAAGCTGCGGTCCTTTGTCCAAATGGCTTTGGTATCACTCTGCAGGTTTCTAATCAGCCTCGCAAAATAGGTATTGCGAGATCGTAACGCACGTCGCTAAGCACCCCACGATCGTCATCCGGGACCCGTCTTCCTACAGGGACGACAGCCTTGGCGTTTGCGTGAATTGCCGGGTCGCTAGGAGACAGTGAGAGTTGTGGCGGTCTCCCCTTCTGCATTCAAAAGCAGAGCCGTCAGCGGGACTTTTCTACTCATCCTCTCACCAATTGAATTCTCACCAGTGCTTTGCCTGGGACATCCCCAGCAGCAAGTAGAGCAGGAGGAATCCCGAGTCCCAATCCAACCGTTGCACTGCTATCGGTTGCCGACGGCCGCACGCCAGGGTCTGAGTCTGTCCGACGCGCAAGCATGGGCGACTGTCCGACCGAGTCGGCCGAACCAGGTGGACTCTCGGGACTCGCAAAGCTCCCCAAACCGGCAGAACCCTGGGTCGCAGGACTTAGGGTCGACCCCTGTTGCGCGAGCGGACTTATGAGAAAGAGCGACGCTGGGCGTGTGTGTTGTTCTACGGAGGAAGACATGACGCTTGGTGGGCGACGCAACTCCGCGATGGCATTCGCGATGCGGATGCGCTTCCCGTACGCGACGATACCAATTTCGGACTTGAGAATCGACGCATCGAGCTCGAGTAGAACATCGCCGGTTATTTCCTGCTCTGTGAACTTGTCGCAAACTATGTCATCAAAGCCCTTGGAACGTAGCCAATCGACCACTTCTTCAACGGTCCATTCAGCGGGTTGGTCACTGCGAGACTTTTTGCTGGTAGGCAGGTTGACGCTGCGAGGGGCAGACAGGGGCGACGAGGCGGCGACGCGTGCAGAAGAGGTGATGCTACTAACGGAATAGCCGTAGCGATGACCGTTGGAGGATGCAGCGGGTGAGGGAAGAACACCGGCGACTTCCTTTAAGCTCAAGGTTTGGGTTTTAGAGGGGAAAACTAGCTGTGTGGAAGAATGGTTCGCGGCGTCATTAGCGACAGCCGAGGCCCCATTGGGGATTCCGCGGAGGCCTGGAGAGACGGGACTCGGGAGTGAGCTATCATTCTCCGAGATGCGCCCCGTTTGGTTCTGGGGGAACGACGATTGGGTGGCAGTACTGGGAGCTTTCTCCGTGTTTTCGGTATGTTCGGATTCGGGACGGTGTACCGTGGCAACCGGGGAAGGCACGATGAAGCGCTCGGAGGGTTGGATTGAGGGAGAGTACGAGTGAGCGCGATGATCGAACTGAGGGTTCGGGGCGGTCATGTTGGCCTCCTCTTCTTCAGGAATATGCGGGTGCTGCCTGCGGGGGTTATTATGAGGTATCTCAGGGGAAGGACGATCCCCTTCGTCCCCGCTGTCATCGCTCAGTTCGACGTCAATTGGAGGGATAGCGGAGCGCAAGGGCACACGACCCTCAGCTGCGTCGCGGGCGGCCTGCTGCTCAGTAGCTTTCTTCGCCTTTTCAGCGAGTCTCTGCCTAGCGGTCTTGTGCCAATCTTCGCCATCGACGTCGGCATCGGTATCGTGGTCAGTCTCGTGATCCGTAGACTCGTCGCGTGAGCTGGAAAAAGTGAAGCTGCGGGAGCCATCAAAGTCGTCCTTATGACCGAGTTGCTCGATTGCTTTCTGAACGTCGGTTATAGTGGCCCGCATGACTTCTCCATTGCTCTGCGCTGCGGAGTGGCTTGGAGTTATGCCATTCACTTTATCGGTATGATTGGTGCCCTCCTGCGGAGGGGCTTGCTCGGTGCTGGGAAGGGATACAGCCGAAGAGGGGGCCTTGTCGGTTAGTCCCGAGACCGTTGGTGCAGCTGCCGAGAGAGGGGGCCCAGAGCTCGGTGGAACGGGTTGCGTGTAGCTCTCTGGGAAAAGGCCGACATCACCCGCGAGGTTGCGGCCCTGTGAAAGCCGAAAGTTAAACGGAGTTAGCCATCTTCGTAGCCGGTACAAGGAAGACATATGCGGTCGTGTGGCTCAAAAAGTTTTGGAGATACCAGCCAAAAGAGAGAAAACGAAGAGAGAGGGGAGATTCATAAATGCAGGCCCTAAGAGCCCGGTGGGACGTATATGAGAGCGACAGATATGACGGACGAGACGTAAATAACATTGCCTCGAGAAGGCCATGAGGATAAGCTGGGCTAGAAATGGGACACTCGGGTAGGCGAAACGAGAGGGACGATTGTGCGGGGGGTGAAGCGAACAAGAGGGGGGAGACGCACCTGCCACCAACCATCACTATAAGATTCATCCTTTTCGACGACCTCGATGCGATCGCCAGCGCGAAAGGCAATTTCATCGTCGTGCTCCGGGACGAAGTCGTGACGGGCGTAAACGTATTCAACCATGGGAAATCGGGAGGGATGGAGGGTGATGGGGTCGTGCGTTTTAGTCTGAGAGGAGGAAAGGAGAAAGGAGAGGGTGGGAAACTCTATTCGTCGATGCTCGTGGGTGTCGAGTTGGCAACGACGAAGAGATACCGAGGGGGGGAACTGTTGAGGATAGACCGCAGCGGAATGAGGCTGAGTGAGAGTCACCGCTAATTACCGAGCTGAGCGGAATGTCCTCATCTCATCATATCCTCTTAGCATTGGCTTTCTCAGATTATCAACTTTGGTCAATCCCATCCCTGCGAGACCCAAATCGTGACGGGTGTAAGTTTCTCTTCCTGTGACCATCGTTTTTTTAATCATGGGGAAACAAAAAAAGTCATTCCACTCAGAACCCTCTTGCACACGTCGCCTCTCTTTCTCACACCAGATGCGGTCTCCTTGACAGAACCCCTCATCGTCAAGTCCCTGCGCACACACGCCAGGGATACTTTTGACATCCGCATGATCGTCGTTGACAAGTCGCGGCCTTATCGTGGGCGCCACGGCCATACTCTTGCAGGTGGATACGAAGTTCGGCGCAAAGACTGGGCGCAAGTCACACAGCGCTTTCCGACATTCAATCCCGAATACTGGGACTCTCTGACGATCTACATTGTAGGTTCTGCCCTCATCGTCACGACTCGTGTCTTACATCTTTCCAGGAAAACGTCCCACTTCCATTCCGCTCGATAGTCGGAATATGCAACCTGTTGTCCAAGCTTCTCCCTCAAGATCACTCGCCCTCTTCACCACTAGGCAATTACCGTTTTATACAAAGTATATTTTTCCCACCCCATCACCAAGACCACCCAGACGCCATACCAAAATGCAAAGGCTTCGCGCTTGTCACGCTCTCCGAGCCGTCCGCCACCTCGCACCTGCTCACTCACTTCCCATTCCACAAACGTAATGCCTTAGCCGACGACGACAACGCGTCGTCCGAGGAGCTAGAGGCACGCAAGGCGGGCTTCCGCACACTTTCAAAAGAGCGCTGGGATGCACTACAATCGGAATATGCCGAGTACCGCGACACCCTCCTGCGCCTCATCGCCAAGTCTTCTTCCTCTGCCCCTGCCGCCCCTTCTTCCACGACGGAACTCCCAGCGTCTAGTAGTACGGCACCTGCCGACAAAGATAGACACGCCTCGACGAATCAACTACTGTGCGAAGAAGTAAGTACGCGTGCACCAGAATCTCCACCGAGCTATCCCCCGGGCTGCGTCATCTTTGCACGGCACGTTCCGCAGGACACGAATAAGACCGCGTTGCGCGCGCGATTCTCAGCTTTGCTTGCGGGTGCAGATGACAACACCACTGGGCTTGACTATGTAGACTACACCAAGGGCCTCGACAACGTGCGTCCTCTCCCTCTCCCCCCCATACTCTCTCACACTTTGGAACAGTGCTATTTGCGGCTAACAACTCGAGAGCACGCGCTGTCACTCCTGAGGCATTTCAAGGGCAGCACAACAGGGGAGGGCATCGTACTCGAGCTGTTGGACGGGCGGAGAGAGGAAAGGTATTGGGAGTCCCTACCCGATAAGGTGCGCACGCTTGCGTTGCAGCGCGCACTGGCGCGGAAACCCCAACGCGGAGAAGGCGACGTCGTACAGGTGGACGACAAAGACGCGTTTATGGGGAATGGCGAGCGAAGGTGGCGGAAACGCCGGCGATGAAACAACGGCTTTCGTGGACCAACCATACGACTTAGAATGTACGTATGCTACTCTGTCTACAGTATACTTAAAACGCGGTCCCACCCCAGTCCCACCCCTTTTCAAGACGTTCCCAATATGCAGTACACATATAAACCGTCTCGTGACACTGTAAAACCTAAACGGCCCCTTCTAGCCCCTCTGACATCCGTGGCCTTCCCATCAGCGCTCGCTACCCGTCAGGTACCGCTTGCCGCGCATCGCGAAAGAGCTCGCGCATCGCCGAGTGCCGGCGCCTTGCAAGGGGTATTTATCGCAGCGCGTGCTGCACCATGATTCTTTGGTTCTCGAAGACCATCACGATGGCGGCGTCCGCTCGGGCGCAACCTCCGCAACAACGGCGGTTGCGGTTACGGTTGTGTGTGATACCAGGGCGGGGGCGAGAGAATCAGAACCCTGCGTGATCTTCCGATCGCAAGCTTGCGCTCGAAAAGGAAAAGAAGGCGGCATCATGACTCGGCTCGGTGTAACCTCACCACGCGCAAGCTCAGACGGAGCCCAACATTCAAGTCGAGCGTGTCTGGCATGCCCGCAAGAGACACAGTAACTAACTAATGGAGCCCCGGGTCCTTACTTTCTCGGACACTGGAGACCGCTGCGGCGGTATGTATGTCGTAGTCCAAGCCCCCGTGTAACAATACCGTCGTATCAGGATTAAGATCACCAGACAATGAACTGGATGCGCCCTGCTCTGCGTACGAGGGTCACGGGGATCCTACACTTCCTCGTGGCCAAACTCCACGTCGTCTTCAATATATCGATCGGGACGTGCCCCAAAAGTGGGCTTTGCTCGTGGCGCGAGTGACTGTTATTCTATTATCTTTCCACACCGCCAGCCGTCAATGTTTCACTGGCTACTTCCGACAGCCGTCTGTAGACTTCGGAGGTCCTCCGGGAAAATTCGAGGCACGATGATATATATCACTCACAGGCGACGAGAATGCTCCGCGATCCGAGAAAGTGTTGGGAGCCATCACTCGCTAGGTCATTGCTGGTCATGGATAGTCTTGCATTGCACGTAAATCTACAGAGATTAAAGACAACAAGCACGCGACCCATAGTCCACATGAAGGAGAATAAACTAGCGGTCCGCATCAGCTCCCAATCGGCTCCCAATCCCCCAGAAAGCCGTTGGTCCAAGCGTGCGGGGCTTCATATTTTGCATTGCGGCCCACCATCCCTCTCCCTCCGTTTACGTGGTATCTCGGCTCCCTGCTCGCCTCAAGTAGTAATGGTACATACAATAGTAACGCGCATTCAGTAGAGCCGGGTAGGCTTCCCCATCGTTGCCTTGATATGCAACGACTTGACATTTTGCCAGTGCTTCTTGAGTAGCGAGACGAGGAAGTTGATACCTTGTATAATGCGAGAAGGGTGAAAAAACGATCCAAGCAGACAGCACACAAGACGTACTCAGCATGACGTTTCCAAGAAGTTGGTCGTCCGTCATTTGAACGTGGCCGACAGCAACACCAAGGCATAGTACCTTCTTGAGTTGGAACTTGATCGTTGACCGCACCTCAGTAAGCTTGTTGCTCAAGTCTTCTGTGGGTGATATAGGCGTTGGGAACTTGCCAGCTAGAGTATATTGAGCACGAGTTTGACCAAAAAGACCGTGGACGGACCCTTTGAAAGACCGGGGCCGAGAAGACGCGGTATTTGCTTGATGAGTGCCTCTGAGGCTAAAAATGCGTCGTACTTTTTGGCAAGCTTCTTGACCAGTTTCTTATTTTTGTTTAGCCTGCAAGGAGTATCGTATGAGTACTTGTACTGCGAATGCAAGCATTAATATCGCACACACTTCTTCAAATCGTCAACAGACATGTATTCCAGATCGATCTGCTTCGCACGATCGATGTCTGCAGCATCGGCAAGGATACAGATCGACATGCGTGGGCGGGGCACATTGGGCAGCCTGTGCATGCTCAGCACGATAAACAAATAAAAAGGAACAGACCAAACACACTTGACCGTGCCAGAGAAACGCTTGTCGCGCTGCGGGTCGTAGTTCTTCAGACCGATCTGGAGCTCAACCGTCTCTACAAAGTTGCGGCGCTTCTCGCCATTCGCCTCGGCAAGTAGCTCCTTTACAGAGCCCCGCACGCTTGACACTGAGAGCTTGCTGTCATACACGGCACAGTTTTGAGCTATATGGATCCCTCCAAAGTCAATGAACGTACCTCATGCTTCGTTTTGTGGAAGGAAGGGGGTAGCTGCGACTTGTGGTCGATGTCGAAAATTAAAGTTTGGTCTTGATGCTAGAAACTGTATAGCGTGACAGACCGTGATAACGTGACACATTTCCTTTATTTTTAAAATTTAAGCACTAACAGACTCCGGTATTTTTATTTTTAAGTTAAATCATGCTGCTTATGATCACGTGCTGTAAGGACGACGTGTCCGCGTGGTCATGGCGCACACTTCATCATAGCCACGTCGATGTTGTCGAGACACTCCCTCCTTATTCTCGCATTTTCTTTATTCTCGCTTGCAAATGCGCAATTCCAATTTTTTGAAGGAATGTTTGGGCACCCACATCAACATCAGCAGCAACAGCCACCTGGCGGCCAGCAATGGTCAATGCACGCCGACAGTCGTACGTGTTGTCGTCACCTGTGTCATCTCCCATTGCTTACCCACCGCCTGTATCTATGCCAGTTCCCTGCTCAGAGTATCTCTGCCAGGACACTCTTGTGTGCGTGACTAGGCCTGTAGACTGTCCGTGTCCAAACATAGAGGACGTTAAATGCGTCGTGCCTGACGCACAGCAAGCTGGAAGTGGGACGCGATTTTGCATACGTGGGGGAACAGACTGCGCGCAGGTAGAAAAGCTCGTGAAGAAGTTTGAAAAGTCATAGATGTATTTCGCCCTGTTTCTCCTTCACCCACTCTTGGCTTGACGGGATCTTACGCGGCACATACCACTTTGGACCTACCTTGTGGGACGATATATAAAGACGGCTAATATTGTTTGGCAGTTTTGTGCATAGGGTGCAAAATTTGCTAGTGTCCTCTAGTTTGCGAACGCAGAACGCAAGTGTTGCCCTAATGGCTCACGCGGCAGTTTGCTATAATATTTTGTCGCTCTGACTCGGGCAGACGTCGCACTGCCCTCCACACGTCATGGCGTTCCATGCATCCTATATGAGAACGACCATTCGGGTCCGATCTGCTTATCCCTAACACGCGGACTTTCGTATCGGCCGATAGGTTGTCACTGGTCTCAGTGTGTTTTCCCTTTACCGTCACCTTGGGACAAATGTTCATATCATTTGGCTAAGGTTTGGTAGTTATTTGTTGTTGTGCTCCGGCAGGCGTGAGGTCCTTTATCGTCGGGCGCTCCGAAGTTTGCATCTTTCCATCACGATAAAGGAACGCGGGGACTGAATTAAGAGCTGGGACGAAATGAGGCAAAGACAAGGCAAGAACTCTACGATGCAGAACAAAAAACGCAAGTGATTCCGATTCGGCTGTTCACCCTCTCTTCGAGAGGCCAAGGCAGAGGCCGAAGAGAAGGCGAACGAGGACGAGGTACCTTGATCCTGTGGGCAGATGCACACTACCCAGCTGTGTACAGGACATCGCGACCTCGACAATGTTGTATGACGAGAGATCCGAGTAGGTATTCTGTGTGCATACTAAGATCGACTATTTGGTACAAAACTAGCAGTATCTAGACCCTCAGAAACGAAGCAGGATATAAGTCAGAAACGAAAAAAAAACCTGAACCTGAGGAAACTAGCATATCAATTAATCCTGTTGTAGTAGGGCGGGAGTGTGAGGCTTGAGAAAATAGAGCAATGGGGCGGCGGAAGAGGTGGGAGTCGGAAGCGTTTGGTCAGGGTTTAAGGCATAGTAAAATACGCCAATCAACGCATGGTGTACTCGAAAGAAAGGTAATAATTGGGCTGACGGCCTGCTGCGATGAGGAGGATCTCAGCTTTCCGCGAATTGTGCAGGGATGGGAAGAGTGACTGAGAGAGCAGATAACATATTCGACCCGTCAGGTTCTCCGTACATCGAGCGAGCTACGACCTCACGAAAGCGAGATGCCGCATCGATGGTAACAGGGCGAGTATTGCTACGTCCCAGGTCGTTTTCGTGAGATGACGGGCGGAATTCAGTGAAGACTTGCAGTGCGGGATTCCCATCACTTGACGAGATTCTGGGGGAATCCGAGGATAATTGAAGTCCTGAAGCTGGTATGTCACCAGGCTCGAGACGTGGCGAGGATGGTGCACTAGTTACGGCGTGAGGAGGAATGGTCGTAGACGATGCGCCGAGCTGGTAGCTCGGGGAACGAGGGCTGACTTCTGGGGTTTCTACCCCCTCGTGGGTGTGAGATGTTGAATCAGATTGGCAACCGTAACGGGTTTCAACATCGCACAAAGGATAAGACCACGGAATACCCCATACGATTTCACGAGGGCGAGTTGAGGCATTGGAGCCTTTGTGGAGATCGATATGAATGTGACCAAGAACCCACAGGATGTCGTTCAAAAGGAGTCGGGTATCGAGGTTCTTCGTTTTCTGTGCCAACAGAACGGCCTCGTTCCACAGCACGCAGAATTCGCGCTGAACTTCAGGTCGCGATCGTCGCACGTCGAATTTGGTGACCGATTCGAGGGTCTTCGAAACCGAGTCGGGTTCGTGGGCCCAGCAATGCGTAGAGTAACTTTGAACCATAAGGCGGATAACGTGGACGCAGTTGGCAAGTAACACGCTATCTCCGTGTGCAAGATAATCCCGAAGCACCGAACTCGGCATGTCCAAATGGCCGGAAACGAGTTCGGACCAACGGTCATCGCGTTCTTCCACACCTGCTATGATGATTGAGATCATGCATTGCGCATGGTAAGCAGTGTACGGGTCGCTGTAAATTGTTCTCAAAAAGAACCCGAATTCGACAGAGTCCAAAAGTCCACTCCACTCCCCATGGAAGACACGCCGCGTGATCCGTTGATTGATGGGAAGTGACGCGACTTTCATTGCCTCTTTGCAAATGACTATCCTTTGTTGCTTGACTGACTCTGAGATTATATTTGAAGATAGGGTGCGATGCACCAATGCCATCAAAGCCGCTGACATTTTGTCAGCGATCGGTTTGATGTAACAAACCAAGGGATCTTCGACCACTGTCGAGCTACAGATACCAGGGATCCCAGCAAAAAACCGCTCAAGTTCGTGGTCTTCGTCCAGAGACTCCAGGGTCCATTTTAAGGCACGGCCTCCAATTTTTGGCGACACTTTTTGGGCAGTTTCTTGTGCGACCTTTCCTAGGCCACATTGAGCCCAAGCATAAAAGTGTTCTTTCAACTTGTAAAAGCGGTACCAAGTCGCAGAGCTGAAACAGCTGTTGGATGTGAGCCATTGGATGACTCCACAGAGTACATAGAGTGACCCGTTGACAAGGAACCAGGATGAAGATGAAAGCGGGGTATAGTAAGGACTGTCATGTCGAAACATTGGCACGAATGTGATCCATACATACACGGCCATACATAGTCCGATCCACGAAGCAACGACGCCGAACACGGTGTGATTGATATTGAACAAGAAAACGACAAGGCCGGCAAAGAAGAGAATAAGGGAGAGATGGAGGAGCAGGGGCAACGCGTCAACTGCCAAAGGGAGGTGTAGCTTGTCGACGCCTTCAGCGAAGAATGCACGGATGTGAGCCCGCTTGTGTGGACTATATCGTGGCTGGGTTATTTTGATGTATCGACGCGCCCACTGTTGTAGCAATGTCGCCAACAAAGCACAGGTGAGACTTATCGCCAAGCTCAAGAACCAGAGCGAGTTGACCCAGACCGCGTAGTTTGGTGGAGAAAACGGCGCGGATGGTTCCGACGAAGAATTGTTTCGTGAGCTCGGCCGGACATCTTGAATCGACACTGAAATCAAGGCTGCAACTGCAGCCGAGAACAGACCAGTCTATAATATGAGTTCACATTGACATGAAAACTTTGAGAGAGAAGACGGATGAAGGGCTCACGAAAACGAGGATCCCGTCAGCATCCGCCTTCCAACTTTCGACCAACTTTTTATCTTCTTCACCTGCCATATCCAGATACATGGAGAAAAGAGGTCCCGATCCATCGACGAAATTCGAGCCTCCATGCGATGTTTGCCAGTGGCCCTGTGGAAACCGAGGTGGGTAAGGATGACGACGATCACCTGTAACGCAGAGGGGTTAGAGAATAACTAAACGAGTCATGCTTAGAATACCTGGGCCTGGGCTAATTATCTCCTCCGTTACGTTTCCTATGCTGAGGGTCTCCTGGACTGTTCGAGGCATTAAAGGCACTGGTGCGAGTGTGAAGCGTAAGAAAAGGAAAAGTTGGAAAGTTCTGCACAAAGAGCAAGGATGGCCCCGGTGAACGTTGGGAGGCTCTGACAAGCCGAGGACAAGCGACGGTGTTCCCTTGTCCAAGGACGACTTATAACGGCCCTGGCTGTGTCCCGTGCGTGTTCATGTAACCTTCACATTAATATTGCGTAAAAGCAGCACAGCATCTAAGTGTCGTGCTCCTGTCATAGCGTTTCACGGAACGGATCTTCCCGAACTAAACAGCGGGAGTTTATTCCAGTGACCATATGGACTATGACCTGCGTGTCGATAACCGGGCATTGGTGTACCACGTTCAAGGAGTGGACTCAAAGCAGAGGTAAGTTGGATTACTTGTATCCCGCCAGGCGATCGAATCCAGTCCTCAGTACCCGTCTACCGTGCAAGATCACGGGCCGAAAAAGTCACCTAGGCGCTAATCATCAGTGCATTAGCGGCAACCTTTAGTAGTTTCAGCTAACGAAAAGGGGATGAGCCGGTAGGTGCCAGTGTCTGAAAAAGTCTAGTCTAGTCAGTCTCGTTGCGAGGAGGGGCCGCTAGAGGACGACTTGAAGATGACAACAACTTTTGAAGGACCAAGGCAAAGGTAGAACATCAGAAGAGAGGATTGGTACATTTCGGGAATGCGCAGACCAAGTTCGGCCCGGGGATTGTAAATGTAACCATAACCTTAATTAGGAGAGCACACTTCGTCGCGTCGCCCTACAGTACCTCGGTTCCTCAAAAGCAAACGAGATGTCAATGCAAAGACCAACTGTGCGCACGGTTTCCTCGCACTACGAATAGTCTAAGTGCTTGCTTACCTACGTGTCCGATTTGCAGGCGAAGCTGCCTCCTGGCGCCAACCGCATCCTCTTTGTCAAGAATTTGAACTATCAAATCACAGGCGAGGATTTGTACGACCTCTTCGGCCGCTACGGTAGCATCAGACAAGTACGCATTGGGAATGAGGCAAAGACAAAAGGGACAGCCTTTGTAGTGTTTGACGACGTCATGGATGTACGTGGGCTTTTGGTCTTCATTCCTCCCACTCTTCGAGTGGCTGAACCGATTTGTTACAGGCTAAGAATGCGTTGGAGCATTTAAATGGCTTTCATTTGCAAGAGCGGTATATTGTTGTGTTATACCACATGCCCGCGAAGCAGGACGCGGCGGCTGCCAAGGCAGAGTTGGCCCGGAGAGAAGAGGAATTGGAGCAGCTGAAGAAGAAACACAATGTTAAGGACGAGGATTGATGAGGGCTAAGGGCATTTCTATGTTGAGTGCGTGTTTTTTTTTTTGAGAACGCGAGGCGATCAACACCCCTTCTCCCAACACGATGTACATTATCCTTTGTCAGCTACTAGTACCGCCGTGCAGTTATCCCACCTATAACACACCTCCGTCCTCAATTGCACAACCCGGTGCTCGTTCTGAGGACCCGAACCTCGAATCATTTACCGACTCGGGAATGGCTGCTTGGCTTCCTGAGCACAGTTCTCGTCAAATAGGCTTCACAGACTCCTTCATCCATCGTCGCCCACCCCATTCTCTTCCTAATTTCCATACCTCTAACAATGGCCCGAACGCGAGCGAATCATTAACTGTACTTCAACGTATATCCAAACCGGTCGCCCCGAAGAGAAACGGCATATTCCAACAACTCGATCAACTCCCTTGACTAGTAGGAAGGAATGCTACCACCCATGACCTCCGGGCGGACTTTCTGCTGGTGTATTTTGACCCAATCAGATTCGAGATCCGACTCGACGACTGGCTACATATCAATCAAATCCAACTGGTAGGCTGACTCTTGCGATTTGCTTGAACCCAAAGACCCGGAGGGTCATGCAGTACCTTTCAAAATCCGTGGGCGAGCCTTCCACGATACTTGCCCTAGAAGGTCACCGATGGGTGGCGTGCTGCGTGGTAAAACAATTAGAAATCGAGAACCCGTTGAAGAATCTGAAGACAAAAAGCCAGCGAAGTGAGCAGGGACAGTTGGCACCACCGGTCCGATTCGGAAGGCAGGAAGGGAGCGTGTTATCCGTGGCCATTGACACGTAGGGGTGAAGAATGACAATAATTATCTACCTGTCATTCCTGGCCGTATACTGAGCCGGAGAGCTCGCTCCCTCTGCTACGATTGCTTGGATAAGCTATATGGCTTGGTGAAAACCATCCGTCAATTCTCCGAAACACCAACTCGTAAGAACTACATTCGTGACAGACAAGACAAGTTCGTCTAGGCCCTTAAAAGCAAGACACTGGCCGCGAGCACCTTCATTCACCTGATCGAAATATTGACCGGCAGAGGGCCCACGTGAATTGCGAACCAATCCTGGATATTCCCCTCCCATTCCTCGTAAGCGACGCCAGGGGCCACCGAGAACCGAAAACGTCGCAGCACCCAGCAGAGCAACATCCGCATCTCCATCAGCGCCAGGTTCTTACCTGCGCATATCGTCGGTCCGTACGAGGATGGGAAGAATGCGCTCGTGTTGTGCTCTCCTTCAGGAGCATCCTTGCTGAACCACCTTTCTGGAAGGAAAGCCTCTGGCGTGTGGAAGTTACGTTCGTCCCGATGGATGCTG